>ORMF011992592.1_pt1 | contig 25641 bp, 20 predicted proteins | sample 1779871 | NCBI WGS metagenome assembly ORMF01 (sample SAMEA104232316, study PRJEB22302) | groundwater metagenome | biome: forest; feature: aquifer; material: groundwater | place: USA | collected 2011-08-07 | depth 5.4 m | reverse complement strand
TGCCCGAAGGAGATCGGCTGGGCGGTCATCCCATGCAACTGTCTCCAGATCAGCGAGAACTCGCTCGACCCGGTCCACGTGGAGTGGCTCCACCAGTACTTCTGCAACTACGTCTTGGAGCATCTCGACCGCCCCGAGGAGATCAACGAGCCGACGCATCATCGCATCGTTGCCTTCGACGAGTTCGCGCACGGTATCGTGAAGCGCCGGCTGTGCGACGACGAGACCGAGGAGGTCGATGAGTGGGCCGTTGGCCACCCGCACGTGTTCCCGAACATCCTCAAGAGCGGCAGCACAGCGCACCCGGTCTTCCAGATCCGCGTCCCGATGGACGACACCCACACGGCCTACTACTGGTATAGCTGCCATCTCCCGCGCCCCGGGCTGGCGCTCCCCGAATTCGACGAGATCCCGTTCTTCGAGGCGCCGGTCGCCGGCCTCGACGATCGCGGTCAGCTCCAGTGGGACCTGCTCGACAACAACAGCGGCCAGGACATGGTGATGTGGTACACGCAGGGTGAGATCACCGACCGCGAAGAGGAGCACCTCGGCCTATCCGACAAGGGCGTCATCATGTTCCGCAAGCAGCTCGAGGAGAACATCCGCAAGGTCGAGCACGGCGAGGACCCGATGAACGTCTTCCGGGACCCGGCGACGAACCAGTACCTCTCGCTCGCGGTTGAGGACAAGAAGCTCGGCGGTAGCGGCCTGCTCCAGGCGGGGAAGCGCCGGGGCGGCCACACCAGCAAGTACAGCCCACTCTTCAAGGCAATGGAAGAGGCGATGGCCGCAACGAAGAGTTAAACCCACTCCCATTCGTGGATGTTGCGCAGCGGGCTTCCCGCGGCGTTCATCGAGAGTCGGATCTTCGGCCCTTTGAGCTTGGCGACGTGGGCCCACGCGCGCGAGTGCCAGTACAGAAAGATCCCCGGTAGCTCCGAGCTCACGAGCTTCTCGGACTGGATCGTCAGCCGCAAGATCTCCTGGGGATCGACCTCCAGGAGATACCGGTCGATCAGGCGGTCTAGCTCGGGGTTCGCGTAGTTCCCGCGGTTGCCGCCCGACCAGCGGTTCGCCGGACCGGGGATGTTGTCGCTGTGGTACGCCGTGATCAAGTTTGACCCACCCGTGTGCATACCTGGCTGACGCGCCCGGTCCTCGCGGGAGCCTCCGGACGGAAAACGCTTCGAGGTGGCGTCCAAGCCGATCTGCTTGAGCTGGTCGACGATGATCGAGTTCTCCTGCTCGAACAGGGCGGCACCGCCCGTGAACCAAACGGGCAGCTCGGCCGCCACGCCGCCGGGAGTTATCCATTGTCCCCCGGAGCCGCGCGTGTATCCCGCCTCTTCAAGAAGCTGCGCGGCACGCCTCGGATCGTAGGGGTACTTGGTGATCTCCCGGTCCACCTGCGCGGAATACTCCTCCCCGGGGTGCGTGCGCGCGTCGCCGAGCAGGCCGTGCCCACCAGTCACGACGTCGAACGGGTCCTGTTTGTTGATGGCGTGGGCGATCGCGCGCCGCACCCGAACGTCGGTCGCGATCTCGGGAGGTGACGCGAACTCCGGCCGGAATTGGAATTGCAGGGTTCGGGATCCAAGCGCCTCCCAGAGCACGACCCCCGCGCCCCTGGCGACCCAGTCGTGCTCGAGGGTCAGGCCTTCCTGAGCCCGGAAGAGATCGGCAGCAAAGTCCACCTCGCCGGCGAGGGTCGCGGCGAGCGCCGCGTTGACGTCGGGGATGCCCCGGATGCCGACCCGGTCGATCTTCGCCCGACCGAGGACGTGGCCGGCGAAGGCAGAGGCCTCAATCGAGACCGACGGATCATATGAATCGAGTTTGTATGGGCCCGCGCCCACGTAGTTCGTGTTCCAGAACGAGCTGTTCGGGAGAAACCGCTCGCCTGCGCCGGTGCCCTGGCGATGTTCCGGTTCGAGGATGTGCCGCGGAAGGGGTGGGAACTCGTCCGTCAATCGGCCGGCGTCGGCGTAGCGCCCGTTCCAGCGAATGACGATGGTCAGCGGGTCCGGAGCCAGTACCTCCGACATGAACTTGATCGGGAGACTGCGGTCGACGCCGTAATCGGGCGTCGCGTAGACCTCCCACGCGAACACGAAGTCCTCGGCCGTCAGCGGTTTGCCGTCGTGCCAGGTTAGGTTCGGCTTCAGCCGATACGTGGTCTCCATGGTGCCGTCGGGGAAGAGCTTCCAGGTGTCCGTATTGAGCTGGGGCAGGGTCTCAGCCAGGTAGGGGGTCACCCGCGCTCGCTCATCGGAGACACCCAGGGTGGCGTTGAGAATGGTCGCCGGCACGTTTTCGGCGACACCAGTCCCAGCGCCAACGCCTCCGGCGAGCCCCTTCGCGGCGAAGTCGACCGGCACCTGGTTGGCAACGATGACCAATGTGCGCTGAGGAGACCGCACCGGCGCTCCCTCCTGGGTGCGACCGGCGCCGCGTCCGCCGTCTGGGCTCGCACATGCGGCGAGGATGAGCGATATCATGAGCAGCCAAACCGCGAAGCGTTGGACGCGCAAAGCCATTCCTCCATCAGGGGCGATGCTCCGGATACTAAGGCAGGATGGGGATTCGCGCAAAGGCCTGCTGCACCGGGCGATGCCGGCCTGAGCGACTAGCCTCGGGCGAGAAAGCGAGCGTCCACGATCCGGCTTTCTGGCAGAGGCTCGCGCGCATCGAGCCGCCCGGCGCGCATCAGATACTGCTGTTGATCCAGGAGGCTCGCGACGTCGACGGCGAGGTTGGCGGCATAGGCTGAGGGGGCGCCCTGGCGGATCTGTTGCTCGGGAAGATTGGTGTATTGGGTCCAGATCGCGAGATTCTCGGCGGTGAAGATGGCGTCCTCCGTTTGGAGCTCGTTCACCGCCTTGCGCAACGCGTCCAGAAAGCGTTTTCCGATGGCTTCGCTCTCTGGCTTGAGCAAGTTCTCGCCGTACATGACCGCCGTAATCGTGGCCCCGGGCGCCGGATTTGGCACCAGGACGGACGCGATTCCCTGGCTGCGCGCCGCCACCGAGAACGGCTCCGCGAGGATCGCTGAGTCTATGGCTCCGTTGGTGAGGGCAGTCAGCATGTCCGGGAACGCCATGACCCGTACGTCCACGTCCTCGAGCGTGAGCTGGCTGCCGGCAAGAACCCGGGCGAGGCTGTACTCGAGAATGCCGGCCGGCGCATTGATGGCGACGCTGCGGCCTTTGAGATCCGCGGGGGACCGGACCGTCCCCTCATCCATCAACTGGCGCCGTACCAGCAGGGGCGTCGCAGCCAGCGTCGCCGGATCCCGCTGGTAGTAGGCATTTCCACCCACGACCCGAACGTTGATGTCGCGGTTGACCGCGTTGAAGAATGGCGCGCCCACGTTCCCGAACGCCACGTCCATTTGGCCGGTGCCGAGAAAGGCGATGGCGTCCGACGCGCTCTGCACGACCAACAGGTCGACGTCGATGCCGGCATCCGTGAAATAGCCCTTGGCAAGGCCTCGGTAGAGCGGCGCAAACGCCAGCACCGGAACGTATGCGACTTTGAGCGTGGTGCGAGGCACCAACGCGCCCGAATCCCCGGTCTGAGAGGCCTGCTCTCGGCCGGCGGGTGCAGGCGTAGCCCCTCGGGTGTTTGCCGGCCCCGCACACGCGGCAAGCACCAGGGCGACAAAGGTGCCGGCGATCACGAGCGATTTCACGCGGGTGTAGCTCGCCATTTCTCCTCCACGCGCCGCCGGGTTACCGAGCCGTCGTTGGCGACCGGCACCTGTATAACGGGATTCCCTAGCCCTAGCAATGGTCAATTCGATCAGTTCCCGAGCAATCCGTTGCTATTGCCGGGACGTTAATCGGTCGTTGATAGTCATCGCCCAACTGGGCGCCGCGGCGCCTCGTGCTGGAGCCCGCGCTGATAACATGAACTCGGGAGGTCCGTGTTGAAGAAGATTACTCTCGTTCCCGTGATGGCGTTTCTGCTATGCGCGCTGGTCGCGCCCGTGTCGGCCCAGCACGATGTCCATACGGCCTCGGATGGGCAATGGTTTCCCATCACCCTCACGGGTGTGGCGGAGGCGCCTGGCCCTGGGGACCCGGATGGGGCGGGCACCGCGACCCTTACATTGGACGCAGATGCGGGCATGATCTGTGTCGACGCCGCCTATGCGGACATCGCCCTTCCTGTCACAGGCGCTCACATCCACGAAGCGCCACTTGGCGTTGGTGGCTCCATCGTCGTGCCATTCATCGGCGGCGGTGGGTCGGTCTCGCAAGCCACAACTGAGGCGTTCAGTGGGTGTGCAGATGTCGAGGCTGGTCTCCTTCATGCGATCGGTGCGAACCCCGCGAACTACTACTTGAACCTTCACAACGCCGAGTTCCCGGCGGGTGCCATCCGCGGACAACTCGCCGAGTAGCGGGACCGTAGATGCGCGCAACTGAAGCGATCGCCTGCTCGGCGTGTCGCTGATCTCCGCGTACGACGCGGACAAGGCCGTCGCCGAGATGGAGCGCACCCGCAAGGCGGGCATGGTCAGCTCCATGATCTGGCAGGCGTCGCACCCGGATCTGCCGTTCCATTCGGCGCACTACGACAAGATCTGGGCGGCGTCCCAGGACCTCGACATGCCGATCAGCTTCCACATCCTCCCCGGCTTCAATTACAGCAAGGATGGACTCGGCCCGACCTGCGGCCGAGCGGGCGTGGAGCACTACCGGGGCAGCGTGAACCTGAAGACGATCGACGGCATGAACGCGTTCTTCGATCTGATCTTCTACGGCATCCTGGAGCGCTATCCGAAGCTACGCATCGTGAACGTGGAGAACGAGATCGGCTGGATCCCGTTCTTCCTGCAGCAGTGGGACTACTACTACCGCCGCTTCAAGGACACCAACCCGCCGCCGATCAGCGAAACGCCCAGCTTCTACTTCTATCGGCAGATCTTCGTCACGTTCTTCGACGACCACGTGGGCGGCCAGAACCTCACCTGGTGGGGCCAGGACAATGCCATGTGGTCCAACGACTACCCGCACCCGAACTCGACCTGGCCGAACTCCCGCGAGGTCATCGCGCGGGATCTCAGCCACCTTCCCCACGACGTCCGCAAGAAGCTCCTCAGCGACAACGTCGCCCGCCTCTTCAACTTGCGGGTACCGGTGCCCGTGGTATAGCTGCCAATCTCCGACGTTCGACGATGCTTCTGTGGGGGGGCGCGGGCTAGCGCGTCCATTCCCAGGTGTGAATGTTCTGGATTCCGACGCCTGCGTCCGGCGTGGTCCGCATCTTCGGGCCCTGCAATGCGGCCACTCGTGCATTGACGACGACGGTGAACATATTCGGAATGATGCCAACGTCGTCGTTGAGCACGCGCTCCATCTCCGCGGTGTAGCGGGCCCGGTCTGCCCCATCCAGTGCGGTGTCGAAGGCCTGCCAGAGGCGGTCGTACTCGGGATCCGACCACCCGCCCCGACTGTTCCCGGCCCACCGATTCTCCGGGCGCGGCACCTCGGACGAGATGAACTGGCCGAGCGCCTTCGCGCCGATGGCGCCATTCGATAGGCCGGGGCGAAGCGACCGGGCTTGCAGGTCCCGAAGCTGCGCGATCGGGATGACGTAGGAGAACGCATCGACCCCTGCCTGCCGCAGACTGTCCACATAGATCGAATTCTCTCGCTCCGGGGAAGGTCCGCCGTCGGTGGCGACTTCTAGGCGGAACTGCTCGCCGCCCTGCCCCACGAAGAACCCCTGCGGCCCCTTCGCAAACCCGGCCTCCTCGAAGAGTTGTTGCACCACGCGCGGGTCGTAGCGGCGGCTGGGGACGGCAGCCTCGACTGCCTTGTACAGCGGAGACCGCGGTGACGTGACCGTGTACGTCGCCAGGCCCCGGCCCCCGGTTGTCACGTCTACGGCCGCCTGGCCGTCCATCCCGAACGAAAGGGCGCGGCGGATCCGAACGTCGGCGAGGGCCCGCGGGCTCGCCGCCTCCGGACGGCGTTGGATCGTCGTATTCCGCAACAGGGTTGGTGCATAGTCGACGATCCCATCGGTTCCCCGTGCTTGCCATTCCTGCTCGAGCGTCGTGCCCTCTTCATAGAAGAAGATGAAATCGCTGGCGAAGTGAGCGTCGCCGGTCAACATCAGCGCCAGCGCCGTATTCGCGTCCGGCGTGAACAGGATGCGAATCTGATCGATCTTGGGCTTGCCGAGCGCATGCTCGGCAAAAGCGGACGCGTCCATCTCCGACCCGGGAACCCACTGGGTGAGGCGGTACGGACCGAGACCAACGTAATCCCGCGTCCAGAACGGGAGATTGATGAAGGATTCCGCATCCAAGCGTTGGAGCGGCTCCCGCAGGATGTGCGCGGGGAGCGCCTGGAAAGCCAAGTCCAGGCCGCTGGCATCCGGATACAGGCGGCGCCATTTGATCGCGACCGTGCCCGGCTCCGGGGCGAGGACTTCGGCCATCTGGGCGATGGGCGCGGACGATGCGGTGCCAAGCTCGGGCGACGAATAGACGGTCCAGCCAAAAACGAAATCGTCCGCGGAGAGCGGCGCACCATCGTGCCAGGCGAGGCCGGGCCTGAGGCGGTACGTCGTTTGCATCGTGCCGTCGGGGAAGACCTGCCAGCTGCTCGTATTGAGCTCAGGCAGCGCCTCGGCCAGATACGGGTGGGCGGTTTCGTCCTCATCTTTGTAGTCAAGCATGGCGTTGAACAGACGAATTGGGGCCGCAAGCGAGCCCGAGTAGGACTGAAGCGGCTTGGCGGCGATAGTGGGCAGCTCGCCCCGCGCCAGGATCACGAGGGTTCGCTGGATGGACGGTTGCCCTTGCTGCTGAGACGCGGCAGGGCTATTACCAGGTTGGCCGGGTGTCGTCGCAGGCGCGCACGCCGCAGCGGCGAGGATCAGAAGCAGCGAGGTGACGACGGGGCGCAGTTGCTTCATAGCGGACCTAACGGACCGACGCGGTCGCGGGCTCGCCACCCTTCCAGGGGCGCGAGTGTGACCGCAAAAGCGCCTCCACGTCCCGTAGAGCCGGATCTAGGTCCGTATGCTGCGACACCACCTCGATCGCGACAGTCGAGTAGTTCTCCGGATGCCGCGTGTTCGCGGGCTCGATCCCCTGCTGGAGGGCGCGAGCTGCATCCAAGAGAAGCTGGCGCATCTTGATGAGTGGCGCGTCCGTCGCGCTGAGCTTCTCCAGGCTGCGATCGATGATCGGCCCCTCGCCCTGGCGCTCGACCATGACGGTGTCCTGGGTCCGCTGAGCGGGAACGCCACTCATGTTTCTGGTTCGTTGGAACTCACGATCCTGCAAGTAGTCGTTCTGCAGATTGAGCTGGTCCCGCCACACGTCGATCACATACCCGTCCGGCAGGTGGTACGCGGCGCGTTCGAGAGAGGGGGTGTATTTCTTCTCATCCGGCGCGTTCGGCCCGAGCCTTCGAATCTCGTCGTCGGTCAGGGGCCGCTCGGGGTGCGACATGTACTGGAAGACGGTGACGTGCTCGTCGTCGATCGGGACGAAACATCGCCCACCGACCGGGTACGTTGCCGCGGAGACCAGACTGAAGATCGGCACCATCCAGCGATCGATCCGCCAGCGGCGCAGCCCCTCGGCCTCGTAGGCGTGGGACGACCGAATCATCCCAAAATCCGTCTCTCGCGGCGTGATCTGCACAGAGTCGAACGCGAAATTCGGCCTGCCGCCGCCCGCGAAACCGCCCCGGGCGCCGCCAGGTCCGCTCGAATGCAGCTGGCGGCCGTCAAACCACTGATGGAGGAAGTAGGCGTGGGTGGAGTCCATCTCGCCTTCCATCCCCTGGAAGTAGTTGCACTCCTGGATCCACCTGGCCACGGACCGGTGGCTCGGCGGAACCTGGCACCACTCGAACAACGGGAGCTCGGGCATAAGCTCGGGCGGGCCCATGTACGTCCAGATCACGCCGCCCCATTCCCGGGTTGGGTAGGACTTGAGGTGAATCTTGTCCTTGAACGTGGACTCAGGGGGCTCGGACGGCATGTCCACGCAGTTGCCGGCCACGTCGAACTTCCAGCCGTGATAGATACAGCGCAGGCCGGACTCCTCGTTCCGCCCGTGGAACAGCCGGGAGCGCCGGTGGGGGCAGTACGCATCGACGATACCGACTGTGCCCTCGCTATCGCGAAACGCGACGAGGTCCTCGCTGAGGAGCTTGATCCGCAACGGGGCGCAGTCCGGATGAGGCAACTCGTCCGAGATTAGCGCGGGCATCCAGAATCGGCGGAACAGCTCACCCATGGCCGTACCAGGCCCCGTGTGGGTGAGGAGCTCGTTTTCTTCTTTGCTCAACATGGCTGGCTCCAAGCGGGGTTTAGCAGGAATAGCCCAGTGTACAACGTGCGACAAATTCGCACACAGCGTTGGCAAGACGCATTTCCTGCATCGTGCGCGCTCGGACCCGAAGCAGGTCTGACGAACATACCACGACCGCCACACAACGTGCCCGTGACGTGGCGACGTTCAAACGGTGGCGGTTGTAGAGGAAGGTCATCCCGCGAGGGGCGTCGGCTGGCGTGGAGCTCGCCATCGAGTAAAAGGTGATCGGCGCTTCCTGGCCCTGGAACTTGTCGACGGTTCCGACGCGAGCTCCCTCGGGCAGCAGGCTGCGAATCGCCGCCACCTGCGCGTTATAGGCTGCAACGACCAACACGTCATCCCAGCCTACGGCTCGCTCCACACCCTGTCGGTCAATCCACGTCGCGCCGCCCTCCACGAGCTGCCGGGCGGCAGCGGCAATGAGCTGCGCTTCTTCAATGGATGAGTTGTCATTTCCTGCATGCTCGATATGGATCACGCGAGGACCAGTGCCGTTCATGATGGCCGGGGCATTTTTCATCCGCTGGTTCACAAGGTGCGATTCGGCCGTGAGCCTACCCTCGTAAAAGGCGGCGGACGTGAAATCACAGAGATCAGGATGGAGTCGCCACGTTTCCTCGAGAAAGAGTCCGCGGTCTGGCGGAATGGTCGCATCGGCGCCGAGGAGGTGCCCGAGGGCAGACACCGCGACGCCCGGCGGATGGGAACCCTTAATGGGCTGGTCGAGCTGCAGGGGATCGCCGAGAAGCACCATGGATCGGGTTGCCGGCGCGACGGCGAGCGCGTTAGCGAGCGAGAGCTGCCCGGCTTCGTCGATGAAGAGGAAATCGACGGTCCCTGCCATCTCCGGGCGGGCCCAGAGCCAGGCCGTGCCCGCGACCAGGTTCGCTGTCCCGCTGGCCAATGCCGCGGCAACTTCAGCATTCTGATCCGCTCGCGTCACGAAAGGGTCGACGCACTCCTCTCCCTCGTCCGTCTTCTGGATCGCGCGAACGGACACACCTGCTTCGCGTGCCGCGCTGCAGGTGGCGGTAAGAAGGTTGCCAATAACTCTGTGGCTGTTCGCGGTGATGCCCACAGTGCGACCGGCGGCCAGGAGCCTCGTGATCATGTGCGCGCCGATGTAGGTTTTGCCCGCGCCAGGGGGCCCTTGAATCGGGAGCACGGAATGATCGAGCGATAAACCCAATCGCAGCGCGGCGTCGAGGCTGCTTTCGTCGGCGCGTTTGAGATTCTTGCTGCTGTCCGAGTCGATCAGGCGCGGGATCGATCCCATGAGGAGGTCCCGTGCCGCGCGAAACGGACCATCGCCGCCAATTGGGTGGTCCGCGACCCACTCGCCGAGCCTGAGGAGGCTGCCCTGGAGGACTTTGGTATCGACGTGATCGAGCGGCACCAGAGACGTTGGATGCGGAGCCTTACTCGCGTTGCCCCGCTTCAGATCGATGAACCGATCGCCCTCATCGATCGCGTACACGGTTCCCGCGGACCTTTCGGTGGCGGGATCGTGAACCGTGTTCCCGACCGTGAGATCGTGCTCCTGGGGCGGGAAGCGATAGCGAAATATCGTTGACTTCGCGACCTGGTCGACGACCTCAACGAACTCAGTTCCCCCGAGCGGTTCCTTCGCCTCGATGCGTTCCTCGTCCGTGAGCTCGGTCAACAGGTGGTAGTACAGCCACCAGTCCGACTTTTCCTCGCGACGGTGCCAGCTCAGAAGCTGCGCGAGCAGCCAGCGGGCCTGCTGTTCTGGAGTCCTATCGATTGGATCGACTGGCACGCCCTCGGTAAGGCGCGTTGCGACAGCCGCGACGTGCTCGAGAGCGGCGCCAAGCTCCTCTGGCGGTGAGCCATCCTCCGCCTGCGGCCGCGGCACATCGGTACCTTCCTCGGCGAGGAGGATTCGTTGCCGCTCGAGCCAATCGCGGAGCTGCCAGGTGCTGATCACATCATCTCGGTTGTATTGAAGAATCCGTTCCAGGTGGTCCGCGCCGGGTCGTCCTTCCGTCTCCAGCGCGAGCCACTGCTCGAACGCAACGATGCTGGAGGTGGCATCCCGAAGCTCGACCTCGCGTTGGAATCCGTAGAGCGGCTCGAGTTTCTTGATCGAATAGCTCTCGACGGAGGCCCGCAAGCCTTGCCGCACCGCGCGATAGAGATCGACGAGCACGCCCCCGCGCAGGAGCCGATCCACCTCGTCCTCCCGCGTGCCGTAGCGGGACATCAGACGCTTGAAGGCCGTTGGCTCGTACGGTGCGTAATGGTAGACGTGCATGTCGGGATGCGTCGCAAGCCGGTCCATGATGAGATCGACCGTCGCCTCGAAGGCCCGCTTTTCGCCTTCCAGTGAGAAGCTGCCGTCCGCATCCGTCGACCAGAACGAGTGAAAGAGCGGCGTCCCGTCAGGGTTCTCGATCGCGGGCTCGAGCACGCCAAAGAGGTAATCCAGCCCGTCCTCGAACCCGAACGGATCGCCCTCCAGGTCGAGAAAGAGATCCCCAGCACACGGCGTGGGCAGGCAGGCGAGGCCCTTGTTCGGCTCGACCGGGCGAAGCAGCTCGTGCAGGTGCTTGCCCGAATCGCGTCCGTCCAACTGGATCCGAGCCTGTTCGCGGACACGAAGTCCGGCGGGCTGGTTGGAGCCGCCCAACGGGGGGGCAAATGGGACCGGGGCGGTGCCGAGCTCAGCAAGCGTCGTGATGCCGCGGTCAGCGAGCGCGCGGCGCTGGCGGGCACTGATGCCTGCGACGAAGCTCAGGTGATCGACGCTCCGTCGGTGTTGTTCGCAATGGTCCTCCCAACGACAGATCGAACAGTGCTCCTCGGGTTCTGGTGCGCTGAGCTGGGTCGCGGGATCCGGTCCGGTGACCTCGGACTCGAAGCGGGCCAGCACGCTGCGGTAGTAGGCCATGAAATCGTCGACGCGGAGCGTCTCGATTCGCCGGGAGCTTCCGCCCAATACGATGTGCATCAGCGTGGGCCGAATGCTCTGGGCTCGCTCCAGGTGGTCGACGTAGCTGCACACTTGAAGGACGGCTCCGGCCTTGACCCGCCGCGCCAATTTGGTATCGGCCACTTCGTAGTGGTAGGGCCCGTACCGGCTTGGACGCTCCGGGTCGTCGACGCGAAGCAGGAAGTCGGGATGCCCGCGCCAGTGGCCGTCGAAGAACGTCCCCTGATAGATGACGTCCCAGCCATCCGCCATCGCCTGTTCAGTTGCGTCGCGGGCGCGGACTAAGTGATCACCGTGCTCCGTGTCCCAGCCGTCGGGCTGAATCTCGACGACCCGCTTACCCTGCCTGGCGAGCTCCTCCAGATAGCGGTGCTCATGCTCGAATCCACGCTGGCGGAGCACGTCGAGGTCGGCGTCGAAGCGGCGAGGCCGAGCGAGCGCGCCGATGAGGACGCTGCGATCGAGGGTTGTGAGGCGCTGGCAGGCGAGATATCCGACCAGGTCTGTAGCCGAATAGACGGGTCTACCACCAATGAGCTGCATGAAGCGGAATGATGGCAGAAATTCTTACGGTGCGGCATTCCTTCTTGTCACGCTACCGAAGGATGATCGCGCCAAGCAGACCGCAGGCAAGCAATACGAGCGGGGTGGGAAAGCGCGTGCGCCAAAGCACGATTGCCGCGCCACCGGCGATCAGTACGCTGGCGAGGTTCGTCAGCGTTGCCCAGCCCATCGTGTAGGCCGAGGCGAACGACAGGCCGATTGCGACTGGGATCAGCGCGTCGCGGATTGCGGACGGCCATGCTGACCGCGCGATGTCGAAGAAGAGTGCTTGCCCCCGCCTTGTTGGACAAAGGCCCACCTGAGACGTACGATGACGACCGTTCCCGATTCGGCCGTTGGCATCTGGGTATGGGGCAAACCCCTCGGGCGCGGAGAACGCATGGCTCAGATCGTGGCGATCCATTCGTTTCGCGGCGGGACTGGCAAATCGAACACCACGGCCAATATGGCGAGCATTCTCGCGAATTCCGGGCAACGCGTCGCGGTCATCGACGGCGATATTCAATCACCGGGGATCCACGTTCTTTTCGGTCTTGACGGCGAACAGCTCCAGCATTCACTCAACACGTACCTTCAGGGTGACTGCACGGTTGAGCAAGCCGCGCATGACGTTGGTGGGAATGTCGGCATCGGGGATCAGGGCGCCCTCTACCTCATCCCATCCAGCCTCAGACCAGCGGATATCGCCCGCATTCTGCGTGAAGGCTACGACGTTGGCTTGCTGCAGCAGGGACTCCATCGCTTGATTGACGTGCTCAAACTAGACGTTCTCATGATTGACACCCACCCCGGGCTCAACGAAGAAACCCTGCTTTCCATCGCCATCGCGGACGCCCTGCTCATCATTCTGCGCCCGGACCAGCAAGACTACCTGGGGACCGCGGTCACGGTTGAAGTCGCCCGTCAGCTCAAGGCGCCGCGAATTCTGCTTGCTGTGAATAAGCTGCCGCCGGTGTACGACGCCGCGGAAGTCCGGGCCAAAGTGGAGCAGTCGTACCGGTGCGAGGTTGCCGCCGTGATTCCGCATAGTGACGAGATGCTGGCCTTCGGGAGCGGCGGCATCTTTGCCCTTCGCTACCCGGACCATCCAGTAACTCAAGCGTATCGCCGCCTCAGCGCCAGCGTGACGCAGCCGGTCAATCCGTGACTGCCAGATCGGATGGGCCCGTGGCGGACGAGCCGTTTGGACGCGCCGAGGTCCTCGCCGGACTCACGGGCCAGCGCGCGCACAGCCTGCTCTTTGCTATCGAGCAACTGAGTGTCGAGGAGGAAGCCAATCGTCTCCAAACACTCGAAGCGACGGCTCCCGGTTGGGCTGCCGAAGAAGGCGAGCGCGATTTCCTGGAGGCGTTCCGACGAGCCCGGATAGCAGCGCGCGCTGCGACCATCCACGATATCGAGCACCAAGCAGCGCGGTGGGCCCACCTGGTGCCCGCGGCGGCGCGGACCCGGGCATCCCTTGCCCAAGCGCTCGGCGCGAAGTACCAATTCACCCGCCGCTCGGTTCCTGGTATTCGGAAGGCGATGGACCTCGATTCGGAGGAGGTCCAAGCGAGCTTTCGCGCCATCTTCGGGAAGGAACTCGAGAGCATCTACGTGCCAGACGGACGCATCTCCGTGGGCCAACTCACGATTGCCTTCCTCTCGATTGGCGTAACGACGTTCGGCCGCGCGACCACGTTCTTTCCGGAGCTGGTGCAGCGCCGGGGCTGGCTCGCGCCCGAGGACTACGTGGAAGGGTATACCTTGGCGAAGCTGCTCCCCGGACCCACGGCGCTCAACATGACCGCCTATTTCGGACTCGCTCTCGGCGGATTGCCCGTCGCGCTGTACGGGGCATTCCTGTTTGCGTTGCCGGGTGCCCTCATGGTCTTTGTTCTGAGCGCGGTGATGTTCAGCATGCAGTTTCCAACCTGGGTTTACGGCGGACTTGCCGGGGGCGCGGCGGCGGCACTCGGGGTGTTGCTGCTCACCGGGGTGCAAATGGCCGAGAGCGCCCGTAAGGCGCGGTTCTGGTACGTCACGCTGGGCGCGGCATTCCTTGCCAGTGCCGTGTTCGACCTGAGCTTCCCGTTGGTGCTCCTCACCCTCGGAACGCTGAGCCTGCTCGCGAACCTCCCACGCGGGCGGTCCGGGAAAGTTTCCGGCCAAGCTTGATGGAAACCATCGCGAACCTCATGCTGCTGCTCGCCAAGCTGAGCCTGCTTTCGGTTGGAGGCAGCCCGACCGTTCTCGGGGAGATGCAGCGCGAAATGGTTACCCGCGGCTGGCTCACCGCTGACCAGTTTGCAACTGCCTTTGCGCTCACCCAGGTCGTGCCGGGGCCGCCCGTGCTCCTCGTCATTCCCCTCGGCTACCTGACCGCGGGGGTTGCCGGTGCGCTCGCAGCCCTGGTGGCGTTTTCGTTGCCAACCACGGTCATCGCGCTGATTGCCTCCAGGCTGTGGACGCAACTGCGCCAGTCTCCGTGGGCGGTGGCCGCGCGAACGGCGGTCGGGCCTGTTGCTGCAGGATTGATCATCGCGTCGGTCTATACAGTTGGACGGTCGAGCGTTCGAGAGGCAGACATGCTCTTTCTGGGTGTTGCAATGTTCTTCGCTCTTTGGCGGACGCGGCTGCCGGCCATGGCTGCTGTCCCGATTGGCGTGCTCTTTGGTGTCATCGCTTCCGTGATCAAAGCACACAATTCTGGGGGGTGAACTGGTGACTCCTGTGATAGAGGGGCCGGACGAGGCGGCCTGGGCGGAGTACCGGCGCAACGTTCGCCATGAACTGCGCACCCCGGTGAACCACATCATGAGCTACGCCGAGCTCCTCCTGGATGACGCCCACGATCAGGGACTTTCAGACCTCGTCAAGGTCCTCGAAGCGGCGCAATCCGCCGGCAAGGCGCTGCTGCCCCTGATCAGTGGTTTCTTGGAAACGCCGCCAGCGCCCGGCGAATTGCGGCCCGATCCGAGCCGGGCGACCCTCATCACGCTGGCGGAAGAGGTCGCGGAACGCATCGCGCGGGTGATTCAGGATCCATCTGTGCAAGCGCATCCTGACATCATCGTCGACCTCCAGCGCATCCGCGAGGCTGCGGAACGGCTCCTTGGGTTGGTTGAAGCAACGGCAACCCCGGTCATGGGAGATGGCCCGGCGATCGCCCGCGACCTCGCACCAACCAACGTGATTCACGAGGCTGCGCGAACGGATGCGACCGACGCTGGCGCAGGTCTCATTCTCGCCGTAGACGACGACGAGCTAAATCGCGACGTGCTCGCCCGAACGTTGACCCGGCTGGGATACCGCGTCATCTGCGCGGAGGACGGCCAGCGCGCGCTCGACATTCTTGCGCGCGAGACGATCGACCTCGTGCTGCTGGACGTTTTGATGCCTGGCCTGAACGGGTTCGAGGTTCTTTCCCGGCGCCGGTTGAACCCTGCCTTGCGTGACGTTCCGTTCGTCATGATCTCGGGGCTGGACGATCTGGACAGCATTGTCCGTTGCATCGAGATGGGGGCCGAAGACTATCTCCCCAAGCCGTTTGACCCAGTTTTGCTCAGGGCTCGGGTTGGCGCCTGCCTGGAGAAAAAACGACTGCGAGACCAGGAAGTCGAGTACCTGCAGCAGGTGATGGTGGTGACGGCCGCCGCCGCCGCGGTGGAAACCCGCTCGGGCCTGCCCGAACGATTGCTTGGCGTATCGGAGCGCACGGACGAGCTGGGCCAGCTCGCTCGGGTGTTTCAAGAAATGGCTCGCGAGGTTTATGCTCGGGAGGATCGGCTGCAGCGTGACCTCCATCAACTCCAGATTCAGATCGACGAATCGAAGAAGGCGCGCCAAGTCGCGGAAGTGACCGAAACGGAGTACTTCCAGCAGCTCCAGCAACGGGCCGCCGACCTCCGCAGCAGCGGCGCCGCGCGACGAGAGGACCCGTGATGACGCGAATCTTTCACTTGACATATTTGAACCGAGCTTCGGCCTTTGCCAGGGGAGACGAGCCAATGCCGCGAACTCTTTCCGCGACGTCCCTCGTGCTGATGTTGGTGCTCCTCGCGTCGGCGTGCGCCCCACCGACGCCCCCAGCCGCATCCGATGCCAGGACCCAGCCCCCCGCGAGCAAGAAGCAGATCGTGGCCTCGATCTTCAGCGAGCCCGCCGGGCTGAATCATGAGCTGACAAATCCTACCCCGAGTGGCGGCAGCGTGCCCGGGGTGGCCGAGCTCTACGCCGTGCTCAACGGCACGCTGAGCTACCTCGACGGCGACAACGTTCGTCATGCGTGGTTCCTGGAGACGCTCCCAACCGTGGATAACGGACTGTGGCAGGTTTTCCCTGATGGCCGAATGGAGGTAACGTGGCGCCTCCGATCCGGCATCAAGTGGCACGACGGGACCCCCATGACAGCCGATGACCTGCGCTTCACCCTCGACGTGTATCGCGATCGAGAGGTCGGCAGCGTCGTCGTGCCAGGGCTCGCGCTCATCGAGGGGGTCGAGGCGCGCGACGCGCAGACGGCGATCGTGAAGTGGCAAAAGCCGTTCATTGATGCGGACGCCCTCTTCGGCTCCGCTCCATCCCGACTCCCAACCATGTGGCCGTTGCCCAGACACATCCTCGAGCAGCCCTTCCAGGAGAACAAGGCGGGCTTTTTCGGCTTACCCTACTGGCGAGAGGCCTTTGTGGGCGCCGGCCCGTTCAAGATGCTCGACTGGGTCGCTGGCAGCCACGCCTTGCTGGGCGCTAACGAGGAGTACGTCTTTGGGCGACCTCGGCTCGACCAGATCGAGGTGCGGTTCTTCACCGACCGCAGCGCGCTCAAGGCGGGCTTGCTCGCGGGAGCCATTCACGTCCCGATGGGGAGAGGGCTCAACGTGGAGGACGCGCTCCAGGTCCGAGAGCGAACCCAGGATGTGAAGGTGCAGCTCGGAGGAACGCTAGCCGGCGTGCTCCCTATCTATCCGCAATTCATTGATCCCGATCCGGCGATCGTGGGCAACGTGCAATTCCGGCGTGCATTACTGATGGCCATCGACCGCCAGGAGCTCACCGACTCCCTCAACAACGGGCTCGGGCCGGTCGCGCACTCCTGGGTCCAGCCCGACCAGCCCGAAGGACGAGCTATCGAGGGGCGTATCGTCCGCTACGCGACCGACGCGAGGGTCGCCGCGCAAACGCTCGAGTCTCTGGGATTCACCAGGGGCGCCGATGGCAACTTCCTGGCGAGCGATGGCGGCCGGCTCTCTGTCGGGCTGCTGACGCACGAGCAGAACTCGTTCCATGTGCCCGCGGCGCTCTCGGTCCAGACCTACTGGCAGCGGCTTGGCCTCGATGTCCAACTCGATATCCTGCCCACGCCGCGCGCGACGGATCTCCGGGCGCGGGCGCTGTTTCCTTCATTCATTCTGCTCAGCAAGGGCGTCATCGCCGGGCCCGAGGCGTATTTCACGCGGGGTGGGGTTCCTCTGCCAGAGAACAACTTCGCCGGCGGCAACGCGGCGCGGTACGGATCCGCGGAGCTCGACGGGCTCATCGAGCGGTACGCGCGGACGATTCCCTTCTCGGAGCGCATGACCCACCTGGGCGACATGGTCAGCTTGCAGACAGACCAGGTCACGATGCTGCCACTCTTCTTCCAGGGAGCGGCATTCATCGTGGGCTCCACGCGTGTCAAGAACGTCCTCGCGGGCCAGGTATGGAATGCCCAGCTCTGGGAGCTGGACCAGTGATGCCAACGGGTGCCATTCCGATGAGCCACCCCTTGCCCCGACCGGCCCTCGTTCCAGCCCGTTTCCTTGACCGGGTCGGGCACCTATGGTACGGTCCCGCGCATCGCAACGAGGCGGGCGGGTTATCCGGCTGACGCGCTCATGAATCCACGCGGGACTGGCACGGAGGCATTTCCCTGGCGAACCGCCCGAACGCGTTCGACGTCCGGACTATCCAGCTCTCGACCAATCGGGATCCACGTGGCGCCCTGACCGTCATCGAGGGCGGCATCGACGCCCCCTTTGAGATCAAGCGGCTCTTCTACATGTGGGGCGTTCAACCTCCGTTCGAGCGGGGTCGCCACGCACACAAGGACACCGAGCAGCTTGTCGTGTCGGTCGCCGGCTCGCTCGATATCGACGTCTCCGACGTCGAGACCACCCGGACGTTCCACCTCGACGACCCGAGTCAGGGGCTCTATATCCCCGCTATGATCTGGATCGATCTCCACAACTTCACCCGCGAGACGGTATGTTTGGTCGCCGCCAGCACGCACTACGATCTGTCGAAGGTCATCCGCGACCGGGATGAGTACTGCAGGCTCGCTCTTGCCAAAGAGCGGTCGGAGGCGATGTGAAACTGAATGGATTCCTGCGCTCAGCGTTGACGCGGGAAGGCTCGTTCCACACGACCGACGAGCTCCTTGCCTGGCTCGAGTCCCGAGGCGAAATCAACCGGCTCCGAGTCGACTGCATTCCGTTCGATGCGCTCGAACAGTGGTCGCTCGATCCGCCAACCGGCGACCTCGTCCATCGGTCGGGCAAGTTCTTCCGCGTGCATGGGGTCAGGGTCCAGATGGGCTCCCGGACCTCGCGGGCATGGGATCAGCCAATCATCGACCAGCCGGAAGTGGGCATTCTCGGCATAGTTGCGAAGGAGTTCGCCGGCATTCCCCATTTCTTGATGCAGGCGAAGGTGGAGCCCGGCAACATTGGTGGCGTCCAGGTCACGCCAACCGTACAGGCGACGCGCAGCAATTACACCCAGGTTCACCAGGGCGCGCGCCCTCCGTACGTCGACTATTTTCTGGATCGCGCCCACGCCACGGTCCTGGTGGACCAGCTCCAACCCGAGCAGGGCTCGACCTTTCTTCGCAAGCGCAATCGCAACATCGTCGTCGAGGTCGCGGGCGACATCCCGGTTGGCGACGAGCATCGCTGGATGACCATCGGCCAGGTCAAGACGTTGCTCCGCGTGCCCAACCTTGTGAGTATGGATGCCAGGACGGTGCTGTCCTGTATTCCCTACCTCGATCGCGGCGCGCCCACATTCGCGATTCAATCCTCGGGCGGGACGCCGGCCATCGAAGACGCGCTTCCCGCGGCGAGTCAGTTTGGATTTCGGCTTCTGACCTCGATGGGCGAGCCAGGGCGCCCGGCGTACAGCGACGAGCAGGTGCTCGGTTGGCTGACGGATCTGAAGGTCCGGAGCCATCTGTGCGTCGAGCGCATCAGCCTGGAACACCTGCGAGGTTGGCAGCGCGGCACGAGCGAGATCGTCAGCGAAGATGGTCGGTATTTTCGGGTGGGCGCGGTTCGGGTTGAGGCGGTCAATCGCGAGGTGAGCTTCTGGGACCAGCCGCTCGTCGGGCCGGTCGAGAAGGGCCTTATCGCGTTCGTCGTCAGGGAGATCAACGGGGCCTTGCACTTCCTCGTGCAAGGCAAGATCGAGCCCGGTAACCTCGACGTCGTCGCGGTCGGTCCGACGGTCCAGTGTGCGCTCGGGCCCGAGACGCTCGGCGACGAAGGCTCTTGGCCGCCGTTCGTGGACCTCGTGCAGCACGCCCCTGGGTCAGATGTGCGGTACTCCTGCGTCCAGTCCGAAGAGGGCGGACGCTTTTATCACGTCGAAAACGAGTATCGGGTCGTCGAGATCCCTGCCGGCGAAGAGCTCGATCTCCCTGAGAATTACCTCTGGGTTTCCCTCCGGCAGCTCGGGGATCTCCTGCGGCACGGGCTCGTCAACGTCGAGGCCCGCAGCCTGCTCGCTTGCCTCCCCCTGGCAGAATGAGCGCCCCGTGCGGGTGCTGATCCTTGGGCTCTCGAGCATCGCGAGCCGGCGGGTCGTCCCCGCGTTGCTTGCGCTTGGTAACGTCGAAGGCATCGACGTCGCCACGAAAAAAGCCGCCAGCGGGGACCAGATCGACTGGCCTCACGGCCGGGTGTTCGAGGACTACGCGGCAGCGCTCGACCACTCGGAAGCGACCGCTGTTTACATCTCACTCGTAAACAGCGAGCATGGCCCGTGGACGGAGGCGGCGCTTCGGCGGGGGCGGCACGTCGTGGTGGACAAGCCCGCGTTCCTCGGCCTTGACGTGACGGAGCGCATGCTGGAGCTCGCCACGAAGCAGGACGTTTGCCTGGCGGAAGCAACGGTTGTCGGCTACCACCCGCAGGTGCGCTTCCTGCACGACCAGTTTGCCGCGAGCGGGGGCGGACCAACCCGGATCAATGCCACCCTTTCCTTCCCACCGATGGACCCCGCCAACTTTCGCTACCGCCGTTCGCTCGGCGGCGGCGCGCTATGGGATCTGGGCCCATACGCGAGCGTTCTCGGTCGACTCTTCTACGAGGACGAGCCGCGGGACCTGTGTTGTCAGGTACTGGCGCGCGGTGGCGCCGACGCCGCGGATATCGCCTTTAGTATGATGGCTGGGTTTGCCGACGGCCGGAGCATCGCCGGGCATTTCGGCTTCGATACCGTGTATCGCAACCGGCTGGATGCTATCGGGTCGGAGCTCGGGGCTGATATGGATCGATTCTTTACGACGCTGCCCGACATGCAGAACGACGTCCGGCTCACGACGAAGGCGGGCACGACGACGGTTGCCGCCCCCGCGGGCGACGCGTTCGGGTGCTTCTTCGCGCACGTCTTCGCGTCCATCGCGGACCGCCGCTGGGGCCAGCTCGCGGACGATCTGCACCAGGACGCGCGAACCCTCGAGCGGCTTCGCCAAGCCGCGGGAGTGCTGTAGCATGCCGATCCCCGTGTGGGACTATCGCACCGAGTTCGAACAGGAGCGCGCCGAGATCCAGGAGGCGATGGATGGCGTCTTTCGATCCGGTCGCCTGATCCTCGGCCAGCACGTCAAAGACTTCGAAGAGCAATTCGCGGCCTATTGCGGCGTCCGCCACGGTGTGGGCGTGAATAGCGGGACGGACGCGCTCTTTCTGGGATTGAAGGCGCTGGACGTTGGTCCCGGTGACGAGGTGATCACCGTCGCCAACACGGCGGTACCGACCGTCGCCGCCATCGTTTCTACAGGGGCGACGCCCAAATTCGTCGACATCGATCCCGCGACGTATCTCATGGATGTCAGCCAGTTGGATGAGGTCATCACCCCGCGGACGAAGTGCATCCTCCCAGTCCATCTGTTCGGTCAGTGCGTGCGGATGGAGACCGTGGGGGAGGTTGCTGGCCGGCACGGGCTTCGCACGCTGGAGGACTGCGCGCAGAGTCACGGAGCCACGCGCCATGGCGTCAAGGCCGGTGCGATGTCCGACGTCTCCGCCTTCTCGTTCTATCCGACCAAGCTTCTTGGAGGGTACGGCGACGGCGGCATGATCATGACGGATGATCCGGAGATCGCTGCGCGGCTGCGCCGGCTCCGCATGTACGGCATGGAGAAAGAGTACTACGCCGAGGAGCACGGCTATAACTCGCGTCTCGACGAGCTGCACGCTGCGATCCTGTCGCGGAAGCTTCGCCATCTCGACGAGTACATCGCGCGGCGGCAGGAGCTTGCAGCGCGTTACGATAGCGCCCTCGCGGACACGTCGCTGATCCTGCCCCGCATCGACGCCGGTAATACTCACCCGTACTACATTTACGTCGCTCGGCATCCGAGGCGCGACGCCATCATCGAGGAGCTGGCGAAGCGGGAGATCGTCGTCAACGTGAGCTACCGGTGGCCGATCCACCTCATGCGGGCGTACGCCTGGCTCGGGCATGAGGAGGGCGATTTGCCGCAGACCGAGCGGGCTATGGGCGAGATCTTCTCGCTGCCGATGTTCCCGGCTCTGAGTAACGCCGAGCAGGACACCGTGTGCGCGGCGCTGCACGAGATCCTGCACGAATTGGGCGATGGTGCCAGCGTTTCGAGCCGCGGCGCGAGTGAGGGCAGCAGTGGACGCTGAGCAGTATCAGATCATGTTCGATGTGGAGCAGACCCACTGGTGGTATCGCGGTATGCGCCGCAACACGCGGGCGCTCCTCGAGCCGTATCTCGAGCCGGGACGGACGTACCAGATCCTCGACGCCGGCAGCGGTACGGGCGGGAACACGCTGGACCTGGCCCGGTGGGGCGTGGTGACCGGCCTCGATTTCTCGATGGAAGCGCTCGCCTTCTCCTCGAGCCGGGGGCTGCGGCGGCTCGTCCGGAGCGGGATCGAAGAGCTGCCGTTCGCGGATGATTCGTTCGACCTGGTGACCTGCTTCGACGTCATCTGCCACCGCGGCGTGGTCGACGATGTGAAGGCCCTCCGCGAATTCCGGCGGGTGTTGCGACCCGGCGGCATTGGGCTCGTGCGGCTGCCCGCGTTCGATTGGCTCTGGGGCGAGCACGACGCCGCGGTCCACACGATCCGGCGCTATTCGACCGCCCAGCTCGCGGATCGCATGCGGCAGGCCGGCTTCGAGCTGCTCCAGGCGACCTATGGGAACATCCTGCTGTTTCCGCTGGCGGTAGCGAAGCGCAAGATTGAGCGATGGCTACCGGCTGCGCCGACCGATCTCACGGTCCCCCCGGGGCCCATCAACCGCGCGTTCGAGGGCGTGCTCTTGCTAGAGACGCCGCTCCAACGCGTCATCAAGATGCCCGTCGGCCTCTCCGCGATCGCCATCGGCAGGGCGTGATCTCCAGCGCAGTAGATTGATCTCCCCCAGCCGCTAGCGCCGATTCGCGGCTCCATCCAGCAGCGGCAGCAGCGCCGCGGCGGTAGCAAACGCGGCGGCATCCGCGTTGGCGAAGCCGAGGAGCTGAAGCCCGAGCGGGAGCTCCTCCGCCTGGAGCACCGGCAGGGAGAGCGCCGGCACGCCGAGGAGTGAGCCGGGTACCACAAAGATCGGATCGCCGGTCGATTCGAGGCCCCGCGGCGCGGCGCCGATCGCGGCAAGCGACATACACGCGTCGAATCGATCACTCAGCGCTGCGTATGCTCTTCGGATGCGGTCGCGCTCGGCGATCAGCGCCTGATACCCCTCGAGCGTCATTGCCTCGGCTTGGGCCAGCCGGTCCTGGGATGACTGGCTCAGGCCGGACCGGTCGATGTCCCGCGCGTAGGTATTGAGCGGCCACCGGCCTTCCCAGGCGTTGATGTTCATCGCAAGCGGATGGGCAGGCGCGATCGCGGTCTCCACGGAGGCGATGGCCGGGTCGGTGTGTCGGTCGGCGATCTCGATGCCCGCCGCGGCCAACCGGTCTCGGGCGTTCTGCAGGGCTTGCTTCGCTTCGTCGCTCGCGCGTCCCCAGCCCGCCGTCTCGAGCAACGCAATTCGCACCGGCGTCCGCGCGGTCGGCGCTTCCATGGGACCCGAGACTCCGGGATAGCCCGGATCGCCGCCGGCGCGGGCGGAGATCGCACGCGCGACGCTCCAGGCCTCGGCGAGCGTCGCCGCGAGGACGCCGGTGCAGCTCTGGCTGAACTCGTCGAAGCTGCCGCCGCGATTGATGCCGCCGACACTCGGCTTGTAGCCGAAGCAGCCGCAGAAGCTCGCGGGCCGAACGATCGACCCGATCACTTGCGTCCCGAGCGCCGCGGGCAGCATGCCCGCCGCCACCGCGGCGGCCGAGCCGCTGCTGGAGCCGCCGGGGGTCCGCTCCAGGTCCCACGGATTGCGGGTGCCCCGCGGGTGGGTCGAGGCGAACTCGGTCGTCACCGTCTTGCCGACGATCACGGCGCCGGCCTCCCGTAACGCGGCGACGGCGGCCGCGTCGCGCCGACCACGCCACCCCACGAAGAGCGGCGACCCCTGCTCGGTCACCATGTCCGCCGTCTCCATGATGTCTTTGATCCCGATCGGCATGCCGTCGACCAGCGAGAGCGTCTTGCCCGTCCGCCAGCGCTCGGTCGCGGCATCGGCCGCGGTGCGCGCGGCCGGCAGGTTCATCGCGACAAAGGCGCCAACCTGCGGATCGAGCGCTTCGATCGTCTCGATGCATCGCTCGAGGAACGCACGCGGCGAGTCCTCGCCGTCCCGGAACGCCGCGGTGGCGGCGAAGAAGGAGCGCGCTTGTGGCTTCGACTTCATGGATATGGGGAGGCCTCCTACGTCACCGAAAGTCTGGCAGCCGGCCGTCGCATTATAGGTCGGTCGCCTATGGGCAACGGACCGCCACCATCACCCTCAGTCGCGTTGAGTGGTACTCGGTTCGGTGCGCTACCCGTGCACGATCGTGATGAACTGGGCCGATCCATTGTTCACGGACGCCGTGATTGCCGTGCCCGGCACCAGATCGGCGGCATCCGCGGCTTCGAACTGGTTAATCCGGGCGTCGTCCGCGAGGTGAACCTGGTCGCCGCCGCCGGGGAACGACACGGTGAAGGTTTGCCCGGTCACGCCGGCGACGGTGGCATTTGTCGTGATGTTCGGCCCGAGGTCGTCGATCGTCGCGTTGGTCATGATGTTGCCTGCATCCATGGGGCGCTGCCCTTCGCTCATACCACGCATCGATTCCGGAAAGATGTTCACGATGGATGCAGCCAGCGAGCCATCCGATTGGCGCTTCGCGGTCACCGCGACGAAGGATCCGGGCTCCAGCGCTTGCTCGTCGACTGGCTCCGATCGGATGACGACCGCATCGGGCCCAACGGTGAACTCGCCGCCGTCTTGCAGGATCACCCCACCGCGAATCGTACTCTCGACCGTCCCCGCCAGCCGCCCGTTGGCGGGCCTTGCCGATGCCGTATTGGCCGAGGGGGCACTGCCGGTTGCGGGAGCGCCCTGGGGCGAAGCCACGGGAGCGCCCCGGCCTGGACTCGCGCACGCGGCTCCCAGAACAATCACTGAAACTGCGACGAGAACTCGAACACCGTTCATTCTTGCCTCCAGTCACGAGAATGCCCGAACCGGCGCACGCCCAGGCGGGGAAACCCCCGGGATGCCCAAGTCGCAGAACCCGGAGCTTCTGGTCTCGTCCCCGCCTGAACCATCGACCGTGGGCCAATGTAGACTTTACGTCCGGCGGTGCATCCCGGACTCCGGGCGGTTGCGATACATCGCTCTCCGACCTGTGGCTTGACGGGACGACGCGGCAGTGACATGCTGCGGTTACGAGCCGCGACCGCTTGCTGCGGTGGAAGCTCGCTCGCGTCCTCAATGAACCATGGGCCCCGCATCTTTCTAAGCTGCGGCATTGGAGAGGAAATGGACCTCACGACTGCGCTCTACGTGCTTGGATTGATCCTGGCAATCCTGGCGGCGATTCCGCCTCTGCGGGCGTACTACTTGCTGAATGTGGCAGTGGTCTGTCTCGCACTCGGGCTCGTCATCAGCTCGGGAGTGGTGAAGCTGGCCCCTTGACCGCCGAGCGCCCAGGGATATGGGGTTGCCCGCGAATCCTTGAGGCGATTGATACACTCCCAGGGGGCATCGCGATTGGCTTGCGGTTTCTCGCGCGAGCGCGCGCCGAACTTCGCATCAGACCTATCGCAATTCGAGTTCCCAGACCGCGGAGCGCGCCGCTATTCCACCTGATCTTCTGCACGCCCTGCTCGACCCCACCGCGCCGCTCCCAGTCGGGTGGCCCAGCGGGGGCTGGGGCGCTTTTCTGTTGTTCCTTTTTCCGGTCGGCGGGGGAATCCCAGTTGGGGTCTTGATGGCCCAGAAGGGCGGCGTCCCGCCCGTCGCCACGGCCTCCCTGTATTTTCTGTCCGACATCGTGCTAGCCCAACTTCCGCACCTCGGGGAAGATGGTGATCGGTTGTGATCGGTATCACTCGTTAAGCCATAACCAAAAGCCGGTCGATATTGTCGGCGTGGAAATAGTGACGACTATCGGCAATACATAGAGGCCGGACGGCTG
>ORMF011371273.1_pt1 | contig 25673 bp, 32 predicted proteins | sample 1779871 | NCBI WGS metagenome assembly ORMF01 (sample SAMEA104232316, study PRJEB22302) | groundwater metagenome | biome: forest; feature: aquifer; material: groundwater | place: USA | collected 2011-08-07 | depth 5.4 m | reverse complement strand
TTTGGTTGAGCCGTTGCGAAATTTTTATAAAGATCAGGTCAGAAAAATCGGGGAGATTTTAGGATTGCCTAATTCCATTACTGAAAGACAACCCTTCCCAGGTCCAGGTCTTGCTGTAAGAATTATTGGCAGTGTTACTGAAGATAAACTGGAGATACTTAGAAAATCTGACAAAATAGTAACTGATGAAATTGAAAAATCTGGCATAAAACTTTGGCAGGCATTTGCAGTATTTACTGGAATAAAAACAACAGGGGTTAGGGGAGACAATAGGGCATATGGGCAAACAATTGCCATTCGGGCAATTGAGGCAAAAGATGCCATGTCAGCCAACTTTGCCAAGTTGCCTTATGAACTTTTAGATAAAATCTCAACCAGAATTGTAAATGAAATACCTGAAGTGAATCGTGTGGTCTATGATATTACCAACAAACCTCCAGCAACCATGGAGTGGGAATAGAAAATGAAAAATGCAGTTATCCTTCATGGTACCTCTGAAACAGATCAATCATTTTGGTTGCCTTATATAAAAGACGAATTAGAAAAGGTAGGATACACCGTAACGATTCCTGCTTTGTCAGAGCCTGATTACCCAGACTTAAAAAACTGGTTACCAACTGCACTGAAAGAAACTTATACAAACGAGACAATTCTTATTGGCCATTCAGCTGGAGGACCTTTACTACTTAGTGTTTTAGAAAGTATCAATGTAAAAGTTAAACAAGCAATTTTGGTTGCAGGGTATGCAAGGCCTAAGGGTAAAGATAAGAAACCAGAAGCTATTTTGCAGGAAAAATACAATTGGGAAAAAATTAAAGAAAATGTTGAAGAAATAATCTTTATTAATTCTGATAATGACCCCTGGAGATGTGATGATATTGAAGGAAGGTATATGTTAGATCAACTAGGTAAAGGAAAATTAATTATCATGAAAAGTGAGGGTCACATGGGTTCAGATACCTATAACCAACCATATAAAGAGTTCCCCTTTCTTCTAAAATTAATTGATAAATAAGTTATGGAAGAAGTTGAAATAATTACTCTAAAACCTTCGCAGTGGAAACAATATAAAGATTTAAGACTTGAAGCTTTAAAAGAAGAACCGCAAGCTTTTTCCTCAACCTATGATGAGAATGTTATACACCCTGATAAATTCTGGATGGATAGACTTCAAGATTCTCAAAATGGAAAACAATGGTTATTATTTGCCAAAAAAGGTGAAGAGTTAGTAGGAATGGTTGGGGGAATTATGGGAGATGAAAAAGATACAGTACTTGTTATCGCAATGTATGTTTGCAAAGAGCAACGTGGTCAAGGGATATCAAAAAGATTAATGGATAGTCTTGCATCCGAAATACAAAAAAATAAAACTATCAAAAAATTAAGTTTAAGAGTAAGCACTGGTCAGCCAGTGGCACTTAATCTTTATAAAAGTTTAGGATTTGAGGAATTTAAAAAAGAAAAAATAGTATTAGGGGACGGTGAGCAGCGTTTGATTTGTTATCTAGAAAAGCCAATTAATTAAAGACTGATATATTCTTCTCTTTGAGGACCGGTTGAAACAATAGAGATTTTTACTCCCAAAAACTTTTCAATGAACTTTAAATATTCCTGACAATTTTTTGGTAACTCTTTAAAGCTTCTTACTCCATCTATATTTTCTGTCCACCCAGGTAAAGTTTTATAAACAGGGGTTAACTTAAAAAGTTCTTGGTATCCTGTTGATGAATAAGGAATAGATTTCCCATTTAATTTATAACCAGTACAAACTTTAATTGTTTTTTGTCCTGATAAAATATCAATTTTTGTAATTGCCAGTTCTGTAATTCCTGAAACTGTACAGGCAAATTTAACAGACTCTAAGTCTAGCCACCCAACCCTCCTAGGTCTGCCAGTTGTTGTTCCATACTCTTTGCCTTTTTCCCTAATATCATCTGCCTCTATTCCTTCAAGCTCTGTGGGAAAAGGCCCACTGCCAACCTTTGAAGTATAGGCTTTCACAACTCCTAAGACTTTACCAATTTTTTGAACAGGGATTCCTGCTCCGGCATTTACTGCACCAGCCACAACATTTGAAGCAGTTGTATAAGGGTAAGCAGAAAAATCTAAATCCAAAAGTACTGCTTGGGCCCCTTCCATTAAGATTCTTTTGTTTTGATCTAAAGCCTTATGTAAAAGAGCAAAAGTATCAGTAACAAAAGGTAAAATTATTTTTCTAAATTCCTTAAAACTTTCCAGTTCCTTTTTAATATTAATTTCGGAAACATCAAAGGTTTTTAAGATTTTATTTTTAATTTTGGCTTGAAAGGTAAATTTTTCAACGAATAAATCCCAATTCTTTAAATCATAAAGTCTGATTCCATTATAGGAAACCTTGTCTGCATATACAGGGCCAATGCCTCTTTTGGTGGTTCCTAATTTTTCCTTACCTCTGGCATTTTCATATGCCTCATCCAAAGCTTTATGGTAAGGCATGATAAGATGACACCTTTCAGAAATAAATAACTTGTTTTTTAAATCTCTTCCGTCATCAGCCAACATTCTAATTTCATCAATCAAAACTTCCAAGTCCAAAACAACTCCATTTGCGATAACAGCAATTGTTTTAGGTTGTAAAATTCCGGAGGGGATTAAATGGAATGGATATTTTTTTCCATCAACTATTATGGTGTGCCCGGCATTGTTGCCGCCATTGAACCTCACAGCAAAATCTGATTTAGCGGATAAAAGATCAACGATTCTTCCCTTGCCTTCATCGCCCCATTGTGTTCCAATTATTATTGATACTTTATTTTCCATCAAGTCGCAATGATATCACATTTTTGACTTTTAGGTTAAGTTTTTATATAATAGGCTATGGGATTAAAAAATTACACCATTGTAACGCTTGGATCTCACTCTGCGCTCCAAATCCTCAAGGGAGCAAAAGATGAGGGTTTTAAAACTGCTGTTGTTTGTACTTCGAAACGAATTTCTCTTTATTCCTCGTATAAAAATTTTATAGATGACGTTATTGAAATAGATTCTTGGGACTCTTTTCCGAAACTTGAAAAAAAATTAAAGGAGATGAATGCAATTATTATTCCGCATGGTTCATTCGTGGCTTACTTAGGTATGGAACAAAATAAGAAAATGAATATTCCATATTTTGGCAACAAAGCAGTTTTAGATTGGGAAGAAAATAGAAAAATGCAAAGGCAATGGATGGAAGATGCAGGAATCAAAGTCCCAAACAGATTTAAAAAAGGAGATAAAATTGACAGGCCAGTTATTGTTAAATCATACGGGGCAGCTGGCGGTAAGGGTTACTTTACAGCTAGAAACCAAAAAGAGTTAGACGCAAAATTAAAAAGTTTTAGCGAAGAGAGATTTATGGTCCAAGAATATGTTATTGGAGTTCCTTTGTATTTTCATTTCTTTTATTCGCCTTTAACTAAAAAAGTAGAAGTAATGAGTATTGATAAAAGATATGAAACAAATGTTGACTCATTAGGAAGAATTCCTGCAAAAAATCAAAAAGGTTTAAACATAGAGCCTTCTTTTGAGGTTGTCGCAAATATCCCCCTGGCTGTTCGTGAGTCAATGCTTGCAGAAGCAATGGATATGGCAGAGCGGGTAGTAAAAAAATCTAGGGAAATAATTTCTGAAAAAGGATTATTTGGTCCATTTTGTTTAGAAACAATCATTACCTCTTCTGAGGAGATTTTTATTATAGAAATTTCTGCAAGAATTGTTGCAGGAACGAATTGTTTTATAAACGGTTCTCCTTATACTTACTTAAATTACGATGAACCAATGTCCACAGGTCGAAGAATTGCCAGGGAAATAAAAGAAGCCTTAAAGATGGATAGATTAAAGGAGGTATTGGACTAATGCCAGATTATACAATTGCAGTTTTAGGTTCTCATTCTGCTTTAGATGTATGTCGAGGTGCAAAAGATTTAGGATTTAAAACTTTAGTAATTTGTGAGAAGGGTAGAGAAAAAACCTACCAAAAATATTATGGAACAAGCGGGATATTTGGATGTGTAGATGAAGTATTAGTACTGGATAAGTTTAAAGATATTTTATCTGAAAAAGTTCAAAAGGAACTGATAAAAAGAAATTGTATTTTTATTCCACACAGGTCTTTCGAGGTTTATATCAATGACTATAATGCTATAGAAAAAAAGTTCAAAGTTCCAATGTTTGGAAATAGATTTTTATTAAAAGTGGAGGAACGTGATGTAAAACCTAACCAATATGATCTCCTTGAAAAAGCCAATATTAGATATCCAAAACAATTCAAAAATCCTAAAGAAATAGATAGACTTTGTATCGTTAAAGTTTTAGAAAAGGAAAGAGGGTTTGAAAGAGCTTTTTTCTTGGTTGAAAATTATGACCAATATAAATTGGAATCAGAGGATAAAGTATTAAAAGGACAAATAACACAAGAACAATTGGACAGTGCGGTTATTGAAGAATTTATTATTGGCGTCCAAGTTAATTTTAATTTTTTCTATTCGACATTGGATAAAAGAGTAGAACTAATTGGAACAGATACCAGAAGACAGACTAATATTGAAGGATTAACTAAAATTCCAGGACCATTTCAAAAATCCATTATGGAAAAAATAAATATTAAATATGAAGAAGCAGGACATATTGCTGTGACAGTTTTGGAATCATTACTTGAAGATGCATTTGAAATGGCAGAAAATTTTGTCAAAGCTTCACAAGAATTGATAAAACCTGGGGTAATTGGCCCTTTTGGTTTGCAAACAGTTATTACAGCAGGACCTCCTAAGAAAGAAATTATTGTTTTTGATGTATCCCCAAGAATGCCAGGAAGTCCGGGAATATTTGCTACACCTTACAGTGGATATTTACTCGGGGAAAATATCTCAATGGGTAAAAGAGTAGCAATTGAAATAAAAATGGCAATTGAGAAGAATTGCTTAAAAGATGTTACAAGTTAAAAAGAAATACAAAGCATTAATATTTGATTGCGATGGGACAATAATTCCAAACCAAATGAATGGATTACCTAGCATAGCAGTTTCTGACGCAATAGAAAAAATCAGCAAAAAAATTCATGTAGGAATTGCCACCTCCAGACCGCTATTTTTAGCAGCTCCAATTATGAAACATCTAAAATTATCAGGGCCTTCAATCATCAGCGGAGGAGCACAAATTATTGATGGAAAATCTTTCAAAGTTTTAAAGGAGCAGGAAATAGAAAAAGATGATATGTTTGCTGTTATTTCTGTATTCAAGAAATTTAATTTAAAATACTATGCCCAGAATGGATCCAAAAGAGATAAAGATATGGCCCCGGATTTGATTTTGGATAAAATAATTCAGGTAGCTGTGATGAATTTGGATATGGATACTGCTGATAAAGTGCTCGATGATTTATCAAAAATAGAGGGTATATCGGCTCATAAAATTGTCTCATGGCAAAAAGATAAAAGAGATATTAATATAACTCATGTTTTAGCAACAAAACATCATGGGATACTGGAAGTTGCCAGAGTACTTAAAATAGATACCAAAGAAATTATTGGTGTTGGTGATAGTTATAATGATTTTCCTTTACTTATGGCGTGTGGACTAAAGGTAGCTATGGGAAATGCAGTCCAAGAATTAAAAGAAATTGCAGATTATATAGCTCCAACTGTTGAGGATGATGGAGCTGTAGATGTGATAAATAAATTTGTCCTATGAAAAAATATGCCCTGTTAAGTGTATATGACAAAAAAGGAATTGCAGATTTTGCTAAAGTTTTGGTGAAATTGGGTTATGAAATTATTTCAACTGGTGGAACAATGGATGCATTAAATAAAGATGAAATAGAAGTTACACCAATTGAAGATATAACAGGAAATCCTAGAGATTCTTTTGACGGCAGAATGAAAACTATCAGTTTTCAAATTGAATCAGGAATTTTGTATGATCGCAAAAATCCTTCACATGTTGAGCAAGCTGAAAAATTAAATATTCCTCAAATAGATATTGTTGTGTGTAATCTCTATCCTTTTGAGGAAAAACCATCGATTGAAACAATAGATGTTGGTGGTCCAACAATGATTAGAGCTGCTGCAAAAAATAATGAAAGTGTTATGGTTGTAGTAAATCCTGAAGATTATGAAACAGTGGCTGAAGCATTAAAGAGTGGAAAAGTTAACGAAGAGTTAAAAAAAGAATTGGCTGCAAAAGCTTTTTATCATTTGTCATTTTATGATAGCCAAATTGGACATTATTTTTCAAATGATAAATATCCACAAGAAGTAACTGTGCCTTTGCGAAAAGTTCAATCTTTAAGATATGGAGAAAATCCTCATCAACAAGGAGCTTTGTATGTAATACCTAAAACAAACTCACCCCTTTCAAAATTACAAAAACTTTGGGGTAGGGAATTATCAGGTACAAACATTGGAGATATATTTGCAGGACTTGAAACTGTTAGACAATTTGAAGAAAGTGCTGCTGCAGTTATTAAGCATTTAAGTCCTTGCGGGATAGCTGTTGGTAAAGACCCCAAAGAGGCTTTAGACAGAGCAGTTAAAGCAGATCCTGTTTCTGCATTTGGGGGAGTAATAGTTTTAAACAGAGAAATGGATTTGAGTTGTGCCAAAATTGTTGCTACCTTTAAAAATGAAAGCGAAGGCAATATTGATATTGTGGCAGTGCCCTCTATTACCGACGAAGCTTTAGAACTTTTAAAAGGGATCAGAAAAAGTATGGGGATTTATACATTTGGTGATATTCCTAAAAATAGGTCTGAAAAGTATGATTTAAAGTATTTTGGGGGTGGAGTTTTGCTTCAGGATTTTGATGATCTTGCAGATGATAGTTTTATAAATTGGGAAGTGGTAACTAAAAATAAACCAACAGATAAACAGCTAGAACTTGCAAAGTTTGGGTTCAAAGCTGTTAAAGCAGTCAGATCCAATGCAGTAATTGTTGTTGATCGAGATTTACCAATGACCAGGGGGATTGGTTCTGGCCAAACATCAAGGGTTGGGGCAACCAAAATTTCTTTGGAGCAAGCAGGAGACCTTGCAAAGGGTGGAATTTTAATTTCAGACAGCTTTTTTCCTTTTGATGACTCGGTTAAACTATCTGCAGAATATGGAATAGGTGCTATAGTAGAACAAGGAGGTTCTGTAAATGATAAGGCATCAATAGATGCAGCAGATGCAGCAAATATGCCGATGATATTTACCAAAAGAAGGGCTTTTAGACACTAATATGAAAGATTTTTCAAACTACACTAGTCCATTTTCTTGGAGATATGGCAGTGATGAAATGAGAAAAATTTTCTCTGAAGAGAACAAATACAAGATATGGAGAAAAATTTGGGTAGCTTTGGCAAAAGCTCAAAACGAACAAGGCGCAGTTTCAGACGATGAGTTAAAAGATCTACAAGATAATATAGAAAATATTTCCATTGAAAGAATTTGGGAGATTGAAAAAGATACCAGTCATGATGTTGTAGCAGCTATAAAAGAGTTTGCAGAAAACGCCAAAATAGGTGGAGGAAAAATTCATCTCGGTGCAACCTCAATGGATATCAATGATAATGGGGAAATTATTAGATATTCCCAGGCTTTGGATATTGTTGAGGGAAAACTTAAAAAAACAATTCACCTTTTTGCAGAAAAAATAAAAGAATATGCAAAAACTCCAGCTTTGGCATATACCCATTTAAATCCGGCAGAACCTACAACTTTAGGATATAGGTTTGCTTTTTATGCTCAAGATCTATTAAAAGATTTGGAACTGCTTAAATTTGTAAAACAAAACTTAAAAGCCAAAGGTATGAAAGGGGCTGTTGGGACAGCAGCAAGCTATGGGGAGATTTTGGATGATCCTGAGAAAATGGAGGAAACTGTTATGAAAGAGTTAGGTTTGGAAGCAGATTTAGTTTCCACTCAAGTTTATACTAGAAAAACAGATTATTTAATAATTTCTCTGCTTAATTCGATTGGCTCATCTTTGGGAAAATTTGGAAATGATTTTAGAATTTTACAAACTCCGCTTTATGGTGAATGGAGCGAACCCTTTGGTAGTAAACAAGTTGGATCATCAGCTATGCCTTTTAAGAAAAACCCAATAAACTGCGAAAAAATTTGTGGACTCTTAAGGATTTTAAATCAATATCCTGCAGCTATTTTAGAGAATGCGACATATTCTTATCTTGAAAGAACTTTGGATGATTCATCTACCAAAAGGATTATTATGCCGGAAAGTTTTTTGATAATAGATGAGATATTAAAAACAGCAGAAAAATTAATCTCAGGAATGGTTATTAATACAGAGAAAATAAAATTAAATCTTGAAAAATATGGCAAGTTCTCTGCAACTGAAAAAATCATTATCGCAGCTGTAAAAAAAGGTGCTGATAGACAGGAAATGCATGAAGTTTTGAGAGAAATTTCTATGAAAGCTTGGGAGGATATTCAAAATGGCAAAGAAAATTCTTTAGAAAAATTAATTTTAGAAAATGAAGAAATTAGTAAATATTTGAAAGATGATGAGATTAAAAATCTTTTGGATGCCACAGGACATACAGGACTTGCTTCCAAAAAAGCTTTAGAGGTTGTGGGCATTATTGCCAAATTATGATAAGAGCAGTAATTTTTGATATAGACGGGGTAGTTTTAGATTCTGAAAGATTACATGGTGAGGTTGAGTCAGAAACCGCAAAAAATTTTGGAATTGATATTTCTCCAGATGAAGTAGTTAGATTATATTCAGGGGTTTATATTGAGACAGAATATGCTGATATGGCAAAAAAAGCCGGAAAAGAAATGCCATTTTCCGAAGCTTTGAAAATCACCCACAAAATTTTAAAAGAAAAATTAGAAAAACCTATTCCACTAATTCCTAATATTAAAGAAATCTTGCAGTTACTACAAAAAAATTATGCTTTAGGGTTTGCCACAAGTGGTGACAGAATTTTTGTTGAAGAGGCTCTCCGAAAAAATGGCATATTAGATTATTTTAAATCTCAAGTTTATGCAGCCGATGTAGGTGTTCCTAAACCTAGCCCTAAAATATTTTTAGAAGCTGCAAGAAGACTAAATGTAAAACCGGAAGAGACACTAGTAATAGAAGATTCAGAAAGTGGGTTTGCTGGTGCAAAAGCAGCAGGAATGTTGCTTATTGCAAGAAAAGGCAATCACAATAAAGACAAGGATTTTGCGCAAGCAGACTATGTTATTGAAGATTTGATGGAAATACCAAAAATCTTAAAAGATGTTGTTGACGAGAGTATGTAAATAATGTTAAAAAATTAAGTACAAAAATGTCAAAAGTTTTAATCATTTCTGCATCAGATTCCAATTTACCTATAATGAATAAGGCAGGTGAAGTGCTAAAAGAATTTGGGGTTGATTACGAATTAACAATTTCCTCAGCTCATAGATCTCCTGAAAGAACAGTTAAATTGGTTGAAGATTTTGCAAAGAGCGGGGGGAAAGTAATAATCTGTGGGGCAGGACTAGCTGCACATTTGGCTGGGGTTGTTGCGGCTCACTTCCCCTTGCCGGTAATAGGCATTCCTTTAAAAGGTGGGGCATTGGATGGAGCAGATGCACTTTATGCCACAGTCCAAATGCCTGCTGGTATTCCAGTTGCAACTGTTGGAATTGATAATGCCAAAAATGCTGGGCTTTTGGCTATACAAATTTTAGCCACATCAGATAAATCTTTAGAAGATAAAATGTCAGAATATAAAAATAAACTGGCAACAGGTGTAGAGCAAAAGGCTGCCAAGTTGAAACAAAATGGTTCAGACTAAAAAAATTAAAGATGCTATTCCTCTTGCCTTAAAAACTGTAAACATCCCTAGTCTTGGCCAAAAACACCAAGGAAAAGTTAGAGATTCTTATATAACAGAAGGCAGGAGGATAATAATTACAACAGATAGGCTTTCAGCATTTGATAGAGTATTGGGAGTTTTTCCTTTTAAAGGTCAAGCCTTAAATCAATTAAGCCAATTTTGGTTTGAAAAAACTGCAGATGTTATCCCAAACCACATGATTTCAGTGCCAGATCCAAATGTGATGGTTGTTAAAAATTGTACCCTTATCCCAATTGAAATGGTGGTAAGAGGATATATTACAGGTGTGACCAATACCTCAATTTGGGGTTCTTATGAAAAAGGTGAAAGAATGATTTATGGAATTAAATTTCCAGATGGTTTAAAGAAAAATCAAAAACTAAAAACTCCTGTAATTACCCCCACCACAAAAGCAGAGTCAGGACATGATGAAAGATTAACAGAAAAAGATATCCTGAATGGAATAGTTAAACTAAAAGATGGAAGTAAAGTATCCCCAGTCCTTTGGGAAAAAATGAAAAAAGCTGCTCTGGATGTTTTTGAAAGAGGTACTAAAGTATGCGGTAAAGCTGGGATAATTTTAGTTGATACAAAATATGAATTTGGATTGGATGATAAAGGAAAACTTACTTTAATTGATGAAGTTCATACGCCTGATTCATCCAGATATTGGGTAAAAAAATCATACATGGAAAGATTCAAAAAAGGACAAGAGCCTGAGAACTTTGATAAAGAGTTTTTAAGGATTTGGTACGCAAAAAGAGGCTACAAAGGGGATGGAAAAATTCCTCAAATGCCTGATGATTTTAAAGCTCAAGTAAGCAAAAGATATATAACAATTTTTGAAAAAATAACAGGTAAAAAATTTAAAGCGCTTGAGTATCCGATTGAAAAAAGAATCAAAGAAAACCTTACTAAAACGATCGTTTTCTGATAGAATTAGATATTATGCAAAACAGCGATGGCTTTATACTACTTACAGGAACAGCTAATTTAAAGCTTGCCCAAGATATCGCAAAGATTTTAGGCCAAGACGTAGATGAAACTGTTACCACTTTTGCAGATGGTGAAAAAAGAGTCATAATTCCGGAAAATTTAAGAAAAAGAAAAGTTTTTATAATCCAACCAACTTGCCCCCCTGTTGATTCAAATTTAATGGAACTTTTGCTGATGATAGATGCAGCCAAAAGGTCTTCTGCAGATGAAATTTCTGTAGTTATTCCTTACTTTGGATATTCCAGACAAGATAGAAAAGATAGAGCCAGGGTTCCTGTATCAGCAGCTTTGGTTGCAGGACTTATAGAGTATGCAGGAGCAAGCAGGATTTTGACTGTTGATATCCACAGCGAACAAGAACCTGGATTTGTCAAAATTCCTTGGGATAATTTGTATGCCAGCTATTCATTATTTCCGGTTTTGAAGGATCATTTTAAAGAAAATATTGTGATTTGTGCCCCAGACAAAGGGTCAGTATTAAAGGCAGCCTTCTATGCAGAGTATTTAAATGCAGACGGTATAGCCATTGTTTTTAAGGAAAGAGATGTCCAACAAACCAATGAAAGCAAGGCTTTGGACATGATTGGAGAAGTTGAAGGTAAAGATGTTTTAATTGTGGACGATATGATTGATACAGCAGGTACTTTAGTTGAGGCAGCCGAAGTAGTAAAAAGCAGGGGAGCAAAAAGTGTTTCAGCTGCAGCCACCCATGGATTATTTTCCGGCTCTGCTCCCGAAATAATTGCTAAATCTCCAATTGATAAAATATTTGTGACAGACACAGTGCCCATAAGAGCAGAAATGTTAAATAACTCAAAAGTACAAATTGTTTCCTCAGCCCCTCTTTTGGCTGAAGCAATTAAATGTATTGATAACGGGGATTCAATTTCTGAGAGACTAATTCCTCAAACTCATCCTAGAGAAAGACTCTAGATTTTATTTTCAGAATATCTTATTGTTAATTCATGAACCAAAAAGGTTCCCTTTTAATCTGGATAGTTTTATTCTTTGTTCTGGTAGTGGGAATAGTTGGAGGATCATTCTACTTAAAATCTCTAAAAAATTCTAATCTAACTATACAGCCAACTCCTTTCAATAGCCAAATGCCTTCAGCAAATCCTTCTATTAACTCAGAAACAAGCTGGAAAAGCTGGGATAGCCAAGAACCCGCATTTTCATTGAAATTACCTTCTAATTGGCAAGCCCAACATAGTACTAAAAACTGCTTAGCTGAAAATTGTTTAGCAATTAATGGAACAGAAGGAGAGGTAGTTATTAAATGGGGAAGTGGATTTGGTGGGGGTTGTGATCAGCAAGATACTCAAAATGTTCAAGTAAATAACCAGACTATACCATCATGCCATGGACTCAACTCAGATGGTTCTGAAACTTGGGGGACAATCAATTTATCTGCTCGCGGAATCAGTTTTAACTTAACTGCTAAAGCAAATTATCCTTCAAGTAATAACAGAGATATTATTTTAAAAGTTCTTTCTACTTTCAAATTAAATTAGTTTTGAGAAAAGTAAATTTAACGTAAATCCAAACTTTCACCTGCAAAAGTAACCTGCCTGCCGGCAGGCAGGTATTTTTCATTTAAAATAACTTTTCTTTCTCCTTCTTCCAAATAACCTGCATCTAAACTCTCAAAACCATTTTTTGTGATGATTTCCTGAGCTTGTTGGACATCTTGTTCTGGCAAGAATAAAGCATAATCCTGCCCCATGTTATATGTGCCATACATTTCTTCATCAGACAAATTGGCATGTTCTTGGATGAATGAAAAAACTGCTTGAGGCTCAAATAATTTTTCCACAACATAACTAAGTTCTCTTTTTGATCTCATAAGTTTTCGAAGTCCATGTCCTGTGATATTAGAAACGTAATGTATATCAACATTTTCATCTAATAGGTCTTGAATTAATTTAGCATAAATATTGGTTTTAGTTAAAACTGCCTCCCCAAAAAATGTCCCATCCGAAAGTTTAGTAGAATAACCCTCAGGAAGTTTTTCCGCTACCGCTCTGGCAAGAGAGATGCCGTTTGCATTTAGGCCATTGCTTTTAATAAATAAAATTCGGTCACCTTTTTGGAGTTTTTTGTCAGTGATTAATCTACTTTCAGTGGAAATTATTCCTACTGCTGATCCTCCTAAATCTACAGTATTTGGTGCAACAATCCCTTTTAAGGTAGGAGTTTCTCCTCCTCCCCAAGAAACAGAGGCTTTATTACAAGCATCAGTCCAACCAGCAATTAAATCTTCCATTCTTTGCTCGTCTGCAAGCCAAGAATTATTTTCTATTGCCCAATAAGCATGTATAACCAATGGTTTGGCACCTACTGTAACTAAATCATTTATAATTGTGGCAACTGTGTCATGACCAACAATTTCATAATATGATTTCCCGGTAATATCTCTCATCTTGTCAGCCACTAGGTTTTTTGTTCCTAATCCTTCAATAACAGATGCCATGAATATCTCGCCCTGTTTCCATACGTAGGCAGATTCACCCCGTGATTCTTTTATTTCTTCAAAACCTCCGGGCAAATTTTTGGCAGTTTGGGCTGCTGCAGTTTGAGCCAATTTTTTAATAGGGTCTTTGGTACTATAGTTATCCCCCACATCAGAATAAGTAATTTTTTGTGCTTTCATTGAAGGTTGACTATATCATATACTAAATCCATGATAAAGAAAAAAATCAAAAAACATATTAAGCCTCTTGGAGGAATTGGGCTTTTTTTGTTGCTAGTTATCCTTTTAGGTTTGTCTTTTTCAAATAATTATAATTATTTGAAAGTTTTTGTTAAACAAAATAATCTTTCTCAACCTGTAGCATCTAGTTCTGCAGCTGTAAACCCAACACCTTCTCCAACACCCACCCCAATACCAATCAGTTATTCTCCTGCAAGTTCAAACGGAATACCGATTTTAACCTATCACTACATTGGCAACAACCCAAATCCTGCAGATAAGGCCAGGGATAGTTTAGAAGTTACACCAGATAAATTTGAAGCCCAAATGCAGTATTTATCAACTAATGGTTTTACACCAATTACTCTTGATACGCTTTATTCAATATTTAATGGTCAATCAGGAAGGCCTGCAAAAGCGGTGGTTTTAACATTTGATGATGGTTATATAGATTTTTATACCACTGCTTTTCCTATTTTGCGAAGATTTAATTTTCATGCAGTTTCTTTTATCCCAACAGCTTTAATAGGGGGAGGTTATTATATGAATTGGGACCAGATTAAAGAAATACAAAGTTCGGGTTTAGTAAATTTTGAAGCCCATACAGTCACACATGTTAATTTAACATCCTTAAGTTATGCAGCTGTCTTAAAACAAGCGCTTGATAGTAAAAATGTTTTGCAGGAAAAAACAGGATATCCAGTTAATTTTATTGCCTATCCTTACGGGATAAATAATAATGTTGTGCAACTTGCTATCAAAGAAGCAGGATTTTTAGGGGGGTTTGGGACTTGGTTTGGTAAATCTGCAGGTATGGGTATGAATATGCCAAGAATAAAAGTATCAGGGTTTTGGAGTATAGAAGAATTTGCCTCACGGCTTTAAATTACAATTTAAGATGAAAAATATAGTAATAATAGGAATAGTTATTTTAGGCATTTTAGGATTCATATATTCTAAATCATCCAATATAAAGTCTAATCCTCAAAGTGTCCCGCAAGCATCTTCATCAACATCTAAAACTTCAAATATTCCTGATGATATTTCTCAAACAACAGTAATTGCAGAAGGGCTAGATACCCCTTGGGCGATTGCTTTTTTGCCAGATAAAAACATGCTCCTTACAGAAAGAGCAGGTAGGGTAAGACTAATCCAAGATGGGAAATTGCAAGAGCAGCCAGTTGCTGCTTTAACTCAAGTAAAAGAGATTGGGGAGGGTGGACTTTTAGGTATTACCATTGATCCTGATTTTTCTACTAATAATTTTGTTTATTTGTATTACACATATTCAAGCAGTGGAGATAATACTTTAAACAGGGTGGTGAGAATGACTTATCAAAACAATGTACTAAATGATGAGAAAATAATTGTTGATAAAATCCCCGGTGCTTCAAATCATAATGGCGGAAGAATTAAATTTGGGCCTGATAAACTTTTGTATATTACAACCGGTGATGCAGAAAATCCCTCTCAAGCCCAAGATAAAAATACTTTAGGCGGGAAAATCTTAAGGGTCAAAGATGGTAGTGTTGAAGTTTATTCTTATGGTCATAGAAATCCTCAAGGTCTAGCTTGGGATAATCAAGGTAATCTTTGGGCCACAGAACACGGCAGGTCTGGAGTCCAATCAGGATTGGATGAAGTTAATAAAATTGTGCAAGGTAAAAATTATGGTTGGCCAACTATCCAAGGAAATGAGAAAAAAGATGGTATGGAAACACCAATTTTAAACTCCCTCTCAGATACCTGGGCTCCTGCAGGACTGGCATTTTTAAATAGTTCATTTTTCTTTGGAGGGTTAAGAGGTCAGGCTTTGTATCAAGCAGTTGTAGATGGAGAAGCATTAACTTTAAAAGAGCATTTTAAAAACCAATTTGGCAGAATTAGAGAAGTAATACTTGGGCCTGACAACATGTTATATATTACAACCAGCAATAAAGATGGTAGAGGCATCCCAAAATCAGGGGATGATAAAGTAATCAGGATTAATCCTGCTAAATTGTAAACTTAACCCAATATTGACATATTGCCTATAAAACCTATATATTCCCATCTATGGTAAAAAGAGAATCTGAAGGATCAAGTGAAGCAGGTGTCAGAGGATCAATGACAGTTGCTGATGCAGGCAGGCTTGGTGGGAGAAAACTTGTAGAGAAATATGGCAAAGAGCATATGGCTGATCTTGGGCGTATATCAGGGAACAAATTACTTAAGGAGCGAGGTCCTGAGTATTTTAGCACCCTGGCTCAAGCAGGTGGTGCTGCCAATGCTGCAACCCACGACCATGAATACTTTTCAAATTTGGGTAGACAAGGTGGGGAAGTAATGAAAGCTCGCGGGAAGGAATATTTCCAAAGAATCGGTAGATTAAGTGCACAATCTCCTAAAAGAAAACCACAAGTCTAATCCGTAAGTATTTTGGGAAGTGTTTCGTCTTTTGGGATAAATTTGATTGATAAAGAGTTTACACAATGGCGGGTATTTTTTTCGGTTAAATTTTCACCTGTAAATTCATGTCCCAAGTGAGCTTCACAATTTGCACACTGAATTTCTGTTCTTTCCCCATCTGCATCCGGAATTCTTTTTAAAGAATTTGGATATTCACTATCAAACGCCGGCCAACCACAACTAGCATCAAATTTTGTCTCAGATGAAAAAAGCGGAGCATTACACCTTTTACAAATAAAAACTCCATCTTCATAAAAATTATCATATTCACCTGTAAAGGGCTTTTCTGTTCCTTTACCCTCAATAATATCTTCTTCTTGGGGAGTTAATTTATTAAATGCCATGGCTTTATTTTAACACTGCAAATTAGTTAAAATATATAATACAAAAAATGAATAAATCTTTTTACAACGTAATTTTTTTTCTTACCATAGTCTATATATGTTTTGTCAGCTTTTTTTTGTTTTGGCATAGAGTAGGGTTTTCTCCTGACCAATTTTTTGCAGTTGCCTTACTTATAACTTTGCTTTTGGGGAGAATGAAGCAATTTGTCCGTGATTGGTCTGTACCAGTGACTCTTTTTCTAAGCTACGATTATTTAAGAGGTTTGGTTCCTAAGTTGAGTTTGCAGGTTAATATTCACCCGATGATAAATTTTGATAAATATATATTTGGGGCTGTTCCTACCAACCAACTTCAAAATTTATTATTTTCGCAAGCAGGAGTTCACTGGTATGACTATTTGGCAACAGTGCTATATATGTCTCACTTTGTGGTGCCAATGGTTTTAGCTTTTCTTTTCTGGCTGAAAAATAAAAAGTATTTTGAAGAATATACTTTGAGTTTGATAATACTTTCATACTCTGCATTTATTACCTATGTTTTGTTTCCAGCAATGCCTCCTTGGATGGCCTCACAACAAGGCTTTATTCCGCAGGTGCATAAAGTTATGGATCGGGTTTTTATATCATTTCCTACACCTATAGATTTACCATCTGTTTATAGATTCATGGGAGCAAATTTGGTTGCAGCAGTCCCATCTCTGCATGCAGCATATCCTTGGCTGACGTTTTTATTTGTTATGAAAAGATTCAAAAGAGCTGGACTTCTAGTTTTGCTATATGTTTTAGGAGTCTGGTTTTCCATAGTTTATTTAGGCGAGCATTATATTTTTGATATCTTAATTGGGGTTTTATATGCAACATTAATATTTATGTTGGTAATAAATGGGGCCAAAATTTGGAAAAAATTAAATTTAAAAAGTCTTTATCCAAAAAAACAAATAATAAGTTAAATAAATGATTGAGCAGTTAAAAAAAGATTTAAAGAAATTGGCAAATCCTCAAAGGGCTAAAATTTCCCGAGGTTTTTTTAAAACAGGAATTGGGCAATATGGGGAAGGGGATATATTTTTAGGGATTACAGTTCCAAACCAAAGAAAGGTTGCTAAAAAGTATAAAGATTTATCTTTAATTGAGACAGAAAAACTTCTTAAATCAAATATCCATGAAGAAAGATTAGTCAGTCTTTTTATTTTAGTCTACAAATTTTCCTCCTACGCAAAGAGTCACGAGGATAGAAAAAAAATTTTCAATTTTTATTTAAAAAATGCCAAGTTTGTTAATAATTGGGATTTGGTAGATTCATCAGCAGATAAAATTGTCGGGGAATATTTACTAGATAGAAAAAAAGATATTTTAATTACTTTGGCAAAGTCACAAAATCTTTGGGAGAAAAGAATTGCAATAATTTCAACCTTTCAATTTATAAAAAAACAAAAAGAATATGTTTGGACTTTTAAAATTTCAGAAATATTATTATCTGATAAACATGATTTAATTCAAAAAGCAGTTGGTTGGATGCTTCGGGAGGTAGGAAAAAATATCTCCAAAGATATTGAGGAAGAGTTTTTAAAAAAACATTACAAGGATATGCCAAGAACAATGTTAAGGTATTCTTTAGAACATTTTAATTCTGATTTAAGAACATTTTACTTAAACAGAAGCCCTATAGTTGAATAATTAATTTCTTTTAGATATACTCTCCGGATCATGATGGCAGATAGGGAATTAACACCAGAACAGTCAGCTTTAATTGAACGAATGCAGCCAACAGATATTCCTGTAGTTGGTGGCACTAGAACATTTGATCAAATTTCTCCAATATTTGGTAATGGTAGGGCTCCTATAATTGCAGTTCATATTGATTCTCATCCTCCAACAGATGAAGAAGTTAGCAAAATTGAAGATATAGGAAGAGCAAAAATCTCTAGACTTTTTGTTCCTTCAGAAGTACATGGTTGGTATGCAGATGGAGCCAGGATTACAATCTTAAAAAAAATTGACGAAAAGGGTATATGGACTTATCGTGACTCATTTTGGACTGTTGGTCCAACTTGGTTTCCTATCCCAGGGTCTTTAGAAGAATTAGAAAAGAGAATAAATTTTAAATATTCTTAATTACTAGTATTTTTTTTAAAAAAGTACTAATATGAAAATATGGTAGATAAGAATTGTGAAAGTGGAGATAGTTGTTGTTGTGACACAGGCTCTAAAAGATGGTGGAAGATGAAGCAGTGGCATAAAGGCGGAGGTGGTGGGGGACATCTGTACGGATTAGGTGTAATTGGAGCGCTATTTTATTTCCTTCCAAATGTAACAAATCTTCAGGAAGCCTTCTTTGGAATTATCAAATCAATAGGTTGGCCAGCACTTCTTGTTTTTAAAGCTTTAGAGCTTCTCAAATTCTAATTCTTAATCTTTTTCTTTTTTACACTACCAAAAATCTTTAAAAATTTATGATAAAATACATCTATGGCTATTGATTGGACTCATATTTATAAAAAATATAAGGGTTCTTGGGTTGCTTTACAGAGCGATGAAGAAACAGTTATATCGAGTGGTAAAACAGCAAAAGAGGCTTGGGATAAAGCTTTAAAGAAGGGTTTTAAAAAGCCAATCTTAACCCAGATGCCCGAAAGACTGATTCCATATGTAGGCTTTGGAATGCATGAAATTTAAATATAAGAAGTATGGATTGGATACTTTACGTCCAGTAATCCCAATTGAGATTAAGTATAATAATTTGAGTGTTCCTTATGAGGTGTTAGTGGATTCTGGGGCGGATATCTGCATATTTAATGCACAGATTGCCGATGTTTTAGGGATTAATATTTCGAAGGGTATAAAGGTACAAGTTGGTGGAATGACTGGTTTTCCGGAAGATACATATATCCATACACTGCATATTAAAATTGGTGGAAGGATTTATAAAATTGATGTAGGGTTCATGCGTATGTCTCGTAGTTCTTATGGTGTTGTAGGTCAAAAAGGATTTTTTAATAAATTTATAGTAAAGTTTGATTTGGTTAAAGAAGAAATAGAAATAAAAGAAAGAATATAAGTTCCAAAAACACCCTTGCGGGGGATTTCAGATAATTATTAATTATATTTTCTATGAAGTCACTTATTATCTTTATTTTGAATATCCCCTTTACTCTTACAGGTATTATTCCAATGATTTTATCTGGTCCATATCATATTAGATTAATTAAAAATCCATACGCTTTAGTGTTTAAGGTCAAAAGTTTTTGGTGGGGGTTTTACTTTTATAAAAAATCTAGGGCAATGACAATTGGACACATTATTTTACTCGGCCCAAGACTTTTAAAAAATGATATGGAACATGAAATTATTCATGTTAAACAATGTGAAAGATACCCATTTATTTTTCCATTCCTATATTTCTACGAAGCCATCACAAAAGGTTACAGAAAAAATCGTTTTGAAGATGAAGCATATACCTTATCCAATAGTATTTATGAGGGAAGTAAGTTTTAAATATGATTGAACAATTTGCATTGATAATATTTGGGATTCAGATTCTTCACTCAATAGAAGAGTTATTAACAGGATTTCACAAAAAATGGTACTTATTCAAAATGCCTTTTAAGATATTTTTAAGTTTTGAAATATTTTTTAGTTTATTTTGGGGCTCAGTATTGTTTCAAAAGACCTTTCCTTACAGGGAAAATCTTTTGGTATTTTTTACAGTTCTCATGTTTGCAAATGGGGTACAGCACATTGTTTGGTGGGGAACAGTTAAAAAATATGTCCCAGGATTGATAACAGCATTTGCACATATTGCAGTATTCCTAATCTTCTTTTTTCAAATTGTAGGTTAAGTAATTGATTACGTAACTAGTTACGTAGTACCATGAAAGTATGCCTGTGCGGAGAATGGAAAAGAGGAATGTTAGAAGTCTTACTAAAGTTGCAGGTAAGAGCTTTGGGATAACCTTTCCCATAGAATTAATTAGGGCTTTGGGTTGGAGATCCAGGCAAAAACTGACTGTTACCCCTAAAGGCAAAAAGCTAATTGTGAAAGATTGGAAAAAATAATCAGAATGAGAATTCTTGGGAAAGCCTTAACTGCAAGTCTTTTTACCTTCCTTATAATAATTTTTGTTATTTTGGGAACTTTGCGTTTTGGACTCTTAAACAAAAGTTTTCTCTTTTCATCCTTGGATAGGAATGGGGTTTATGAAAAACTTCCAAAGGCTTTGGCGCAGTCTCTCCCTAATGACCCAAATATTAAAAATGAGGATGAAAGAAGGGAATTTGCCAAAATTGCAAATAGTGTTAGTCCTCATCTTGCAAAAAGGATTATAGAAACAAACTTTGCCCCGTTTTTAGATTTTATAAATGGGGAATCAAAAGATATTAAAATTTTAATTCCAGCAAAAGAGCTTGGGATAGAGGGTGCAGGGGATATCAGTTGGTCATTGTCTCAAATGGAAAATGGGGAGTCATCCAGTAGGTTTTCCGGGGCTTATGGATTGAGCAGTAAAATATTAATTGCTTGGTTTTTAATACTTTTAATCTTGGTTGGACTGTTTTTCTTATATGGTAGGTTAATGATTCCTCCAGCTTTACTAGGAGGTAAAACACTGCTTTTAACTTCAGGGATATTTGTAATATTTATTGGTATTGTAGGAAGGTTTTTTTCTTGGCTTTTGGAAACAAAAATGCCAATTGTAGAGCCTGCCCAAGCCTTGCTTAAGCTTCTTTCCTTATCACTTTTTCCAGAAATAGCCATTAGTTGGATTATTTTTGGGGCAATACTGCTTATCCTTTTTCTAATCTGCAGGAGTTTTAGGGTAAATAAAAAACAATATTGACAAAATTTAAAGAATATGTGCATTATTAATTATAGATTATGAATAAGACCTTAATGTATGTTGGAGTCGCTGTTTTGGTTTTGGTAGGGATTTGGTATTTTGTATCCAATAAACCTACTCCACCTTCTCAAACTATGACTGAGGCAACTTCTGCACCCTCCTCAGAGGTGGTGGTAAATTTAGCAATCCAAAATAACTCCACAGAGTCGGGCACAGCTACTCTTAAGGAAGAGGGCGGAAAAGTAAAAGTCACTTTAAAATTAACCGGTGCACCTGCAGGTGTTACCCAACCAGCTCATATCCATGTTGGCAAATGTCCTGATGTTGGAGCTGTAAAATATCCTTTGACCTCACCTGTTGATGGAATGTCTGAAACAACTTTGGATGTAACATTGGCGCAACTTAAATCAGAACTGCCTTTGGGAATAAATGTTCACAAGTCTGCTGCTGAAGCAAAAGTGTATATCTCCTGCGGCGATATTAACCTCTAAGCATTTTTTTGCAGTAGATTGATTAAAGCGTATTCATCCAAAGATAAACCTGATTTTTTGATTTTTGATTTATGATGAGTTTCAAAATGGGGGACTAAAATATTTTCTTCGTAAGACTTGATGACTGTTGGGTGGATATAATAATTTTTACAAACAGAAACAGTGTTATTTAAATGATGGGCAACTACTTTTATTGTGTCATTAACATTTTTTTTAAGTAGTTTTTTATCTTCAGGAAAACCTTTTTTATAGAAATGCTTGGCAGAGATGGAAGTTCCTCCCCAAGTTCTAAAATCCTTGGCAGAAAAATCCTCATGAGTCACATTCTTTAAAAATGAATTCACATCCTCTGAAGAAATTACATGCCTGTCGCCTTTGTCATCAATAAATCCAAATAACTCATACCCAGGTATCTCAATACAACGCCTAATTGTTTTGGCAACTGTTTTATTGGAAATCTCAACAACATGATAAACTCCGCTTTTGCCTTTAAAACTAAAAACTACTGATTTTCCTGTTTGCTTAACGTGTTTATTCCGCAGAGTTGTCAGTCCAAATGATTTATTTTGTTTGCTGTATTCTTCGTTGCCAACTCTTATTAAGGTATGTTCCAAAAGCCAAATTACTGTGGATAATATTTTGGTTTTATCCATCTTTTTTTGCCCCAAATTATAATTGACCTTGCCTCTAATTTTGGGAAGATTTAATCCAAAATCTATTACTTTTGAGAATTTATTTTCCTGGCTTATTTTGATCCAATCAGGGTGATAAATATATTGCTTGCGTTTCCTATCATCAATCCCTGTTGCCTGCAAATGACCGCTTGCTTTTGGACAAATCCAAACATTTTTCCAAGCAGGGGGAATACACAAACTTTTAATTCTTTCCAAAGTTTCTTTATCACGAATAATTTTTCCTTTTAAATCATAATAAATAAAGGTTTTTTTGTTTTTTTGCCTAAAAAAACCAGGAGCTTTATCTGAGGTATAGTTTAAATCTTCTTTTTGAAGCTGTTCTTTAAGATCAGCATCTAACTTATCATTGGGCATTAACTTTTAGATTACAGTATTTTTTAAAAACCCACAACTTATCAAAGGTGGTTTTGATATAATCCCGCCCATGACTAAGAGGATACATTGACATGACAATATTTACTGATCTATGATGAAATCAGGTTAATAATTTTTAATGAAAAAAAATTCACATCCATACCATTATTCAGATGGTAAAAGCGGACTTCAAAGGCTTATTGATATCGGGGTTCCCTTAGGGCTTTTTTGGGTTTATTTCCAATTTTATAACTTTGGTAAAATTACCCCTTCTGAGATGATCAAAACAACCGGGCTTTTGGCGGTTGCCCTTCTAGCACTGACTTTATTTATAGGTCCCGCTTGTAGATTTTTCCCCTTTTTAGATATTCTAAAAGCTCACCGTAAATTCTGGGGTATCTTAAGTTTTTTCATTGGATTTGCTCATGCAGCCTTAATTTATATATTCTATTTTAACTACAATCTTTCTAAGTTATTTGATCCGGCAAGTCCAAAATATTATGGATTGCTCACAGGACTTGCAGCCTTAGTTATTCTTTTAACGGTTGTTTTGAGTTCTAACCAAAAAGTTCTAAATTTAATTAGTCCAAAGGCTTGGAAGCTGGTTCAATCGGCAAGCTATTTTGCCTTAATTTTTGCTGTTTTACACTTTTATCTTATTGAGTCCACAAATGGAGTATTGGTTATAAAAAGACTGCTTGGTCAAATCACATTTTGGTTTGCCGCTTTAGTGGTATTAGTGCGTCTAATTGTAATGATTCTTCCCGGTAAAAAATAGTTTTCCTCATCAAAGATATATTTCTTGGTATAATCACCCAATGAGTTTAAAAGTAGGAATTGTTGGGTTACCAAATGTGGGGAAGTCAACCCTTTTTAATGCTCTTTTGAAAAAAAGAGTAGCTTTGAGTGCAAATTATCCTTTTGCTACAGTTGAACCAAATATTGGAATTGTAGCTGTACCTGATCAAAGGTTGCTGGAGCTTGCAGAATTTACTAAAGATGAGGAAAAGATGGACTCTTTGCCGCCAATTGTTTCTGCAGTTACCGAATTTGTAGATATTGCAGGGTTGGTTAAGGGAGCCTCAACAGGGGCAGGGTTAGGGAATAAATTTTTGTCTCATATTAGGGAAGTGGATGCCATAATCCATGTTCTAAGAGATTTTGAAGATACAAATATTTTAAGGGAGGGATCAGAAAATCCTAAGAGTGATAAAGAAGTTATAGAAACAGAATTAAATCTGGCAGATTTGGAAACAATTGAAAAGCTAGTAAGTTTTGCAGAAAAAGAATTAAATCCGCCAGCTGGCGGATCCAAAGACCCACTTGATCCAAAAAAATTAGAAATCTTGAAAAAAATTAAAGAAAATTTAGACCAAGGAATTTATTTAGGGTCCTCCTTCGCTAAAGCTACGGAAGGATTTGATGAAAGAATACAAGATTGGATTAAAACTTTGCCGCTTTTAACGATTAAACCAGTTTTGTATGTTTATAATGTGGCAGAAGAAAGTTACTCAGATAAACTGAGAGATCCTTCGCTAATCGCTCAGGATGACAAGATTGTCATTTGTGCAAAGATTGAAGAAGAGTTGGTGGATTTATCTGAGGATGAAAGGCAGGAATATTTAAAGGAATTGGGGATAGAGGAAACTGGTTTGGAAAGGCTTATTAAAAAAGCCTATTATTTGTTGGGCCTTTCCTCATTTCTAACAGCAGGGAAAAAAGAAGTTAGGGCTTGGACTATTAAAACTGGTATGAAAGCGCCAGAAGCTGCAGGAGTAATTCACACTGATTTTGAGAAAAAATTTATCAGGGCTGAGGTTTGTGAATATCAAAAGTTAATAGAGGCAACCTCCCATGTTTTAGCCAAGCAAAAAGGTTTAATTAGAACAGAGGGTAAGGATTACATTGTTAAAGACGGAGATGTCATAGAATTCCTCATAGGCCAATAGTTTGTGATTTACTTCAGTTTGTGTATAATCTGAGCTCAGAATATGAGTATTGAAGCATTTCAGAAACAAAAACCAATTATTGAAAAAAGGATGGCTTTTATGGATGGGTTAGAGGCAAGTGGGAATTACTACATGGAACGTCAGCTTGCATCCTATCTTTTACTGAGAATGCTTGAATGGACACTTATTGGGGGTACCAAATTTACTGGTCAAGAAAATGTTAATCTTGCTTTGCAAAAAATAGATGAAGGTGATAATCGTCTTACTCTTGCTGCAAATCACACTTCTGACACAGATCATTCTGCTTTTGAGCATGCTTTTCACCGTAATGGATTTGGACGCTTAGCGAAAATTTTGCTATTTCCTTCGGGTTTGAAAATGTGGGATAGACCAGACACGAAGTGGGCGATGCGGGGGATGAATGTATCTCCTGTTCCGGCACCCGGATATTTTGATGAAGTAAGAGATTTTGAACAACTACCTCTTTCTGATGCTGATCTTAATATGCTTTTGGAATATCAGGAAAAAATGAGGATGCTTGGAAAAAAGTCTATGGAAAAATTGATTCCTGATTGGAAAAAAGGAAAAGTTGTACCCTTTTTCTATCCTGAGGCAACCAGGTCTAAAGATGATTTGATAGGGAGAGGAAGAGAAGAGACAGAAGCATATTTCAGACATGGTTATACTTTGCCTTTGCAGATTGAAGGTCCGGGAACGTATTTTCCTCCTAATCGAGAGCTTTGGGAAACTCTTAAAACAATTGCAAAAATAGCTTTAACAAGAGAGTTTATAGTTGAGGTTAAAGCTGGGGAACTAATTTCTAACCGTAGACTTCAGGCGCCTGATATTCGCGAATGGTTAAAGGAGAGAAAGGCTACCAAGGTTGATTTTGTGATGTCCTGAGTAGGCTGAGATACATCGGTAACACTCTGGAGGTAGAATTACTACCCCAGGAGGTGATTAAAACCGATGCACAAACCTAAAGGTGTAGGTATACAATATTTCTTCACAGGTAAGGATGTTCCATTACCAGATAAATG
>ORMF010692225.1_pt1 | contig 25734 bp, 26 predicted proteins | sample 1779871 | NCBI WGS metagenome assembly ORMF01 (sample SAMEA104232316, study PRJEB22302) | groundwater metagenome | biome: forest; feature: aquifer; material: groundwater | place: USA | collected 2011-08-07 | depth 5.4 m | reverse complement strand
GTAGTCGGCGAGAAAGCGCTCGAGCCACGCGACCGACTCTGCGTCGAGGTGGTTCGTCGGCTCGTCGAGCAGCAGCAGACCGGGCGACGAGAGGAGCAGCCGGCACAGCGCGACGCGGCGCCGCTCTCCACCCGACAGCGTCGTGACCTCGCGGTCGCCGTCGGGAAGCCGGAGCGCGTCCATCGCGTGATCGAGGTGTTCCTCGAGCTGCCATGCGTCGGCGCGGTCGATCGCGTCCTGCACCTTCGCCTGTTCCGCGAGCAGCGCGTCGTAGTCGGCGTCCGGCTTTGCGAACGCAGCCGAGATCTGGTTGAAGCGGTCGAGCAGGTCGCGCAGCTCGCGCACGCCGTCCTCGACGTTGCCGCGCACGTCCTTCTCGGGATCGAGCTGCGGCTCCTGCTCGAGAAAGCCGACCGTCGCACCCGGCGCGAGCTCCGCCACGCCGGAGGACGGCTCTTCCTTGCCGGCCATGATCCGGAGCAGCGTCGACTTGCCGGCGCCGTTGGGGCCGAGGACGCCGATCTTCGCCCCCGGCAGGAACGAGAGCGAGATGTTCGCCAGCACCTGGCGATCCGAGCCGTAGAACTTGTCGGCCCGGTACATCGTGTAGATGTAGTCGCTCATCGGTCGGCCACTGTAGTCGGAGTACGCTCCGTCTCGTGGCGGGTTGCTGCACCCAGTCCGAGGTCGGCAGGCTCTTCAACGGGCGGGTCGCCGCGAAGGACGCGCGGCGCTACCGCAGGCGCGGCCTGACCGGCACGGCGCGCACCCTGACCGAGCTCGCCGGCGACGTTCGCGGTACCAGTGTGCTCGGCGTCGGCGGCGGAATCGGGGCGATCGAGCTCGAGCTGCTCCAGGCCGGGGCGGCGCGCGCGACGAGCATCGAGCTCTCGGGCGCATACGAGACGGAAGCCGAGCTGCTTCTCGCAGAGCGCGGCCTAGCCGGCCGCGTCGACCGCCGCGTCGGAGACTTCGTCGTCGACGGCGCGACGGTCGACCAGCACGACGTCGTCGTACTCCACCGGGTGGTCTGCTGCTATCCGGACGCCGACGCGCTCGTCGGCGCGGCGGCCGACCACGCGCGAAAGACGTTGCTGCTGACGTACCCCCAGGACCGTGCCGTCATCCGCGCGGGCGTGCGCGTCGTCAATCTATTCCTCCGGCTCTCACGCTGCGGGTTCCGCGCCTATGCACACCGCGTCGAGACGATCGTCGCAGTCGCAGCACAGCACGGACTGACGCTGCAGAAGCGCGAACGGGCCGGTGCCATCTGGGAGTCGGCCGTGTTCAGCGCTAGCCGTGCAGGTTCTTGAGCGCAGCGTCGAGCTTCGGCTTCTGCGCGCCGCTGAAATTCGAGGCAACCACGATCACGTTGCCGTCGATCGCACGGGTGACCTTCGCGTCGCTGACGCCCCACTTGGCGAGCGGCAGCCTCTTCACCGCGGTCTGCGCGCTCGCGTCGGTATCGAAGACCCAGGCGACCCACCCGGTGCGGCTGACGAGTCGCGACCCGCTGAGCATCGACAGCACGTGCGTCTCGAGCTCGCTGCCGTTCAACTTCGTCGGTAGGTAAACCTGTTGCCCGCGTACGTACGGGTTCGACGTGACGGCGGTGTTGAACGGGATGCCTGCGTCGGAGAACGCCTTCGAGGTCTCGATCACCGTGTGCGACGCAGCGCCGCTCTTTCCGCCGCTGCCGCAGCCGGTGACAGCCAGCACGGCGAGTGAGCAGACGAGGGCGACGCGAAGCACGGGCCGGAGGATAGCGGCGGCGCGCGGCGCCTCAGCGGAGAATGCCGGTGTGGCCGAGCGAGTAGCGGCCCGGCTGCGGCCAGACGCAGAGCCCGTGCGGGCCCCGGCCGACGGGGATCCGCGCCAGCAGATGCCCGTCCTTCGTACTGATCGCGTACACCTCGGCGTTCCAGCGGCCGGAGAGCCACAACACCTTGCCGTCGGCCGAGACATTGCCCATGTCGGGGCTGCCGCCCCCTGGGATGTGCCAGGTTGTGACGATGTGACGGGTTCGGAACGAGACGACCGAGACCGAGCCGGCGGCTCGGTTCGTGACGTAGAGGTAGCGCGAGTCGCGGCTCGGGTAGAGCCCGTGCGCCCCCGCTCCGGTCGGCATGAAGCGCAGCACCCGGAGATTCACGCCGTCGACGAGCCAGACGCCGTTCGAGTTCATGTCGGCGACGTAGAAGACCTTGCCGTCTGGAGAGAGCTTGACGTCCTGCGGCGCCGCACCGGGGCGCAGCGTCAGCGTGTCGACGACGCGCTCGGCGCGGATGTCGACCTTGAGCATCTCGCCGGAGAACTCACAGCTGACGAGCGCGTAGGAGCCGTCGGCCGAGAAGTCCATGTGATCGGCGCCCGAGCAGGGCACCGTCAACGAGTGATGCAACGCGAACGAGTGCGCGTCGCGAAAGTCCAGGCGGTGCAGCCGCTCGGCGACGACGATCGCGTACCGGCCGTCGGGCGTGAAGTACATGTTGTACGGGTCGTCGACCGGAATCGTCGCCGCTGCGGGCTTGCCCGTGTTGGGATCGATGGGCGTCAGGCTGTTCCCGGTGTCGTTCGTGACATACAGCGTCTTGAGGTCGTACGACGGAACGATGTGCTGCGGGAGCGAGCCGACGGCGAAGTGACGTACGACCTTGAAGGTGCGCTGGTCGATCACGTCGACGGTGTTGCTGTCGCTGTTCGGAACGTAGACGTACGGACGTGCGCTGCGGACGACGGGGCTGAGGTTTCCGACGTGGTCCGCCGCGTAGACGTTCCGCTTGTCCACGAGCGGCGGCACGCCCGGCACCGCTGCAGCGGTCGCACGAACCGTCCCGCGTGGGCGGAGCTCGACGATGCTCGCAACCGTGCCCGCCGTCGACTTGCCGCCGGCGACGAGGATGCCGCCCGCGGTTCCGACGGCCATGAGGTCGGACAGCGGCTGCCGCAGCGTGCCTGCGACGACGATCTTCCGCCGCGCGATGTCGATACCGACGATCCGGTCGGTGGTCGTGCCGGCGATTGCGCTGCGTCCGCCGACGACGTACGCGATCGAGCCGAGCGTCGCAGCCGCGGCGTGCGTCGTCGGCGCAGGGAGCCGGCCGATTCGAACGACGCGACCCGCGGCGGGCACGTACTCGTACACCGCGTCGGTCGCCGAGCCCGAGGGGAGCGAGCCGCCGGCGATGACGAGCCGGCCGCCGGCTGCCGTCACCGCCGCGTAGCGGACGGCGGACGGAAGATGCGCGACAACGTGCGCGGTGCCGCCGGGCTTCCAGGCGACGATCGTGTCGAGCCAGCGAGACCCCGTGTAGCCGCCGACGATGTAGGCGGTGCCGCCGATCGCCGCGCCGGCCTGATCCGAGCTGCCGGACGGGAGGTGGCCGATCGCCTCCGCTGCGCCGGTGCGGGGATCGACCTTCACGATCGTGTCGATCTGCGAGGGCCCGGTGCCGCCGCCGAAGAGGTAGGACAGCTTGCCGATCGTGACTGCGGCAGCGTCGTGCACGACGCCGGGCAGGCGCCCGACGCGGCGCGAGCCCGAGCGCGACACGGTGACGATGTCGTCGCGCGACGTGTCCGCCGCAGTGAGGCCCCCGAGCAGCACGGCGCCGCCACCGAACGGCGCCGCGGCTGCGTCCTGCACCGGCGAGTCGAGCGTGCCCGCGTCGACCGGCGCGAGCCGGCGAATCGGGAGCGGGCGCGCAGCCTCGTTCTTCGGGTAGGTCGTCGTCGCGCGGGTCGAGCCGCCGGCCGTCGTCGCCGCGGCCGTGTGAGAGCCGCCGCAGCCCGCGGCGAACGCCGCACCGGCGACGAGCAGCACATATGCGGCCCGGGGCATCACGCCTCCAGCATCGCAGGCGCTTCATGAAGGGCACATGAACCGGCCGCCGTTGCCCTCCGCGTCTCCGCATGGCACATTCGAGGGGTGCTCCGCGCGATCGCCCTCGCCGCCGCCTTCGCCCTTGCGTCCACGCCGGCGGCGGCGGCGTGGACGACGCTCGCCGGCGGCGTCCAGAACACCGTCGTGCCGTCGCTGATCGTCACGCAGGCGGGCACCCAGCTTGCGGCGTTCGACTCGCCGACGGCCGGCACGATCTCCGTCTCACGCAGCCTCGGCACGCCGAAGGTCGTCGTCTCGGGCGACCCGCTCGCAGGCCGGGTGCAGCTCGTCCAGCAGCCGAACGGCGCGATCCAGCTGTACTTCCCGAACGCGCAGGGCGTCGGCCGGTTGACGTCGACCGACGACGGCGTCTCGTGGACGGGACCGATCCAGACGCAGTCCCGTACGACCGGCCCCGTCCAGAGCGCAACGATGCTGGCGGACGGCACGCCGCTCTTCTCCCAGGACGGGACGGGATTCGTAAACGTCTTCCGTGGGCTCAACGGCGAGACCGTGAAGAACGTCTACCCGCGCTGCTGCGGCAGCAACGAGTCCCTCGCCGCCGACACCGCCGGCCTCGTGCAGGTCGCGTTCTACTCGAACGCGGATCCCGACGGGGCGTCGGTGTACGAGCCGCTCGGCCCGGATCTCGGCCCGGCGGCGACGCTGCCGCTGAAGCCGGTCGACCGTCACGAGGCCCCACTCGCCGCCGACCACTCGGGCAACACGTTCCTCGCCTGGGCGCCGGGGTATCCCACGGCCACCGGCGTCTCGGTCGTGCCGTTCCGGAACGGGTCGCCGGCAGGCGACGGCGTGACGTTCCGCGGCCGCTTCGACGGCGGAGAGCCGCACATGGCCTTGAGTGTCGACGCGGAGGACAGGCTCTGGGCGGTGTGGACGCAGGCGGGAGCCCTCAACGCCGCGCGCTCGCGCAGCCACGGCATGCACTTCGGCGCCGCGGTCTCCGTCGCGCTGCCGGGCATCGCCTACCAGATCTCCGCGCTCGCGCTCGCAGGCGACCCCGGCACGATCGACGTCGTCGTCAACACGGGTGCGAGCCTCGTCGAGCAGGCGCTCCGGCCCGGGCTCGACGTCCGGGTCTTCAAGAAGACGACGCGGGTGGGCGCGAAGACGGTCGTCGCGTGGTGGGCCCAGGCGCTCGACGACGGCTACGGCGTCCCCGGCGTGACGTTCTCCGCTCCGGGCTGCCGCACGAAAGGCAACGCATCCGGCAAGGCGCGGCTGACGGGCGCCGGATTCAAGCGTGGCTCAGCGAAGGCTGCGGCGCCGGGCTATGTGAGCGCGTCTTTCAGAGTGCCCTAGCGGGCTACCATGGCCACATGGCCGTGACCGCTCAGCCGTTGAAGCTCGACGCGCACCTGATTCGCGCGGACTTCCCGATCTTCGAGCAGAAGATCCACGGCAAGCCGCTCGCCTTCCTCGACTCGGCCGCGAGCTCGCAGAAGCCACACCAGATGATGGAGGCGATGACGGCGTTCTACTCCACGTCGTATGCGAACGTGCACCGCGGGGTCTACGTGCTCGCGGAGCGCGCGACCGCCGCGCTCGAGGGGGCGCGCGAGAAGGTGCGCGCGCTGCTCAACGCGCCCGACGTGCGCGAGATCGTCTTCGTGCGTAACGCGACCGAGGCGATCAACCTCGTCGCGTACTCGTGGGGAATGAACAACCTCGGGCCCGGCGACCTCGTCGTCGTCACCGAGCTGGAGCACCATTCGAACTTCGTTCCGTGGCAGTACGTCGCCGGCAAGACCGGTGCACAGCTCGAGATGATCCCGCTCGACGACCAGGGCGAGCTCGACCTGTCGACGCTCGACGAGATCGCGGCGAAGGGGAACGTGAAGCTCGTCGCGACCAACCAGGTCTCGAACTCGCTCGGCACGATCAACCCCGTGGAGAAGCTCGTCGCGTGGGCGCACGAACAGGGCGGCATCTTCGTACTGGACGCCGCGCAGTCCGCGCCGCACCGGGCCGTCGACGTGCAGGCGCTCGGCGCCGATTTCGTCGCGATCTCGGGGCACAAGATGTGCGGCCCGAGCGGCGTCGGTGCGCTGTGGGGGCGCGCGGAGCTGCTGCTCGCCATGGAGCCGTTCCTCACCGGCGGTCACATGATCAGCTCGGTGCGGCTCGACAAGACGACGTGGGGCGAGCTACCGCACAAGTTCGAGGCGGGCACGGCACCGATGGCCGAAGCCGTCGGCTTGGGCGCAGCCATCGACTACCTGAATGCCGTCGGCTTCGACGCGATCGCTGCGCACGAGCACGAGCTCGCGGCATACGCGCTCGGCCGGATGAGCGAGATCCCGGGCATCACGCTGTACGGCCCGCCGGTCGAGCGTCGCGCGGGAATCGTGTCGTTCAACATCGACGGCATCCATCCGCACGACGTCGCACAGATCCTCGACATGGGCGGCGTCGCGATCCGCGCGGGCCATCACTGCTGCCAGCCGCTGATGCAGAAGCTCGGCGTCGCCGCGACGAACCGCGCGAGCTTCTACCTCTACACCGTGCGAGAAGAGATCGACCAGCTCGTCGAAGGGCTCGCTACCGTCCGTAAGGTGTTCGCATGAGCGAGTTCGACCAGATGTATCGCGAGGTGATCCTCGACCACTACAAGAACCCGCGCGGGCACGGCGTGCTCGATCCCGCCGACGCGCAGGCGGACGGCCAGAACCCCCTCTGCGGCGACGAGGTCTCGATCTACGTCGCGTTCGGCGAGGACGGCGAGACGATCGAGGAGGTCAAGTTCTCCGGTCGCGGCTGCGCGATCTCACAGGCGGCGACGTCGATGCTGATGGACATGGTCACGGGCAAGACGGCGGCAGAGGTCGCCGTGCTCGACAAGCAGGAGCTGCTCGACGAGATCGCGATCCCGCTGACGCCGGTACGCCTCAAGTGCGCGCTGCTCGGGTTGACGACGCTGAAGGTCGCGCTGCACAAGGCGAAGGGGACGCCGCTTCCCGCCGGGCTCGCCGGATTCGACGAGCTCGAATTGACCTAGTGGCGTCGATCGACGTCGCGCCTGCGGACGAGTTCCCACCCGGCTCCGTCAAGCTCGTCGTCGCGGGCCCTGGGCGCACCGTCGGCGTCTACAACTGCGCCGGCTCGTTGTATGCGATCGAGGATCGCTGCTCCCACGACGACGGCCCGTTGTGCGAGGGCGACTGGGACCAGGAGACCTGCCGCGTGGTCTGCCCTCGTCACGGCGCGACGTTCGACCTCGCGACCGGCGCGGCGCTGACGCTTCCCGCGTACCAGCCCGTCGAGACGTACCCCGTGCAGATCGTGGACGGCGTCGTCCGTGTCGACGTCGGCTGACGAGCCTCCGCGCTGCTGGCCGACGAGCGATCCGCTCTACGCCGCCTACCACGACGAGGAGTGGGGACGGCCGGTCACGACCGAGCAGGGCATGTACGAGCGCCTCTGCCTCGAGGGATTCCAGTCGGGGCTCTCGTGGCTGACGATCCTGCGCAAGCGCGAGAACTTCCGCGCCGCGTTCGCGGGCTTCGACCCGGACGCGGTCGCGCGCTTCGGCGAGCAGGACGTCGCGCGGCTGCTCGGCGACGCGGGCATCGTGCGGCATCGCGGCAAGATCGAAGCGACGATCGCGAACGCCCGCGGCGTCCTCGAGCTGCGCGAGGCTGGAGCGCCGCTGCACGAGCTCGTCTGGGCGCACGCGCCCGAGCGCTACGAGCCGCCGCGCACGCCGGCCGACTGGCACGCGCAGACCTCGGAGTCGAAGGCGCTGTCGAAGCGCCTGAAGGCCGCGGGCTTCCGGTTCGTCGGGCCGACGACGCTCTGGGCGGCGATGCAGGCCTCCGGCGTCGTCAACGACCACCTGACGATCTGCTGGGTACGTGAGGACGTCGAGGCGGTCAGGACTCGAGCAGCTTCTTCAGCCGCTCGAAATCCTTCCTGAACTGCTTCTCGGCGCGGCGCGCCATGATCCCGGCGGCAAAGCCCGGCAGCAGGCCTGTGTCGCCGACGCCGGTCACGGTGAGCCGCGTTCCGCCGTCGTGCGACTCGAGCTCGTGCCGCACGCTGAACGGCACCGGGCTGTCGAGCGCGCGCAGCACGAACAGACGGGGAGCCTCGTACTCCGTGATCTCGAGCGTCGTACCCAGCTCCCGCCCGAGCATGTGCCGCGACTCGCGGATGCGCGCCCCCACTCGAGGCGCTCCCGCATCCTCGATCTGCGCCGTATGGACGCCCGACTGCCACGCCGGCAGGTTCGAGACGTCGGTGAGATAGGCGAAGACGTCCTCCGGCGTCCGCGCGACGTCGATGGTCAGCTCCGCCCGCACGCCGGGAGCATAGGCGGTCGGGGAAGCCGTCTTGCGCTGACCACTGGACCCGCTACTCTCCCCGATACCGCGGAAAGGAGGTGGTCCGGTAGTGAATTCAGACTCAAGTACGGGCAGTGGAGGTACCAGCGGGTAGAGGCGCAGGCCCCGGGACCTACGGGGAACCGCCTAGCCAGCGTAGGGGACGACGCGACTCGCGCCGCCCGGCACTCGCCGGAGCAGGACGCGCCTCTGCCGAATCCAGCCTGGTATCCGGAGAGAGGGCCGCTCGCGCGGCCCTCTCTTTTTTTCCGCGTTGCTCCTGCGCCTAGCTAGGCCGCGGCGGCGGTGGCGACCGCCTCGGAGGCGAGCGTCTCGAGGACGAGCCGGAGCCGCTCGAACAGCTCCGCGTCGAGCAGCCTGCCGTCACGGTCGAGCTTCTCGTGCACCCGGGAGACCGGAAGCTCGTCGCCGACGACGCGGGCGCCGGCGATCCCGAGAATCCTGCGCAAGTCCTGCTGCGACCACATCGCGCCGAACTGGCCGGGGCTCGCCCCGATCACCGAGGCGGTCTGGTTCGTCAGCGCCGACTCGCGAACCGGGCGCGAGGCCCAGTCGATCGCGTTCTTCAGCCCGCCCGGCACGGAGCCGTTGTACTCCGGCGTGGCGAAGAGGATCGCGTCCGCCGTACCCCAGGCCTCGCGGAGCCGGCGGACGGACTCGACGGGCTCGCTCGTGTCGAGGTCCTGGTCGTACGGCGGCAGGTCGCCGAGCCCTTCCCAGAGCTCGACCTCGACGCCCTCGGGCGCGGCCTCGACCGCGGCACGCAGCAGTTGCGTGTTGTGCGAGTCGCGGCGGAGGCTGCCGGAGACGGCCAGGATCCTCATGCCTACGCCTCGGCCTTGACGAACGCGAGCTCGGCGATGAGCTTCACGTCGTTCGCGAGGTAGTCGCCGCCGCTCTGGTTGGGCGCGTTCCAGCTGACGCCGTACTGCGTGCGGTCGATCGCCGTCTCGAGCCTGAGGCCGAGGCGCTCACGGCCGAAGGGATCGGTCGCCGGTGCGGCTGCGATCGTGCCGTTGAGCTCGATCGGCTGGGTGACGCCCTTGATCGTGAGCTCGCCCGAGCCCTCGACGCGGTTGTCGTCCAGCCGGCGGAGCTCGGTGGCGCGGAACGAGATCTCGGGATGCCGCTCCGCGTCGAAGAAGTCGGGCGTCTGGAGGTGGCCGTTGAGCTGCTCGTCCTTCACGTCGACGCTCGCGACCTTGGCGGAGCCCTCGAGTGCGGCCGACTCGCCGCCCGCGAGGATGGCCTGGAAGTCGGCGAAGCTGCCGCGGAACGTGTTGACGCCCGAGTAACCAACCTCGAACGAGACGTTGGAGTGGACCGGGTCAGCGGCCCAGGTTCCGGCGGGAGCGAACTGCGTGGTGGTCTCGACTACGGACATTCGGGTCTTCCTTCCTGTTGGAACTCCAGCTATACTTGCGATGTCAACTATGTTAGCGGGTGAAACTTGTCTCGTCAAGTATTGAGTGCTCAAACAACTGTGGAGCCGAATCTCGAGGCCTGGGTCGGGTTCCTGCGCGCGCATGCGTCGCTCACGCGGCAGCTCTCGGCACGCCTCGAGGCGACCCACGGCCTGACGCTCAACGACTACGACGTGCTCGTCCAGCTCGCGTACGCGCCCGAGCGGCAGCTCCGGCGGGTCGACCTCGCCCGCAGCGTCCTGCTCTCCCCTTCCGGGATCACCCGGCTTCTCGACGGTCTCGAGCGCGAGGGCTGGGTCGAGAAGGGGCAGTGCCCGAGCGACGCGCGCGTCACCTACGCGGTCTTGACCGACGCCGGGCTGGCGAAGTTCAGGGCCGTACGCACGACGCACCTCGTCGACATCGAGGCGGTGTTCGGGTCGCGCTTCAACCCCGAGGAGCTCGAGACGCTCTCGTCGCTCCTCGGCCGGCTGCTCGACTCGGACGAGCCCCCCGACTGCCTCAAGGAGCCCTCATGACCCACACGTTCTCCTCGCTGGACGAGCTGGGCGACGGCCCCGGCTTCCGCAAGATCCGCCAGCCGCTCGGCGTCACCGCCTTCGGCGTGAACGCCCTCGTCCTGCCGCCGGGCCACGAGGGGTTCGCGCACTACCACGACACCCAGGACGAGCTCTACTTCGTCCACCGCGGCCGCGTGAAGGTCGACGTCGAGGGCGAGACACGCGAGCTCGGCGAGGGCGGCCTCTTCCACGCGGAGGCCGCGGCCCGCCGGAGCATCTCGAACCCGTTCGAGGAGGAAGCGATCGTCGTCGTCGTCGGCGGCAAGGACGGCTACGTCGAGCGCGACGGCCACCTGGTCGATCCAGCCGACCTCGAGCGGCGCCGGTCCTTCGGCTAAGAAGGCGGGCGGCGAAGCCGCCCATTCCGGCCGTTGACTCAGAGGCGCACGACGGTGCGGATGCCCTTGGGGGCGTGCAGCTCGTCGAGCGCGGACGCCGCCTCGTCGAGCGAGATCGTGCGGGTGACGAAGCGCGCGAGATCGAGCTTGCCGTCGAGCGCCGCGCGGGCGAGGAACGGGAAGTCCTCCTGCGGGATCGTGTCGCCGCCGTGCGTCACGGCGATCGTCACCTTGGGGTTGAAGAGGTCGCGCTCGACGTCGAGGTCGAGCGTGCGCCCGGGAGGCGGCACGCCCACGAGCGTCGCCGTGCCGGCGTAGCCGCACCAACGCCCGGCATGGACGAGCCCGGCGGGGCTGCCGATCGCCGAGAACGCGTAGTCGACGCCGCCGGTGAGCTCCCGCACCTGCGCGACCGCATCGCCGCTCCTGCCGTCGACGACGTCGGTCGCGCCGAGCGTGCGGGCAAGCTCGAGCTTCTCGTCCACGACGTCGACGGCGACGATGCGGGCCGCGCCGGCGAGCCGCGCACCCTGCGCGACCGCCAGACCGACGCCGCCGCAGCCGATGACGGCGACCGACGCGCCGGCGCGCACGGGCGTCGCCCACAGCGCGGCGCCCGCGCCGGTGGAGAAACCGCAAGCGAGCAGGCACGCCTGGTCGACCGGCAGCTCGGCCGGCACAGGCACGGCGCACGCCTCGTGAACGATCACACGGTCGGCGAACGTGCCACAGCGGAGCACTGGGCTGAGCAACGCGCCGTCGGAGGCGCGATGCATGCGCCGCCTCGCGCGCAGGTTGTTCGAGCAGCGCCGCGGATCGCCGCGCAGACATGCGGGACAGCTGTCGCCGCACGGTGCACGCCAGGCGATCACGACGCGGTCGCCGGGCGCGACGATCGTCACGTCCGGACCGACCTCCTCGACGATGCCGGCGCCCTCGTGGCCGAGCAGGATCGGAAACGGCATCTCCCAGCCGCCCGTCTCGACGACGTGCAGGTCGGTATGGCAGACGCCGCAGGCCTCGACACGCACCTGCACCTCGCTCGGGCCGGGCGGGTCGAGCGTGATCTCCTCAACGGCCGGCCGCGCACCGGGCTCGGCGTAGACGAGGCCGCGCGTCACGCCGCAGCGCGGCGAAGCTGCTCGTCGAGCGGCACGAGCGGCAGCTGAAACGTCTCGACCGCGTCCGTCGTCGTGACGACGTTGTCCCCGAGCTGCAGCATCGTCAGCTGGTCACGCGTCACCGGCGCGCCCGGCAGGCGCTCGGTCAGCGCCGCCTGCACCCGCATCACGCCGAAGGGCACGTGCAGCGACGGGCGCCGCGCGCCGAGCACGCGCTTCAGCCGCGCCCAGAACTCGTTCCACGTGGGCGCTTCCGGGCCGCCGATGTCGAACGTGCGCCCCGCCGCTTCGGGAAGGCCGAGCGCGTGGGCGTAGTACTCGGCGACGTCCGCCACCCAGATCGGCTGCAGGCGCTGCGTGCCCGGGCCGACGATCGGCGTCACCGGCGCGAAGCGCGCCAGCCGGACGAACGTCGGCAGGACGCCGCCGTCCTTGCCGAAGACGAAGCTCGGCCGGAAGATCACGTGCTCGACCGGCGACGCCTTCACCGCCCGCTCCATCTCCCACTTCGCCGCGAAGTACGGCACCTGGTCCTTCGTGCGCTCGTCCAGGCCGAGGGCGCTCGTGAGCACGAAGCGGCGGACGCCCGCCTCCTCTGCCGCCGCGACGAGGTTGCGCGTGCCCTGCGCCATCACGCGCTCGAAATCGGCCCGCGACCCCTTGATGATCGACACGAGATGGACCACGGCGTCGACGCCGGCCGTCGCCGCGCGCAGCGAGCCGGGGTCGGTGACGTCGCCCTCGACGAGCTCTGCTCCCCAGGCGGCCAGGCGAGAAGCGCGGCCCCGGTCGCGCACGAGCGCCCGCACCGGGATCTCCCGCGCGCGCAGCGCGTGCACGACATGCGGGCCGATGAAGCCGGTTGGGCCGGTGACGAGGACGGTCACTCGAAGTTCTTCCAGTAGCGGCTGGCGGTTGGGCCCTTCTGGCCCTTGTACTTCGACCCGATCTCCGACGCGCCGTACGGCGTCGTTGCGGGCTCGGTCATCTGCATGAAGGAGATCTGCCCGATCTTCATCCCAGGATAGATCGTGATCGGGAGGTTGGCCACGTTCGAGAGCTCGAGCGTCACGTGCCCGTCCCACCCGGGGTCGATGAAGCCCGCCGTCGAGTGGATGAGCAGGCCGAGGCGGCCGAGCGAGCTCTTGCCCTCCAGGCGCGCGACGAGGTCGTTCGAGAGCCTGACCCGCTCGAGCGTCGAGCCGAGCACGAACTCGCCGGGATGGAGAACGAACGGGTTCTCGCCGTCGACCTCCACGAGCTCCGTCAGCTCCTCCTGCTCGACCTTGACGTCGATGAAGGGGTACCGGTTGTTGTGGAAGACCCGGAAGAACCGGTCGACGCGGACGTCGACGCTCGAGGGCTGCAGCAGCGCCTCGTCATACGGGTCGATCTCGATCCTGCCCTCGGCCAGGGCCCGGCTGATCGTCGCGTCGGAGAGGACCACCAGGCGATTCTAGGCCTCGGGCGACTCGCGGATCGCGGCGGCAGCATCTACGATCCGGTTCCCCCAAATGGCGACTGCAACCAACATCGAGGTCACCGAGCTCCGCCGGCAGCAGCGGGAGGCCCGGCGGCGGCAGGTCCGGCGCCGTCGCCTGGCGGCCCTCGGGGTGCTCGTCGCCCTCGCGGCGGCCGCGATCCTCGGCCTCAGCCAGCTCCTCGTGGGGGCGGGGTCGGCGGCGGTGACGCTCACCCCGGTCAGCTCGGCGGCACCCGTCGATCCCTTCCGCACGCCGGCCCCGGAGGAGATCCGGGGCATCCACGTGACGGGCCCGCTGATGACCCTCACCGGGAAGCTCGACTCGTACCTCGCCATGAAGAAGGACGGCCTGAACACGATCGAGCTCGACCTGAAGGACGAGAGCGGCAACGTGACCTTTACGAAGAACGTGCCGTCGATCGCGATCGAGGACGGTGCGGCGCTGCGCTACTTCGACCCGCACGAGGTCGTCGCGAAGGTTCACAAGGCCGGCGTGTACCTGATCGGCCGGGTCGTCAGCTTCGAGGATCCGATCACCTCGCGGGCGCACCCCGAGCTTGCCGTCCACACGAGCGACGGCTCGCTCTGGCACACGAACGGCGGCCTCGGGTGGCTCAACCCCTACTCGCGGACGGCCTGGAAGTACAACGTCGACGTCGCCGTCGCCGCGGCGAAGGCCGGGTTCGACGAGATCCAATTCGACTACGTCCGCTTCCCGAGCGACGGCGACCTCTCGCTGATCCGCTACCCGGGCAAGCACGCCCAGCCGATGAACGAGACGGGGGCGGCCTATCTCCGCTATGCGGTCACGCGCCTGCACCCGCTCGGCGTCCGCGTCTCTGCGGACGTCTTCGGGCTCTCGGCAACCCACGACCTCGGCATCGGCCAGCACCCCGGCCAGGTCGGCGAGGTGGTCGACGCGATCTACCCGATGGTGTATCCGTCGCACTACAACTCCGGCGAGTACAACCTGCCCGATCCGAACGCCGTCCCGGGCACCACCGTGTCGCACTCGCTGACCGACTTCCAGACGCAGCTGAGCGGCGGCCGCGCGGGGATCATTCCCTGCCTCCAGGCCTTCTCCCTCGGCCGCAGGTATTCCCCCGCCGACGTCGCCGCCCAGGTCGCAGCGGCGCGCCGGCACCACACGGGCGGGTTCATGCTCTGGAACGCGGCCGGGGTCTATACGCCCGAGGCGCTCCGCAGCGGGCCGCCGCTGCCGCTGCCGCCGCTGCCCGCGCCGCAGCTGTAACCGGGCCTCGGGCCGCTGTATCGACCCTATACGTCTATGCGTCCCGCTATCGTGGGGCGCATGGCGATCACGCGCACGATCCATCTGGGCACCGAGGTGCCCGGGCCCCGCTCCCGCGAGATCGTCGAGCGGAAGGAGCGCGTCATCGCCAAGCCGATGTCGCTCTACCTGCCGATCGTCGCCGCGGAGGGACGCGGATCGACGCTGACCGACGTCGACGGCAACACGTACATCGACTTCACGGGCGGCGTCGGCTGCCTCAATGTCGGCCATGCGCACCCGAAGGTCGTCGAGGCAGTCCAGGATCAGGCGGCGCGCTTCCTCCACACCGACTTCACGATCATCCCCTACGAGGTCTGCGTCACGCTCGCCGAGCGCCTGCTCGCGGTCGCGCCGTTCACGGGCCCGGCGAAGGCGGCGTTCTTCAACGCGGGCACCGAGGCAGTCGAGAACTCCGTCAAGTTCGCGCGCGCCTATACGGGCCGTCCGGCGGTGATCGGCTTCGAGGGGGGCTTCCACGGCCGCACGTTGCTGTCGCTCACGCTCACCTCGAAGACGCACCCGTACAAGGCGGGTCTCGGCCCGTTCGCGCCCGAGGTCTACCGCGTCCCGTTCCCGAACGAGTACCGCGGCATTTCGAGCGCCGACGCGCTGGCGGCGCTCGAGCGCGCCTTCGTCAGCCAGGTCGCCGCGGAGACCGTCGCCGCGATCGTGCTCGAGCCCGTGCAGGGCGAGGGTGGCTTCATCGTCGCGCCGCAGGAGTTCGTCGCAGGCGTGCGCGCAATCTGCGACCGGCACGGAATCGTGCTGGTGGTCGACGAGGTGCAGACCGGCTTCGGGCGCACCGGTCGCATGTTCGCGATCGAGCACTACGGCATCGAGCCCGATCTGATGACGGTCGCGAAGTCGATCGCCGCCGGCCTGCCCCTCTCGGGCGTCCTCGGGAAAGCGGAGATCATGGACGCGCCCGGCGATTCCGCCGTCGGCGGCACCTACGTCGGCAACCCGGTCGCCCAGGCCGCCGCGCTCGCCGTCCTCGACGTGTTCGAGGAGGAGCGGCTCCTCGCCCGCGCCGAGCGCATCGGCGAGACGATTCGGGGCAGGATGCTGGCGTGGCAGGAGCGCCATCCCCAGATCGGCGACGTCCGCGGGCTCGGCGCGATGCTCGCGATCGAGTACGTCCACGATCCAGCGACGAAGGAGCCCGCGCCCGACCTCGCCTCCCGGGTCGCCGAGGAAGCCGCCCAGCGCGGCCTGCTGCTGCTGAAGGCCGGCACCTACTCGAACTGCAACCGCGTCCTCTGCCCGCTCGTGATCACGGACTCCGAGCTGGACGAAGCCCTGGGCGCCTGGGAAGACGCGCTCGACGCGGTTCTCGCGTAGCCGTAACGGGCACTCCTGCGTTCTATCCGTGTGGCTGCCATCCGCTCTTCGACGACCCCTGCCTCCGCGCGCACCCGCGGCCCGATGATCGGTGACCTGATCGCCGACCGGTACGAGCTCCTCGGGCTCGTGGGCACGGGCGGCATGTCGAGCGTCTACAAGGCGCACGACCAGCTGCTCGAGCGGAACGTCGCGCTCAAGGTGCTCCATCCGCACTACGGCGACGACGACGAGTACGTCGAGCGCTTCCGGCGTGAGGCGCGAGCGGTCGCGCAGCTCTCACACCCGAACATCGTCACGGTGATCGACCGCGGCGAGGCCGACGGGCACCAGTTCATCGTCTTCGAGCTCATCGACGGCGAGAACCTGAAGGAGCTCGTCAACCGTACTGGGCCGCTGCCCGTGCGCCGTGCGGTCGAGCTCACGGTCGCGGTCGCCGACGGGCTCTCCTTCGCGCACCAGCACGGGCTCGTGCATCGCGACGTGAAGCCGCAGAACGTGCTGCTGAACGGGGACGGCGAGGCGAAGGTGACCGACTTCGGGATCGCCCGCTCGCTGGACGTCGAGCACGGCGTGACGCAGACCGGGACCGTGCTCGGCACGAGCAACTACCTCTCGCCGGAGCAGGCGAGCGGCAAGCAGGTGACGCCCGCCACCGACGTCTACTCGCTCGGCGTCGTCCTGTACGAGCTCCTCACGGCCGAGGTGCCGTTTCCCGGCGAGAACTTCGTCGCTGTCGCGATGAAGCACATCAACGAGCCGGTGCCGGACATCCTCGAGCGCCGACCCGACGTGCCGTTGCGGCTCGTGGCGGCGATGGAGCGCGCGCTCGAGAAGGATCCCGCACGGCGCTTCACCTCGATGGCCGAGTTCGCATCCGAGCTTCGACAGTGCATCACGGAGGTCGGAGCGTTCGACTCCGACCGCACGTTCATCGCGCCAAGCCCGGTTCTGCGCGAGAGTGCGCCCCACCGCATCCGCGGCAGACGGCCGCGCTGGCCGCTATACCTGCTGCTCGCGCTCATCGGCGCGGCGGCGGTCGTCGCGGGCGTTCTCGTCCTCGGCGGCTCGAAGGGCACGGGGCCGTCAGTGCCGGGCGCCACCGGCGCCGCGCTCACGCTGCAAGGCGTCGGCGCGTACGACCCCGTCGGCGGCGACGGCGAGCACGACTCCGAGGCGCCGAACGCGACCGACGGCAGCCTCTCGACGTACTGGCAGACCGAGCACTACAACAGCGGGCTGCGAAAGGACGGCGTCGGAGTCGTCCTCGACGCCGGGCGCACCGTCGCCGCGAAGAGCATGACCGTCTCGAGCGACACGCCGGGCTACACCGCGACGATCCTCTCGGGCGCGTCGCCGAGCGGGCCGTTCGCGCCGGACGGAGCGTCGCAGCAGGTGGGCTCGCACACGACGTTCGCGCTGCGCAGCCGCACCGCACGCTATTACGTCGTCTGGATCACGGACCTCGGCGTGAACAGCTCGGTGCACGTGAACGAGGTTCGCGCGAGGAGCTAGTACTCGAGCTTCGACCGCCGTTCGGCGCGCTCGAGCGCGAGGCCGATGAGGCGGTCGAGCAGCTCGGCGTACGGCACACCTGACGCCTCGAAGAGCTTCGCGTAGACGCTCGTGTCGGTGAAGCCCGGCATCGTGTTCAGCTCGTTGACGATCACCTCGCCGTCGTCGCGCACGAAGAAGTCCACGCGCGCGAGCCCTTCGCAGTCGCCGGCGACGAAGGCGTCGACGGCGCGTTGCTGCACGAGCTCGATCGTCTTCTGCGGCAGCTCCGGCGGTATGACGAGCTCCATGCCACCGGACGCGTACTTCGACTCGAAGTCGTACCACTCGTGCTCGAGCGTGTCGATACGGCCCGGAAGCGACGCGACCGGCGGCGGCACACGGTTGCCGAGCACGCCGCACTCGACCTCCATGCCGCGCACGAACTCCTCGACGAGCACCTTCTCGTCGTGACGGCGCGCGAGCGCGACCGCCGGCCCGAGCTCCGACGCGTCGTGCACCTTGGAGATGCCGACAGATGAGCCGAGCCGGGCCGGCTTGACGAACACCGGATAGTCGAACGGGCATTCGACGTCGTCGCCCTGGCGGAGCGTGTGATGGCGCGCGACCGGAATGCCGCTGTCGCGCATCACCTTCTTGAAGAGATCCTTGTCCATCGCGAGCGCGGAGCCCGCGACACCGGCACCGACGTACGGGACGCCGGCGAGCTCGAGCAGGCCCTGCACCGTCCCGTCCTCGCCGAAGGGGCCGTGGAGGATCGGCACCACGACGTCGACCGCGCCGAGCGCGGCGAGCGTGCCTCCCTCGGCCGGAACGGGCAGCGTCTCCGCCGGACCTGACCCGGGGTCTGACCCCTCGAGAGCAGCAGGGCCGCCCGGCTCGAGCGCCCAGCGCCCGTCGCGGCCGATCGCGACGCTCACGACGTCGTAGCGCTCGGGGTCGAGCGCCGCGAGCACCGAGCGGGCGGAGGCGAGGGAGATGTCGTGCTCGCTCGAGCGGCCGCCTGCGAGCAGCGCGACGCGCAGACGCCTGGACGAGCCCGTCACGGAGTCGTCGTGGTGTCCGTCGTTGTCGCGGCTGCGTTGTAGCGGCCCACCGTCAGATTCACGGGCGAGCCCGGCTTCAGTTGTGCCCCGCCGAGCGGATCCTGGGAGAGGACGAGCCCTTCATTGTTCGGGTCGGGCGAGTCCTGGTAGTGGACACGCGGATTGAAGCCGGAGTCGTGGAGGGACTGCTCGGCGGAGGCGAGGTCGAGGCTTGTCACGTCGGGCACGGTGGACGTCTTCGGCCCGTTCGACACGGTCAGGTTCACGACCGAGCCCTTCCCTGCCGACTCGCCCGCGGCGGGGGTCTGGCTGATCACGTTGTTCGCCGGCTCGTTCGAGTCGACGAAGGTCGGGCTGACCTTGAACCCGAGCGCCCGCAGCACCGAGGTCGCGGTGGCGAGCGGCTGGCCCACGACAGTCGGCACCGACACCGGCGTCGGGCCCTTCGACACGTTGAAGTGCACGACCGAACCCTCCGGCTGCTTCGACCCCGCCGGTGGATCCTGCGCCGTCACCTCGCCCGCCGGCTTCGTGGACGGCACCTGGAGCACAGCGGCCTTCAGGTGCACGACATTCAGCGCTGCAACGGCGTCCGTCGACTGCTTGCCGACGAGCGAGGGCACCTCGACCTTCGGTACGCCCGACGAGACCCAGATCCTCACCGGGTCGCCTTTCTGGATCCGCTTGCCGGGAATCGGGTCCTGCTTGAACACGAAGCCTGCCGGCGTCTTCCGGCTCGAATGGTGGTTCACCCGCGGTTCGAACCCGTCGGCGCGGATCCTCACGCGTGCCTGCGCCTCGCGCATGTCGAGGTACAGCTTCACGGGGATGACCTGGTTCGACGCAAGCTTGTTCGAGACCTGGTGGTAGAGGAACCAGCCGCCGATCCCCGCGCCGAGCACGAACAGGAACGCGGCGACCCACGGCCAGACCGGCCGCCGGTGGATCGGCTCCTCGAGGTCGTAGTACACCGGAGGCGGAGGCGGCACCGGCGCATACGCGCCGCGCCGCGGAGGCACGATCATCGTCGCCGCCGTCGCCGACATCGGGCCGGTGGGCGCGCGCATGATCTGCGTCGCCGACTCCTCGGTCTCCGCGGAGACGGCTGAGCCGCGCGCAAGCCGCTCGAGATCGGCGTCCATCTCCTCGGCACTCTGGTAGCGCTCCTCGGGATCCTTGGCGAGGGCGCGCGTGACGACGAGGTCGAGCTCGCGCGGCAGCTCCGGCCGCGTCGCCGAAGGGAGCTCCGGCATCTGCGACAGATGCTTCATGGCGATCTCGACAGGTGTGTCGCCGTTGAACGGCAGCGTGCCCGTGAGCAGCTCGTACAGCACGATCCCCAGCGAGTAGAGATCGGAGCGCTGGTCGACGCCGATGCCGCGGGCCTGCTCGGGCGACAGGTACTGCGCCGTGCCGACGATCGATCCCGCTTCGGTCATCTGGCTCGCGCCCGCGCGCGCGATGCCGAAGTCGGTCACCTTCACGCGGCCCTCGGCGTCGACGAGGACGTTGTGAGGCTTGATGTCGCGATGCACGATCCCGTGCCGGTGCGCAAAGCGCAGCGCGGAGAGGATCTGTCGCGCGTACTCGATCGCGACGTTGAGCGGCGCGGGGCCGCGCGAGATGATCAGCTCTTTGAGCGACCGGCCGTCGAGGTACTCCATGGCGATGTAGTACGTGCCCTCCGCCTCGCCGCGGTCGTAGATCGAGACGATGTTCGGGTGCGAGAGCGCGGCCGCGTTCTTCGCCTCACGGCGGAACCGCTCGACGAACTGCTCGTCGTTCGCGTGCCGGTCGTTCAGGATCTTGATCGCCACGCGCCGGCCGAGCTCCTGGTCCTCGGCGAGGTAGACGTTCGCCATCCCACCGGCGCCAAGCTTGCGCACGACCTGGTAGCGGCCATCGAAAAGCGTGCCGATGAGCGTGTCCGAGACGGCCACGGGTGGCTAAAGAGTAGTGGGCGCCTCAGCCATGCAGGAGGGCCTGCAGGACGAGCTTCGCGATCGGGGCCGCAACGGCGCCTCCGAAGCCGTTTGCCTGCTTCTCGAGCACCACGGCCACCGCGACCTGCGGATTGTCGGCCGGGGCGAAGCACACGAACCAGGCCGTGTAGACGTGCGCGACCGACGTCTCCGCCGTGCCGGTCTTGCCGGCCACCTGGATCCCCGGAATCTGCGCGGCGGTGCCGGTCCCGCCCTGGACGGCGGCGACCATCATCGCCGTCAGGTCGGCTGCAGTCTGCGGCTTGATCGCACGGCCGAGGTTGCCGGGATGCGTGTCGCGCACGGTCGAGCCGTCCGGCGCGAGCACCTTCTGCACGACGTACGGCTTGGGCACGACCCCGCCGTTGGCGACCGTCGCGGCGACCATCGCCATCTGGAGCGGAGTCGCGAGCATCGTCGTCTGACCGAACGCGAGGCGGCCCGGGTCGACCGAGCCCGGATCCTTGGGATCGTCGAGGTGCGAGCCGGTCTTGGTGACCCGATAGAGGCCACTCGGCGAGCGCTCGTCTGCGGGCGTCTCGAGCGGCGGCGTCTTGTAGAAGCCGAAGCGCTTCGCGTAGTCGAGGATCGTCTTCGCGCCGAGCTGCTTGCCGATGTTGCAGAACACCGAGTTGATCGAGTGCTGGAACCCCGTCGCGAGATTCACGCGGCCGAACGCCTCCGGCCCGTTCTGATCCGGGTTGCCCGCGTTGTAGACCTTCTGCCCGTATTCGGTGCAGTACCCGGGATCCTCGAACGTGGACGTCGGCGTGAACGCGCCGGTGTCGAGCGCCGCGGCGGCGGTGACGATCTTGAACGTCGAGCCGGGCGTGAAGAGGCCGTTCGTCGTGCGATTCAGCAACGCAGAGCCGTCGCCGCAGTCGCCGCGGATCTTCAGCACCTTCGCGTAGTTCGCCTGGATCTGATTCGGGTCGTATGAGGGCGTCGAAGCCATGACATACACCGCCCCCGTGCGGGCGTTCATCGCGACGACGGCGCCGCAGCGATTGCCGAGCTGCTGCTGTGCGATCCGCTGCGCACCCGGGCGAAGCGTGAGCAGCAGGCTGTTGCCCTTGACGGTTCCGCCGCCGAGCTTGTCGAGCGCGCGCTTGAACGCGTTGCTGAGATTCGTGTTCGAGCCGGTCAAGTAGTCGTTCATCGACCGCTCCAGGCCGGCCTGCGAGCGGGACGCGGTCGAGTAGCCGATCGTCTGCGCGGCGAGCGTGTGCTGCGGATAGCGACGGAAGTACAGCGTCTGCCCGCTCACCTTTCTCTGCTTGTTCGCCGCGAAGATCGCCTGCTTGCCGTTGCTCTCGATGAGGCCGCGCGCGATCGTGAACTGCACGACCCGCTGAATCGCGTTGTCCTGCGGGCCCTGCAGGCCCGCAGATGCCCAGGTCAGCCAGTACGTCGTCGCGACGACGAGCGCGACGAGGAGGAGCACGGCCACGATCGCGAGCCGGTTCAGCTGGCGGTTCACCGCGCTCCCTCGACTTCCGCGTTCGCGCGATTGGAAACGAGCATCAGCCCGGCGACGACGACGAAGCTGGAGACGATGCTCGAGCCGCCGTAGGAGACGAGCGGCAGCGTGATGCCGGTGAGCGGAATCACCCGTAGAACGCCGCCGACGATGATGAACGTCTGCAGCGCGAAGCCGAAGGTGAGACCCGCGGCGAGCAACTTCGAGAACCCGTCGCCTGCGAAGAGCGAGACGCGGAAGCCGCGCAACACGAAGACCATGTAGAGCATGAGCAGTGCGGCGGCGCCGATCAGCCCGAGCTCCTGCGCGAGCGCCGAATAGATGAAGTCGGTGTTGAGCTCCGGGATGATCTGATGGCCCGACGAGGTCGTGAAGGTGCCGGCGCCGAGGCCCGTGCCACCGAAGCCGCCGTGGCCGATCGAGTAGAGCGACTGCACCTCCTGGTAGCTCCCGCAGTCCTGGCGCAGCGCCTGCGCGCCGGTCAACGGGCAGAAGACCTTGCCCGTCGTCCACGGGTGCAGCCAGTTCGTGACGCGCGTCTGCACGTGGGGCGTCGCCTTGTACAGGGCCGCGGCTCCTGCAAGAAAGAGCCCCATGGCGACGGCGACGTAGGCGACGCGGGCGGTGGCGGCGTACAGCAGCGCGAGGAAGATCCCGTAGTAGAGGAGCGCGCTGCCGAGGTCGCCCGTCGCGAAGAGCACGAGCATCGCACCGCCCCAGATCACGAGCAGCGGCCCCCATTCCTTCAGCCGCCCCTGGGCGAGCACCTCGCGCTTCTCGCGCAGGTATGCGGCGAGGAAGACGATCAACGCGATCTTGCCGAGCTCGCCGGGCTGGAACTGGAGATTGCCGACGTGCACCCAGAGCCGTGAGCCGTTGACGGTCTGGCCGATCACCGGCAGCAGCGGCATGAAGAGGAGTGCGATCGCTCCCAGCCCGAAGAGGTACTTGTAGTTCTCGAGCAGCCGATAGTCGCGGCGCAGCCCGAGCAGGACGAGCGCGAATACGGCCACGCCGATCACGACCCAGAGGCCCTGCTTGAAGGCGTCGGACGGGCCGAGCCTGTAGATCTCCGTCAGCCCGACCGCGGTGAGCAGCGCGGCGATCGGCAGCAGATACGGATCTGCGTACGGCACCGTGTAGCGCGCGACAAGGTGCGCGACGAGGTAGAGCGCGAAGAAGAAGGCCGCGTACGTCAGCGAAGCGGCGGAGATCTCCGACTTGCGCGCGATGTAGACGCTCGCAAAGCCGACGCCCGTGAGCACGCCGGCGACGATCAGGTAGATGAGCTCGCGGTTGCGATTCGTCAGGCTCAGCGCAGCAATCCCCAGACGAGCAGCACCGCTGCGACCGCGAGCAGCGCGAACATCGTCAGCACCAGCCGGACGCGCGCTGCGGGAGTGATCGGCTCCCGCCGCACCGCCGCGAGTGCCTCTGGGGAGCCGGGGACGAGCAGCGCCTGTTCGACCTGCTCGGCCGGAACGACCATCGTGTCGACCGTGGGCGAAGGCGGCAGCATCCCCTCGAGCGTGTCGTCGTCCGCGCCGGCAGCCGGCATCTGAGCCGTGTCGCCGACGTCGGCGCTGATCGTGAAGGCGACGACCGTGATGTTGTCCTCGCCACCTGCGCGATTGGCTGCTGCAATCAGCGACTTGGCGGCGCGGTCGAGGTCGTCGTGATGGCGCTCCAGCAGCTCGAGAATGTCCGCGTCATCGACCATCGTCGTCAGCCCGTCGGAGCAGATGAGGAAGAGGTCTCCTTCCTGCGCCTCGATGACGAACGTGTCGACGTCGACGTCGGGATCGGTACCGAGCGCGCGCGTGATCACCGAGCGTTGCGGATGCGTCTCCGCCTCTTCCGGCGAGAGCTTGCCGCTCTTCATCAGCTCGTTGACGAGCGAGTGATCCTCGGTGAGCTGCTCCATGACGCCGTCGCGCAGGAGATACGCCCGCGAGTCGCCGACGTGCCCGAACGTGACGCGGGTGCCCTCGACGAGCGCGGCGGTGATCGTGGTGCCCATGCCGGAGGCGGCAGGGTCGGCGTTCGACCGCTCGTAGACGCGGCGGTTCGCCTCCTGAATCAGCGCGACGACACGCTCCTCGCCGTCCCCGGTGCCGGGGTCGGTGTCCGCGAGCGCGGCTGCGGCCAGCTTCGACGCGACCTCGCCCGCCTGCGCGCCACCCATGCCGTCGGCCACAGCGAAGAGAGGCGGTGCCACGACGAACGAGTCCTCGTTGCGACGCCGCTTGTTGCCGGTGTTCGACTCCCGGCCGATCGCGCCGACGCTCATTCCTCGAACCTCAACTCGGTCTCGCCGACGCGCACGACGTCGCCCTGCACGAGCTTGCGCGGCCGGTCGATGCGCACGCCGTTCACGTAGGTGCCGTTCGTCGAGCCGACATCGCTCACCCAGACGCCGTCACGGCGAGGCTCGACGCGCACGTGGCGCGCGGAAGCGAACTCGTCGCCGTCGATCGAGACGTCGTTCTGCGCACCGCGGCCGACGGTGAGCGGGCTCGAGTCGAGGTTGAACTCCTCGCCCACCTCGAGCACCCCGCTCCGCAGGACGACGAGGCGTCCCGGGTTGATCGCCTGGCCGACGGGGCCGCCGGCGAGCGCGGGCCGAAGGATGAAGCTCTCCTGCGGGAGGCGCAGGTCGCGGCCCGCCGTCCGCACGATGCGCCAGATGAAGAGGTAGAGCAGAACGAGGAACGCGATCTTCAGGACGAGCAGGACGCCCTCGTACGTCGTGCCCGCGAGAATCACTCGCGCTCCGTCGTGAACGTCAAGACCGTCTCGCCGACGGTGAACGAGTCGCCGGGCTCGAGCTTCGCGCGCTTGACCCGCCGGCCGTTCACCTCGATCCCGTTTGTCGAGTCGAGGTCGACGATCCAGTACGCCGCTCCCTCCTGACGGAGCTCGGCATGGCGCCGCGAGACGTTTGCGTCCTCGACCTGGATGTCGCACTCGCGGGAGCGTCCGAGCACGACCCGGCGCTTCTCGACCCGCTTGGTCTGGCCGTCCCACGAGAGGATTGCGACCTCGCGCTCGAGCGGAAGGTCCTCGACCGGGGCGGCCTCGGTGGGCTGCTGGACGGGCTTGTAGATCATCGTCGCGCCCGACTCCACCTGCTCTTGGGGCTCGTCCGGCACCGGCGCGCGGTTCCCGCGCTTGGGCTGAACCATTCGGGTTGCGATCCCGAACTCCCCGATCGCGAGATCGTCGTCGGTCTCGAGCAGCACCTTCGGCGGCGTCAGCAGCGCGTAGCTCTCCCGCTTCGCGTGCTCGGTGATGTACTCCTCGAGCTCGGCGATCAGCGAGCCCTGATAGTCGGCGAACTGTTCATGGTCCGAGGCGGAGAGGTAGACGGTGTACTCGTTCGGGACGTACACCCGGGAGACGGACACCGTCTTGTGGTCGTCCATCTCCTTCGAGAGCTTGCGCGCGAGCTCGACCGGCTGGACGTTCGTCCGGAAGGCGCGGCCGAAGACGCCTTCGAACAGCGCCTCGATCTTCTGCTCTATTGCCCTGAGGACCAATGCGGGGTGACATTACCCCGCCGGCCGAAGAATCAACGCGCTACCTCAATTCGGCGCGGAGCGCGAGCAGCGTGGCCGTCACCCAGGCGGCCGCGGCGAGCGGCGCGATCGCCGCCACGGGCACGAAGGGGATCGTGAGCAGGACGATCGCCGCACCCGCGGCGGCGGCGCCCCAGCGGCCGTGCGGGCGGGCGAAAGGGAGCACGGCGGCGAGCAGGGCAAAGGCTCCTGCTTCGACGAGCAGCGCCGGATGGCCCGCGGCGGCGCGGGCGAGCGAGCCGACGACGTCGAGCGGGTCGCCGGCGCCGCGAACGCCGAGCCCGAGGGGAGCCGGCTCGCCGGGGACCGGGGGCGGCACGCCCCG
>ORMF012525285.1_pt1 | contig 25739 bp, 20 predicted proteins | sample 1779871 | NCBI WGS metagenome assembly ORMF01 (sample SAMEA104232316, study PRJEB22302) | groundwater metagenome | biome: forest; feature: aquifer; material: groundwater | place: USA | collected 2011-08-07 | depth 5.4 m | reverse complement strand
GGTTTACAACTCCCCATCTACGGATGGATGAGCGCCGTGTCTACTTAGAAAGAACGGCTGCCTCGCTACGCTCGGCAGCCTGACGGAATCTCAAGGTTTGGGTTGCGGGCGGAGCCCGCGCTGGGTTGTGGGATTTCGTTTGGATCTGGGATTTTGGATCTGGGATCTCGGGAAGCTGACACGCGCGGGTCCCTGAAGAACCTCGAATAGGCGGCACGAATGGAGTTCCTGACCCCAGGTCTGCTCGGTCTCTCGGCGGTTGCCGCGACACCCGTCCTGGTCCACCTCCTATTCCGCCCGCGCCCCAAGGTCCAGCCCTTCCCGACCATCGCCCTCCTGAAGCGGTCCCTGAAGCGCACGCGCGCCTTCTGGCGCATCCGCCACTGGCTCCTCCTCGCCATGCGCATCCTCGTCCTCCTCCTCTTCGTCTGGGCCCTCGCCCGCCCGGTCCTCGAGGGGGTGCGCCGCTTCGCGAGCGGCTCGCCCGTCTCGACGGCCATCGTCCTCGACGACTCCTACCGCATGTCCTACGCCCCGGGCGGCGGCTCCCGCTTCGAACGCGGGCGCCAGCTCGCCCTCGACGTCGTCCGCGGCCTCCCCTCGGGCAGCGACGTCGTCCTGATCCTCCCAGCCCGAGGGGAGTCGACCGGCCTCCTCACCGCGGCGGCCGTGGAGTCGGCCATCGTCGCGGCCTCCCCCTCCCCCCGCACCGCCCTCCTCGGGCCGGCGATCGAGCGGGGGTGGACGGAGCTCGGGACGGGAGCAGGGCGCGGCCGCGAGGTCTACTGCATCAGCGACGCGAGCGAGACCGCGTGGGAGGGGGGCGTCCCCCGCCTCGCGGAGGCCCAGCCCCAGGACCGCCTCTACCTCCTCGACGTCGGCAGCGACGGCCCGCGCAACGCGACGGTCGTATCGCTGCGCGTCCACCCCCCCTGCCCGCTCGCGAACGAGCCTGTCGAGGTCACCGCGACCGTCCGCTGGACCGGCGAACCGACCCCGCGCGCGGCCGAGATCATCCTCGACGGCCAGAAGAAGGGGCAGGAGGACCTCGTCCCCGATCCGGGCTCGCGGTCTGCCACCGTCCGCTTCGTCGTCAGCCCCGAGACGGGGGGGACGCACAGCGGCGTGGTCCGCCTCCTCCCGACCGACGACCTCCCGGTCGACGACGCGCGCGCGTTCGCGCTGAACGCCGACGACGCCATCCCCCTCCTCGTCGTCAACGGCGCCCCCTCGAGCGACGCGCAGCGCGACGAGGCGTTCTTCCTCGTCACGGCCCTCGCGCCGCCCGGCCTCTCGAAGCGGCAGACGATGCGCGTGACCGTCGCCCCCGTCGAGGAGTTCGAGACGATCGACCTCGCCGCGTTCCGCGTGGTCCTCCTCGCGAACGTCCCCGAGGTCTCCACGGAGGGATGGAACAAGCTCGGGGCCTTCGCCGAGGCCGGCGGCGGGATCGGCGCCTTCCTCGGCGACAAGGTCCGCCCCGATCGGTGGAATATTCCCGAGGCCCGCCGGGTGACGGGCGTCCTCGTGGGAGACCTGCCCGTGAGCGGGCAGGAGCTGCACTTCGCGATCCAGGACCGCACGCACCCGGTCCTGCTGCAGTTCGAGATGGGGAAGAACGGCGGGTTGGAGAACCCGGTGACGCAAGGCTGCCTCCCGATGGAGCCCGACGGCGACTGGCAGAGCCAGCTTGCTGGTCCGAGGCCCTCGGTCCCGCTGGCCTGGTCGAACGGCCACGAGGCGATGATCGAATCGGCGAAGGGGAAGGGGAAGGTCGTCGTCGTGGGGACGAGCGCCGACTCCGATTGGACCGACCTCCCGCGGAACGCCTGCTTCCTGCCGTTCGTCCACCAGCTCGTGAAGCACCTCGCGGGGCTGCACGGGGCGGCGACGGAGTTCACCGCGGGCGACGTCGCGACGGTCGCCGTCGACCCCTCCGCGCAGCATGCGAGCCCGACGCTCTTCGGACCTGGGCACCAGCGGATCCGCTCGCTGGCGGTGGAGCCCGGGAGCTACCTCGTGACGTTCCAGGACACCGAGGAGCCGGGGACGTACGAGGTGATGTGGGAGGCGGACCAGCAGGTGAAGAAGAAGGCGATCGCGGTGAACGTCGACCCGCGCGGGGGGGACCTCGCGCGGTGCGACTGGAAGGCGCTCTCGGCGTCGCCGTCGGGGATCTCGGTGGAGACCGCCCCGCCGCCGGCGCGGTCGCTCTCGGGCGCCGTGTCGGGAGGGACGTCGGAGCGGAGCCTCGCGGGTCCGCTGCTGGCGGCGGCGCTCGTGCTCCTGTCGTTCGAGCTTCTTGTCGCGGGAAAGCAGAACACGTAGGACATGGACAGGACCATTACGGGACCGATCGAGTCCGCCCCGCTGCTGCCCGTCGCGGCGATCGCCGCGTGCGGGCTGGTGGCGGCGCTGCTCGTCCTGCGCGCCTACCTGCGCCCGGGCCGCCCCGTCGCCTGGGCGTGGCGCGGCGGCATGCTCCTCCTCCGCCTGGCCGCGATCGGCGTCGTCCTCGGGTGCCTCCTGGGCCCGAGCCGCGTGGAGCGGACGATCCACGCCGACCGCGCGCCCGTGATCCTCCTCCTCGACGACTCGCGGAGCATGACGCTCGCGGACCAGCCCGGCGCACCCAAGCGCTCGGAGCGCCTGAACGCCGCGATCGAGGCGAATCGCGGGCGCTTCGAGGCCCTCGCCACGCGGTTCGACCTGCGCGTGTTCCGCGCCGGCGCCGCGGCCGTCGAGGGGCCGCTCGGACCCGTCGCGTGCGAGCAGCCGAAGACCGCACTCGGGGACGCCCTGGAGGCCGCCCTCCGCGCCGCGCGCGGACGTCGCAACGGCGCGGTGATCCTCCTCACCGACGGCGTCTCCAACGCCGGTCGCGAGCCCTCCCGCGTCCTGCCCCGCTTCCGCGCCGCCGGGCTCCCGATCTACGCCGTCGGCTTCGGCGAGGAGTCGGGCCCCGCGGGACAGAAGGACCTGAAGGTCACCAACCTCCTCGCCCCGACCTCCGCCATCCTCCACGCGACGGTCCCCGTCATCGCGGAGTGCTCGCTCGCCGGGTACCAGGGGAAGAAGGTCCTCGCCCACTTCCGCGTCGACGGGCGCGAGGTCCTCACGAAGTGGATCTTCCTCCAGCGCGACCGCGAGAACGTGCGGCTCACCTTCCACCTCCCCTGCGAGATGCCGGGCCAGCGCAAGGTCACCGTCGCCTTCGACGTCGAGCCCGACGAGCTGGACTCGAAGAACAACGAGCTGTCGACCTTCATCAACGTCGACGCGCAGAATCTGCCGATCCTCTACGCCGAGGGGACGCCCCGCTGGGAAGCGAAGTTCCTCCGTCGCACGCTCGAGTCGATCGAGGGGGTCAACCTCCAGTACGTCAACGCGATGAGCGGCGACGCGACGCTCCTCTCCGAGAAGGACTTCGCGCAGTACCGCATCGTGATCCTCGGCGACCTCCCCGCGAAGCTCTTCCCGCGCGCGGATCAGGAGCGCCTGGCCAAGGCCGTCGCCGACGTGGGCGTAGGGCTCGTCATGACCGGCGGGATGTCGAACTTCGGCCCGGGCGGGTACGCGGACACCCCCGTGGGGAGGATCCTGCCCGTCCGCATGACCGCGCGCGACGGGGCGATCACGGAGTCGTTCTACGCCTCGCCGACGCCGCAGGGCCTGCAGCACCCCGCCTGCCAGATCGCCGACGACCTGAACGCCTGCCAGGCCGCGTGGGCGATGCTCGCCAAGCTCGACGGCGCCACGGGCGTGGCGGGGCTCCAGCCCGCGGCGACGATGCTCATGAAGACCTCGAACCACGACCCGCTCCTCGTCGAGCAGCCCGTCGGGAAGGGGCGCACGATGGCCTTCCTCGCGGACACAAGCTGGAAGTGGGCGATGGGGGACGAGAAGTCGCTCGCGGCGTACCGGCGGTTCTGGAAGCAGCTCGTCCTCTCGCTCGCGCAGAAGGACCTGAAGACCGGGCAGCGCCTCTGGGCGTCGCTCGACCGCTACCTGTACGTCCCGGGCGAGACGGTGCAGGTCCAGATCTTCGCGCGGACCGAGGAGGGGAAGCCCCTCAGCACGGCGGGCCTGACGGTCGCCATCGTTTACCCGAACGGGTCGCGCGCCCCCCTGTCTCCTTCCTTCTTCGGCGAGTGCCACCATGCGACGTTCGTGCCGGACGCGGGCGGCGAGTACCTGCTGGAGGTCGAGGGGACCGACGGGGACACCTCGCTCGGCAAGTTCCAGACCAGGTTCTTCGTCCGCGCGGCCGACTTCGAGATGGACTCCCCGGAGGCAGACCTCCCCTTCCTCCACCGGGCGGCCCGCGAGACGGGGGGCCGTTACGTCGAGCCCGAGAGGCTCGGAGATCTCCTCCAGGTGCTGCAAGGGCGACCGGCGGAGTCGGTCGTCGAGGAGGAGCGGCGGAGCGACCTGTGGAACCGACCGTCGGTCATATTCCTGTTCGCCGCGATCCTGACCCTCGAGTGGGTCTTGCGGCGCCTCAAGCGTCTGTTGTAGGCTGAAGCGACCATGACATCTCCCCGCATCGAGTCCCTGCTCGCCGATGTGAAGTCCCGCGTGCGCCGCACCGAGGTGAAGGCGTCGCTGGTCCTCCTCGCGGTCCTGGCGATCGCCTTCTTCGTCGTGGAGGCCGTCGTCGACCGGGTCCTCCTGCTGGACCGCTGGGTCCGGTTCTCCCTCTTCGTGGGATTCGGTACGTTCGCCCTCGCGTACCTCACGGTCCCGCTCTACCTCGGCCTCAAGCGGATCCGCTCCCTCTACGCCGCGCGCCTCGTCGAAGAGCAGCACCCGGAGCTGCGGGAGTCGCTCACGACGCTGCTGCAGGCGGAGGAGGGGAAGGCGATCGGCGCGAAGGCCCTCGTGGGGCCGCTCAGGACGCGCGTGGAGAGGTCGGTCGGCCCGCTCGACCCGGAGAAGCACACCGACGGGAGCCTGCTCAAGTGGAGCATGCTTGGCCTCGCGCTCGCGGGGGTGTTTGCGGGGGCTGGATTCGCGGCTGGCGGCGGCGCCTTTGCGCGATGCCTTGCGCGATGCGTCAACCCGTTCCGCGAGCTTCTGCCTCCGACGCGCACGGTGATCGCGCGCGTGGAGCCCGGCGACGCGACGGTGCTGCGCGGAAAGCCCGTCGCGGTGGCCGCGGAGATGCGCGGCGAGGCGGTTGACGAGGCGAGGCTCTATTTCTCTGAGGACGGGGCGACATGGCTCGTGATGGGCCTCCAGGCCAACGGGAACGGCCGCTTCGCGGGGGTCCTCCCGGCGGTGAAGAACGACACGCGGTACTTCGTCCTCGCGGGAGACACGAAGTCGGACGTGTACGCCCTCACGCCGCAGGACCCGCCGGACGTCGCGGACGTGCGCGTGAGCCTCGTCTTCCCCGAGTACAGCGGGCTGGGCGGGCGTGAGGTCGAAGGTGGCGACGTCGACGCCCTGGTCGGGACGAAGGCGACCATTCGCGTGAAGTCCGGATCGCCGCTGAAGGAGGCCTACCTCCGGATGGAGGATGGCTCGCTCGTGCGGATGGACGTGAAGGGCTCCACGGCCCAGACGCAGTACGCGGTGCAGAAGAGCACGTCCTACTCGGTGCTGCTGGTGGCTGAGAACGACACGCGGAACGAGGACCCGCCGATCTACACGGTGATTGCGCGGCGCGACCAGCCGCCCGCGGTGCGGGTGTCGAAGCCGGGACGCGACGTGGAGGTCCCCGCGGACGAGACGCTGCCGATGGCGATCGCGGCGACGGACGACTGCGGCGTCGAGCAGCTCTCGATGGTGTACCAGATCAAGGGGGGGCGCGCGGGCAGGAAGCCGATCCGCCTGGGACAAGAGCGGCGGAACGTGGTCCTGGAGACGGGGCTGATTCCGTCGACGATGGGGCTGAAGCCCGGCGACGTGCTGCTCTACTACGTGGAGGCGCACGACGGCCTGAAGCCGCGGGCGAACCGCGCGGTGAGCCCGCTCTACGTGATTCGCGTGAAGCAGCCGCAGGGCGCGCAGGCGGCGAAGCCCCCGACGAAGCAGGACGAGGAGGAGTTCAAGGACCGCCTCTCCGAGGAGGAGGAGGCGAAACTCGCGAAGGTCGAGAAGCTGCTGAAGCAGCTCAAGAAGCCCGAGAAGAAGGACGGCGAGGACGAGGCGGGAGAGAAGGACCCCGAGCGCGACAAGCGGCAGGCGGATACGCTGCCGAGGCGCGGGGAGCAGGAGGACCCGGAGGACGCGGACGCCGAGGGGCAGGAGGAGGCGGAGGAGGACCCGTACGACACGCTGCCTCCGGAGATCACGGAGAACATGGTGACGCGCCGCCAGCCGCAGCGCGAGGGGGCGGAGGGCTCCTGAGAGGGCGGCGGCGACGGAAGCGGCTCCGGCGGAGCCGCGGGGAGGCAGGGCCGACAGGGACAGGGCGGGCAGCAGGGGGCAGCGAGGGGCAAGGGGACGGAGCCGGGGAAGGGATCGGGGAGCGGGAAGGGCTCCGGACAGGGATCGGGGCAGGGTGCGGGCAACGGGCAGGGACAGGGGAATGGCCAGCCTGGACAGGGCGCGGGGGCGGGCCAGCAGCCGGGCAACGGGCAGGCCGCAGGTCAGGGCAAGGGACAGGGAGAGGGGAAGGGAGAAGGTGAAGGGCAGGGCCAGGGACAGGGCTCAGGCCAGGGCGAGGGGCAGGGCCAGGCGGCGGGACAGGGTAGCGAGCCGAACGGCGGGAAGCCGGGGGGCGGTAGCGGCGGCGGGGGCAGCGGCGGTGGGCAGGGCGGCGCGCCGAATCCGGGAGGCGGGAACGGCAAGGACGGCGACGGCCCTGACATCGCGAAGGGCGACGGCGCGGGCGGCGGGGAAGGCGAGGACGGGAAGGAGCTGAGGCCGCCGGCAGACGTGGTGCGGGAGCTTCAGGACAAGGTGAACAACGGCGAGGTGGACAAGAAGCACCTGGACGACCTGGGGATGACGCCCCAGGAGCTGGACGCCTTCGCGCAGAAGCTGGAGAACAAGAAGCGTCAGCGTCGTGTGACGGAAGAGGCCCCGCTCGAGCCGTTCGACTGGGGCGCGGACCCTGCTGACGTGAAGGGCGCTAAGCGCGGCGAGGGGGCTCGCGTACAGCCCGGCGCGGACGCACAGGAGCGCGCGAAGCTCGAGAATTTCCGCCAGACGCTCGAGCGGCTGCGCTCGGACGTGTCGCCCGAGTACCGCGAACTCCTCGAAGAGTACTACCGCGCCCTCACGGGCCAATAGCGGCGATTCCCGGCAGCGGCCCTTCCGCAGCCCTTTCTTCACCGCCAAGATCGCCAAGGTCGCCAAGGATAGCCGAACGAAGGGCTGAACCGACCCCGCGAGGCATAGCCATCAAGTGGCGACTCTAGAGGTCGTCCCCTGGGGAGAGCACGATTCGCCGGATGCCGTCCTTCAATCGCACGACGTTGAAGTTGATGAGCAGCCCCAGCGTCAGCCCCGTCGCCTTCAGGTAGGCGATGACCTGCGCGGTGTGGATCTGCGCAAGCGCCCGAACGGCCTTGAGCTCGACGACCAGGCACCCGCCCACGAGGAAGTCGAGCTCGCCCTCCCCGACGAGCTGGCCCTTGTACTCGACGCGGATCGACTTCCTGCGTTCGAACGCGATCCCACGCGCACGCAACTCCACGATCAGGGCCTTGGCGTAGACTTCCTCCAGGAAGCCGGGCCCCAGGGCGCGATGGACCTCGATCGCCGCACCGAGGACAGAATGGGCCAGCGTGTCCGTCCTGGAGTCCGGCTCGCTGCTTCGTGATCCACTCCGCACGGCACCCTCTCTTGGCGGCCTTGGCGGCCTTGGCGGTAGAAAAAAGGAACGGGAATCAGGCCGTTACGCCCGAACCACGCCCCTCTTCGCCGCGAGCATCTTCATCCAGACCAGCAGCCCCACCGCGGCCGCCAGCAGCGGCACGCCGATGAGCGGCCGGTAGAAGAGCCACGCGAACGAGATCGTCAGCAGCGACAGCACCAGCGAGAACAGCCCCGCGAAGAGCCCCGTCCCGAGACGCGCCAGGCTCCCCAGGAAGGGAAGTACGTCCATCACCACGCCGAGCGGCTCGAACACGAGCGCCAGACCGATCAGCATGCAGAGCCAGCCGACCAGTCGGAAGACCCATAGCATCATGGTCGCCTCCGCCTCGGCGGCCTGGAACATCTGCGCCGCCGTCATCGTCCCCGCCCTCAGGTCGAAGATCGTCGTCCCCGTGCTCGTGGTAAACGCCGAGACCGTCTCCCCCGTCTGCACCCCCAGGACGCTCGCCGCCTGCGGCCGCACGGCGTTCCACGCCACCCGCACGTCCCCGATCTGCGGGTCCGACGGATTCAACCCGAAGTACAGCCCCCCGGCGTGCACCTTGGGCGCCTGCGGCGCGGCGGAAACAGGGACGTCCCCCTTCCACTCCAGCGGCTCCTCCTTGAGCCCATCGAGCAGCGACGGTGGCAGTGTGAACGCCCCGAGCGTCACCTTCGCAGCGCTCCACGACCTGGAGGGATTCGGAATCGACCCGGCGTTGACGGGATTCAGCTCCCTGTACCTCGCGGCGTCCTTGTGGAACGTCGACGAGTTGATCGGCTCCCTGGACCAGACCTTCTGGTACTCGTAGGTGACCTCGGTCCGCTCCCCTCCGCCGATCGTCTTCTTCGTCTCGGACTTCTCGTCCTCCTTCCACTGGTAGATCTCGCAGTTCCTCTCGAGGCGGATCGCCTTCGCCTTGGCCGCGGCGAAGACGTCGTCGACGAGCTCCTCGGACGTGGTGGCCTCACCAGTGAAGTGGACCAGCTTCTTCTCGTTGGCGCCGTCGACCTTCTCGGCGCCGACCGAGACGACGGCGGACGCCCCCTCGGCGAGCCCCTTCATCGTCCGCACGGCGTTCCCCTCGTTCCACCACAGCAAGGGGAACGAGGCGATGAACAGGACCCCTCCGATGAGGACCCCCTTGACCGACCTGCCCAGGCGCCCACCCCATCCCATCGTCCGTACTTCGTCAACCATGCTCCCTCCATCGCTCCTCGACCTGCCGGTGGCTCGTGACGTGACGGAGGTGAGTCTATCACACCGCGCTGCGAACGGAGGAGGAACGGCGTCCCCGCCGTCTGCGCCCCGTGAGCGCCACCGCGGAGAAACCGGATTCCGGCTTGCGGCCGGGCGCGGACTCGGGTACCGTCCTCCGTCCGCGCTCCCCTCGGCGACGCCGCCGAGGCCTCGAGAACGCGGTGTCTCCAGTCCGTCTTTCACCAGGAGGGACGTCAGATGAACCGCCTCGTTTTGATTGCGTGCATGCTCGCGCTCGTCCTCGCTCTCCCGTCCGGCCTCTCGGCCCAGGGCGAAGAGAAGAAGGAGGGCGGGGACCCCGCCGCAGAGATGAAGGTGCCCGAAGTGCCCGTCGAGATGGAGCAACTCGCGAACTGGGTCGGCGAGTGGAAGGTCGTCTTCGGCGGACCGGGTCAGGAGCCCGAGGAGGGCACGTACGTCGTCCGCAAGGGCCTCATGGACCGGGCGTACATCGGGGACTTCAAGCTGCCCGGCTTCGAGGGGCACGCCGTGTACTCGTTCGACTCGAACGGGAAGAAGTGGCACATGTTCTGGTTCGACTGCATGGTGTCCGGACATGTCGGCGACTGGACGGGCGAGGTCAAGGACGGGACGCTCACCGTCGAGGCGATGGAGGACATGGGCAGCGGTCCGCAGCCCATGCGCATTACCGAGAAGTGGGAGGGGAAGGACAAGGTGAACTGGACGATGGAGGCGAAGCAGGGGGACGCGTGGGGCCCCGTCATGACGGGCACATACACCCGCACCAAGTAGCCCATCGCGAAGACCACTCCAGCGACCCGTCCGCCACCTGCGGGCGGGTCGCTTCGTTTCCGCGACGCGCCCTCGCCCAGGCCTCCCCGAGGAATCCGTCGATGGGCTGCGAGACAGGTGATAGAGTGCGCCCGATGAGCGAGCCCTCCCCCGCCCGCCGGGTCGCGTGGCGCGTCCTCCTGTTCGCCTGCCTCGGCCTCCTGCTCGAGGTGTGCTTCACGGCGGCGTGGTCCGCCTGCGAGGGGGACTGGGCGCTCCGCGCGCACACCTCCCCCTGGATGATGCTCGACTACGGGCTGCTCGGCCTCCTCGTCGGCCCCGTTGCGCGGCGGTGCACGCGACTCCCGCTCGCGGTGCGCGCTGCCATCTACATGCTGGGTATTTTCGCCATCGAGCTGGCGAGCGGCTGGCTGTTCGACCTCGCGGGGCTTCGGATCTGGGACTACCGCTCGAGGCCGTGGAACGTCGGCGGCTACATCACGCTGACCTACGCCCCGGCGTGGTACGCCCTGGGTCTCGTCCTCGAGCGCCTCCACGCCGTCCTGGACCGGGCGGCCGCGCACCTGGCCTCCGATCCGCGCCCGTAGGGCTGTCACTCCGCGCGCAGCGCCTCCACCGGGTCGAGCCGGGCCGCCTTCACCGCGGGGGCGACCCCGGCGAGCACGCCGACCAGGAGCGACACACCAAGCGCGATCGGGATGATCCACGCGGGCGTCTGCACCCAGAACCCCGGCACCGCCCGCCCGAGTCCCCAGGCCGCCGCGAGGCCCACGGCCGTCCCCGCGAGGCCCCCGACCAGCGAGAGCGTCCCCGCCTCCGCGAGGAAGATCGCGACCACCTGCCCGTCGCTCGCCCCCAGCGCCTTCACCAGGCCGATCTCGCCCGTGCGCTCCTTCACCGTGACCCACATGATCGTCAGGATCCCCATCGCCCCGACGAGGAGCGCAATCCCCGCGATGACCAGCACCCCCGCCGTGAGCACCGTCATCACTTCGTCCACGACCTCCAGCATGTCCGCCTGGTTCTGGATCGTGAAGTCCTCCTCCCCCTCGTGCCGCTGCGTCAGGACCGCACGGACCCCCTTCGTCACGCCCGGGATCATCCCCTGGCTCGCCACGAGGACGTGGATCTCCGACACGTCGTCCCGGTTCAGCATCCGCATCGCCCGGCGCACCGGGACGTAGACCATGTCGTCCAGGTCGAATCCAAGCATCTGTCCCTTGGAGGACATCACTCCGACCACCGTGAACCGCACGTCGCCGACGCGGACGTTCGAGCCCAGCGGGTTCTTCGCAGGGAAGAGCTCGCTCGCGACCCTCGCGCCGAGCACGCACACCGGAGGCGCCTGGTCGGGGTCCCCCGGCGGCAGGAAGCTCCCGATCCGCGGATACCACTTCAGGATGTGCTGGTCCTCCCACACGGTGCCGTAGACATACGAGTAGCGGCTGCGCTCCTCCGTCTTCACCTCCCCCATCCCGATCACGTGGGGCGCCACGTAGCGGACGCCCGGAACCCGCCTGAGCGCGCGGGCGTCCTCCACCGTGAGCGGGTGCGTCGTCCCCCCGACCATCCCCGCGCCCATCCCCATCGTTTTCTGTTTCCCCGGCTGGATGCCGACGATCGTCGTCCCGAACTGGCCGAACTGCTCCAACACGCCCACGCGCGTCCCCTCACCGATCGACGAGAGGAGGACCACGGAGGCCATCCCGATGACGATCCCGAGGATCGTCAGGAAAGACCGCAGCCCCCTGGCGCGGAGCGTCTCGACCACGAGCCCGACCAGGTCGCCCAGAGGCATCAGAGCGCCCTCCCCAACGCCTCGATCGGCTCCAGGCGCGCGGCGCGGCGCGCCGGGAGGATCCCGAACACCAGTCCCACCGTCAGTGAGACGCCGATGGAAAGCCCGACGGCCCACGCGGGGGAGTGAAACGGGATCGTCGGATAGAGCGCCAGCGCGAGCCTCGTCGCCCCCACGCCGCCCAGGACGCCGAACAGCCCGCCGATGAGGGAGAGCAACATGGCCTCGGCGAGGAAGATCGCGAGGACCTGCGCGCTGCTCGCCCCGACGGCCTTCATCAGGCCGATCTCGCGCGTCCTCTCCGAAACCGAGACGACCATCACGTTCATCACTCCGATCCCGCCCACGCCGAGGGAGACCGCGGCGATCCCGGCCAGCGCCGCCGTGACGATGCGGATGATGTCCCCGAGCGAGGCCGCCACGGCGCCGGGCGTGAGGATCGTGAAGTCCTCCTCGTCGTCGTGGCGCTCCTTCAGGACCGCGTTCACGCGCTCCTTCGCCGCCTCGAGGTTCGCGCTCGCGGAGACCTGGACGAGGATCCGAAACAGGCCCGTCTGGTTGAGCATCCTCATCGCGCTGGCGACCGGGACGAGGACCACGTCGTCGAGGTCCACCATCATGCTCTGGCCCTCCGGTGCGAGGACACCGACCACCAGGAAAGAGCTGTCCCCGATGCGGACGTGCGCGCCGAGGGGGGACTCAGTCCCGAAGAGCTCCTTGTGGACCGTCCTCCCGAGGACGCAGACCTGCATCCCCTGCCGCGGGTCCATGTCGGGGAGGTCGCTTCCCCGAGCGACGCGGACCTGCCGGAGGCGAAGGAAGCCGCTCGTGCTGCCGATCAGCGTCGCGGACCGCGAGGCGCCCCCGTACTTCACCGTGGCCTCCCCGACGACGATTGGCACGGTCCGCACGACTCCAGGGACGCGGCGCCCGATCGCCTGCATGTCGTCGAGCGTAAGGTCCCTCGTGCTCGACGGCGCGAGCGGCGGACCGCCGCGCGTCTCTGTGCGGCCCGGAAGGGTGATCAGGATGTTCGACCCGAGCGAGGCGAAGCGCTCGAGGATCCACGTCCGCGCCCCCTCCCCGAGCGAGGTCAGCACGAGAACGGAGGCGATCCCGATCGCGATCGCCGCATAGGTGAAGCGCGTGCGCAGGCGGTGCGCACGGAGGGCCTCCCAGGCCATCGTCCAGAGGTCCCCGAGCCTCATAGGAACCTCCCGTCCTTCATCCGCAGGATCCGGTGCCCGATCCGAGCGACGTCGGGGCTGTGCGTGACCACGACGATCGTCTCCCCGCGTCGATTCAGGTCGACGAGGATCCGGATGATCTCCTCTCCCGAGGCCGAATCGAGATTGCCCGTCGGCTCGTCGGCGAGGAGGATCGGCGGGTCCATCGCAAGGGCGCGCGCGATCGCGACCCGCTGCCTCTCGCCGCCGGAGAGCTGGTCGGGGCGGTGGGAGAGGCGGTGGGAGAGGCCCACGGACTCGAGGGCCTTCCTCGCTCGCGTCCGCCGCTGCGCGGCGTCGACCCCGGCGAAGACCATGGGGAGTTCGACATTCCGCTCGGCCGTCATCCGGGGCACGAGGTGGAAGACCTGGAACACGAAGCCGACCTTGTGGCGGCGGATCGAGACGCGATCGCGGTCGGGAAGCGCGCTCACGTCGCGCCCGGCGAGGGCGTAGGTCCCTCCCGTCGGTCTGTCGAGGCACCCGAGGATGTTGAGCAGCGTCGACTTCCCCGACCCCGAGGCCCCCATGAGGACCAGGAGCTCCCCGTGGGCGATGTCGAGGTCGATCCCCGCGAGCGCGTGGACCGCCTGCTCGCCCATCTGGAAGACCCGCTCCACCCCCCTCAGCCGGAGGAGCGGCTGCGGGGCCGGTGCGTCGCCGTTGTTTCCGCCTGCGCTCGTCATTCCTCGCCCGTGATGCGGACCCCCACGCCCTCCTTCACGGCCTCGGTCTCGAGGGACACGATCACCGCGTCCCCCTCGGAGAGGCCCGAGGCGACCTCGGTGTACTCCCAGTTCTTCAGGCCGATCTGCACCGTGACGGCCCTCGCCTTGCCGCCGTCGGCGACGAGGACGCGGTTCCCCTCGAGGAGGGCGAGCGTCGGAATCCGGAGGACACCCTCCCGCGAACGAAGAATCACCTCGACGTCTGCGGAGGTCCCGGGCTTGAGCTGGACCCCCTCGGGGACGGGGGCGAGCTCGATCTCGACGACCACGGTCCGGTTCTTCTCCTGCAGCTCGGAAACTTCCGGCGCGACGCGGGTGATCCGCCCTGACAGCTTCCTGTCGCGGTACGGATCGAGGGTCACACGGGCGGGGAGGTCGGTCCTGAGCGGGCCGAGGTTGATCTCGTCGATCTCGGCCCGGACGTAAAGGCGGTCGAGGTCGAGGAGGCGGACGGCGACCTGGCCGGGGATGGTCCACTCCCCGAGCTCGACGCGGAGGTCGGAGACGACGCCGCCGAACGGGGCGCTGATCACGCACTTCGCGACGGCGGTCTCGACCCGGGAGACGGCCGCCTTCTGCGACTCGACGCGGGCGAGGGACGCGGCGAGGGCGGCGGCGGAGGCCTCCATGAGCGACTGGGCGCTGTCGAGCTCGGACTGCGTGACGGTCCCGGTGTGCAGGAGGTCGGAGATCCGGGTCCACTTGCGCTTCGCGTCCTGGTGCCGCGCCGTGGCCTCGTCGACGAGGGCGGAGAGGGTGACGATCTCGCTCCTCGCCGCAGCCAGGGCGGCGTCGACATCGCGGCGGTCGAGGGAGACGAGGGGGGCGCCGCCCTCCACCTGGGCCCCCTCCCTCGCGTGGATCTCGACGACCTTCCCCGCGGATTCGGCGCTGATGTCGGAGGCGAACCTCGATCGGATGGCGCCGGCCTTCGTGCTGCTGACGGTCTCTTCGACCTTTCCGCGTGCGACGCGCGAGACGCGCACGTCGATCGGCTTGGGGCGCATCCAGACGTAGTGGACCAGCGCGTAGACGCCTGCGATGGCGATGGCAGCGATCAGCCACCCGCGGAGGATGCGCATCGACGTGTCCCGAGCTTGGCGGGGCGTCCCTCGATTCCCTCGCAAGCCGGATACCAGGCCCGGCGGTTCACGCCGTCATCCGGCCGCCCCATCCCACGCCCCGGCCGAAGGTTCCGCTCGACGGGTCATGGCCTTCCGCCGGCGCAAACCGCCCCGTGCCGGTTTGCGTGCCCCCACGTTCCGAAGCAGGCGCAACCGCTCGACCGTAGCATGCTCCGCGCCTTGACACGTCCGCGATGTGGATCTACGTTGCGGCCCCATGGGCAGCGTCAGACCCGTCGCCGACGGCGACATTCCACAGATCCTGGACCTGGTGCGTGAGGTCTACGCCGAGTACGGTCAGCACCTCAACCCGGACGAAGAGCCGTGGTGGCTGGCGCCAGGCCCGTCGTTCCGCGCGTCGGGGGGCGAGTTCTGGGTCGTCGAGGTCGACGGCGTCGTCCGCGCGACGGCGGCCGTGAAGCTGCACGAGGACGACGGCGAACTGAAGTGCATGTACGTGCACCGCTCGCTCAGGCGGCAAGGGTGGGGTCGCAGGCTGACGGAGCTGGCGATGGAGCACGCGCGTCGAGCGGGGAGGCCGAGGTTCATTCTGTGGAGCGACACGCGGTTCGTGGAGGCCCACCGCCTCTACGCCGCAATGGGCTTCCGCCAGACCGGCTTCCGCGACCTCCACGACTCGAACCAGACGAAGGAGCACGGCTTCGAGCTGACGTTCGCCGACTTGCCGGCGTCCAAACCGGGTGCCCCACGACCGACCCAGCCCTGACGGCGCTGCTCGCTCCAGGGGCCTCTCCCGCCTCACTTCCCGCGCGGCGCCTCCTCCTCCTTCTCATCCGCGGACTTCGGCGCGGGCTGGGCGATCCGTCCGCGAAGCTCGCGGGGCGGCTCCTTCTCCTCCCCCTCCTTGACGGGCGGCTGGGGTGGCGCCACGCCTCCGGGGATCTTCTCCTGCGGCTCCTCCACCTCCTTGACCGGAGGCTCCGGCTGCGCGACATCGCCCTTCAGCTTCTCCGGCGGCTCCGGCGCCACCATCTTCCCACTGAGGTGCTCGGGGGGCTCCGTGGGCCGCGGCTGGGCGATGAGGCCCGGCAGGTGCTCTGGCGGCCCCGGCGGAACCGGCTGCGGCGGAGGCTGCGCCGGCGGGGCCGGCGTGCCCGTGGGGCGCGGAGGGACCTCCTTACCGCACCCGGCAAGGACCGGCCCGGCAATCACCACGCCCGCGACCACGCCAAGCTTCAGGAGAAAACGACGTCGGGCCTTCGCAAACTCGTCCATGTCCGGGTAGTCGGGCTCGGGCCCGTCCTGGACCGGTTTCAGGGGCATGGGACCACCTCCACTCCGTAGTGCCGCTGCAGGAAGGCAGGGCGGGCCTCGTTGAACAGGGACGATGCGGCGCGGTCGGCCACGCGAATCGCAGTCTGCTCGTGCCAGCACACTACGTCGCCCGTGCGGTGGATCGCGCCCGTGAGGGAGTAGTTCGTGCAGCCGCACCAGTTCATGCACCGGGAACGCAGCGCGCACCCCGCGCACTCCGGGTCGGTGTTGCCGACCTCCTGTCGATACCGCTCCTGCTTCTCCCGATCGACGCCGTCGAAGACGTTCCCCATCCGCACGGCCTCGTCCGCGTCCTCGCCGACGAGGCGCTCGCACGGGTACAGGTTGCCGCTCGGCGCGACGGCGATCTCGCGGACCCCGAAGCCGCACTTGTCGCGGCACGAGAAGCCCTTCTTCAGCCGCGTGATGATCTTCCCGTCGATGAAGTTCACCCAGCTCGGCCTCCCCAGGCGGTGCCGGCGCGCGTAGTCCTCCGCGACGAGCTCGTACTGCCGCTCCAGCTCCGCGCGCGCCTCCTCGGTCCACTCCGCCTGGAAGTTGGGGTTCACCGCGATCCGCGGGACGCCCCGGTCCGCCAGGAACGCGACGGACTGGGCCAGCCAGCGGACGTTCGCCGGGTCGACGACCGCGATCACCTCCATACGCAGCTTGTGCTCCAGCGCGCGGTCCAGGCCGGCCACGACGGCGTCGAACGAACTCCGTCCGTCGCAGAGCGGGCGGGTCGCCTCGTGGGCCTCTCTGCACCCGTCGAGGCTCAGGCCGACGTAGAACCCCTCGGTCGCGAGAAAGCGGGCCACGTCGTCGGTGAGCATGGTCGCGTTGGTGGTGACCTGGGGCCGGACCTTGGTGCCGCGCGGAAGGGCCTGTTCGCGGGCGTACTCCAGGGCCCGCCGAAGGAGCGGGAGCTCCATCAGCGGCTCGCCGCCGAAGAAGGCCAGGTCCATCCACGGGGGGCTGTCGGAGAGCCCGAGGTCGATCGCCCTCTTCGCCACGTCCCATGACATGGCGCTGCGGAACTTCTTTCCTGCGTAGCAGTAGCGGCAGCGCAGGTTGCAGTCGTGCGTGAGGACGAGGGTGACGTTCATGGACCTGTGCGCCTTGGCGGGGCGTACAGGGAAAGACGCTGGAATTGGCCCTCGGGTTCCCTGGATTTCCGCGCGTTGACTCCCAGACTGCCCAGGGATACATTCTGCACGGCCCTTGGGGGGCCACCCCCCGCAGCCCCCGGGGAGGACAGCATGCCGCAGGCGACCGACGAGACGCCCCTGATCCCGCCGGCAACGGGCGAGGCCCGGTCGCAGCACGTCACGGAGAACACACTTCCCGTCCAGACGTCGGGCGCTCCGGCCCCGCTCCCGCCGACCACCAGCGAGCGATACGATATCCTCTCCGAGCTGGGCCACGGGGGCATGGGCGTCGTCTACCGCGCGCGCGACCGATCCCTCGGCCGGGAGGTGGCCCTCAAGGTTCTCCGCGTGGCGGGGACCCCCGACGCGGACGCCATCGGCCGCTTCCAGCGAGAGGCACGCGCGGCCGCGGCGCTCGATCACCCCAACATCGTCCGCGTCCACGACGTCGGCACCCTTGCGAACGGCGCCCCGTTCTACACGATGGAACTCATCCACGGCGAAGACCTCGCGGCCGCGGTCGAACACGGTAGCCTCCCGACCCGGGCGGCCGTGGAGGCCATCCGACAGGTCGCGCTCGCCCTCCTTCACGCGCACCAGAAGGGGATCTTCCACAGGGACGTGAAGCCGCAGAACGTGTTCCTGCGGCGGACCGCGGAACTCCAGGGCACGGCGCCGGACACGGCCACTATCGTCACCCCCTCCCGGGACGGCGCACGGGAGGGCGAGGTCCACGCGCTCCTCCTCGACTTCGGCCTCGCGAAGTTGGCGCAGCAGGGGCTCTCCGCAGACGCGAGCCCGCGGACGCTCACGTTGAGCGGGCAGATCGTCGGAACCCCGGCCTACATGGCGCCCGAGCAGGCGCGCGGCGCGAGAGACGTCGACGCACGCACCGACGTCTACGGCCTCGGCGCCACCCTCTACCACGCGCTCTGCCGCCGGCCCCCGTTCGAAGCACCGTCGCTCGCCGGGATGCTCGAGGCCGTGCAGCAGCACGACCCCGTTCCGGTCCGGCGGATCGCCGCGGACGTCGATCCCGACCTCGAGACGATCTGCCTCAAGTGCCTCCAGAAGGACCCGCAGGGGCGGTACGCGACCGCCGGGGACCTCGCGGAGGACTGCAGAAGGCACCTCGCCGGGGAGCCAATCCTCGCGCGACCCGTCGGCCGGGTCCGCGCGATCTGGAACCGCGCCCGGAGGAACCGGGCGGTCGCCACGCTCGCGGCGGCGCTCGCGCTCGTCCTCCTGGCGGCGGGCCTGTACGTCGGGGGAAGCCGCGTCGTCCGTCAGGTGCGTCTCGGCCGGGCGGAGAGCGACGCGCGGGCCCTCCTGGACGCACGGAAATTCACCGAGGCGAGGGACGCGGCGCGCGTGGCCGTGGCCCTCGCGCCGGGCGAGGAGCGCTACGGGGACCTGCTCGGCCGCGCCCTCGCGGGCGAGTGCACCGAGCAGGGGCTGGCCGCGCTGGACCGGTACCGCGTACGACGCAAGCAGGCCGAGGAGTGCGCCCGCCTGCTCGGCGAGGCCGAGGAGGGCTTGAGGGCGGCCTCGCTGGCCGAGATCCCCGCGCTGCGCGCAAAGCACTGGACCGCGGAAGACCGTCTGCAGGCGGAACGGCTGGAGCGCGAGACGGGCTGGGCGGAGGCCGTGATGCGCTTTACCGAGGCCCTCGGCCACTGGGAGGGAGATCCGGAGGCCCGGGCCGGCCTCGCGGAGCTGTACTGGGACCGATGCCTAGATGCCGAGCGGGACCGCGACGGCCCTGCGCTGGAGGCCTTCCGCCGGCTGGTGGAGGCGTACGGCGGCGCAACGTACGCGGCCCGCCTGCGCGGAGAGGCGGACGTCGCGGTGGATTTCCTCCTGCCCGAAGGGACGGTGGGCCCCGTGGAGGCCTATCTGTACGCGTACCGCCGGCGGGGCACCCCTCCGGTACTCTCCCCCGTCCCCTTCGATCTCGAGCGGGGCGAGCCGACCGACCCGGCGCCCGCGGCGGGGGCACCGCCCTGGGAGCCGATGCCGCTGCGCACGTTGTCGGGGACCGGCGCGAATGAGGCTCTCCGGAGATGTCGCGCCGCCTCGTTCCAGCAGCTCCCGAAGATGGATGCCAATCGGCTGACCCTCGACCACCCCGAGGGCGGGCGGGCGAGGGCAGAGCTGTGCATCCGCCTCGCGCAGGGCTCGTACCTCGTCTACCTCCCCGAGCAGGGAGGCGATCCGGGGCTCCGCGACGTCCGCTACCCGATCGAGGTCTCGCGCGACGTCGCGTGGGTGGAGGCTTGCGAGGTCCCCGCCCTCCGGCAGGTGCCGCCGCCGCCGCCCGGCTGGGACGTGGAGCAGGGGGGAGAGTACTGGGTGTACGTCCCCGCGGGCCCCTACCTCGCGAGCGGAGACGCCGACGCAGAGCAGATGCCGTCGCGACCCGCGGCGCGGATCCGCGTCCCCGAGGATGGCCCAGAGGGATACTACTGCGCGCGGTTCGAGGTCACGTTGGGAATGTACCTCGACTACCTGAACGACAGGGAGTGGCACGGGGCGAGGCAGGCCTTTACGCGGGCCCCCCGACGGGACCCTGACGCCACGGCGAGGACGCTCTACTGCGCCGCAGACGCCACGGGGACGTTCTCCATCGAAAACGCGCCGTGGAAGGAGGACTGGCCGATCTTCGGCGTCAGTTGGCAAGACGCGACGGACTACTGCAGGTGGCTGACGCGACGGTGCGGCGCGGACTCCTGGGAGTTCTCCCTGCCCACCGAGGACGAGTGGGAGAAGGCCGCGCGGGGCCCAGATGGGCGCCGCTATCCCTGGGGGGACGGGTTCGATCCTTCGTTCTGCCGCATGCTGGACTCGAGGGCAGCGGAAGTCTCGACACCTGCGTCCGAGCCATTCGGGCTGTTCCCACTCGACGAGAGCCCGTACGGCGTGCGGGACATGGCCGGCGGGATGCGCGAGTGGACGGCGACGCTCCTCGCCACCTCGCCGCAGCGGGCGGTGCTGAAGGGAGGCGCCTGGTCCACCGCGGCGATCCACTGCCGCTCGGCGAGCCGCGCGAACCCCGACGCCACCCGCCTCAGCCCCACCAGCGGCTTTCGCGTGAGCGCACGCCGAAAGCGGTGACAGGCCGGGGGCGCCGCTACTTCGGCGGCGGACCCGCGCGCAGCTCCGCGAGGAGCTTCTCCGCCTCGGTGCGGTGAGGCCACTTCGCCCACGCCTTCTCCAGGGCGTGCGTGAGGTCCTCGATCGCCCCCCTCGCGTCCCCCTCGGCCGCACGGGCGCGGCCCCGGCCGAAGTGCGCGTCGACGTGATCCGGCGCCAGGGCGATCGCCTTCGTCCAGTCCTCGATCGCCCCGGGCCCCTCCCCCAGCGCAAGACGCGAGCGCGCCTTGTCATGCCAGACCTCCGCGGCATCCGCACGGATCGCCAGCGCCCCCGCGAAGTCCTCCCCCGCCTCGGCGTGCCTGCCGATCGACGCGAGGATGCGCCCCCGCACGCAGCGGGCCTCGTAACGCCGCGGGTCCGAGCGAATCGCCGCCGTCGCCGCGTCGAGCGCGGCCGACAGGTTCCCGTCCAGGCGGTACACGGCCCACGCCTTCCCCTCGAGCGCCCGCGCGTTGTCGGGGTCAACCTTGATCACCTCCAGGAACTCCGCGAGCACCATCCCGGGCTCGTCAAGCACCCGATAGGCGTCCGCGCGGATCAGGTACGCCTCGATCGAACCCGCGTCCCGCTTCAACACCGCCTCGCCATCGGCCAGCGCCCCTTGCGGGTCCCCCTTCGCCAACCGCGCACGGGCCCGGCCCAGGTAGCCCGACGGGTCGGCCTGCCGCAGCAGGATCGCGCGGTCGAAGTCCTCGATCGCCCCCTTCCAGTCCCTCGCAGCCGCCCGCGCCTCCCCACGCTCCAGGTACGTCCGCGCGTCCTCCGTGTCCCGCGATAGTGCCTCCATCCAGTCCTGCTCGGCCCCCAGGAGGTCCCCGCGCGCCGCGCGCGCCCTCGCCTTCCTCGCCCAGGTCCGCGCGACGTCCGGACGCGCCCCGAGCGCCGCCACGTGGTCCGCCTCCGCGCTCGCGTAGTCGCCCAGCAGGTACCGCGCCTCGCCTCGGAGGTCCGTCGCGAGCGGGTCTCCAGGCGCGAGTCCGAGCGCCCGGTCGAGGTCCTCGAGGCCGCCCTTCGCGTCCCCCCCCGCGAGCCTCAGCTCCCCCCTCACGCGGAACGCCTCGAACGAGGCTGTGCCTAGACGGATCGCCTCGCCGATGTCCGCGAGGGCCGCCTCGCACCATTTCGCCTCCAACGCGGGCGTGCCTGCCTGCTCGCGCCGGCTCAGAGCGACCACGGCGCGAGCCCAGTACGCCTCCGCGAGCCCCTTGTGCGCCAGAATCGCCTTGTCGGCGTGCACAGCGGCGAGGTCGAGGTCGCCCGCATCGAAGGCCAGCCTCGAGAGGCCCACGTGCGCCAGCGCGTAGAGCGGCTCCGCGGCAAGGACCTCCTCGTATCCCTTCTTCGCCCCCGCCGCGTCGTTCGACAGCCGCGCCAATTCGGCCCGCCCATACGTCCCATCGACTGCGCGGAAGTACGCAGTCTGCCCGCTCATCGCCGACAGGTCTTCCCTCGCGCGCGCGCAGAGCCGCGCCGCTTCCGCGCGGTCGCGCCCAGCGAGAACGCGGGCCCGCTCGAGGAGCAGGAGTCCCCGCTCGATCCGCGCCTCGCCAAGCGACGGGTCCATCTCGTTCGCCTGGTCGAGGGCCTGCAGGGCCCTCTCGTCATTCCCAATCCCTCGCTCGAGTCTTCCGTAGAAGTACCACCCAAGCGCGCTCGGCTCCGCCTCCAGATGCTGTTCGCATGCGTAGAGCCCATCGCCGTACCTGTCCCTTGCGCGCTCGACGTCCCCCTGCCGCGCGTACATCTCCGCGTCCGCGAGCACCGCGGGGATCCCCGCGAGCAGCTCCGCTCCGCGCGCGGCCTGGCGCCCCTTCCCCTGCTCGGAGAGGATCCACGGCACGAGGATGCCGACCGCGATCGCGAGACCCGCGGCGACGAGGACCCACTTCCGCCCCGCCAGCCGCCTCCTGAGGAGCCGCAGGAAGGACGGCGGGTGCGCCTGGATCGGATCGCCGTCGAGAAAGCGCGTCAGGTCCTCCGCGAGGGCCTTCGCGGTCGGGTACCTGCGCGCCGGGTCCTTCTCCAGACACTTCAGGACGATCGTCTCGAGGTCGCGCTCCACGCCCGGGACGTGCGTGCGCAACGGCGCGGGGTCCTTCGTCGACACCTTCCCCAGGATCTCGATGACGTTCACGCCGTCGAACGGGGTGCGCCCCGTGACGAGCTGGTAAATCGTCGCGCCCAGGGACCAGACGTCGTTCCGCGCGTTGACGGGCGCCGACGGCCCGTCGATCTGCTCCGGGGGCATGTACGCGGGCGTCCCGATGACGTGGCCCGTCATCGAGAGCGAGGAGTCGACGTCGAGCTGCTTCGCGAGGCCGAAGTCGAGCACGTACAGGCGCCGCTCGCCCCCGTGCGTCTCGACCATGAGGTTGGAGGGCTTCACGTCGCGGTGGATGACGCCCTGATCGTGCGCGTACTGGAGGGCGAGGGCGGCGTCGCGGACGAGACGGACAATCCCGCGGCGGTCCTCGCGGGGCCAACCCGCGAGCGTCTTCCCCTCGACGAACTGCATCGCGATGAACGGCCGCCCCTTGTCCTCGCCGACCTCGTAGATCGCCGCGATGTTGGGGTGGGAGAGCCTCGCCACCGTGCGCGCCTCGCGATCGAATCGCGCAACCTGGGCCGGGTCAGTGGAGTGGACCACCTTGACGGCGACGCGTCGGGAGAGGGCCGGGTCGAGGGCCTCGTAGACGACTCCCATGCCCCCTCGGCCGACCTCCTGGACGACCTTGTACTTGCCGATCGTCTCCTCTGTCGCGGCGAGCGGCCCCGCGACGGTCATGAGGTTCCTGAGCATCGTCTCGGAGAGGTCCCGCGTCACGCCTTCGCCCCCCCGAAGAGCCAGGCGAGCTCGGCGCGCAGATCCTCCTCGCCGTGGACGGTCTCGGCGACGAGGCAGCGGAGTGTCTCGCGGTAGCGCGCCTTCGCGGCCTGGAGGCGGTTCCCGACATCGCTGGTCGACAGGCCGTGCCGCGCGGCCACGGCGGCGTAGTCGAGGTCGCCGGAGTCGCTCAGGTAGTAGTCCTGGAAGACGGCGAACGTCGTCTCCTTCCCCTCGCGCCCGAGGGCCTCCTCAAGCATCTCGAGCGCGCGGGCGAGGACCTCTCGGCGCCAGGCGTCGTCGAGGAGGGCCTCTGCGGAGCGCCCCTGCGGGTCGGGGAGGTCGACGCGCGGCAGGTCCTCCCCGGTCACGTCGAGCGACAGCGTGGCCTGGCCTCCTCCGCGCCGCGCGGCGGTATCGGCGCGGTGGCGGTCGACGACGTAGTTGGCGAGGGCGGCCTTGAGGACGGCTCGGAACCTCCCGCGCTCCCGGTCGACGCGGGAGAGGAAGTCGCCCTCGAGCATCCACACGAAGAAGTCCTGCGTCACGTCGCGGGCCTCCTCGGGGGGCTTGCCCCACTTCGCGCGGACGTAGGCGTAGACGGGGCGCCAGTAGAGGGCCGCGAGGGCGTCGAGGGCGACGGCGCGGTCGGTCCCCTCGCCCCGCGCCGGCACGACGATCCTCGACCAGCAGGTAGTCGGAAAGCCCGTGGGCCCCTGGAGCTGCGAATCGGATGGCATGCGTGCCGGAATGCCTTACGAACTCGTTGCTGGATTCCGTATCGATGGGAGCCGTAGCATGGGGCGCGGCGACAGTCAAGGAGGAATGAGACGGACGATTTGCGCGTGGGCGGTCCTGGCGCTGGCGGGTGCGGCGTGGGCGGAGGAGGCGCCGCCGGGCGAGAACGCAGGGATGGAGCTGTGGATGAAGCTGGGGAAGCCGGGGGAGAACCACAAGCTCCTGGAGCGGATGGCGGGGAGCTGGGACACGGTCACGACGATGTGCGGGATGCCGGGGCAGCCGGCGAAGCCGACGAAGGGCGAGTTGATCTCCCAGATGATCCTCGGTGGTCGGTTTCTCAGGGCGGCGTCGACGGAGGAGTACGACGGGCACGCCTTGGAGCGGTTCAGCGTGTTCGGCTACGACAACACCCGGGAGAAGTTCCAGGTCGTCTCGATGGACAGCGCGGGGACGATGTTCTACGAGGCCGCGGGGACGTACGACGAGGGCACGAAGAAGCTGACCATGCAGGGCGAATACGACGACCCGTTCAGCAAGGGGAAGATCAAGATGCGGTTCCGCTGGATCTGGACATTCGTCGACGCCGACCACATGGAGATGGAGATGTGGGAGGTGCCGCCGCCGGAGCTGGGGCAGGAGTACAAGGCGATGACGATGACCTACGCGCGGAAGCAGTAGGTCGCTGGATCGACCCGCGCGGCGGTGCTACGATGGCGAGGAGTCGATTCGGGGATTCCTCGCCATGGGCGTCGTCCGGCTGGTGAGCGAAGACAAGAAGATCGTCCATCCGCTGGACGAGGCGATGATGGTCATCGGCCGCTCGAAGACGGCGGACCTCACGATCAACCACGCCTCGGTCTCGAGCCGCCACTGCCAGATCTCGCGCGTGAACCAGTACTACGCGCTCCACGACCTGGGCAGCAAGAACGGGACGCGGGTGAACGGAACGAAGGTCTCCCAGGCCTACCTCTCGCCGGGGGACCACATCCAGGTGGGCGACGTGGTCCTCCTCTTCGAAACGGAGGGGGACGTCAAGACGAGCCCGCTGACGCTCGGGGAGGCCTCCGGCGGGAAGGTGGAGGACGGCCTCATCGTGGCGATGGAGCGGGTCTCGGTGCAGGCGGAGGCCTCGCACTACTACCGGCACACGGACCTGGTGGTGACGCTGGCGCTGGACCTGGCGAGGGAGCTGGCGTTGGACGCAGCGGACGTCACGTCGCTCCGGCTGGCGGCGGTGATGATGGACCACGGGATGCTGCGGATCCCGGGGGACGTGTTGAAGAAGAAGGGGACGTTGACGGCGGAGGAGAAGGCGGAGATCGAGAAGCACCCCGTCTACTCCGTGGAGTCGGTGGCGGACCTGGGGTTCCCGAAGGAGGCGCTCGGGGCGATTCGGGGCCACCACGAGCGGTGGGACGGGAAGGGGTACCCGGACAAGCTGGTGAAGGAGAAGATCCCGTTCCTGGCGCGGCTGCTCTCGGTGGCGCAGGCGGCGGCGGCGATGCTCTCGAACCGCCCTCACAAGGCGAAGTCGCCCGCGGCGGACGTGGCGAAGGAGCTGGAGCGGAGCGCGGGGACGCAGTTCGACCCGAAGCTGGTGCCCGCGATGGTGAAGGTGCTCTCGCGGATGCCGAAGGCCTGACGGCGCGCGCGAACTCCTGACGGCGCACGTCCAGGGGTTCTGGAGCCGAGCTAGTGTTCCGTCAAGTCGTAACCTGGCATTAGCCGTTCCCCTTCCCCTTCCCTTTCCCCTTCCCTTTCCCAGCGTCTGGTAAGGCTCTGGGAGAGGTCAGGGGAAGGGGAAGGGGACCGAACCCCTCGAATAGGCTCTGACAGGACACTAAGTAGGACGCACTAAGTTCCACGGGATACCGGAATGCACGATCGCTGGAGTCG
>ORMF012208431.1_pt1 | contig 25739 bp, 25 predicted proteins | sample 1779871 | NCBI WGS metagenome assembly ORMF01 (sample SAMEA104232316, study PRJEB22302) | groundwater metagenome | biome: forest; feature: aquifer; material: groundwater | place: USA | collected 2011-08-07 | depth 5.4 m | reverse complement strand
TTTACTTTTTACTTTTTACTCCTGTTTCAGCTCATTCCACAATTCAAACAGTAGAAATGGTTGAGGGTGGTTTTGAACCTCAAACTGTAACTGTTGATGAAAATTCTACTTTACTTTTTCTAAATAAAGATAAAGTTGACAGGTGGCCTGCATCTAATATTCATCCAACCCATGATATTTATCCGGAATTTGACCCCCAAAAACCTATTCCCCCCGGATCCTCCTGGGCTTTTAAGCCTAAGAAAGGTAATTGGAAGTACCATGATCATCTGCTGCCTCATCAAAGAGGAGTGCTAATAGTAGAAGAAGAGCAGGGTGAAGAACCAAATCAAAGTACACAAGATAGTATTTTTACAAAGATAAAAAATTACATAGCTTCTTTCTATGAAAAATTTATGTCAATTTTCAAAAAGTTAAATGTAAACAACTCTGTAAGCTCAGATGATTTTAAAAATCAAAAAGGAGAGGAGCAAATTAAGAGTTTGAAAAATATATTTGAATCTAAAGGCTCTGCGGAAACCTGGAATTTTTTTAGGCAAACCTTTAAGGGTGAAGCCGGTTCATCCGGAAACATTCATGACCTTGCACACCTTTTAGGAAGCCTTATGTATGAAAACGGTGGGTTTGAGGCAATTGCAATTTGCTCGTCAGAATATGCTTTTGGTTGCTACCACGGCTTTTTAGATAAGGCATTTGAAAAAAATCTGGATAATTTAACCCAGGCAGAAGTAGCCTGCAATAGATTAGGGCCTGAAAATTCAGGGCCAGTGGCAAGCTGTATTCATGGGATAGGCCATGGAGTTGCCAGCTTTTATAATACATCTGATATAAAAGCTTCCCTTAGTTCCTGTAACTTACTTAAGTCCGGGTCAAACTTTTGCCATGACGGGGTATTTATGGAATTTGCAAGAGGGGCCTCTGCTGATTTCTATCCGCAGTCTGACAGGTTAAGTCCCTGCTCAACTTTGAGGATTGAGTATGGAGATATTTATTCTTTTGCCTGCGGGAGGAATCAGCCTGAAATTTTAATGCAAAGATTTAAGCTTTCATTTAAAGATGTAGTGGATATTTGCCTATCATCTGATGATGAGTCCTTTAAAACTGCCTGTTTTGACAGTTTAGGATTTAAACTTGCCAGTACCGCTAATGCTCCGGATGGGATTATTGCCGGGTGCAATCAAATATCTGATGTAGAGCTTATGGCAAGATGTGCACAGGCAGCTGCCGGAGAGCTTATATTTCAAGAAGTCCCCCTCTGGCAGCAAAAAGCGCCTGCTGTCTGCAACTCACTTTCAATGCCATATTATGCATCCTGTCATCAGCACCTGCAGAGATTAATCAAGGATTACCACAGGATTTAGTGTCCAGAGGGAAGGATTCGAACCTTCGAAGGCATAAGCCAGCTGATTTACAGTCAGCCCCCGTTGGCCACTTGGGTACCTCTGGATGTTGGTAATTATACTGCAATTTCTATATAATCTCTATATGAGTTCAGGTTCTTGGAAAGCCAGGCAGGAATATAAAAAGGTATGGAAGTTTAAATTTCTTTCCAGCTTATCCACCGGCATGCTTGTTATCGTGGTAGGGTTTTTGCTGATTCTTTTTGGATCAGTTATCTTTTTTGCCACTCAAATCCCCTCCCCTTCAGATTTAACTAACAGAGAGGTAGCCTCTTCCACCAAAATTTATGACAAAACAGATGAGCTTCTTTATGATATTTATCTAAATCAAAATAGAACTCCAATTAAACTAACAGATGTTCCGGAGTATGTTAAACAAGCAACTATTTCTATAGAAGATAAAGACTTTTATAAACATGGTGGTTTTTCCATTGCGGGTATCACAAGATCTGTTTTTGAACTGGTGGTTCATAGGCGAGTGGAGGGAGGATCTACACTGACTCAGCAACTGGTCAAAAATGCCCTTCTTTCAGGCGAGCGGACTTTGACCAGAAAGCTTAAAGAATTTATCCTGGCTGTTCAAGTTGAGAGAGCATACAACAAAGATCAAATTTTGGAAATGTATTTAAATGAGATTCCATATGGCGGAACAGCTTATGGTATAGAAGCGGCAGCTAATCTATATTTTGGCAAAAGCGCCAGGGATCTTAATTTAGCCGAAGCAGCTCTGCTTGCAGGTTTGCCTCAAAGACCTTCTGTCTACTCACCATATGGTACAAGACCAGAGCTTGCCAGAAACAGACAAAAAGAGGTTTTAAGAAGAATGGTTGAGGATGGCTATATTACCCAGGATCAGGTTAATGTAGCTTCTGATCAGGAGCTAAGATATAGAACTGCTCAAAATGAAGTTGGTTTTAAAGCCCCACATTTTGTTTTATATGTTAAGGAAAAATTAATTGAGCAATTTGGCGACAGAATGGTGGAACAAGGGGGACTGCGAGTTACCACCTCTTTGGATTATAAGCTGCAAAAGCAGACTGAAGAAATAGTTAAAAAGGAGATAGAAAACTTATCATCAGCTAAAGTAGGAAATGGGGCGGCTGTGGTGTTGGATGTTAAAGGGGGCCAAATTTTGGCCATGGTTGGAAGTAAGGATTATTTTGCTAAATCTGAACCTGAGGGGTGCAAAGAAGGGGTAGGCTGTTTTTTTGAACCAAATGTTAATGTGGTAATTCGTCCACGCCAGCCCGGTTCTGCCACCAAGCCCATTAATTATGCCAAAGCCCTGGAAAAAGGATATACTGCCAATCAAGTTTATCTGGATGTCCGGACTGAATTTCCCGGTGGAGACAGACCTACTTACATCCCGGTCAATTATGATGGTCAATATCACGGAGTTGTTCAAATGCGTTACGGCTTGGGTAACTCTTATAATATCCCGGCTGTCAAGAATTTAGCAATGGTTGGGGTTAAGGATGTTTTGGAACTTGGATACAGGATGGGAGTGACTACCTGGGAACCTTCAGAGGAAAATGTTAACTCTGTCGGGTTAAGTTTAACCTTAGGTGGTAGAGAAGTAAGACTTTTGGATTTAACCTCTGCTTTCGCAGTGCTGGCAAATAAGGGCCGTCAAAACGATCCTGTATCGATTTTAAAAGTCACTGATACCAAAGGTAAAACTCTATTTGAATATCGGGAAAGTGAGGGAAAAAAAGTTTTAGATGAGGGTATTGCCTTTATTATTTCGGATATTTTATCTGATAATGGGGCCAGGACTGCTGCTTTTGGTTCAAATTCTGTTTTAAATATTCCCGGGAAAACTGTGGCTTCTAAAACCGGAACCACTGATGAAAAAAGAGATAATTGGACTGTGGGTTTCACCCCATCTTACGTAGTAGGAGTTTGGGTGGGCAATAATGATAATACCGTGATGAGCCCGTCGGTGTCCTCAGGAGTAACAGGCGCATCCCCTATTTGGAATAAAATTATGACAGCTTTCTTAAAGGGCAAACAAAATGAACCATTTGAAAAGCCGGGTAATGTTTATCAGATGGAAGTAGATGCTCTGATGAGCGGTAAGCCTCACGCAGGTTCTCCAACAAGAAAGGAATATTTTTTAAATAATACAGGCCCACAGGCTGAGTCATCTAGCTATCAAAGGCAAAAAGTTTGCCAGAGCAATCCTCACAGATTGGCCAACGATGGAGAACCGTCTGATGAAAAAGATGTAATAGTGCTACAGGAGGCTGATCCAACAGGGGCTGATAAGTGGCAAAAAGGGATTGATGAATGGGTTATAAATGCACCGGATGCCAGATTAGTGGGCGCAACCAGAGGCTGTTCCGGAGTTCCCGGGTTTAGCGCAGGGACTGGTGGAGTTATAGAAATTGTTAATGTTTCTAATGGGGCCAATGTGCCCAGAGTTTTTGATGTTTTGGCCAGAGCCAATTCTCCTTCAGGTGTTAAAAAAGTGGTTTGGTCAATAGATGGGGCTCAAAAATCTAGCCAAACTTCAGAACCGTATGCTTTGCATGTAGAATTTCCGCAGGGAGATAAAGGTTCACATACCATAACTATTACTTTAGAAGATAACTCTGGCGGGACATTTTCTACCTCAATTGGGGTTACTGTTGCTCTCTAACAGCCCTTAGACGAATACCCCAGGCTGTTTTACTTTCTTCATCATGGTCTCGTACTACCTTAAGTGAACCTGCCCTGAATGTTAAACTGCCAAGCTTAACTATCGCCTTTCTTTTGCCAATTGGGGTAGCTGCCAAAACATCTATAATTAATTTAGTTTGCGGTAACGATTCAGGACTCTGTGCATGTGCATGATAGAAAGGGCCATCTTCTCCATAGTTTAACCCTTCAATCATAAGTTTATCTCCAAAACAGCCACTCGTTTTTCAATCCCTAATTTATTTAATACCCTTAAATGAACTTCAGCCAAATTTTCCATTTGTCTTTTAGGATGAAATAATGCCTTGTTTAACTTTGCACCTTCGAGGTGTAAGCTCAAATCAAGTGCAATTTGATTAAGTTCTTGCAGAGGGTTAGCAGAGCCGTTACAGAGAGCTACTGCCAATCTATATTCCTCCTTCGGCTCGCCATTAATATTATTAAATGCCTTCCCTATCTCAAATATCCCTATATCACTGTATCCCCTTCTCAGATTCTTTCCCACAACTTCCAATAAATTCGGCCAAATACTTTGTCTTAAATATTCTGTTTCAGATGAGATTGGATTAGCTACTTTGACCAGTTTTTGCTTGTCCGAATCGAGCAGACTCAACACATCAGTAGAATAAAAAGAATATGTCTGAACTTCTGTTAAACCAACATCTTTCAGGCTTACTTTTAAATCATAAATAAAGTTATAAAAAGTTTGATCAAGTTTTTCCACTTGAACATCTTTTAAAGATTCTCCCTCAATTTTGTCATACCCATACATCCTGGCAATCTCCTCAATTAAATCCTCTTCAATTGTTACATCCAGTCTCCAATAAGGAACAGTTACTTCCCACGCACGCAAGGCCAGGCCTTGCGAGGCTAAAGTAAATCCCAGTTTCTTAAGATAGCTTTCAACCAGTTCAGGATCTATATTAATTCCCAGTAAAGAATTGATTTTCTTTTGGGTAAGAATTATTTTCTTAGGATTATTTTCCAGATCACCTGCTAAATTTATAGCAGTTAATTTTCCGCCTAAATCTTCATACATTTTTATAGCAGCTGTTAAAGCCTGAAGTAAATTAGTTTTAGTCAAACCATGCTGGAATCTCCTGGAAGCTTCAGAAGAAAGACCTAATCTGTTCGAGGTTTTACGCACCATCACCGGGTTGAACATAGAAGCGCTGAGTAAAATCGTGGAGGTTGACTGCTTTACCTCAGTGTCTTTTCCACCCATCACTCCCGCAACATCCAGAGGTTTTTCTCTGTCAGCTAAAACAATATCGTCTGAGGTGAGCTTTCTTAACTTTCCATCTAACGTAGTAATCTCCTCTCTTGGCTTGGCAAGTCTTACCTTGATAGTTTCATCTTTAACAGTTAAAGCATCAAAAGAGTGCAAAGGTTGGCCGTATTCCAGCATTATCAAATTCGTAACATCTGCAATATTATTTACAGACCTCATGCCGCAATCAGCTAGTTTTTTTATCCAGTCTTTAGGTGAAGCCCCGACTTTTAGTCCTTCTATTTTGGCAACACATTGAACAGCTGAAAGTTCTGAATTTTCAATCTCAACAGGTGTCTTTGGCAAGCTTGGATAGTCATATGAGTTGGAAGACGAAAATGCTAAGCTGGAGCCTGTTATAGCAGCAACTTCCCTGGCTACTCCCCGAAGCGATAATAGATCCCCTCTATTGTATGTTAAATCAAGTTCCAGATAATCATCTGTGAACTCTTTTACTCCAATTGAAGCCAAAGATAATTTATCAGCCAACTGAGATGGAGTTAATTTGTAATTAACCAATTCTTTTAACCAGGAAAGGGAAACTTTCATATTAGTATTGTTCCAAAAACTTTAAATCCCCTTCTAAAAAATATCTGATATCCTCTATGCCATGTTTTAACATTAAAATTCTGTCCGGTCCAAAGCCCCAGGCTAAACCGGTATATTTTTTGGGATCTAAACCAGTGGCTGTATATACATTAGGATGAATCATGCCTGCTCCGGCTATTTCAAACCAGCCGGTTCCGGAACAGATTTTGCAGCCTTTTCCATGACAAAATACACAAAGGGAATCAATTCCCACACCCGGTTCAACAAAAGGATAATATTTAGGCCTAAATCTTGATTTAGCTTCCTTACCCAATATTGCTTTCAAAAGATAATCAGATAAATATTTTAAATTAGCCATGGTAATATTTTCTCCAACAACCGCTATTTCAAATTGATTAAAAGTGTGAGAATGTCTGGCATCAACTGCTTCATATCTGAAACATCTGTCAAAACTCATGGCTTTGATAGGAGTTTTACCTTTTTCCATCAGTCTGGGCCAAAAGTTAGAGGTATGAGTCCGGAGTAACATTAATCCAGGTTCCAGCTTCAAATTTCCAACATCAATATACAACGTATCCTGCATATCACGGGAAGGGTGATCTTTAGGAATATTTAAGTCTTCAAAATTGTACTTATCAAACTCAATGTGGGGAGCGTCAAATTGCTGAAAGCCTAGCTTTTCAAAAAGATCTATAATTTCTTTTTTAAATTGAGTAGCTAGATGCAAATGCCCTTTTCTTTTTTTGATCTCTGTTCCTTTTATATCAAAAGACTCACCTTCTAAGTTTTGATAGATTTTTTCTCTTACTCTATCCCTTGCTCTTACTATTCCAGCCTCAAGCTCAGTTTTTATCTGATTAAATAAAGGCCCCACCTTTTGAAGTTCATCTTTGGAGACTTCCTTAAACTGTTTTGAAAGCTTATCAACTTGCCCATTTTTTCCAAAAAGGGCAATAAAAATCTCATCCAAATCTTTTAATGATTTAGATGAAGAAATCTTATTTTGATAATCTTTTTGGATTTTCTTAAGTTTCTCTTCCACAAATCTGATTCTAGCACAAATTAAGGAGAAACTTCAGCTACAATCTTTTTAAAATCCTCAGGATGATTAACTGCCAGCTCTGCCAGGATTTTGCGATCCAGAAGGATATTTTTGGCCTTAAGAGAGGCTATAAACTTAGAATAACTTAGGCCTTCATTTCTGACAGCAATCCCCAGTTGTGTTATCCAAAGCCTTCTCATATCTCTTTTTCGCAGTTTCCGTCCCGCAAAAGCATACTGGCCGGCATGAAGCAAGGATGATTTTGCTTCTCTTATATTCTTACTTCTTCCCCCTCTGTGGCCTTTGGTAAGTTTTAATTCTTTTTTATGTCTTCTGTGAGACGTTACCCCCCTTTTAACACGAGCCATTATTTAATCTCTCCTTTTTTAAGCTTAAAAGCTCCAAATATTTTTCCCCAGTATCCGGATCTGTTAATCCCTGAATTATTTCTTGTCTGGAAGTTGCCTGTCCTTGCCCTGCCTGTTTGTCTGAAATTTCTTGTTTCCCTGCCCATAACTTTAAAGCCCTATAACCTTTCTAAGTCTTCTAGCTTCACCTTTGGAATATTCGCTTGTTTTCTTTTGTCTATTTAAAGCCCCTTTACTTTTTTTCCTCTTTAAGTGTCCTGTACCCAATTGATGCCTTCTCAAAAGTTTCCCTGTTGAGGAAACTTTAAGCCTTTTTAATATTGATTTTCTTATCTTTAACTTTCCCATAAATGCACGGTCACTATTATACTTTTTCCAGCTTCTGATTTCCACCCCTCACTTTGGTGACAATAACCGATAAATTTCTGCCCTCAAATCTTGATTCTCTTTCTACCCCTACTCCTTTACCAAGCAAAGCCAGGGTTTGTTTTATAATCTTATGACCCAGTTCCGGATGTGCCATCTCCCTGCCTTTAAATTTGACAGTCAGCTTCACCTTAAAGCCATCTTTTAAAAATTCTTCGGTTCTTTTAACCCTGACTTCCAAATCATGGTCGTCAATTCTGGGGGAAAGCCAGAGCTCTTTTAACCCTCCGCCGGATTCTTTTTTTGAACCCCTTTCTTTTTTATTTTCCTCATACCTGAATTTTTGAAAATTAACAATTCTGGCAACAGGCGGATCCGCCTTGGAGGCTATCTCAACCAGATCCAGTCCTTGCTCTTTTGCCTTATTTAAAGCATCCTGTTTTTCCAGTATCCCCAACTGGGTGCCATTCTGATCTATGACACGAAGCTTGGGTGATTGGATATTCCAGTTTGTCCGGTAGAATTTTGCCATCAGATGGGTAAAGTTATATTATCACTTTCTTGTTTTTATCTCCAGTGTTATTTTGTTTAATAATTCATCTATAGTAATTGCTCCCAAATCTTTTTCTTCTCTAGTTCGAACAGCAACTTGATTATTCTGTTCTTCTCTGTCTCCGATAATTAGCATATATGGAATTTTTTGAAGTTGGGCATCGCGGATTTTGGATTGCATTTTTTCAGCTCTTGCATCAATCTCAACCCGAATATTTGCACTCTTTAATTGTTCGAGTACATTTTGTGCATATTTTAAATGCCGATCGGCAATGGGTATAATTTGTACCTGAGTTGGGGAAAGCCAGGTTGGAAAAGCTCCCTGATATTGCTCTGTTAGTATTGCTATAAACCTTTCAAAAGAGCCAAAGATTGCTCTGTGAATCATAACCGGTCTTTTCTTTGTTCCATCGCTATCAATATACTCTAAACTAAATGCTTCAGGTTGGTGAAAGTCAAGCTGGACTGTGGCTAACTGCCAATCCCTTAATTGAGAATCCTTAATATGGACATCAATTTTCGGGCCATAAAAAGCTCCATCTCCCATTTTATCCCCTGCTTTAATGCCTTTCTTTTTAATTGCTTCTGCTAATGCTTTCTCTGCTTTTTCCCAGTTTTCATCTGATCCGGCCCTTATTTCCGGTCTGGTTGCAAGTCTAAATTCATATTCAAATCCAAACATTTTATAAAACTCAGTCATCATATCCAAAATAGAGGATACTTCATCAAAAATCTGATCCTCTGTGGCATAAATATGGGCATCATCCATAGTTAACTGCCTAACCCTAAGCAACCCATTTACTTCTCCGGACTTTTCTCTTCTATGCAATCTACCAATTTCAGAAAGTCTTAAAGGTAGTTCTCTATAAGATCTTGGTCTAAATCTGTACAGTATGGTAGATTCCGGACAGTTCATTGGTTTTAAAGTATATGGAACACGTTTACTTTCATCTACCTCATCTGATAGCTGCAAGTTATACATATTATGCTCACCAAACTTTTCCCAATGACCTGATTGTTTAAAAAGCTCGCTTTTAACCATGATAGGGGTGGAGGTTTCCAGATATCCTGCTTTTTCTGTTAATTCTCTGATATATTTTTCCAGTTCCTTAAAAATAACCATCCCTTTTGGAAGCCAAAATGGAGCACCGGGTGCTATTTCGTCTGTAAAAAATAGTTCCAGTTCCTGACCAATTTGTCTGTGATCTTTTAGTTGTTTATCCATTTAATTTAATGTTAACACAGCATCTTTGAGGAATTAAAGCAATTTAATCAGTCCTGATTTGTTTTATCATTCTTTCAAATGGTGCAGGAGAAAGACTCCAATGTCCGCCAATCGGATCATCTAAATCTTCTACCAATTGAATGATTATTGAAACAATAAAAGTCAAACCACCTATTGCAAGAGCATTATGAATGATATTGCTAAAAGGAACACTAATAAATAAACTAATTAATATAATTGAACCAATGTACAAAAAGACTTTCAGAAGAGGAGGCAAATGTGTAGTATTTTGATTAAGTCGTTGACTTCTTAACTCTGACAACTTCTGGTATTGAGAAATTACATTACCAAAAATAATAGCATCATGATCATCATCAAATTTAATATCTTTTATTATCTCACCAATTTTATGAAAAGCTGATTCAATCTTTGTTTGCCGCTCTCCACCTATAAATGTTTTAAGTTGTGATTCAACTATTAAATTAGCGTAATTTTTTATTGCCTCATTCATTTTCAAGCTCAATTTATGGTCCCGGAAATGGAGAGTTAGATTAGATAGTTGTTCCAACCCTAAAGCCTCTTGATCTATAAGTTCTGAAGTCTTGTTATATTTGTTCCAAACCTGAAAGACGATAAAAGCAGACATCATGCCATAGAGGGCGCCTATTCCTGTCATTAAAGATCCGAATACAAAACCTGTTTTAGTAAAAAATATATCTGTGCCAACAACCTGTCGCAGCGCATACATCACTCCAATTACAAATAACGTTATTAAAAAAGATTTTCCAATCATTTTACTCATTGTAATCCTACGAATTCAGTATAGCAAATCTTTCTTCTGGTATGGTGGGCAGTATAGGGATCGAACCTATGAACCTTCCGAACGTCAATCGGACGCTCTACCAGCTGAGCTAACTGCCCGTAAGAAAATTACCCTGTTGCCTGGAATGAGAGATTACTTTGTCCTGAGCCCTGGGTTCCTGAACCGCCTTCAAAAGCCGTCTGCATGGCTGTAGCCTTGGTCTGAGTTTGGGCAATGCTTACTTCTTTTTCCTTTTTCTCGCTCCTTTTTTGCTCTTCTATTATTTTCTTTCTTAATTCTGCTCTTTGATAAATGCTTCTATCCTTATAGCTTGCCTGATAGTGCAAAAGTCTGTTTTTTTCCTCGGTTGGTAAATTTGTAGCTATATCATTTAATTCTTCTTCAAATAATAATCTGTTTTTTGCCTCGTTTGCTCTTTGAGTATCTTCTTTTAAAGCCTGAAAGAAGATTCTTTGTGCGGCAGCTGTTTCTTTTTGTTTTTGATCTGTCTGTATTTTTTTGGTAAATTCAATTGTTCCAGTGGAGGGAAACTTAGCAGGATCCTGTTCGGGTACTTCAGTTTTCCCTCCTGCTATGTCTTCACTTACTAAGCTGAAAATATCCTCAAATACACTGCTAACTCCTTTAGCTACAGAAGAAACTGAGGGGGCTTCCATCTCAAATCCAATTTCATCAAATCTCCCAAAAACTTGTGAGAGTTTAATTTTTTCGTCATTAGATTTTGCGGACAAAAACGGATTCATAATTTCTATATTTTACTACTTTACTGGTATAATCTCAAATATGCCCAGGTGGTGAAACGGTATACACGATAGGTTTAGGACCTATTGCCCGTAAGGGCGTGGAGGTTCAACTCCTCTCCTGGGCACTTTTGTGAGCTTGGTTTTCTAAGATGTCATCAATTGGCTCAAGTTTAATATCCTCACTGTATTTTACCTCCAAAGCTTTTTTGAGAAGCCAATCTGCCAGTTTGGGATTTTTCGGAAGAAGTGAGCCATGCATATAACAACCTATGGCATTTTTATATAAACAGCCTTCTGTGCGGTCTTTTCCATTATTACCAAATCCTTTTTTTACTAGCCCTAAAGGTAAAGCTTCTTTTTTAAGGTAAGTTTTACCAGAGTGGTTTTCAAATCCAACCAGCTTACCAAACATGGATTCTATGACAATATTCCCAATCATTCTTTTATCACCAGCTAATGTGTATGTATCAAATAAGCCTATTCCTGGCAATCTAGGGCCTTTATGAGGCTGATAATACTCTCCTAAAAGCTGGTATCCCCCACAGACAGACAGAAGTGGAATCCCCCTTTCTACTTCTGATTTTATTACTTTACCCTTTGCGCTTTCCTCTAAATCCTTTGCTACTAATTCCTGTTGTTGGTCCTGTCCTCCGCCAAAGAAAAATAAATCAATATCACCTTTGGACAATTTTGTTCCGATCGCAATATTTTTGACCACAACATCAATTCCTCTCCATTCACAACGCTTTTTTAAGGCAATAATATTGCCTGTATCTCCGTAGATATTCATCAAATCTCCATATAAATAACCGATTATTAATTTCATGCTTCCTCCCAGTAATTCTTCTTAATTCCCTGCTTTGTTAGGATTCCCTGCAGCTCAAGCATGGCTGTATATGTGGGAAGGATGAAAAGGCGGCCTTTAAGACCCTCTCTGGCTTGTTTGAGGGCATTTGTCAACTCTGTATCAATATAGATTTGTTTAGGATTAAACCCTGCATATTTTAATCTCAGTGCTAAGTCATGTGCTCTTGTCCCTGACACAAAACATTTGAGATTTGAGATTTGAGATTTGAGATTTTCAAATTCGGCATCCCAAATCCAGGAAACATCTGTTCCATCTGCCAGATTATCATTTAAGATAAGTAAAAGTCTGTCCTGTGACTTAATTTGTGGTGCAATTGTTTGAAAAACCTGAGTTGCTCCGGCAGGATTTTTAATCAAAAAAATATACCCAAATGGCAGTTTTTCAAATCTTCCAAAAACAGGTTGAAAATTCTTAAATGATTGAATGGATAGATTAAGATAATGTGCCATTACCAATGCTGCTATAGCATCATAGATATGATATAAGCCCGGAAGAGGTAAGCTAATTTTAAATTTTCCAAATTCAGTTTTCAATTCGAAAGAAGATCCGGCAAGGCCATTTTGTTTAATATTTTTAATATTTTTTTTGCCAAATTTAATTACCTTGCCCTTAAAATATTTTTCAAGTTCTTGCAAATGCGGGTCATCAGCATTTATTAAAACAGTAGTTTTGGGATCAAGTTCTGAAACGCACTCACACCATCTTTGCACTACCTTATCAATTTCTCCATATCTGTCTAATTGGTCTCTGGATACATTTAAAAATAAGACTACATCAGGTTTAATTTTAGGGACAACTATATTGAAAGCAAATTCATCCAGCTCCCAGATTCCTAAATCTATCTTTCCGGATTGATTTATTAAGGCAGAGGCAATGCCGCGTTCTAAATTGGATCCTGTGTGATTTCTGATTACTTTTAAGCCGCTTTCCTTAGCAAAATGGGCAAGCATTCTGGCAGTAGTAGTTTTACCATTGGTTCCTGTGATAACTATATTTTGAGGGATTTTTGAAGCTAATCTTTTGACAAGCTCAGGATCAATTCGTAAAGCAAATAGACCTGGAGCTGCTGATCCACCTCCTATTTTAAACCTTCGCACTATATAAGCAATTAGTTTTCCTAAAATAATTGCCGGAAAAATACGCATGATAAGGATTATACTTTAATTTGAGGTCAGCTGTCCTGAGATAGCAGCTATGTTTGGAGCAAATCCAACTTGTGCAGTTTCAGTAACCACACTATATTCACTGGTAAATTTTTCCAAATCATTCATAAAATGGGTCACATTATCTCCCCAGCGGGGAGAAGCTGCATAAATTCTATTTATAGAGTAAGGATCAGTTAAGCCTTTATTTAAATAATTCTCTCTTAAACCTTTAGCCACTGTAAAAATCCCCTCTCTCCAGGAAGTAAAATAAATTGCCTGTGTACCATAAACCCCCCACCCATAAGCATTATATCCTCCGGGAATAAATTTTCCAAATGTTGATTCAACTCCGGCAATTGCAGGCAACATTTTCCAGTCAAGGTCATACTCTTTTGCAGCATCAATAAAATCCTGGGCGCTATACTGCATTGGTGAGTCAAATTTTGCCAGATATGCTGATAAGATCTCTGCTTTCTTATCTAACTTTTTAGAGGATATTTGTTCATCTGGAATAGTTTCAGGAATATAAGAGGCTAGAGCCTCAGATTTTGTACCCTGGAACAAAGATGTCAGGATAATAAAAAAGAAGATCAAAAATGTTATTTTTTTACTCATAAAAAAATCCTAATATCTTTAGGACAGATATCAGGATAAGCTGCATATGCTAGCAGATTTGGATCAGAAAGTCAACGCAACTCTTCCATAAACGAGTTAACTCCTTTGGCCCAAGTTCCTCCTTTTGCCAAAGATGGCGGAGTATATTTGGCCATAATTTGAACTGGAGTTTTTAAACCGCGGTTTAAATAATCTTCCCTTAAAGCTCTGCCAACTCTTTCAATACCTTCTTCCCATGATGAAAATTTGACGACCAATTTATCGTAGATTCCGTAGCCGAAAGGGTTGTGAGAATTGTCAATTACTTTCTTACCTCCCAATGATTCCTGCATGGCAATTGCCGGTAAAAGCCGCCAGTCCAGGCTGTATTTATCTGCTACTTCAACAAAGGTATTACCCTGATTTGCCAAAGGAGATTTATATTTTTTGAAAAAATTTTCAATTATTTTTGAGTGAGCATCCCCGAAGCCAATTTCACCCGAGAATTTAGGGGAGTTATTCGGAATTGCGGCATAAAGCTTGAAATTATGAGCTGATGTTAAAACTACTTTTTCTGTTGAGATATAAAACACAAAAAGTAAAGAAAAAACAAGCGATATAAAGGTTGTTCCAAACCATACAACCACATAAGTAGCTTTTTTGTCCGTCTGCATTTTGTAAAGTTTACAGTAAGGAAAATTGGCTAAATTGTCAATACTTCGACTACGCTCAGTATGACCCTGAATTTATTGAAGGGTCAAGATGCTTTCAGCCAGTTTCTGGGGATCATGTCTGAATAAATGTTCTCTGATGTGATAAACAGCCAGGGGATTTTCAACTATTTTTATCCCCGGGGCCATCTTTTTGCATATATCAGAGTCTACTTTTATTGGCTGTTGTCTATCTTTTTTATAAACCTTCAAAATTTCAGAGTCCAGCCCATTACTATTTGCAAGTATATAGTTTATTCTGCTGTTTGATCCTAAATAGTAGTTAAAAGCCTTAAGGTAGTCAGATGCTTTGAAATTATCAGTTTCCCCTACTTTACTCATTAAATTTAAAACCAAAATTACTTCTGCTTTTGATTGTTCAATTGCCTCCTTAACCCCGCTCACAAGAAGATGAGGTAAAACTGAGGTATATAAATCCCCTGCAGAGAAAATTATTTTCTCCGCATCCAATATAGACTGAATTACTTCAGGATTAGGGTCGGCATTAGTTTCAAAATATATCCGGGTAATTTTTTGTTTAGGGTTGTAGTCTTTTTTTTCACCCCTTAAGTCAATATTTGTTTCACCGTTAAGCTCAATCCCGCCCTCCAATCTTGCCATTAAGTTTAACTCAGAAATACTTACCGGCAAAACCCTTGCCCTAATTCTAAAAAGTAATCTTTCCGCCTCTGTTCCTCTGTCAGGACCTTTATAAATTTGCTCTAGTCTGACAGCTATTAAATTACCCATACTATGACCTTTTAAAGGGCCTCTCACATCAATTAGCCTGTCTTCAAAAAGCTTTTGGGCAACCTGCCTTTGTTTTGGATCCTCCATTAAAGCAAGAAGGCACTGTCGGATATCTCCCGGCGGAAGAACGCCTAATTCTGTTCGTAGTCTGCCTGATGATCCTCCTGAATCCCATGTCCCGACAATTGCAGTGATAAGCTCCGGCTGATTTAGCTCAACCAAGCCACGCAGAAGTGAAAAATGTCCGGTTCCTCCACCAAAGGTGACTATTTTTTGCTGAAAGGAATATTTTTTTGTATTATCTGCCATTTGACTAGAGAATATTATACACTAGTTGGTATAATAGGATGCGAGCCGAGGTGATGAAACGGTATACATGCAGCCCTCAGAAGGCTGTGAGCGCAAGCTCGTGGAGGTTCAAATCCTCTCCTCGGCACCACGTCAAACGTGGCTCCGCCGCGTGAGAACGTGAGTCGCGTTTGACGCGACTACATTTAAAATATATTCTTAATTTATGACTGAAACGTCAAACGTTTCTTTGAGATATTATGTTTATATTCTCTTTAGCTTAGCTGATAATGGTTTATATATTGGTTTTACAGAGAATTTAAAAAATAGGTTGACTGACCATGCGAAAGGAAGAGTTTCATCCACTAAACTTAGAATTCCGTTTAAACTAATCCATTATGAATATTTCATAAATAGCAGGGATGCTAAAGCTAGAGAAAAATTTCTCAAAAGTGGTTATGGTAGAAAACAACTGAAGCAGTTTCTAAAAAATACTTTTATACAGTATAATTAGCAAAGCCGGGCGGGTGATGGAATGGTATACATGTATGCTTGAGGTGCATATGGCCGTAAGGCTGTGCAGGTTCAACTCCTGTCCCGCCCACAATATAGTTATATGGATTCGTAGCTCAGTTGGCTAGAGCGCCTCGTTTACACCGAGGAGGTCACAGGTTCAAGTCCTGTCGAATCCACAAAAGTAGAGCGGTCCGACATTACGTCGGACATGTCGCGGGTCCGAATCCTGCACCGTCCACCATCCTCTTTTTCCCTTCGTGATATAATTCCAAAATGTGTGGGATATTTGGTTATGTTGGTAAATCATCAGATGCTCCTCAGAAGGTTTTTAGTGGCTTAATTGACATCGAATACAGGGGTTATGATTCATGGGGCATAGCATCCTTTCAAAACACTTCTTTTAAAGTTATTAAAAAGGTTGGGTTTTTGCCCAAATCATATAATCTTCCTAAATCTAAATTGAGTATAGGTCACACAAGGTGGGCTACTCATGGTGGTGTAACAGAGGTTAATGCTCATCCTCATGCAAGTTGTGATGACAAATTGGTCCTGGTCCATAACGGTATAGTAGAAAATTATCTGGAACTTAAAAAAGAATTAAAAAATCACCAACTTAAATCCCAGACAGATTCTGAAGTCATAATTCATCTGATAGAAGAACAACAAGTCCCTTTAAAAGAGGCAGTCGCCCAGGTTTTTAATAAACTGGAAGGCTTGTCCGCAATTGTGGTATCTGATGGTAAAGAAATTGTGGCAGCTAAAAAGGGTTCTCCTTTGGTTTTGGGTAAAACAAAGGATGGGTTTGTGCTAGCTTCAGATCCTAATGCAATTTTGCCTCTTACCAAAGATCTAATCTTTTTAGAAGATGGACAGTTAGTTGTATTAAATAATGATATTGAACTATATGAAGTTAAAGATTTGAAAAAAATTGAGCCTAAATTTAGCCAAATTGACTGGGAGTATACAAAAGGAGATCTGGATAAATTCCCCCACTTTATGCTTAAAGAAATTTATGAACAGCCCCAGGTTTTATATAACCAAATTCAAAGTCTGGATGCTGTAGAAAAAATTGTAGGGGAAATTAAAAAAGCATACGGAACTTATCTTTTAGGTTGTGGTTCCGCATCTTATACCTGCCTTTTAGGTGAATATGCTTTTTCAAAAATTGCCAAAAAACATGTAAATTTTTCAATAGGGTCTGAGTTTAATTATACAGAAGATTTCTTAACAGATAAAAGTTTACTTGTAGCAGTATCCCAAAGCGGTGAAACCATTGACGTTGTGGAACCGGTAGGTTTTGCTAAAAAGAAAGGTGTAAAGATTGTGGTGCTTACTAATACCTTAGGTTCAACGCTTTACAGAATGGCAGATATAAAAGCACTGCTTAACGGCGGGCCTGAAAAAGCAGTTGCTTCTACAAAAGCGGTTATAGCAATGGTTGCGAATATGTTGCTTTATGCATATGCCATTGCTGATAAGTTAGATTTGGGAATTAAAGTAGTTGAAGATAGCGCCAAAGAGATTGAAGAAATTATTAAGAGACAAGATGATATTAAGAAGCTGGCGGATAAAATTTATAAAAAGCAGCATATCTTTGTATTGGGAAGGGGGATTTCCTACCCTGTGGCTCTGGAGGCTGCCCTTAAAATAAAGGAAACCTCATATATACATGCGGAAGGATTGGCTTCCGGGGAATTAAAACACGGCAGTTTGGCCTTAATAGATAAAGGAACTCCTGTTATTTTGTTTGTTCCCAATGATGAAACAAAATCTGCTGTTTTGGCAAACGCCATGGAGGTTTCTGCCAGAGGGGCTTATGTAATTGGAGTGGGAGTAGAGAAAGCAGATGTTTTTGATTATTTTTTTGAGGTAAAAGATGTAGGAGCATCATCTGTTTTACCCCACATTGTTTTTGCCCAATTTTTAGGATATTTTTTAGCCACTAAATTGGGATTAAATCCAGACAAACCCAGAAACCTTGCCAAAAGCGTAACAGTTAAGTAAAATATCCATTGTTTGCCGGAATTGCCAATGTGGTCAAGGCGTCCGCTTGAAGAGCGGATTATCGGTGTCCGATTCACCGTTCCGGCACCCTTCACCCTAAGGATGAATATTTGCGGTGGTAGTTCAGTGGTAGAATGCCTGCTTGCCAAGTAGGAGGTCGAGGGTTCGAATCCCTTCCGCCGCTCATATGTATTATGTTTATATTCTTCGTTCATTAAAAGACCTAGGATTTTACATTGGATGTACTTCAGATTTAGAAAAAAGACTTAAAGAACATAATTCAGGGACTACTCCAAGTTTAAAAAAGAGACTACCATTAGAAGTATTTTATAAAGAAGAGTTTACAGATAGGAAACTAGCATTTAGACGTGAAAGGCAGATAAAAAAATATAAGGGTGGTGAAGCGTTTAAGAAACTTATAAATTTTGATACTTAGTGGTAGAGTTGCCCCGCCGATGGCGGGGAGGTCGCGGGTGCGATACCCGTCCCCCGCTCACAGATTGAGCGAGGCTCGCCTTTGGCGGCCCGCTCCACAAAAATCCGGCCCAAAAAGAGCCGGATTTTAAATAATAACAGTCATCCAATTACTTAACTTTGGATACTAGAAGGTAAGCCTTATAAGCTCCTGCTAAACCTACTAATATATAGACAGCTTTTGATAACATTGAAGAGGACCCTAAAACAGTCTCTACAATATTTATATTCAAAAGCCCGACCAAACCCCAATTTAGGGCTCCCACAACCAATACCCAAGCTACTACTTGTTTTGTATTCATTATTTGTATCACCCCCTCTAATACCATCATAGACATGTTTTGGTGTTAGATGTCAATACTTCGGTTATTCTCAGTATTGACCCTGAGTTTTATCGAATGGGTCAAGTGGAGTATAATATATCCAAAAGGGGGTGAGAATTTTTGGATAAGCCAATAGGAAAAGTTGTACATTTCTATGATAAATTGGGTGTGGCCATAATTGATTTGGATAAGGGAGGACTAAAGGTAGGTGATGAAATTAAATTTAAGCATGGGGATCAAGAATTTAGTCAAAAGATAGAATCGCTGCAAGTTGAACACGAAAGTGTGGATAAGGTGAAAAAAGGAGACTCTTTTGGAGTGAAGGTTGATAAACCTACCAAGCCAGGGACTCAAGTATATTTAGAGGCTTAATTTAAGGTTTAACAAAAAGTATAAAGAGAATACTAAAAAGGATTACCAGAAAGGTAATTAACATCATCCATTTCCAGGAAACAGGGATAGGGACTCCTGTTTGAACCCTTGCTCTTCTAGTTGAATAAACAACAAGCAGGTAAAAAATAAGCAGGGATACAAGCATCAGTACAAGAGAAATTTGTAGAAGAATCATATTATTTGGCTTTCTTTTTTGTGAGCTGATTGGATAATCAAATCCTGCAATAAGTCATCTATTACTTGTGCGTCCTGTGGTGTCCTAAATATAAATGGTTCTTCACGTTCAAGTTTGTGAAAATAAACATACACATCCTGTATTTTCAGCAAATCATAAATTATGTTCGGGGAACTCCTGGCAATGTCTTGAATATGCATATTCTCACCATAGACAGACTCGGAAAAGGGACCGAATATGCGAAAAGACTGTCTGTGAATAATGGCTTTATTGGTGATGATATAAAATTGATAATACCAATTCATAAATACATAGAGCTCGCTGATCAGGAAAGCGGACAGGGCAGCTAGCATTATGTAGGAAATTAAAACCGGCTGGTTTAGTATATTGGGAAATATATCTGATAAAGAAAAGGTAGTTAACAAAATTGTTATCGGGATTAAAAGGAGAAGAATACTTAACAGAAACATTTGATTGAAAAGTACTATTGGATGCTGCCTTTGCACGCAAAGTATTTCTTCACCTTCTGACACCCTAATAATTGGAAAATCTTTTAGATTTTTTTTCACTTTAATCTAAGGTCGTCCATATAATAACACTATTTTATATTTATGGTAAAATTTTAACAAATATTGCCGAGTCGTCTAACGGTAGGACAACTGCCTTTGGAGCAGTGAATTCTAGGTTCGAATCCTAGCTCGGCAGCAACGAGAGGTTTAGCTTGTCAAATCAGGCTAACCATCAAAACTTTCGCATATAGTCTAACTGAAGGACCATACATTAAAGGACTTCGTAGAGGAAATCAAATACAACATATGGATAAGGGTTTTAAAACCAATAGCAAAGAATTTATTTCAATACTTAAGCAGACGTTGGAAGATAACTTTAAATAAAACAATGGGTTTCTAACTTGGTTCAATGCCCGTTGCTTTGAAAAATGCCTTGATTTCTATGCTGAAATGACTTTCTGGTCTACTGCGAAGCAGGAGCTCCGCTCATTTTATCTACTCTCTTTTCTAAGTCATCATATTCTTCTCTAGTTGGAGTATCATCCTCAAGATATGCCAGTTGTTTACCCAGTTTGTCTATTCTTCCAGTTAAATTTTTTTCAACTTTATCTAATTTCTCATCAAGCAGATCTACCTTCTGGTCAATTCTGTCAATTTTACCTGACAATTCTTGTTTGATGGCACTTTGTCCATTAATAATAGCCTGAAGCATTTTTTGTATGTCATTCATCGTGTTGTATCATTCATCGCTTAAAGTATATACCGGTCAGTTGGTTGTTTACAATAATTAAATAAACATCAAACTAGTCCGAACATAGTCCCAAATGGCCAGCCAGCAAAATTTAGGCTCGCTTTGAGCCTGAATAGTGAATGGTATTTTCAAACTATAATCCTTTTGACATATTTTACGATGTATTTTAAGAAGTATTTTTTCAAATATCAGATTAGATTTCAGTAGAGTACCAATAACTTTTCCAGCTGCTTTTTCTTCATTGAAGACGGGAACAATTGCAGATATTTGAAGTTTCTGATTATTTTTCATTAGTTCTGTATGACCTGTTTTATGGCATCACTAAGCTGCTGGTTTCTAAAGTATGAAAAAAGCTGTTGTTGCCAGTTTGAATCAGTTATATTTATATCCGGTTCAACGCCCCTTCCCTCAATTGGCTGATTGTCATCCCTTAAAGTTATGGAGTGAACCAAAAATATGGAATATTTTTCATCTTTGTTGATTTGATTATCAAGCGGAAAAACCCTCTCTACAGTCCCCCATCCTTTGGTGGGTACTCCCAAAACTACCCCCACATGGTATTTTTTAAATGTTACAGCCATCAGTTCTGCAGATGATTGGGTATTATTATCAACCAGCATTACAACCTGTTTAAATTTGGTGACAGAGGGCAGTTTATCTGTCGGGGTTTTAAACGGCAGATATCCCCCTTTTTTGTAAAAATCAAAGGCATATTGGTTTTTACCAATAAAGTGACCCAGAAAATAGGCCGATGCATCAATTGCACCTCCGATATTACCCCTTAAATCAAAAACCAGAGATGTCAGGGCGGAGTTGTCCTGATAGGCTTCAAACGCCTTTACAAACTCATCCAAGGATGTCGGTGAGAATTTTTTAAACTGGACATATAAAACAGATGAGGAAATTATTTTTGAAAAAATGGTTGGCTCCACCCCTTTTTGATCATACCTTTGTTTAGTATCTTTGATAGTTAAAGTGTCTTTGGCATAGGCAATTTTCTTAAGCTCTTCTTTTGCTTCAGATGTATTTTTTTTCTCCAGCTCAGATGATTTTTTTTGATATGCCTCACTTACAGCTGACTCCGAAGCCCCTTTGGCAAGCCCTAAATCTTTATATAAATCCTTTTGGGGATCAATATTTTCTACAATATTTTTCAATGTCTGCTCATTTTTCTGGGTATACAAACCAGATCTGCCAGCAGGTCTAAGATTTGCCAGAACTAAGCCGGCTGCAGTGGTGGCAATTTTTGCATCTTTAATCTCAGGTAGCAATTGATCCTTTGTTTTCAACTCCTTGGTTCCAAGAGCTTGAGAAAATACCTTCAGCAGATCTTCATCGGAAATACTATCCCAATAATTTTCTTTGATCTTGTCATAAATTTCGCTTATGAAAGCTTTGTTGGGCGATAAGCCCACATACGAAGTGTTCTTTTTTAAATACAAATGACCAAATCCCGCGCCAATTGCAAATATAGCAGCAACAAGTAATAATTTTTTAAAGGATGTTATTTTAAATAGCTTTCTTTTCAACATGTTTTCTGGTATTTTAATATATTAGCATATGGATATTTTCTCAATCATTTTGATTATTTCAGGTTTGATTCTTTTTGAGACGGTTTCATCAATTGATAATGCTGTCATCAATGCCCAGGTTTTATCAACCATGTCTGAGCGGGCCAGACGGTGGTTTTTACTCTGGGGGCTTTTGATTGCTGTTTTTTTGCTAAGAGGCTTGTTACCATTTGCCATTGTCTGGGTAACTAATCCATCTCTTGGACCTATTGAAGTAGTTACCGCATCTTTTTCTTCCGATCAAAGAGTACAGGAAGCAGTAGAATTATCAGCGCCGATACTTCTTATCGGAGGAGGAACATTTTTAATCTTTCTGTTTTTTCATTGGTTATTTTTAGAACCAAAGAAATTCGGGTTGCGGGGCGAGAGGTTTATTCAATCTCAGGGGGTTTGGTTTTACGCTATTGTTTCCATAACATTGGCGGCAATTGTCTGGTTTGCCCTGAAAATAAATCCGCTGATGGCTTTTGGTGCAGTAATTGGCTCAACTGCCTTTTTTATTACACATGGCTTCAAGGAGAATGCCGAAAAAGCTGAAAAAAGTCTTATTACAGGCAGCAAGACCCGTTCTGATTTAAGTAAAATTCTTTATCTGGAGGTGATTGATGCTACTTTTTCAATAGATGGAGTGGTGGGTGCTTTTGCTTTTACCTTATCTGTTCCTTTGATTTTACTGGGAAATGGGGTAGGAGCCTTTGTAGTCAGAGAGGTGACTATTCACAATATTGAAAGGATTCAAAAATATGTGTATCTAAAAAATGGAGCAATGTATTCAATCCTCTTTTTAGGGATCATTATGATTTTAGATAGTTTTGGTTTTCATATTCCCGAATGGTTTACACCAGTTATCACAGCCATAGTTATAGGCTATTTCTTTATAAAATCCCGCTCAGAGCTGAGAATGAAAGCGTAAAATTGGTGAAATGGAAATAATAATCATACTAGCGCTTATTCTTCTTAACGGCATATTTGCCATGGTGGAAATTGCAGTTATCTCTGCACGCAAATCAAGACTGCAACATTTGGCAAACGAAGGAAACAAAAATGCCCAGGCAGTTTTAGATCTTAAAAACTCTCCCAATAGATTTTTATCAACCGTCCAGATAGGCATAACTCTTATTGGAATACTTGCCGGTGCATTTGGAGGGGCGACAATTGCCGAAAATCTAGCTTCTTATTTTGAAACTATTTCTTCTCTTGTCCCTTATAGTCAAGCTTTAGGCATCGCCATTGTAGTTGCTGTGATTACTTACCTTTCTTTAATTATCGGAGAGTTGGTTCCAAAGCGTTTAGCCCTTTCTAACCCTGAACTTATTGCCTCTTTGGCAGCCCGTCCTATGCGGATATTATCAAACATAAGCGGACCGCTGGTATCTCTTCTCAGTATATCAACAGATTTTATATTACAAATGCTAAACATCAAGCCAAGAGAAGAATTAGTCAGTGCAGAAGAGATAAGATTGCTTATCCGGGAAGGCACAAGAACCGGGATTTTTGAAACTGCGGAAAAGGATATTGTGGAACGCACTCTTCAATTAGGGGATAAGAAAGTGAATATCTTAATGACTCCCCGGAAAGAGATTATCTGGCTTGATATAGATTCCTCTTTCAAAACCATACGCAGCAAAGTTGCCAAGCATCCTCACTCTCACTTTCCAGTATGCCGGGATACCATTGATAAAGTACTTGGAGTGGTTATGACTGAAGATATTTTGGCAAACTTTCTAATGGAAGAAAAAATTGACTTGAAAAAGTTTCTCCACAAGCCGCTTTTTATTCCGGAGAGTACAGATGGAATAAAAGTTCTGGAACTATTTAAAAAATCAGGTATTCATATGGCTTTGGTTGTTGATGAATATGGTAATGTTCAGGGTATTATTTCTATGACTGATATTTTGGAGGCAATAGTTGGAGATATTCCAACCATTGATGAATTGGGAGATCAGGAGATAATGAAGCGGGACGATGGCTCCTTTTTAGTGGATGGTCTTGTACCGATTGATGAATTTAAAGAACATTTTCATATCAGCAGACTTCCCGGAGAAAAATCAGGTCATTATCATACTGTTGGTGGCTTTGTTATGTATAAACTCGGCCGTATTCCCCTTTTAGGTGACAATTTTGAGATAGACCTGTTAAGATTTGAGGTTTTAGATATGGATGGCAACAGAGTGGATAAGATTTTAATTATTCCGTTAAAGAAAAATTCATAAGTTTCTGTTATACTGGGCATTAGTGAACATCACTAAATTATTTTCCTGGGCATTCTTAGGAATAGCATTTATTACTTTTATCTTCTTCTCAAGCATTGTTTCTTTGATTACCGACTGGTGGTGGTACCAGGAAGTTGGGTTTACCGAAATTTTTATCAAATCCATAAGCACGAAAATCATTGTGGGTGGAGCAGCAGGACTTATTGCGGCAGTCTTTCTTCTTATCAACTTAAACTTTGCTATCCGTTCAAAAATACCCTGGATGGCAAGTATCCCTGAATCCCTAATTGGTCTGAATCAACCCCTAAGTCTCAATAACCGGATAATCGGAAAACTAGGCATTATTATTAGTTGTATTATTGCCCTTTTTATCGCTCTTATCGCTTCCAGCAGTTGGCATGATGTTTTAAAGTTTCTCTCAAGCGTGCCGTTTGGTCAAAAGGATCCCTTATTTGGTGCTGACGTATCTTTTTACGTGTTTTCCCTGCCTGTTTATTCTTTAGGGCTTGGTCTTATAAAAACCGTTATTCTAATATCGCTTATTGGTTGTGGGGCAATCTACATTCTGCGGGGCAGCCTCAATTTATCAAGCTTTTTTCCTAAGTTTGACCTCTCCAAATTGACCGGAAAATCTGAAGGCCTAACTTTAAAAGTTGTAAATAATTTAGTTTCCGACCAAAAAACTAGACTTCACATTGGGATTCTATTGTCTCTATTCCTGGCAACAATTGCCGCCGGTACCTATCTATCTTTATTTAATTTGCTGACCGGCCAGAGCGGCCCGGTGTTTGGCGCAGCCTTTACTGATGCTAATGTTATGGTACCGCTTCTTCATGTATCTGTTTTTGTTTATGGCCTAGCTGCCATCCTGGCGCTATTTTATGGAATTAGCGGGAAAATAGCTCCTCTCTTTGGGGCAATCCTTTTAACTGTAGTAGTTGGGTTTGCGTCTTCAATTATCCCTATGCTCTTTCAAAAATTGATTGTTGCGCCTAATGAACTTACCAAAGAAACGCCTTTTATCAAATACAATATTGAGGCCACCAATAAGGCTTATGGTCTGGATAGAGTGGAAGAGCGGGAAATAGCCGCGGATAAACCAATTACAGCTGCGGACATTACAGCCAATAATCTCACAATTAAAAATGTGCGGCTGTGGGACAGAGCCCCGCTTCTGTCCACCTTTTCGCAAATCCAGGAGATTAGAACTTACTACGAGTTTACATCAGTTGATAACGACCGTTATACAATCGGTAGTGAGCTGCGCCAGATTATGCTTTCTCCCAGGGAGCTAGCTTCGGATAGTCTGCCAAACAAGAACTGGATTAATGAACGGCTGACCTTTACTCACGGCTATGGGGTGGCTGCCGGACCCGTGAACCAGGTTACTCCGGAAGGATTACCTGTTTTATTTGTTAAAGACTTACCTCCAAAATCC
>ORMF011927295.1_pt1 | contig 25784 bp, 11 predicted proteins | sample 1779871 | NCBI WGS metagenome assembly ORMF01 (sample SAMEA104232316, study PRJEB22302) | groundwater metagenome | biome: forest; feature: aquifer; material: groundwater | place: USA | collected 2011-08-07 | depth 5.4 m | reverse complement strand
CTGAGCTTCTTGAAACAATGCCTCAAATCCAGGACATCCCTTGTAGCTGAAAATCTATTCCTAAGGAAACAGTTGGCCGTTTACTTGGAACGCAAGGCGAAGCCTCGCCGAGCGACAGACGCCACCAGGTTGAGCCTCGTGTTTCTTTCGAGATTCTTTGACTGGCGACAAGCTCTGGCCATTGTCAAGCCAGAGACCTTAATCGGTTGGCACCGGAAAGCGTTTCGGCTCTTTTGGCGCTGGAAGTCCAAACCGCGAGGACGACCGCGACTGCCGATCGATCTCCGAAATTTGATTCGCGAGATGGCGGAAAGCAATCCGACTTGGGGTGAAGAGCGCATCGCAAACGAACTCCCGATCAAGCTGGCAATACGCGTTTCGCCTCGCACGGTTGGACGTTACATGCCGGAGAGTACGGGACCTCGGACGGGAGTCTCATCTCATCGCTGGATGACCTTCGTTCACAATCATGCCCAAGCCATTCCGGATTGTGATTTCTTCGTAGTAGCCACCGTCAGATTCCGGCTCCTCTACGTTTTTCTTGTCATGGAGGTCGGAAGTCGGCGCATTGCTCACTTCAATGTCACCGCCCATCCAACTGCGGCGTGGACGCTCCAACAATTGCGAGAAGTGATTACGGGTGAGCAACCGCAGCGTTATCTGATACACGATCGAGACAGCATTTTCTCCTCCGACCTAGATTCCGTTCTGGTATCCAGCGGATTGAAGGTTTTGAAAACGCCCATTCGGTCACCCCAGGCAAACGCCTTCTGCGAACGGCTAATTGGGACCGTCCGCCGCGAGTGTTTGGACTTTTTGATCCCACTCAACGAGAGGCATTTACGGCGCACTCTCAAGCAGTGGGTTTCGCATTACAACCGGGGCAGGCCACATTCCAGCCTCGGACCAGGTATTCGCGAACCAAATGCAGAGTTCCGAATCGCTGCAACCTCCAGGCACCAAATTCCGCGAAACCACCGAATCGCAGCTAGGCCGATTCTGGGCGGTTTACATCACGAATATCGGATCGAGAGGATCGCTGCGTGATGAAACGTCTCTGCGGTATTGCTTAAGGATTTTTTGCGCACCACAGAAGGTCAAAAAGGGAATTTCCCGTTGAAAGGAGAAGGAATTCAATGAAAACGTGGCGTTCGATAGCAGTCTCAATAGTGATTGGTGTGGTCGCCCTAGCCGGGGTTGGCCTCCGGGTCATGGTAGCGCAAAGCTCCGCCGGACAGGGCGGCAACTCGCCGTCTGCCAGGGCAGATCGGCTTCCCAAGGACGTCTATCCGGATTCACGCAACCGCCTTCCGCTGGTCAAACGCGAAGACCTGGACGAAAAGGGCAAAAAGGCCTACGACGCTGCCTTCGCGACAACGAACTCGATCGCCGGACTCCAGGGAGAGGCCGGAATACGGCTGCAGGGAGGAACTGAAGATGTCCGGTACGAATCCCCCCTCGGGCGCCGGCTGACGGAATTAGCCATCATAACCGGGGCCCGCGAGAGCGAGCAGAACTTCGAGTGGACACTCCATGCCGAGGAAGCGCTTCGGCAAGGATTGGAAATGTCCATCATCGACGTCGTCCGCAATAAGAAGCCCGTCACCGGACTGGGCGACAAGGAGACAGCCATCATTGAGGTCGGCCGCGAAATGGCCGAAAAGCACAACGTCACTTCGGAAACCTTCGCACAAGCATTGAAGGCACTGGGAAAGAGCAATCTTGTTGATATGGTCGTTACCATGGCTACGCGTGCCAACGAAACTCCCCTGATCTGGGCCGATCAGCACCTCCCTTTGGACTGGAAGGAGCTTGCGCCGATGCCCATCACTGTCATTCCGTCGCCGCCCGATATTTTCCCGGACTCGAGAAGCCGTCTTCGCCAGATGGCGGGCCAGCGTCCTGGAGTTCCCGGCCGCACGCTGTCGCCTGACGGAATGGGACCGGGACAAATCCAGCTCCACGCGGGCGGAGGCAAGTTTCTGGAAGCGAATCTCGGGCGGCGGCTGATGGAGTTGGCGATCCTGGTGACCGCCCGCGAATTAGACCAGCAGATGGAGTGGACGCTCCATGAACCCGAAGCACGCAAGCAAGGCCTGGAACCAGCAATCATCGACATCGTCCGCTATCGCAAGCCTGCCACGGGGCTGGGCGAGAAGGAGACGGCCATCATCGAAGCAGGCCGCGAGCTGATCGGAAAGCACCACGTGAGCCCGGAGACGTACGCACATGCCGTGAGCCTCTTTGGCGAGAGGGATGCCTTGGATCTCGCTAGCCTGATCGGTCAGCATGCGGCAACCGACGGGATTCTGACCGTCTTCAATCAGCAGCTACCCGCCGGCCAAAAGCCGCTGCTGCCGAGACACTGAAAGGCTGAAAGGACCTGAACTTCCTTTGATTTCGAACCATGAGCCTCACCAACGCCTCATGACCGACCTGGTCGTCACGTTTTCCAAGTTGGTCCTGGAGACAGTCCGATCCGCGATGAGTGTCGGGGGCCATGGCGGGTTCCTTGTCTCATATTAGGAGGCCAGTCCATAGACTACACGCAGAATATTTAGCAAGTTCTGTTCTTTCAAGAATCAGGTTGACCTAATTCGATAACTCTTCTCTTCGTTCATCTCCCCTCCCACCTTGAGGGGAAGCGATTCCTGCTTCACCCGGTCGATAAATCATTGACAGCATCGTGGGGCTGATATACTCTCGTCGGTAACAGAATGTCCCTAAGGCGGAACAAAATGAATATCCAAGTTAAGGGTCTGACCGCTTGGTGGTTCGTGCCTTTGCTTTCGCTCGCTAGTCTCGCCGCTCCCAGCAGTGATCTTCGGTTGGTGGAGGCGGTGAAAAGCAAAGATCGGGAAGCCGTGCGTTCCCTCCTGAAGCAGGATGCCGACTTAAATGCACCCGAGGCCGATGGCTCGACGGCGCTGGCCTGGGCGTCCCATTGGGATGATCTGGAAACGGCGGATCTTCTGATTCGGGCCGGCGCCAAGGTGAATGCGGCGAACGAATACGGCGCCACCCCTCTGTGGATGGCCTGCACCAACGGCAATGCCGCTATGGTCGAGAAGCTGTTGCAGGCCGGGGCGAATCCGAACGCCGCACTAACGTCGGGAGAGACCGCTCTGATAGCAGCCGTGCACACCGGGAACGTGGATGCGATCAAATCGCTGCTGGCACACGGAGCGGACGTGAACGCAAAGGAAATCCAGCGGGCGCAGTCGGCTTTGATGTGGGCGGTGGCGGAAAGACGTCTGGAGGTCGCGCGGCTGCTGATCGAGCACGGAGCCGACGTCCATGCCCGCTCGAAGGGCGGCTTTACACCGTTGTTATTTGCTGTCGCTGCGGGCGACCTGGATTTGGCTCAGACTCTGCTGACTGCGGGAGCGAACGCCAACGAGGCCACGCCGGACCCGGACCGCATGAGCGCCTTGTTGGTGGCGAGCGCCAAGGGCCATGAAAAGATCGCCCTGTTTCTGCTGGAGAAGGGCGCGGACCCCAACGCGACGGACGGCAAAGAAGGCTATACCGCCTTACACCATGCGGCTTCACGCCGGAACATGCTGGAGTTGGTGAAGGCGCTTTTGGCGCGCGGAGCGAATCCGAACGCCCGCCTTGTGCAGGCCCCGCCCCGACCCAACGACGGCAAAGGCGGCATCAGCTTGCTCGGCGCCACGCCGGCCTTGCTGGCAGCGGTAATCGGAAATGCCCCCGCTATTCTCGCCCTGGTGGAAGGCGGCGCCGACCCGCAAATCGGAACACAGGGAGGCACCACGCCGCTGCTGATTGTGGCGGGAGTTGGACGGAATCCGGACCTTGTGCCGACGACGGATCAAAAAGGCCGATATATGGAAACCGCCAAAATGTTGGTGCAACTGCACTCGGACGTCAATGCGGTCGGCGATAACGGCTGGACTGCGCTGCACGGCGCAGCCTACACGGCCTCCGACGAAATCATCGAGTACCTGGCGGGCAAGGGCGCCAACTTAAACGCTTTTGATAGCTTCGGACAGACGCCGTTAAGCATCACCTTGACGTTCATTACGGCGGGCATCGGCGCCAACTTCTATCAAGCTCCCCGCGCGGTCCACCGGAGTACCGCGGACCTGCTCCTCCGCCTGGGCGCTACTCCACTAGAGGCTTCGGGAGTGAAACGGATGGACGTGCTGCCGGAAGGTTTGCGGTCGGGAGAAATCTCGCCCTACGTACGGGCGCTCGCAGCCGCTCAAGAAAAAGCGGCGGGAAGCAATACAGACAAGGCCGCAGCAGGAACTAGCAATAAAGCTAAATGAGAGAAAGTCGCCGGCTCTTTAGCGTCCACGGGTGAAGCGATCCCAATCCTCCGGTTTCTCAATCTATCCGGAGAGGCTCAGCTTTCCCGTGCTGTCACCGAGTTTTTTCTGCTCAACCCCTAACATATCCAGCAGCGTCAACCATAGATTCGACACCGGCGTGTCCTCTGGATACAGTACGTGACGGCCGCCCTTGATCCGGCCCGACCCGCCGCCGACCAGCAGGATGGGCAGGTTATTGTGGTAATGCATATTGCCGTCGCTCAACCCTCCGCCGTAGACAATCATCGAATGATCCAGCAGAGAGCCGTCGCCGTCCGACACCGATCGCATTTTCTCCACGAATTGCGCGAACACCTTCATATGGTAGAGGTCGATCTGGATCACTTTCTCAATCTTCTCGGGATCGCCATTGTGATGAGTCAAAGCGTGGTATGGGTCGGGGATGCCGATCTCGGGGTAGGCTTTGCCGCTCATTTCATGGCCGGTCATGAGGCTGGCAATTCGAGTCAGGTCGCACTGGAAGGCCAGCACCTCTAAATCCAGCATGATCTTGGCGTGCTCGTCAAACCGGGCCGGGACGCCAGCCGGCCGGTCCAGCACCGGCAACTCGCGGGAGGATTGTTCCTCGGCCATCTGGATGCGCCGCTCGACGTCGCGGACGGCATCGAGATATTCGCCGAGCTTGGTGCGGTCGCCGGGACCGAGATCCGTCAGGAGGCGGCCGACGCTCTGAGTCACAAAGTCGAGGATGCTCCGGTTCTCCTGGATCCCCGCGAGCCGCTCCGCCGCGTCCGTGCTGTCGCTGTCGCCGAACAGCCGTTCGAACACCGCGCGCGGTTGGGGTTCCATGGGAAGCGGCGTCGTAGGCGAGCTCCAGGAGAGCGTGTTGGCATAGGCACAACTATAGCCGGCCTCGCATCCGCCGAGAACCTCGTTCTCGATGCCGAGTTCGAGCGACGCCAGTTGGGTGTGCTTCCCCAGCTCCTTGGCGGCGATCTGGTCCACCGAAATTCCCGTAAAGGCCTTGTCGGGAGACTGGTGCGGATGAGCGCCCGTCAGGAACGAGCCGCTGGCGCGCGGATGGTCTCCGGCCTGTTCGCCCGGAATTCTCCGGCCTTCATTCGCGGCGAGTCCGCTCAGCACCAGAAAGCGATCCCGAAATGCAGCCAGCGGCTCCAGAGTCGGAGTCAGCTCGAATCCGGCGCCCACCTTGGTCGGCGTCCAATTCTCCATCCGGATTCCATTCGGAACATAGAAAAACGACAGGCGGGTCGGGGACTGGCCCGTGTCCGGCGCGCTGGCAAACGCCGGAATCATTCCGTCCAGCAGCGGCAACGCCAGAGTCGCTCCTACGCCGCGCAAAAACGTCCGGCGCGGAATGGCCTTCTTGAATATCATCATGACTGCCGTGACCTCCTCAATTCAGCGAAGAGTGACCAGTGATCAGAGAAAAGCCCAATCCGTCGCATCCTTTTCTCCTTGTCACTTATCACTCGTCACTTTTACCGATCTCCTCATCTGAAACGGCGTACTGTTCACGATACCTAGAATGATCGACGACCAGCGAAAACCGCTGGGAGCGGCCTCCCTCGTGATCTTGCGGATCGCGGGAGCATCGTAATAATCCACTCCCCGACCGAGCGCGTAAATGAGAAGTTTTTCGGTAGCGGTGGTAACAAATTGTTCGGGATGGCTCAGCAAGATTTCCCGGAGCCCGGCCGCACCCTGGAATTTTGTGCCATCGGGCAGCACTCCCGACACATCGATCGGGGTTTTGGTCGCGCCCAAGGTGGTTCGGTACTTGCCGATGGCGTCGAAGTTTTCGAGCGCGAAACCCAGCGGGTCCATCCGCGTGTGGCACACCGCGCAGGCGGGATTGGCGCGGTGCTGCTCCATCCGTTGCCGCATCGTGAGCGCCTTCACATCCTTGTCATCTTTGAGCGACGGAACATTCGGCGGCGGCGGCGGGGGCGGCGTGCCCAGAATGTTTTCCATCACCCACTTGCCGCGCAGCGTTGGCGACGTGCGGGTGGGATACGACGTCACCATCAGAACGCCACCCTTGCCCAGCAATCCTTTCCGGTTGTCGTCGCTCAGTGTCACACGCCGAAACTGGCTGCCGTAAACATTGGGAATTCCATAGAACCGGGCCAGGCGTTCGTTGACGAACGTATAGTCCGCGTTCAAGAGGTCCACCACGCTGCGATCCTCTCGCAGCATCGTGCTTTCGAGGAAAAGCTCCGTCTCCTGCTGCAATGCCTCGCGCAGGTTCTCATCGAAATCGGGGAACTCCTTCTCATCCGGCCTCGCCGTCAGCATATTGCGCAAGTACAGCCACTGTCCGGCGAAATTGCCGACTAGTGCCTTGGAGCGCGGATCGGCGAGCATTCGCCGCACCTGCTGTTCCAGTATCGCGGGATCTTGGAGCTTGCCGCGTTCCGCCAAATCCAGGAGTGGGTCGTCGGGTATGCTGCTCCAGAGGAAAAACGACAAACGGGAAGCCAGTTCTACATCGCTGATCCGATAGGCGGCGCCCGGAGCCATGCCGCTCTGCGGAACCGGGTCGCGTTCTATGCGGAACAAGAAATCCGGGCTAACCAGTATTGCTCGAAGCGCGATCTCGATTCCCGCTTCGAACCCCTTCTTGCTCCGGCCGGCCTTGTAGAGGCCGAGTAGAGTCTGGACGTCTCCATCCGTGACGGGGCGGCGATAGGCGCGGCGCGCCAGCCCGGAGAGAATCTTCTTCGCACAGGATTCATCGTCATTGGCCAAAGAACCGCTCCCTTTCGGTCGCGGCTCGGATTTAGTTGGACTACAGACAAAAATCTTGCTGCGGCTGGGTGTCTCCCCCGGCCCTTTCGCATTGTAAGGCCCGCTGATGATCACACTGCCAACGCTCGGCTTCTTGTCATCCAGACGGACGTCGTCCGGCGTCAACGTATCGGGCTTCCAGGAATCCTTCAGGAAAGCGATCCCCACCAGCCGCGGACCCGCCTTGACGGGGATACGGAATTCCAAGCCCGCATCCGCCGTGCGCTGATATGCCTCCTGTCCGGGGTCCTCCGGCTGGTTCTTAGGCTCGGCGTCGACCGTGAACAACTTGATTCTCGATCCATCCAGGCGGAGGTCGATCTGGTGCGGGTCGGTAAGTCTGCCGATGATCTCTCCGTCCGCGTTCCTTTGCAGGCGGATTTTGAAGACGTACTCGCCGTCGAGCGGGAAGTGATGATGAATCGCAATTCCGCCGCGAGACCCGAACGGAAGATTCTCGCTCATCCGGTCGTCTTGTTTGAGGGACTGGGTAATATCGTACGACGCGACGTCGGGACGGATCGCGGGATCTCCCACGGCGAGGCGGCTGATCTTACGCGCCGCGGAAAGGTATCGTTCCAGCAGCGACGGCGATACCGTCAGAACATCGCCAATGTTGTCGAAACCGTGCCCCGAATCGTCGGCGGGAATCAGCGATCCGGAATCGATCTCCACCGCCAGCAAGTCGCGGATCGCGTTGGTATATTCGGCGCGGTTGAGGCGATGAACGGCCGGCCGGCCGGGATTGGGCTTGGAGGCGGCCGCCTGGTCGAGCACCGTTTCCAGGTACGTGGCGAAAGAGTCGTAGGTGGCCTGATCGGGACGCGGCGCGCCGGCCGGGGGCATGGCGCCGGCCCGGAGTTTACGGACCACCTTTTCCCACACCTCCGCGCCTGCCGGAACGTTGTCCACGTCCATCTTGTCGAGCATGAGTCCTGCCGTTTGCAGTTTTTCGTTGTGGCAGGTGATGCAGTAGCGATTCAGAACCACGCGGTATGACGAGACCGGCTGCGGAGCAGGATTCGACGGCTCCTGGCTAGCCGCCTGAAGAAGGCAGCCGCCGACCAACGCGATTCCCATCAAGCTCAAAATCGTTCTTGGCACTGGAGCCCACCATCCTACGCCTGCATTTGGACGGAGCCCGGAAGCCTAATATCACGCCAATGACTGTAAATTTCCGCCCTCTCTCTGGATCACAAATATAACAGGAACATCAAGCAAGTCAAGAAGAAAGGACTGCACGATCCCAGGACACGAGGACAAGAAAGACCTTGACAGTACCTGGGGATGGTTGTAGCCTCTGGCCAACGGCGGGCTGAGGCGGAAATATGAGCAGGGCGGGCATTGGCGCGTTACGAATCTCTCTTTCCTTGAATCCAGCGGCGAATCTACACCAGAGCCTACGGCCTCCAGAGATTCTATCTATCCAGCATTTCTTTGAAACTTCGTTGTTTGATGAAAACAGATCGGAAAGGCCCCACGGCTGCGTGGAGCTTACTCTGAAGAAAGAGGATTTCAATGCAGATGCAAAGGTTATTCTGGACGTTGCTAATGGGTGTGTCATTGGGAGTTGGAATGTTGCTGGCCCAGGTGACGACAGGAACGATTTCCGGTACGGTGGCGGATAGCACCGGGGCGGTGATCCCTGGGGCTGCCATCACCTTACAAAACGCGGAAACCGGGATTAGCCGTACCTTGACTACGGATGCCCGGGGGCATTACACGGCTCAGGAGCTGGGCTTGGGCAGGTATGAAGTCACGGCCGATGCGGCCGGTTTCCAAAGCATGGCGCGCAGCGGGATCGAGATGACCGTAGGCCGGCAGGCGGTGGTGGACTTCACCATGCAAATTGGAGCGGTGGGAGAGAAAATCACCGTAATCGGCGAAGCTCCATTACTGGAGACCACCAACGCGACGGTCGCCGACTTGGTGACGGAGACACAGATGCGGGAGCTGCCGCTGAACGGGCGCAGCTTCACGGATTTGGCCGCAATCCAGCCGGGAGTGGTGACGGATATGGACATCCCCCAAAGCACGTTGAAAGGCGGGGGGAGGATCGTAATGAACGGCGCCCGGCCGCAGCAGAGCCTGTACCTGCTGGACGGAGTCGAAATTGTCGACCCCATCAACAATACGCCTCCGGTCAGCGCATTGGGTCAGACGCTGGGCGTGGATACCATTCGGGAATTCACCGTGTTGCAGAATAATTATGGGGCCCAGTACGGCCGCGCAATCGGAGGAGTCGTGAATGCGGTCACCCGGTCCGGGACCAATCAGATTCACGGCAGCGGGTTTGAGTTTGTGCGGAATGCGGCGCTGGACGCGAAGAATTTTTTTGACCTGCCGGATGAACCGATTCCCCCGTTCAAACGGAATCAGTTTGGCGGGACCGTAGGCGGGCGGATCGTTCCGGACAAAACCTTCTTCTTCGGCTCCTACGAGGGCTTACGCCAGAGTTTTGGAACCACGGACTTTGGAACTGCCTTGACCGATGAGGCTCGGGCAGGAAAGATCACGAATTGTCCGATCGATCCCAGTACCGGTATCCGGCGGGTAACCTGTACGAAAGACCAGGCGATCGTTACGGAAACCCTCCCTTTGGGCCTCTACCCCGACATCACTCCCTTCCTCGGCATCATCCCCCGAGCCAATGGGCTATACCTGAACGACGGCATCCAGGAATTTCGGGGCAGCCGGACGCAGGCGGGACGGGAAAACTATTACATGGCTCGCATTGACCAGCGGCTGAGTCAAAACGACAATATTTTCGGCCGCCTGGTTCTGGACAGCAGCAGCAAGGAACTGCCCGACGCTCAATTTCTGGGCGATAGCAAAACTCACCCGAGCAACAACGAATGGGGCGCCTATCGATTCCTAACTCTGGAGTGGACGCGAATACTCTCTCCCACGGTGCTGAACACCGCGCGCGCCGGGTTTAGCAGGAACACCAGTAATCAATGCCAGTGCATTGAAGGGCAACCGCGCACCAACGTGGACGAATTTCCGGGGCTGGCGCCGCAGTTTACAGTCGTTCCTGGCGTGCCCTGGGGTGGCAATTGGGGAATTCCCGGAGTGAGTCTTCCGGGAGGACACAATGGTCCCGGTACGAGCGTGACGGGGGCTTACTTGGCTAGCCCCATCAAATTCGCCTCGAACACCTATTCCTATTTGGACTCCGTGCACGCCACGAAGGGCCGCCACTCCATTAATTTCGGTCCCGACATCCGGCGCTATCAGGAGAATGCGGATCGCACGACTTGGGTGCACGGAATTGCCACCTGGTACGCTCCCTTGAAGAACTTTTTGACAGCCGGCCAGCGAAATTACTGCACCGGATCAGCCGCTGACTGTCGGGGGATCAGTTCCATGACCGTTGCTCACACCCTAACGTCCAATAATGGATATGCTCGCGGGGATACCTATCGAGGATACCGGCAGACTTACTTTTCCTGGTACATTCAGGACGATATCGCATTGCGTTCCAACCTGACCCTGAACCTCGGCGTGCGCTGGGAGAAGCTCACTGCTCCGGTAGAGGTCAACGGGAAAATGGCTACCATCCTGGATACGCTCCGAGATCCCGGCTACACGCAGCTAGGCGATAAACCGATGTTCCAGATTCGAGACATTCTCGGAGGTTTTGGGCCGCGGTTTGGATTTGCCTACAGCCCGGACAAGCGCACCTCGATTCGGGGTGGCTTCGGGTTGTTTAAGGAAATGCCCTTGTTTTACACCTATTCGGTCTCTCTCTTCCATCCGCCCCAGGCGAACCGGATCAACCTGCGCGACATCACAAAGTGGCCGAATCCGCTGCAAGGGATCGATCCCCGCACGGGCACGTTGCAACCCACCGTAATCAACCACGATTACAAGTATTCTTATGCCATGCAGTGGAACTTTGGAATCGAGCGGCAGTTTAAGGCCAACTGGGTCGGAAGGATCAGCTACATCGGAACCCGGGGCGTGGATCTGGGTTCTGTTGTCAATGACGTCCAACCCGCGGTCAGCAAAGATGCCAACGGAGTGCAGTTTACGCCGCGAGGGGCGCCCTCGATCAATCCGGCCTTGGATAGCACTCGCACCTTCGCGAATATTGGGGATAGTTGGTATAACGCCCTGCAATTGCGAATTCAAAAGCGTTTCTCCCAAGGGCTCGAGTTCAGCGCTTCCCATACTTGGTCGAAAAATATAAGCCAAGCCGCGGGACTGGGTGTCACGGGCGGGGAATTCGGTTCTTTCGGCGGTAATTTTCAGGTAACTACCCTTTGGAACTATAAGGATTTCGACCGAGGGCGGGCGGATCAGGACGTCCCCCACAACTTCACCGCCAACGCCACCTACGAGATCCCGGTTGGACAAGGCCGCAAGTTCTGGACAAACATGGGCGGTGTTGCCAATCTTATTCTTGGAGGATGGCAGGTCAACGGAGTGTTCACCAAGCGGGCTGGCTTGCCGAAGGACATCGGGGGCCCGGGTTACTCGACCACCCAGTACTGCCGCTGCGCTTTGCGGCCTAATCTGAAACCGGGAGGGAACAACAACCCAGTGATCGGAGAGTTGGACCATTGGTTCGACACCAGCCAGTTCCAAATCGTGCCGACAGGCTATTTTGGGAATGTGGGAAAGAACACCTTGTCGGGACCGGGACTCACCAAAATGGACGTCTCGATCTTCAAGGTGATTCCGGTGCGCGAAGGGAAGAACCTGCAATTCCGGGCGGAATTCTTCGATTTGCCGAATCATCCGAACTTTGCGGCGCCGGCGGCACTTGTCTTCGATACCACCGGAAGGCTGGTCGACAACCCGGGACGGATTACTTCTACTGTCAGTACCTCTCGGCAGATCCAGTTGGCGGTCAAGTTCGAATTCTGAGCCGGAAAGTTGCGGAGGGCATGTCGCCGGTCGCCGCGATCCCCGGCCTCTACGCGATCGAGAGCCTTCCCGTGCTGTCGCCGAAGTGCTCGGCGGGAATCCCCAGCTTGTCCAATATCGTCAGGAACAGATTCGTCATTGGCGTATCCTTGGGATACCGGAGGTGGCGGCCTCCCTGGATCTGGCCCGCTCCCCCGCCCACCAACAGGACGGGCAGGTCCTGGTGCAAATGCTTGTTGCCGTCGCTGAGGGAGCTGCCGTAGACGATCGTCGAATGGTCCAGCAGCGACCCGTCGCCGTCCCGCGTCACTCGCAGCTTCTCCAGGAAATAAGCGAACATCTGGGCATGGAAGATGTCGATCTGAATCACTTTCGCGATCTTCCCGGCATCGTTCTGGTGGTGCGACAAAGGGTGGTGCGCATCGGGGATGCCGATCTCGCGAAAGGCGCGGTCGCTCTGTTCCCGTCCCATCATGAAGGTGATGACGCGGGTCAGGTCGCACTGGAAGGCGAGCACCTGCAAATCGAACATTAACTTGGCATGCTCGTCGAAGGTGGCCGGAATGCCGGCGGGCCGGTCCAATACAGGCAGCTCCCGGGAGGATTGCTCCTCTGCTACCTGGATGCGCCGCTCGACGTCGCGAATGGCGTCAAGGAACTCGGAGAGCTTCGAGCGGTCGCTCGGACCGAGTCCCGTCAGAAGGCGAGCGGCCGTCTCGGTCACCGAATCGAGAATGCTGCGATCCTTCTGGATCAGGGCGCGCCGCTCGGCCGCGTCCGTGCTGTCGCTCTCGCCGAAGAGGCGCTCGAAGACCGCACGCGGGTTGTTCTCCACCGGCATGGGAGTCGTGGGAGTCCGCCAGGAAAGTGTGTGGATGTAGGAGCAGTTCCAGCCTCGTTCGCAGGAGCCGCCCACGTCGGTGCGGTCCAGGCCCAGCTCAAGCGACCCGAGTTGCGTGTGCCGGCCCAGTTCCTGTGCCACCACTTGGTCCACCGAGATTCCGACATGCCCTTCCCGCATCGGATGAGCGCCGGTCAAAAACGTGGCGCCGGCGCGCTCATGCGGCGCGTCCACGCCTTCGCCCGGCAGAGGATCGGCGCTATTGTGGTTGAGTCCGCTCAGAACCAGCATGCGGTCTCGAAATGGAGCCAGCGGCTTCAGGATCGAAGGCAGCTCAAAAGCAGAACCCTCCTTTGCCGGCGTCCACTGGTCCATAATCTGCCCGTTCGGACAATAGACGACGGAGAAGCGGGCCGACGGTTTGGCCGCCGCGTCCATAGTGCCGGCGAACGCCGGAACCATTCCATCCAGCAGCGGCAATGCCAGCGTGGCGCCCATGCCGCGCAAAAACGTGCGGCGCGGAATGGCTTTCTTGAAAATCATCATGATAGGCGTGACCTCCTCCTCCGAGGTGGGTACAGGCCTCCGGCCTGTACCAGGACAGGTCGGAGACCTGTCCCTACTTATCGACGACCAGCGGTAGTCGTTGCTTCCGCCGATCTCCTCATCTGAAATGGCGTGCTGTTGACGATCCCTAGAATCAGGGACGACCAGCGGTAACCGCTCGGCGCGGCCTCCCGAAGGACCTTCCGGAGCGCCGGGTTGTCGTAATACTCGACTCCACGTCCCAGAGCGTATGTCAGGAGTTTTTCGGCGACCGTCGTGACAAATTCCTGGCGTCTGCTCAGCAACGCCTTCCGAAGCTCCGCCGGGCCCTGAACTGGGGTGCCGTCGGGGAGCGCGCCGGACGCATCGATCGGGTTGTTAGCCTCGGCGGTTCTCCATCGGCCGAGCCCGTCAAAGTTTTCGAGAGCGAAGCCCAGCGGGTCCATTACCTTGTGGCAAACCGCGCAAGCGGGATTCGCGCGGTGCTGCTCCATCCGCTGGCGCATCGTGAGAATCTTGGTTTCCTCGTTATCCTTCAACGACGGAACGTTGGGCGGCGGGGGCGGGGGCGGGGTGCCCAGGATATTTTCCAGCATCCACTTGCCGCGGATCGTCGGAGCGGTCCGGTTGGGATACGACGTCGTCGTCAGCAAACTGCCCTGGCCCAGCAATCCTCCCCGCCGATCATCGCTGAGCGTCACGCGCCGAAACGAGCTGCCGTAAACATTCGGAATCCCATAGTGACGGGCCAGCCGCTCGTTGACGAATGTATAGTTCGCGTTCAACAAGTCCATCACGCTGCGATCCTCGCGCACGATGCTTTCGAAGAACAGCTCCGTCTCGCGCTGGAATGACTCGCGCAGGTTGACATCGAAATCGGGAAACGCGTCCGGATCGGGTTTCAGCGCGGAGAGACTGCGAAGGTTCAGCCATTGTCCGGCAAAATTGGTCACCAGAGCCTTCGAACGCGAATCCGCGAGCATCCGCCTCACCTGCTGTTCCAGCATCTCGGAATCTTTGAGCTTGCCGCGTGCGGCCAGATCCAGGAGCTGGTCGTCGGGTACACTGCTCCAGAGAAAGAACGACAAGCGGGAAGCCATTTCGAGGTCGCTGATGCGATAGGCGGTATCCGGTGGCGCGTTCCCCGGATCGCGTTCGATGCGGAACAGGAACTGCGGGTCCACCAGAATTCTTTCAAGCGCCGTCTCGATTCCCGCTTCGAAACTTCCCTTACTCCGGCCGGCCTTGTAGAAGGGGAGCAGAGTCTGCAGGTCTTCCTCCGTTACAGTGCGGCGATAAGCGCGACGCGCTAAATTAGAGAGAATCTTTTTGGCGCACGACTCATCGTCGTTAGCCAAAGAACCGCTCCCTTTCTGTCGCGGCTCGGATTTCATTGGGTGGCACGCAAAAATCCTGCGGCGGCTGGATGTGTTCCCCAGTCCTTTTGCGTCATAGGGACCGCCGATCGTGACGCTGGCGACTGCGGGGTCGCCCCCTTTATAATCCTCGAATTCAAATTGCGCCATGCGCGGAGGCGCAAGCTGATTCGAAGGCGCGCCTTCGGGCGACCAAGTCTCCTTCGCGAAAGCAACCCCAACCACATGCGGACCCGCCGTCACCGCAGTGCGGACCTCCAAGCCCGCGTCCGCCGTGAATTCGTAATCCACCTGTTTAGGGTCTCCCAAGTCGCCCGCCTGTGACAGCATGGCGCCCGATTTGCCCCGGTGCTCGCCGCCCACCGATTCGAACACCTTGATTCTGGCGCCATCGAGGCGGATATCGAGCTGGTGCGCCTCGGCGAGGCCGCGAATATAATCCCGAAAATTTCTTTGCAGGCGGATTTTGATGACGTACTCGGCGTCGAGCGGAAAGTAATGGCGAATCGCGATTCCGCCGCGCGATCCGAACGGGAGATCTTCGCTCATGCGGTCGTCTTGCATGAGGTATTTGTGGACATCGTAGGTTTCGAAGGCCGGACGGAGAGCGGGATCTCCTACGGCCAGGCGGCTGATCTTCCGTGCCGCTCGCATGTATCGTTCCAGGAGCATCGGCGATACGGAGAGGACGTCCCCGATATTGTCAAAACCGAAGCTCGACTCGTCGGAGGGCAGCAGCGATGCGCCGTCGATCTCCAACTCGAGCAAGTCGCGGATCGCGTTGGTGTATTCGGCGCGATTGAGACGGTGGATGGATGGCCTGCCGGGATTGGGCTTGGCTGCGGCCGCGCTGTCGAGCGCCGTTTCCAGGTACGTGGCGAAGGAGTCGTAGGCGGCCTTGTCGGGCCGCGGCAGCCCGGCCGGAGGCATCGCGCTGGCCCGCAGTTTCCGCACTACCTTTTCCCACACCGGCGCGTCTACCGTGGGATGCTCGACGTCCAACTTATCCAGCATCAGTCCCGCCGTTTTCAGTTTCTCGTTGTGGCACGCGACACAGTAGCGATTCAGAAGCGTGCGTTGTGGCGATGCGGATAACGGTGCGGAACTCGATGGTTCCTGGCCCGCCGCAAGAGCGTAGCTGGTGCCCGCTAGCGCGATTCCGATCCAAACGAGCGTCGCCCTCGCCATGTTCCCAACCTCTCGCGTGTTTCCGCGCCAAATATGCAGGGAGTGTAGCACGTCGAGAGTCTTTTTCCAACGCGATACTTCTTGACAACAAAATCGAATTGCAGTATACCCGCCTCACGAACGTTTGTGACGGGAAGATAAGACAGGCGAACTTTTTTTGCGCGATTGCAAGAAAGGACTCCCATGGGCAAAGCAACATTTCTGTGTCTCTTGGTGTCGGCGCTGGGGCTGACATTGACCACGCTGGGTATCTCCCAAACCACCACGGCGACTCTTTCCGGGGTTGTAACGGATCAAAGCGGCGCGGTGCTTCCGCAAGCGCAACTGACGGTAATCAATGTCGCCACCGGGGCAGAGCGATCGGTCACCGCGGATACCGCGGGACGGTTTGTGGTTTCGCAACTTCCGCCGGGGCCTTACGACGTGACAGTCATCGCACCCGGATTTGCGACCTTGGTGCGCCGGGGACTCACGCTGGCGCTGGGGCAGGAGGCGAATCTAACCCTTTCCATGGAGGTCGGGGCGGTCAATGAGCAAGTGATGGTCACCGGTGAAGCGCCCGTGGTGAACACCAGCAACAGCGCGATCACTTCGACAATGGAGCAACAACGAATTCTGGATCTTCCACTGAACGGCCGCGATTTCAAGATGCTCTCGCTGGTGCAGCCTGGGGTGACGAATGGCCGCAGGACCACGGGCCAGTTGGGCACGCTGAACATCTCGATCGGCGGTTCGCGGCCCGAGCAGACCGGCTATCTCCTCGACGGAACGAATATCAAAAGCGATCGCGGCGCGCCGAGCAACGCCGCCAACGTGATGCTGGGCGTGGAATCGGTGCAGGAATTCCAGGTGCTTACCAGCAACTACAGCGCCGAGTTCGGCGGCTCCTCCGGCGGGATCATGAACATGATCACCAAGTCCGGCAGCAACGAGCTGCATGGGAGTCTTTACCACAGCCTCCGCAACAGCACTCTGGACGCGCGCGATTTCTTCGCACCCAAGAAGGACCCGTTCAAGCTCAACCAGTTCGGAGGCTCGTTGGGAGGGGCGATCAAGAAGGACAAGACGTTTTTCTTTGGGAACTATGAAGGGTTGCGGCAACGGCTGTTCAAGAGCAATCAGGTGGTGGTTCCGGACGACAGTGTGCACCAAGGGCTGGTCCCCGACGGACGGGGAGGCCTGACGCCCGTGGCGGTGGCGCCGGAAATCCGTCCCTACCTGGATTTGTGGCCGCGAGCCAACGGCCCCAAGCTTTTCGACCGGAACGGATTCGCGACGGGGAGCGCCGTTCTGAACTCGTCGGGCAGCAACCCCGTCACCGTCAATTACTACCAGGTACGCGCGGACCAGCACCTCACAGACAAGCAGTCGATTTTTACCCGCGTGACCTTCGATCGAGGGGACCGGATCAGCTCCGGAGCCTTTGGCGAGGACGATTCTTCTTCCGTCTCCACGAACAACAAGAGCTATGCCGTGGTGCAGCACCAATACATTCTCACACCGCTCTTTTTGGCTACCGCGCGTGTCAGCTACAACCGAAGTTCCGGCGCCAGCAACCTCGTGCTGGGCAGGCCCTACCCGCAGAATCTGAAACTGATCCTGAATCTTCCTCCCAGCTTCGCGTATCCCGGCGTCACCCGGTGGGATCCCGCTACGGCAGGATCGCGAACCGCAGCCAACCGGTACCAAATTCAGGAAGGCCTCCAATATGTGCGCGGAGCGCATTCGATGAAATTCGGAGGCGATATACAGAAGGCGAGAAACAACGACGAGGCAGTCAGCGATGCTTCCCTGGGCGGACATTTTGAATGGAACACCATGCAGCAGTTTCTGACCGACGCCAGAATGTCGGTCCTGGAAATCAAGGCGGGAGGCAGCGCCCACCGCAGCTTCACGCAAAACATCTACGGCACCTATTTTCAAGACGATTGGAGTCTCCGCCGGAACCTGACCCTCAACTTAGGCGTGCGCTATGAACCGTATTCCGTCCCGGCGGAAAAATATAATCGCGTATCCGTGGTGAAGGACTGGGTGCATGCCACCGCCTTTGACGTGGGAGTGCCTTACTGGCAAAATCCATCCCTCAAAAATATTTCGCCGCGGGTGGGATTCGCCTGGGATCCGAAGGGGGATGGCAAAACGGCGATTCGCGGAGGGTTCGGGATCTTCGATGTATTGCTTCAGTACTATCACTACTCCACCCCGGCAACGAAGAATCCTCCTTTTATCGCCACGATTGTAACGGTGCAAGGGAATCTTGGATCCGTGCTTTCCGACGTGGCGCGAGTCGGTCCCACCGTGCTGACTCCTTTGATGACGCCCGACAGCTTTATGGAAATCACACAATGGGCGCTTGACCCCAGCTATGAAATGAAGACGAACCTGTCTGTGGAACGGCAGTTGGGAAGAAATCTCTCCGTATCGGCGTCGTACCTCGGCGGCAGGGGCATCCATCTGTGGCGCAACTCCGATGTCAACGCTTCCCCAAGCATCCAGGTAAATGGGCGGCCGTTTGTGGCTGCGGGAACCCCCCGAGTGAATCGGAATACCGGAGTAGGAACCACTCGCTATTCGGATGCACAGTCGTTTTACAACGCGCTGCAGCTCGAAGTAAAAAAGCGGCTCAGCCGGGGTTTCCAGATCCAGGGATTCTACACGTGGTCTAAAAACGTCGATGACACGACGACAAGCGTCGGCAACCTGGACTTCAACGATTTCCAAACCAGCCAACCCTACAACCCCAAAGCAGACCGGGGCCGATCCTCTCTCCACTTGGGCCAGAACATGGTCGTCAATGGCGTGTATCTGATTCCGTCGCCCGTTCCGTCGGGTTTCGCTTCTTACCTGCTGGATGGATGGCAGCTCTCGAGCATTTTCTCCGTTTCCAGCGGTGTGCCGTTCAGCGCCCTCATCTCCGGGCGCAACGCACCGGACCAGAATCGGAGTCCGGGAAGGGGACGTCCCGACTTGACGGCCGGCCGCAAGCAGTCGAATATTGTTTCCGGAGACCCCAATCAATACTTCGATCCCACGGCATTTTACTTGCCGCCTCCCGGCTTCTACGGCAATGAAGGCCGCAATATTATGATCGGGCCTGGACTGGTTAATTTCGATGTCAGCCTCGTAAAGAACGTGCCGCTGCGGTTCCGGGAAGGAAGCCGTCTGCAATTCCGGGCGGAGTTTTTCAACCTTTTCAATAATGCTCACTTTTCCATCCCGAATTCGGCGCAGCTTCAGGTCTTGAATCCCACCAACGGCCAGTATATTGCCGGCGCCGGAAGGATCACTACCACGGCGAACCCGGCCCGGCAGGTGCAGCTCGGGTTGAAGTTGGGTTTTTAGAAGTTCACGGCGCGCCAGCACCGGGAGGCCGCCGAAATAGTCAGGAGCACAGGGATTCCAGCGGGTCCGTGTTGTGGCGTGCTGGAGGACCAGGGTCAGCGTGGAACGTAGAACTCCGTGGCGGAAGAAAAGGATTGAAACCGATGATTGACAGAGCGAAAGGTGGCTGGTGGATCGTATTTCTCCTCTCGGTTGGCAGCCTGGCAGCCCCCAGCGGAGATCTTCGTCTGGTGGACGCCGTCAAGAACCGGGATCGGGAAGCGGTGCGTTCTCTCCTGAAGGAGCGAGTGGATGTAAATGCGCCCGAGGCGGATGGCGCGACGGCGTTGGCCTGGGCGGCCCATTGGGACGATTTGGAAACGGCGGACCTTCTGATTCGCGCCGGCGCGAAGGTGAATGCGCCGAACGACTATGGCGCGACTCCTCTATGGCTGGCCTGCAATAACGGGAGCGCTGCCATGGTGGAGAGACTGTTGCGGGCTGGAGCGAATCCAAACGCCCCTCTGCTGCGAACCGGAGAGACGCCGCTCATGACGTGCGCGCGCTCCGGCAACGTGGACGCCGTGAAAGCGATGCTGGCACGCGGAGCGGATCCCAACGCGAAGGAAAGCTGGCGGGGACAGACTGCTCTGATGTGGGCGGTGGCGGAAAAACACTCGGAGGTCGCGCGAGCCTTGATCGGCAAGGGGGCGGACATACACGCCCGATCGAAGAGCGGTTTTACGGCGATGCTGCAAGCTGCCCAGCAGGGCGATCTGGAGTCGGTGCGGATTTTACTGGCGGCGGGAGCGGACGTGAATGAGTCCACGCCAGAAGACGGCAGCGTCTTGGTGGTGGCGAGCGCCAGCGGACAGGAGGCGCTCTCCATATTTCTCCTGGACCAGGGCGCCAACCCGAACGCGGCGGACGTCCGGGGAATTACGGCTTTGCACTACGCGGTGGCCAGAGGAATCTCATACATCGAGCACGAAGATTACACCGCTTGGCGATTGCCCCCGCCCAACATGCCGGAATTGGCGAAGGCTCTCCTGGCACATGGAGCGAATCCGAACGCTCGAATCGCGAAGGATTTCCCGCAACATACGCGCTCCATCAAGCCGGGACCGATCAGCTTGGCTGGCGCGACGCCATTCTTTTTGGCAAGCGCTTACGTGGATCTCAACCTGATGCGTCTCTTGTTGGCCGCCGGCGCCGATCCGAAACTGCCGGCGGGGGATACGCCGCCGTTGCTGGCGGCGGCGGGACTGGCGCGGAGAGCGGTTGACGCGACGGAAGAGGAGAGCCGGAGCGCTTTGGAAGCCGTCAAATTGTTGGTGGAACTGGGCGCCAACGTCAATGCGCCCAACCGGAGAGGCATGACTGCCATGCACGTCGCGGCATCTCTGGGAGAGGACGCAATCGTTCAGTTCCTGGCGGACAAGGGCGCCAAGCTAGACGGGAAGACCCGGTCCGGAGAGACGCCGTGGAGTTTCGCCGAGGGTATGTGCCCGATCGTGAACCAGTGCGGGGACTACGTCATTCACAAGAACACGGCGGATCTGCTTCTTAAACTCGGCGCGCACACAATGACCTTTCAAGACTTTCCTCCTGTCCCTTCTTCGTATACAAGTGAGGTCGATAACACAGGGACAGGAAAGGCGCCCGAATCCATAAAGCCAAGTTCCGTTCGGACTCAATGATCGGTGGAAGTTGCGACTTGCGGATGTTGTTCCTTTCATTCTCTCGACGGTTCGTACTGGGAAAATTTGCCGTGATCGCGAAATCAACACCGAGTATTTCACCTTCTTGTTTTTCTCATAAGCGGAATTTTTGGTCCGACTTTGTTAAAAGGGAGCGGAGAGCATTTCGACATTGGTAAAGGCCCGATCGTCGTGCACCGCCCCGGAGAACCAAAAGGAGCCGCAAATGCAAAAACACAAGCATTGGACAAGAGGATTGGTGTGCTGTTTCTTCTTAGGAGGCGTTGTGGCGGCCCAGGTAACCACGGCAACCATCTCGGGAACGGTCAGGGATTCGAGTGGAGCGGTGGTTCCGGGAGCAGTTGTCACACTGAAGAATGTCGAGACCGGTGTGGCTCGGAAGGTCACTGTCGACGCAGCCGGGCATTATAACGCACCCCAGTTAGGGCTAGGGAACTACGAAGCGGCTGCGGAGGCCGCAGGGTTTCAAACGCTGGTCCGAAGTGGCATAGAGCTAACGCTTGGGCGTGAAGCCACCGTAGATTTCTCCTTGCAAGTCGGAGGCGTGGCCGAGCAGGTTACGGTAACCGGAGACGCCCCGCTCATTGAGACGACGAACGCCACCGTATCGAACCTGGTCACTGAAAAAGAGATGCGCGAATTGCCGCTCAACGGGCGGAGTTTCACGGATCTAACCGCCATTCAGCCCGGCGTCGTCACAGATTTAGGTATCCCCCCGGGAGTGTTTCAGGGTGGCGGCAGGGTGGTGATGAACGGAGCCCGCCCCCAGCAGGGCCTGTATCTGTTGGACGGAACGGACATTGTTAGCCCGTACTCCAATGTGGCGCCAGTCAGCGTGATGAACCAGACACTGGGCGTGGACGCGATCCGGGAGTTCACCGTGCTTCAAAACAATTACGGCGCCCAATACGGGCGCGCGATGGGCGGGGTGGTCAACGCTGTAACCCGTTCTGGAACGAACGGGTTTCACGGAGCCTTGTTTGAATTTCTGCGCAACGACAAATTAGATGCCAAGAATTTCTTCGATGTCCCTAACAAGCCGATTCCGCCGTTCCGGCGAAATCAGTTTGGCGGAACAACGGGGGGCCCCGTTGTCAAAGACCACACTTTCTTCTTCTTCGCCTACGAGGGCCTGCGCCAGTCTCTGGGGGTCACCGATAACGGCACGGTTTTGAGCGACGAAGCGCGCGCTGGGCTGGTTACGGGTTGCCCAGGCGCGTTGCGGTCCTGCGCCAAAGACCAAAGAATCATTGCGAATTCGGTGACCGTGAATCCGAACATCCAGCCTTTAATTAACATGATGCCGCGAGGGAACGGCGTGTACTTGAACGGCGGCATTCAGGAATTTCGCGGCAGCCGAATACAACCGGGCCGGGAGAACTATTACATGTTCCGGATCGACCAGCGGTTGAGCGAGAAAGACAGCCTGTTTGGCCGGATGGTGATGGACAGAAGCAGCAAAGAGTTGGCAGACACGCAATTCCTGGATGCCACAAAGGGAATTCACACCAGCACCAATGACTGGGGTTCCTATAATTTTCTGACCGTGGAATGGACACGAGTGTTTTCCCCCACGGTTCTCAATGTGGCGCGCGTCGGGTTTGCTCGCAACAATAATAATCAGTGCATGTGCTATGACGGTGCCCCGCGGACTCTGGCGGAAAATTATCCGGGTCTGCCATCCCAGTTGACGCTCACCCCAGGGGTAGCTCTGTCCGGACCCTACTCAGCCACCGGCATCAGCTTTGCCGGTGGGCACAACGGCCCGGGCACCGACGTCTGGGGCGCCGACCTGGACGATCCTATCCGTTACATTGACAATACATTCAGTTACTTTGATTCCGTGCGCATCTCCAAAGGTCATCATTCGATCGATATGGGCGGAGATGTCCGTCGCTTCCAAGAAAATGGACTGTCCTCGGTCTGGGCTCACGGACAGACCAGTTGGTTTGACCCAATCGAGAACTTTCTGACGGCTGGGACTTGCTCGGGTTGCCGTGGAATCAACACGATCACGATCACCGGCATCACGCAGGCCCCAGATGTTTACCGCGGATGGCGGCAGACTTACGGAGCTTGGTACTTTCAGGACGACTTCCGGTTACTCTCGAATTTGACGTTGAATCTCGGCGTACGCTGGGAACGGGTCACGGCGCCATACGAGGTAAACGGAAAGGCCGCCACCTTAAAGAATGTGCTGACCGACCAGACCTGGACGCCATTGGGACGTAATTCCCTCTTTCACCTCCGCGATCCACTGAAAGGTTTTGGTCCCCGGTTTGGCTTCGCTTACAGTCCGGGTCAAAAAACCTCGGTGCGAGGAGGCTTTGGGGTTTTTAAGGAAATGCCCCTGGAGTATGCCTACGGGTTGGCGATCTTTTACCCTCCGTATGCTGACCGTTTAGCGGTTCAGAACATTCGCCAGTGGCCAAATCCGCTGGCATCGGTAGATCCCGCAGGAGCTTCCCGGCAGCCACAGCCAATCAACTATGACTTCAAGTATCCTTACGGTTATCAGTGGAACTTCGGCATCGAACGGCAGATCGCGACCGCATGGGTTGCAAAGGTGGGGTATGTCGGAAGCAGAGGCGTTAATTTGGAAGGTGTGATTAACCAGGTCCAGCCTGCCTTATCCTTTGATGCCCAAGGCGTTCCGTTTACACGACTGAACGCGCCTTCCATCAACCCTTTCCTGAATTCAACCCGAAGTTACGCCAATATCGGGGATAGCTGGTACAATGCGATGCAGTTGAGATTGGAAAAGCGAACCAGCCGCGGATTGGGATTTAACGGTTCCTACACTTGGTCCAAGAATCTCGGGGACATTGGAATTGGGCTGAAGGGAGGGGAGCAACCGTCTACCGGCGGCGGAGGAGGGGGAGGTTTCCAGGTGGGCAACATGTGGAATTACAGGCAAAGCGAAGAAGGGCCTCTCGATCAAGATGCGCGGCATACCTTCGTTCTCAATTACAGCTATGAGCTGCCTTTTGGAGAAGGAAGGTATTTCGGAAGGAACCTCGGTTATGTCAGCAACTTAATTTTCGCCGGATGGCAAGTCAATGGGATCATTACCGCCCGCTCCGGCTTGCCTTCAACGATTACCGGAGGGGGATATAGCCCCAATAGTTACTGCAAGTCCTGCACGATTCGGCCCAGCCTTAAACCGGGAGGGAATAACAATCCCGTCATCGGGGATGTGAACCATTGGTTTGATGAAACACAGTTTACAGTTGTGACACTTGGCTATTTGGGAAATGTAGGCAAAAATACCCTCCGCGGTGGCAACCTGGTAAAGGTGGATTTTTCAGTGTTCAAGATGTTTCCCCTAGGGGAGAGCAGAAGCCTCCAATTCCGGGCGGAGATGTTCAACCTGCCGAATCACCCAAACTTTCCTGCCCCTTCAGGAACTGTGTTCACTACGGCCGGAGCCGTCAGCCCCACGCAAGGTAGAATCAGTCAGATTGTGGGTACTCCGCGGCAGATTCAGTTCGCGCTCAAGTTTGAATTCTGAGGCCGCGAATCGGACGCTGGCCAGTGCTGGAGGAGAAGGTTGTGCCTGTTCGGGAGAATCGAATCCCGAGAGGGGGCAAGCCCTTCCGTTGAGAGACAGATAAAGGAGACACTTATGAAACGGGCCGGAATTTTCATGTTGGGATTTCTCGTGGCCGGGGCCGGAGCCTGGGCTCAGAATGCGAATATCGCCGCCGAGCTGGGTTATCCGGACATGATTGTGTATAACGGCAAGGTCGTGACGATGGACGATGCATCGTTTGGACCCGCTGTGGGAACGATCACCCAAGCCATGGCGATCCGGAACGGCAGGATTCTGCGAACGGGTACTAATGCGCAGATACAAGCACTGGCCGGGCCGAAAACGACGAAGATCGATCTGAAAGGCCGCGAGGTGCTCCCCAGCTTCACCCACACACACGAGCATCCGACCGATTGGGTGTGGACGGAGCCATCGCCGATGGAACGCGTTCTGCCGAGCGGCAGCAACGATTTCCTGATCGTGCGGTGGATGAAAGGAACTGCCCAACAACAATTGGCGCAGTGGAAGTCGGTACTGAAAGAAGAAGCGGCGCAAGCCAAGCCGGGACAGTGGGTCTGGTTGAGCTTCGACTATGGGTCGGATTTTCAAAACGCCGACGAATTGGTGAAGGCCTTCCCCAAGGAAGTGACGCTGAAGGTTCTCGATGAGCTGGTGCCCAATAACCCCGCGCGCGTCCGGGATGCCTGGCCGATCGGAAACCAGATCATGCTGAATACCAAGGGGCTGGAAGAAGCCCGGAAGATTGTTCCCAAGAGAGAAGGAGGCGGGGGAGAGGAATTCGGCGGCGGGTTCGGGATCGATATCGGGCGTTCGATCGAGCCGAACGTGATCAACGCCAAGCACGTGGATTTCCTGGCCGAAATGCTCAAAGCCGAATTCGAGTTGTGGGCCGCGCAAGGGGTTACGGGCTACGGGTCTTCTCCTTATGCCGGGAATAACCTCCGGGCCATCAGCCTGCTGGATGAAAAGGGAGAATTGCCGGCGCGTTTTGCCTGGGGTTACACCGGCCACGCCTGGGACGATGAGACCATGAAATACGTCGCTTCCCTGCTAGGCAAAGGAACCGATCATGTTTGGAATGTCGGTGCCTGGGATTCCTCGGGCGGCACCTGCACCACGTTCAACGCGCGTCCGGAGGTGAAGAAGAAGGAGCGTTGCAGTTTCGAGCCAGGGAGCGTGGGCAGGGCGCACGTGGAGGCGATTGTCCGAAACGGCGGCCGTATTGCTACCATGCATTCGGGCGGGGATAAAGATATCGAT
>ORMF010881425.1_pt1 | contig 25787 bp, 25 predicted proteins | sample 1779871 | NCBI WGS metagenome assembly ORMF01 (sample SAMEA104232316, study PRJEB22302) | groundwater metagenome | biome: forest; feature: aquifer; material: groundwater | place: USA | collected 2011-08-07 | depth 5.4 m | reverse complement strand
CGGCGACAAGGAGCAGCTGATTCAGGTGATGCTCAACATCGTGCGCAATGCGGCGCAGGCGATGCAGGGCCAGGGCATCATCGTGCTGCGCACGCGCATCGCGCGCCAGGTCACGCTGATAAAGAAGCGCCACCGCCTGGCGGTGATGGTGCAGATCATAGACAACGGCCCGGGTGTGCCGGAACATTTGCGCGACAAGATTTTTTATCCGCTGGTGTCGGGCCGCCCCGAGGGGCATGGTTTGGGGCTGACCCTGGCACAGGATTTCGTCAGCCAGCACCAGGGCAGCATCGAGTTCGACAGCGAACCGGGGCGCACCTGCTTTACCGTACTGTTGCCAGTCAATAACGCATGATGAAAAAGAGATGGGTGCCCTTATGAAACCAGTCTGGATCATTGATGATGACCGTTCTATCCGCTGGGTGCTGGAAAAAGCCCTGGCGCGCGAGGACATCGAATTCAAGAGCTTCGCTTCCGCCGATGAGGCCACGCAGGCGCTCACGCATGGCGCACCGCAGATGGTCATCAGCGACATCCGCATGCCCGGCAGTTCCGGGCTGGAACTGCTGCAAACCCTGCGCGGGCAATACCCGCATCTGCCGGTCATCATCATGACCGCCTATTCCGATCTGGAGAGCGCGGTTTCCTCCTTTCAGGGCGGGGCATTCGAGTACCTGCCCAAGCCGTTCGACATCAACCATGCGGTCGAGCTGATCCGCCGCGCGCTGGAACAAAGCCAGCGCAAGAACGCCTCCCCCGAAGACACACTTGCCGCACCGGACATCCTGGGGCAGGCGTCCGCCATGCAGGAGGTGTTCCGCGCCATCGGCAGGCTTGCCCAATCGCATGCCACCGTATTGATCAACGGCGAATCCGGCACTGGCAAGGAGCTGGTTGCGCATGCACTGCACCGCCACAGCCCGCGCGCAGACAAACCGTTCGTCGCCATCAACACCGCCGCCATCCCGAAGGATCTGCTCGAATCGGAATTGTTCGGCCATGAGCGCGGCGCCTTCACCGGCGCCGCCGCCACGCGGGGCGGGCGCTTTGAGCAGGCCGAGGGCGGCACGCTGTTCCTCGACGAGATCGGCGACATGCCCGCCGAGCTGCAGACGCGGCTGTTGCGCGTGCTGTCCGACAACAACTTCTACCGCGTCGGCGGCCATCAGCCGATCAAGGCCAACGTGCGCATCATCGCCGCCACCCACCAGAACCTCGATGAGCGCGTGAAGCAGGGCCTGTTCCGCGAAGACCTGTTCCACCGCCTCAACGTCATCCGGCTGCGCCTGCCGCCGTTGCGCGAACGGCGCGAGGACATCCCGCTGCTGGCGAAATACTTCTTGCAGAAGAGCGCGCGCGAACTCGGCGTCGAACAGAAATCCTTTAGCGAGGCCGCCATTCAATACCTCGCGGCGCAGGACTTTCCCGGCAACGTGCGGCAACTGGAAAACCTGTGCCACTGGCTCACCGTGATGACGCCCTCGCGGCAAATCGAGATTGCCGACCTGCCGCCGGAATGGCGCGAGACACAAGCCACTGCCCTGTCGGATAACTGGCGTACAGCGCTGGCGCAGCAAGTTACACTCGCGCTACAGCGCGGCGATCAGAATATCCTCGACAACCTGAGCCGGCAATTTGAAGGCACGCTCATCACCCAGGCGCTGCAACACACCGGCGGCAGGCGCATCGAGGCCGCGACACTGCTGGGCATGGGGCGCAACACCCTCACGCGCAAAATTCAGGAACTGGGGCTGGATGGGGAGAACGAGTAGGGTGCAATAAGCATGTCCTGAGCGTAGTCGAAGGGCGTAGCGCACTGCACTGGATGTGGAATCCATACGGCGGTGTCAATTTCTCAAGCTCGAAGAGCTTAGAGAATTGCCTGCCTTTGGTGCAATGTCCGTTGGTTATTGCGCCCTACGCTGGCTGCCCTTGGCACTTGATATTGGGAATGGTGAACTACTGCTTCACATAGCGGCAGTACGACTCAACAATTTTTCCGGTTATTTCCATATGATGGCAGCGTGATGATGGCTAACGTAGATGGCAAAAACGCCGTACATGCTGGAGCATCGTTTTCACCTCTTTGGTTTCAAAGATTGCAAAACATCCTAGCATGGCAGCTACTTCACCGCCACACGCCGCCAACCGGCGCCGCCTGCGCGCTTTCGCCCAGATAAGGCAGGCCATACATCTCTGAGAGAGTGCGCAGAATGTTGTAGTGGTTGATGCGCTGCGCGCTGCTGCCGGGCTTGACCATCGGCCCGATGAACAGGGTGGGGACGCGGTTGTCCGCCGATCCGTCGTCCTCGTCCCAGGTGACGATCAGCAGGCTATTGTGCGTCATCGCCCATTGTGCGTAAGGCTCGATATTTTTCACCAGCCACGTGTCGCCTTGCGCGATGCTGCCGTCGTGCATGTCGTTGCGCTGGTCGGGCACCACCAGCGCCACCGTGGGCAGCTTTTCAAAATCCCGCAGGAAGGCGCTGAACGGCTGGTTGAGCGCGGCGAGTTCTTTCCAGTCTGCCACCGGGTTGTGCTTGCGCTGATACGCGCCATAGACGCAGCCCTCGAAACCGGCTTGCGGCATGGATTCGGCGTAGCTGACGAAGCTCAGCCCCTTTTCAAGCAGCGCGCCGGCGAGGTTGGTTCCGCTCAGCTCCAGCGGACAGGCATTGCTGCTGATGCCGCGCGTGGAGCCGGAAAACAGCGCGAGGTAATTCGGCTGGCTGGGGTGGGTGACGCCGTGGGACTGGGTGAACAGCGCGCCGCGCCCGGCCAGCGCGTTGATATACGGCGCATCCGGATTGCCGATGATCTGCGCGAATGACTTGTTTTCCTCGACCACGATCACGATATGATCCGGGCGAGGCAAGGGCTGCGCCACCGCTGGCGCGATATGCCATGCCAGCAGCAGTGCCAGCAAACGCAGCGTCATGTTATTCCTTAATAGTTAGCCGTTCGCCCTGAGGTATCGAAGGGCATCTCAGTGTGAGCGGGGCTCCGATACCTCAGCCCGAACGGGTTTCAATTTTTTAATGGCCGGGTCAATAGCATGAGGTTCTGGTGGGAGAGCCGGGAGCAAATGCGAAAGCACAAACAAAATGCGCCGTGGTGGGCACGGCGCATTTGCAGGGTTGTTTGGCGCAAATCAGAACAGCGCTAAATGTTCACATCCCGGCCACAAACTCCGCTACTGCCTCAATTTCAGCGGGGGTCATTTTCTTGGCGACAGCACCCATCATTCCCGCCGGATCGTTGTGTCGCTCGCCGCTGCGAAAATCGTTCAACTGCTTCACCAGATAATCCTTGGTTTGTCCGCTGATCACAGGAAAGACATTATTCTCGGCGTCTTTCCCATAGCCGTTTTCGCCATGGCAATTGCTGCAGGCGTATACCCCGGTGTCTGCATTGCCCTCGTAGAAGATAGCCTTGCCTTTTGCCACCAGGTCTTTTTTGCCGCCTGGCGCGCCCTTCATGCGTTTTTTGCCGGCGTAATATGCGGCGATATCTTTAAGGTCCTGTATTTCGGTCACGCCGGCTGCCATGCCGGACATCAGCGGGTCGGAGCGCTTCGCATCCTGGAAATCGCGAACCTGTCTTTCGATATACTTCTGAAACTGCCCCGCCAGATTGGGGAAATTGGGCGCGATGCTGATGCCTTCTTCGCCGTGGCAACCGGCGCATACCGCGGATTTTTCCTTGCCAGCCTTGGGATCTCCCTCCGCAGCTTGCGCTGCTCCCGTGGCAGCCAGAACAACAAGCAACGCGCGGATGCCGAATTTCATAACTTCAGTCATGCTATCTCCCCTACGGTTATTTATAATTTGGGGCGTATTGTTTCTCATAACTTTTTCCCCGTCAACGCAATTTTACCAGTGTAGAGAGCAAAAAACAGCATGATGAAAAAAGAGTAGTGGAACCGTAGGCCAGATTATTGCTGTGCCCAATTCATGCCTGAGAGTATTGGATGCCGATTTTTTTGCGGGACAGTTATTTTTAGGGGTAACATCGTACCTGTCTTTCTTCGCAAGTTCTGGCCGTTCTTTTTCGTTTGCTTGACTCGACTACAGCCTCATCCTAATTCAATTAATTCGAGGAATACGCCATGCATGAAATCGTCAAGGACTATTACGGCAAACAGCTTCAAACTTCGGGCGACCTGAAGACCTCTGCCTGCTGTGATGCATCGCAGGTGCCGGGTTGGCTCAAGCCGCTACTGGCGCGTATCCACCCCGAAGTCATGTCGCGCTATTACGGCTGTGGTTTGGTTTGCCCGCCGTTGCTGGAGGGGTGCCGGATTCTGGATTTGGGCAGCGGCTCCGGCCGGGATGTCTATGCGCTGGCACAACTGGCGGGCTCGCGTGGCCGGGTGGTCGGTGTGGACATGACGGAAGAACAGCTTGCGGTTGCGGAAAGTTACCGCGCCTATCACGCCGAGGCGTTTGGTTTTGACAACGTCATGTTCAAACAGGGATACATCGAGAAACTCGATGAACTCGGGCTGGAAAGCGGCAGCTTCGATGTCATCGTGTCGAACTGCGTGATCAATCTTTCTCCCGACAAGGATGCGGTGTTGCGCGAAGTGCATCGGCTGCTCAAACCGGGCGGCGAATTCTATTTCTCGGATGTCTATGCCGACCGCAGAGTGCCCGACGCGGTGCGCAACGACCCTGTGCTGTACGGTGAATGCCTGGGCGGCGCGCTGTACTGGAACGATTTTTTGCGGCTGGCGCATCGCCATGGCTTTGCCGATCCGCGCCTGGTCGAAAGCCGTCCGCTGGACATAACAGACCCAAAGCTCTCGCCACGCGTGGGTAATCTGCGTTTTTACTCGGCCACCTATCGGCTGTTCAAACTGGATGGGCTGGAATCGGCTTGCGAGGATTACGGCCAGGCAGTGATCTATCGCGGCACGATACCCGATCACGCGCATCGCTTTGTCCTCGACGGGCATCACGACATTGAAACCGGGCGTATCTTTCCGGTATGCGGCAATACCTGGCACATGCTGCACGATACACGCTTCCGGCAGCACTTCGAGTTCATCGGTGACTTCAGCCAGCACTACGGAATTTTCCCCGGTTGCGGCAGCGATATACCGTTTGTACAAGATAAAGGCAGCGCTACTTCAGGCTGCTGCTGAATGGAACGAAAATAAGCCGCGCGCAAAGAATCCGATGATGGGTTTTTGCAGCAAGCAAGACGCCGAGATGGATGCTCGAATGTTCCGGCGTGGGCAGTGCCGGGCCATCGCGAGGCGCCGTTATTAGGTTCAAAGTAGCTTGTCGATTTCGTGCTTCAACAATTCTTCTGTAACAATCCCAGCATGGGAATAACTTACCTTGCCATTTTTGTCTATAAAGAAGGTGGTGGGCATGCCATATATTCCATAGTCCTCCTTGATCTTCCCTGTTTTATCCAGGCCAGCAGGGATGGTCATGCCCATTTTTTGCATGAATGCTTTCGCCTTTTTTTCCGTGTCATCCACCGCAATGGCCAAAAACACCACGGTTTGCGGCGAATATTTATGAGAAATTATTTCAATAACAGGTGTTTCTTTGCCGCAGGAAACGCACCAGGAGGCAAAGAAGTTGATCACTACGACCTTTCCTTTTTGGGCGCTTAGCTGAAAATCACCGCCATCAAAGAGCGCCATATTAAAATTTGGCGCCGAATCCATTGCGGCTGGAGGGCCTGTTGTGTTGTCGCTGCATCCCATGATGAGCAATAAACTGCTCATGAGAAGAGCAAACAGGAATCTGTAAGATTCAGGTTTCAACATGGTCTCTCTTCCGGAATCCGTGCTTTATTTAAGGAACCCCTGATTAAGCCCCACATGGCGGACTTAATCAGAGGTTCCTTAAACGGGTAACGGGTCATTTGTGGCATGTGGCAGTTCCTAATGCTTATGGCTTTCATGCCCGGAATGGTTCATATGCTGGTGATCTTCCATATCTTCCGCCTGGCCGGAACGAACTATTGCTGTAACCACGATCTTTTCCCCGCTCTGGAAGGTCAGCGTCATGGGAACTTGATCGCCGTTATTGAGCGGTTTTTTTGCATTCGTCAACATAATATGCATTCCGCCCGGCTTCAACGTCACCGAGGCATGGGGAGGAATGGTCAGTTCCTTCAGATGTTCCATGTGAACCATGTCTCCATGCATGACACTCTGATGAATTCCAATCTCATCGAAAACAGGGCTGGAAACATTGGTGAGTACTCGTGGCTTCTCACCGTTGTTTTTAATCTCCAAATAAGCAGCCAGTGTCTTGACGCTGGGTGGTGCGGCCTGTACCCATGGATCCTGGATCTGGATATCCATGCCGCCAGCAGATGCGCTTAAGGCAACAAACCCAAGTATTATTGCAATTAATGTTTTCAGAAAAAATTCCATCGCTTTTTTGACCTTTCATTGTAGAACGTGCGGATTTTTATAAATACCTCAGCAATCTCCTGCGGAGTTTGAGGTGGTGGAAATCGACCAAAGAGTCTTCCCTGCGGATCCACGAGAAAGATGGTCGAATTATGGCTTACGAGATAGGTGTCATCGGATTTCCCAGGTTCATTGGGGTGAATGGTGTAAAACGCGCTCATTTGCCGGGCTAATGCATCGAGCTGAGCGGCGTCCCCGGTAACACCCATGAATTTATTATTGAAATGGGAAGCGTATTCTTTTAGCAACTCTGGCGTATCCCGCTTGGGATCGACGGAAATAAAAACGCCCTGAATCTCCTGAAAATCAGCCTGGTTTTTCTCAATGAGCTTGAACGCCTGCCCCAATACCCCCAGGGTGAGAGGGCAGACATCGGGGCAGTGTGTATAACCAAAAAAAATAAAACTCCATTTTCCCTTCAGGTCATTCAAGACCAGTGTTTTGCTGTCGGCACCCATCAATTTGAAATCAGTCAAATCCTTCGCCTGCCAGAAGAGATAATCTTCAATCTCCTCCGGGGGGCGAACGGCGGTATCCTTACCTAGCCGCCAGCCAATAAAGGCGGTGACAGCTACGGCGATAACCAGTAAAAGTGCGAGGTTCCTTCTGGTAAGAACCCCACTTTGGTTTTTCATCGACTCTCCTGTTGGTTAGCTTGAAATGGCTAATCGCCGTGTATTGAAACTCTTCGCCTCATCGAGGCCGGCCGGCTTGCCATGTTGGTGCATGCTGCGAAATCCCTACTGTGCGGCTGGGCTCCAATAGCCGCGCCGGATTCTGTGCCTGGCCCATCAACAAGCTGAAACTCCTTTGCCAATTTATGCTGTTTTTTTTGTATGGCACCATACAGAAACAGGCCGGCCCCAATCACGCTGACAACAACATAAAAAATATCCAGCTCAAAACCAATTGTTCTGGCTAATAGTGCAGTCATTGCACCCATGCAGAAAAGCACGCTGCCGAGAACCTGTTTTTTTATTCCTTTGGGTAACATGATTACAACACAAAACCGAGAACAAACGCCTTGTAGTGTCTCATCATGCCGGTGATGTTCATCACGGCAAGGACAAGCAGAATTATGCCGCAAATATTTTTTATCGAGTTGGCATTGCGCAAGACAGCATCCCGCCTTCTTGCAAACAGGATGAGGGCAACGGATGTCATGCAGAGGGCTATGCTGCTACCGAGTCCGTAACAGAATGCCAGGTACCATCCTTCAACCGCTGTACTCCGCTGGGACGCCAATCCCATGATGTCGGAGAGCATCGGCGTAATGCAGGGGGAATAGATGATGGCAAAAGTGACCCCAAGGAACAGGGATAGCGTGCTTAACAGGAGAGGGCGGTGTATTGTGCCCAGGAATGAGATGCGATTAACCAGCAGAATATACAGGCTGGCAAGCAGTATGATGAAGCCTGAAGCCACTCTCAAAACACCGATGTTATGGATCAGGGATTGGCTGAAGGTCAATCCGGAAGCGATTAGCAGAGAATAGAAAACAATGAAACCGATTCCATAAGTGATGCAAGGGGGAATGATCCAGCGGCGAATTTCAGGATCAGCATTTTTGCCATGTGTTGCCAGGTAAATGCCCACAATAAACGCAACAAAGAAAGGACTGATTTGCAGAAGGCATATCTGCCAGATTGAGAAAAAAGTGGAAAACCCTCCCCACACCGCAACGATGCCTCCCATTTATAGAATCTCCTTGATCCACTGCTTAAACTCATCCGGTTTCTTCGCTATGTTTCCATAGAAGGCACGCTTCACAACCCCGTTTTTGTCGATAAAGAAAGTGGTTGGCGGGGAACTGACTCCGTAGTCTTTGGCAATTCGATCGCCTTTATCGTATCCGGCCTGGAATGGCACATCCCACTTGGCAACAAATTTTTCAAACTTTGATCTGGAGTCCTGAGTGCCGACCAGAAGAAATACTATTGGATCGTTCCTGTGTTCCGAGTAGGCGTGTTTCATGAGTGGCATGGATTCATTGGAACAGGGGCACCACGAGGACATGAAGGTGACGACGAGCCCTTTCCCGGCGTAATCTTCCAGATGGCTTTGTTTTCCGTCGAGCAGTTCGAGAGTGAAGGGCAGGGCCTTTTCGCCGACCTGAAGCAAAGGTTTGCTGGCCTCTTCACTGCACCCGGACATAAATGCAATGAGGAATAAAACGGCGCAGAAATTTTTAAAACAGTTTATCAAGTTCATGGTGCAACAATTCCTCTGTAACAGTGCCAGAGTGGAAGTAGTTGATAATTCCTTGCTTGTCTATAAAGTAGGTGGTGGGTATGCCATACAAACCAAAGGATTTTTGAATGGCTGCTGTCTTATCGAGACCCACCGGGAAAGTAACGCCATATTTTGCTATGAAGTCCTTCATCTCTTCCTCGGTAGCGTCGACAGCGACCCCCGAAAACACCACCCCTTTTGGGTTGTATTCATTGACAATCTTTTCAAGGACAGGCATTTCTTCCCTGCATGGCAAACACCAGGAAGCAAAGAAATTAATCAGAACGGGTTTTCCTTTGTAGTCGCCGAGGTGGAAATCTTTGCCGCCGAGCAGTTTGAGTGTGAAGTCGGGAGCCAGTTCCTTTTTTCCTGAGGAGGATTCAGGAGGGAGTGCATTTTTAGTATCTCCTTGCGTAAGCAGTAAGCCAGCAGCAACCAGAGCAACCACCAAGCCGGCGATGGCAAAAATAATGAGCAGTTTGTAAGATTTGATGTTCAACATAACCTCACTCAGATATAGGGGGTACGGGCAGATTCCAGTGGAATGTTTTAATTCCAAATCCTGGCAGGACCATTTTCATTTCCAGCTCAGTAACTTTGTTTACGTCAATTTCCGGAAAAGTGAGGGTCCCTTGATTGTGATGGCGTTGGCCATCCTGATAGAGAACATCCCAGCCGATTGCATTTTGCGAATGACCGTTATTGTCATGAAGCGTCACCATTTTCGCAAGGCTCCATGGCGGAACCGACCCTTGATGGGTATTTACATAGACCACAAAAAGAGCGACTTGCTGATCTGACGGCGTTTCGCGCACTCCCAGATAGCGTAACAGACTGAAGTGCTCGCGAGGCACATAAATAACATCCAAATACAAGTCATCTTCACCGAAATCGCTTCTCCACAAATAGCGCTTGAGAAACTTCATGGTCTTCTCTGGAAGGACCGTTGGAACATTGCTCAAAAAATTATTTTGCAGATAGCGGGTAATTGTCTCTGCATGGCGGTTCGTAATCCCAGCCCGGTCAGGCGCCTTCATGCGGTTTACAACAGATTCCCACTCTGCGGCAGTTCTGGGTTTTTTTTCAATCACGTCTTTGCCGTGACATTTTCTGGTGCAGGTATTTAGATAAAGGCGCTTGATTTCACCGGAAGATAATTTTTCGAGCATGCCGTACTTGTACAGTGAGAGCTTTCCTGTATCGTAAACATCATTGATCACATCATTGGGAGTTTGATCGGTCAGGTACATGAATACGAGAAAAACGATTGTTACACTCAGCAACAAGAATACGGTGACACTGATAAGCAAGGATTTCATTGGCGCTCTCGTTTTTTTTCATGTCAGCCAAGGGGAAAGGCATTTCCTTGATGCGAACACAGACTTTGTTATTGATAATCTTACTACGCTACCCCTGACTTCCAGACTTGATATTTGACGGCGGCGGAATATTGCAGAATCCCTGCGCCGCAACATCCAGCGCCGAATTAAACTTGCTTGACAGATTTTGGAACGCTATCAGTGCGGTAAGTTCAATGATGGCGTCGTCATTGAAATGGTTCTTGAGTCGTGCCATCAGGTTGGCATCCACCCTGGTTCCGGTGACAGTGACGGCGGCAGCATAAGCCAGAGCTGCCTTGATGCGTTCATCGAACAGCGGTGAAACTTCGAACTCATGCAGGGCTGCCAGATGCGCTTCTGTCAGGCCGCGCTTGAGGGCGGTGGCGGAGTTGATGTCAACGCAAAACGCGCACCAGTTAATCTGCGATACAAGCACTGTTATGAGCGTGCGCAACGCCGGTTCAATGGGCGAAGATTTGCGATCCAGCGCACCATAAAGTAATGACAGTCCGGCGAAGACTTTGGGTGAGCGCCCCCACAGCCGTGCAGGCTCCAGCTCGCGGCCATAGCGCCGCCGCTGATTGGCGAGGAACAGGCGGACATACCAGGGGAAGCGGTGGCCAGGCGGGGTTTCGATATGGCTCATGAGATATTCTTCCAGTCTTTGATCCTCTCCGACAGGTCGGGACTAAGAGTCCATTTCAGATATCTCGCGATTTGTTAAAAATAGCTTTTTAACGCCAATATAGACACCAAAAAACATCAGAGATACCCAGACAATCAATCCGCCCCACAACAATACCCATTCTGCGGTATCAAAGCTTCTTGTATATTGATAAATTTTTCCATGGATTCTCTGAATGGGGGTAATGCGGGCTTCGTCCCCGTATTTACCGATAAAATAATCCATGATCTGTTGCTTGGTCATTCCCTTATTGATCATTTCGCCAACTTGATTCTTCCATTCAAGACCACAGGTCATGTTGCAATCCTCCAGGACGAGCGGACATTCGCAGGGACAGGCGAGATCCTTTACAACTTCGTTAACGGTTAGCGCAAAGGCGCTGGCTGGGATTGCGATATAGGTTATTGCCATTAATAAACAGAAAAATAGAAATACCCTGCGGAAAGGAAGCCGCATATTCATGCCTCCTTGCGCTGTTTTGCTTTCCGGGATCGGAAGAGCCATGCAACCACCGCCATAATAGCGAAGACGCCTGTTCCAAACAGTATATAGATTATCGTTTTTATGTTTCTCTGAGTTTCATAGGGCGCACTTTGAGTCTGCGGGTTTTTCATGGAAGTGTATTTGATATCTACCGATGGATTGGGGTCGCTCTTGATGTAACTGATCTTAAATGCGTTTTCCTGGCCTTTGGAAACGCTTTCAAGTTTATAGGTAAAATGGTTAAATCCTTTGATTTCGCTTATCGTCCCCCCTTTTTCTGACATGGCAGCGTTTTCCGGAGGGGAGATGTTGAACGCAGTGCTCCGCAAAGGTTGCTGAATATCAACTTCCATGGTTTTTATGGAGTGATTTGATTTAATCAGATAGTCAAATTCTTTTTTTTTCCTTTTTGCGTCAAACCGTGGTGTGTGGAAGCTGAGATAGAAATTCGGGTAGGGCAGCAGAAGACTCACTTCGTCATACTCGCCTTTATTGACAGTTTTATAAAGTTGGCAAAAATGCTGGCCTTCATGTGAGAGGCTGCAAGCATCGCTGATAACTGAACCTTTGGGTATGAGAAAGCTTGTCTTGATGGGATAGCTTGAAGCATCCTCAAATTTGCCATCATAAATCGCCAGAACACTGGGATCGTCATACTCAGGCATTATTGCCACTTTCATGCGGCCTATGGGCAGGTCTTTTGTGGGAGCACCTTCCCCCAGTGTATTTCCAGCATTCCTATTGCACCCTGAACTGAAGGTTACCAGGAAAGAGATAGTGGCGAAAACCTTGATGTAATTCAGCGTGTTCATGTATAAATGACCTCATGTCATAATTACCAATTCTGTTGAGTTGCAGCAACGCGGGTGCCATCTCAAGATGGCGGAGCTTTATATCCGCCAAGTGGCATCTGCTGGGACTGATAAGCCATAAAGATCATGTCGCGCATGCAATACATTTGTTCATTATAACGTTAGCTCATCAAGTAAATTTTATGTATCATGCCAATTGTACTTTCAGCACTGGGTAAATCCGATGCAATGGGGGTTAATGAAAATGCAACCAGTTGCGCGTTACGGTGCAATACCGGCCCGAATTGATGGCCATAGTCAAAGACCTATGCAGCTTATTGAGCCGGGTTAATCGGCGACCAAAAACATAAAAAGCTGGGTCAACGTCCATGCTGTAGACTCTGGAAACGCGTTGACGTCGAAATGCGGCAGTTGAATAAAATTTAAGTTCAATTATTTTCCACTTCTTTTTGATCTAGGTCAAGCATACAAGGCTATGGCGATGCGAATATTTGATCCTGAGTAAGGTGCGTCAAAATGTCGCAGTAGTGGCAGGGATGGCAAGCTGAGCACCAAGCAAGCGGGTTGAAGGCAATAGCAATAGCAATAGTAGGGCAATGCAGTACCTGAGTGAGTGTCTGAGTTGGAGGTCGGCGTCAATAGCGCTATCCTAATTATTAAGCAGTTGCGTACATGGGAGGTAATAATGCAAGGCAAAAATAAGTTTATTATGGCAGTCGCTCTTTCAGCGAGTTGCTTGACGTTGGGAGCAGCCAATGCTGCAGATGCACCTGAGGTCATCCCGGGGTGGCAGAATGCGGTTCCGGATGGCAAGGATACGCCACTCCATGATCCGATGATCCTGTACTCGTCCGGCGGCGTGGACGGCAAGATGGCGGTTATCGGTCTCCCCAGTTTCAAGACCTATCGCCACATAGATTGCGGTGTTGACACGCACGAAATTTCCTTCGGTGGATCTAACAAAGGTAACAAGAATGGTACGCCGGACGGCAAGTACGTCTATCTGAATGACAAGGGCGCCAACACGATTTGCGAGTTCGATCTTCAAACGGGCTATCTGGCAAGAATCATTGCGTTGCCCTTCCCGTTCGGGGTGCACCATATCGCCATGAGCACCGACGGCAAGAACCTGTTTGCGACGGGTGAATATAGCGGCAAGATGGCCAAGGTCGACATCAAGTCAGGCAAAACCGAAGTGATAGACTGGGGTCCTTCCCCGAGCGCTCCGGATTACATTGATGCCACCAGGAATGGCAAGTATGTTTTCGCGGGCAACTACTACCACTCCACCGTGGGTGTGTTTTCCACCAGCCCTTTCAAGCTGATCAAGGAAATACCGGTAGGCAAGAACCCGCATGGCACGGACATCAATCCGGAAAGCACCATGGTGGTGGTGAGCGACAAGCTTTCGGCAACCATGACTGTCATCGATGTCGACAAACTGGCGGTAAAGAAAGTAATTCCGACCTGCGCCGGCCCCCTGCACTCGGTGATGGACGTGTATAACAAGGATGGCGGTTCCTACCGGGCTGGCATAGATAGCCCCGATGGCCTGACTGCCAAGTACGTCTATGAGAGCTGCTTCGTGGCGGACGCCAACGTGAAGGTGTCTTACGCAAAGCTTGAAGTGGTTGACGAAATTCCGACCCACTACAGAACGGGTCATATTTCCATCTCCCCGGATAACTCCTATGTGTTGTCTTTGAACAAGTTCTCAACCGGCCTGTTCAATCCAACGGGTATCGTGTTCCCGGTCAACTTCGAGATGTGGGATGCGCGCGAGAAGAGCCCCACCTACGGCAAGACCTTGAAGATCATGCCGGTGGATGGCGAACCGCATAACGCCAAGGGCTTGATGGCTTATCTGATCAAGGACTGGACCAAGGGCCAGGCAGAGCAGGGTGGTTTGATTTCTGGCAGGACCGATCTGCTCGACCCTCCTCACCGGGCGTTCTCAAAGCGATACTTTATTCCCAAGGAAAACACCCCGCCAGGCGTCAAGGTTGTTGACGGCGTCAAGGAAGTTCACATGAAGGCCTTCAGCTACGGCTATATTCCCCGGCAGGTGAGGGTGAACAAGGGCGACAAGGTGCGGTTGTTTGCCACCAATATTGACAAGGCAGCCGGTATCACCAAGAACCCCGACGTCACCATGGGCTTGACCATCTATGGTCCTTATGGTCAGAGATCCAACATGGATCTGCCGCGCGGAGTGACCGCAGTGCACGAATTTACTGCGGATATTGCAGGCGAATATGAAATCTTCTGTACGCACTTCTGCGGACCGTTGCATCTGGAAATGAGAGCGGCGTTCTTTGTTGACGATCCCAAGAAGGGGCCTTCCAACCTTGCTACGGGTGACTATGCCGAGGCGCAACATCTGCCTGGCTTGTTGGAAGAAGGTCAGCTTACTATTGCGGAACGTGCGAAGGGTCTGTAATTTACCCTTTGCGTGCAGATACGGATGAATAACCGGCCATCTCCTTGCGGGGGTGGCCTAAAGAGGGAGAAATCGAAAATGAAGAATGCCAAGTTGAAAATAGGCCTAATCGCAATAGCAAGTTTAGGCATGATGTGGGGAAGTGTGTCAGCTTCTGCTGCAGAGAAGCGATGCACCGCCGGAGGGCAGAAGGTAGAGTGCCCTACTGTGTCTGAAGCGGATGCGAAAAAGGCAGCGGATGCTTTTACGAAAGAAGCCGAGGACATGGGGGCAGGCAAAGGCGGCAGCACCTACGGCATCGCGCCGTTTGACTACCTGACGGGCGTAGGCAAGCGAACCGCCTCCTCTGATGCCGGCGCCAAGGCCGGGACTTACAAAGGGGATAGTGGTTATGCCCTTAATGAAAAAGAAACTCACGCCTCGAACAAGACAGAGTTGTGGGATCGGGTGAAAAAACCCTCGTCGGATGGCGTGACTGATAAGTCCGTGTATGATCAATGGACAAACAACTGGTCTCCCAAGTTCGGCGAAACGCTGGTTGCAGGCGCCGATCCAAACCATGGGAAAACCTATTATTATTCCTACTGTATCGCCTGCCACGGCTGGTTGATGCACGGTGATGGACCCAATGCCGCCGAACTGAACCCGCGGCCAAGGACGCTGACCCGTGGCGAGTACATGCAAAAGAAGACCAATCTTGAGTTGTTTAACGTAATCAAGGGCGGCGGCGAGTCGGTATCGCTTTCTTCATCCATGCCCAACTGGGGGAACGTGCTGCAGGATCAGGACATCTGGGATATCATTGCATTTATCCGCGCGATGCAGGATGTTCCGCCACCTAAGAGCGTAGCGGAATATCTTAACCCGAAATCAACCTTCAAGCCGATCAAGGGCGACGTAGATGCACTCAATGCGTCCAAGAGCAAGGAATTCCAGGAGATGCAGGAGATGGTTGAATCGGATATGACCGGACGTGCTCCTGGTTCCGAACTGGTCGGCGGCGGGTTTGTCGCGGGTGGCAACAGGCATGCTCCTGCCGATGTCACATTGAAGGCTGTTAAATAAGGGTTGTTTTCCATGCCGAAAGTGCACCTGCATGCTGAGGTGTGCAAGTAGGCCTGATAAGTTAACTTGTAGTAGATGGTTTGAGCGAGGTATGTCCTACGGATGAAAGTCCAGGGATATACCTCTCTCTTTTTGTGGACAGCAAAAAACATTTTTCTTTTTCAAAACCATCGGTGCCTGAATTTGCCATATAATTCGCATGTATGCGTAGGTCTCAAACATTAAAGCTATAGAGGTGCATCACATGACGTCCCAGGCTACTCTGGCAGTTGCTGAAGAGTTTCAACCATCACTTGGTATTCGATTGCATCAACGTATATTGGTTGCGCTGGATTCCTCCGATCATGCCAATGCCGCCATGCGGAGTGCCGCAGAATTGGCGGAATTGGCCAGCGATCCCGTGATCACCGGCTCCCATGTCTATGCCGCCAAACTGCATGATATGCGTTTCCGCCAGATGGAAGGCGGCTTGCCTGAACAGTTCAGACAGGAGCAGGAGTTGGAGCGCCAACGGGATGTGCATGATGATCTGATCACCCGCGGTTTATCGATTATCACCGATTCTTATCTCGACCAGGCCGCAACCGAATGTGACCGGCTTGGTATCAACTTCAAGCGCTGCTCGCTGGAAGGAAAAAATTACCGTGCGCTCACCCAGGAAACAAATTCCGGCGCATATGATCTGCTCGTCATGGGAGCGCTGGGCCTCGGTGCCATAAGAGGAAGCCGGTTGGGCACTGTATGCGATCGGGTGGCGCGGCGTTCGGATATTGACACGCTTATCATCAAGGAGCCTGACCGCTCTATCAAGGAAGGCCCCGTTGTCGTCGCAGTAGATGGCTCACCCAAGGCCTATGGTGGATTGCTCACGGCCCTGGCCCTGGCCAGGCACTGGCAGGTACCGGTCAAGGTTATTGCCGCTTTTGATCCCTACTACCACTATGTCGCATTTAACCGCATCGCCGGGGTGTTGTCTGAAGAAGCGGGCAAGGTTTTTAAATTCAAGGATCAGGAAAAATTACACGAAGAGATCATCGATTCGGGATTGGCCAAGATATATGACGGCCATTTGGCTGTCGCCCGATCCATTGCCAAGGATTTTGGCGTCGAGATAGATACAGAACTGCTGGATGGCAAGCCTCATGATGCCATTGAAAAGTATGTCAGGAAAGTCAGCCCGTCGCTGCTGATCGTCGGCAAATTGGGTATCCATGCCGATGATGAACTTGATATCGGCGGCAACAGCGAGCATTTGCTGCAGAATGTGGATTGCTCCATCTTGCTCAGCATGCGTGAGCATCAACCAAAGATAGATGTCGTGTCCGAGGTTACTACCTCCTGGACCCATGAAGCCGAAACCAGGATGGAGCGGGTGCCATCCTTTGTTCGCAACATGGCGCGCATGGCCATAATGCGCTATGCGCAGGAACACGGCCATACCGTCATCACCCAGAGGATTGTGGAAGAAGCGACTGCCCAACTCATGCCGAGCCATGCGGAGCAGGCCATGGGAGAGATTGTTGCCGCCTACGATGCAGGAGAGCTGAAACGCAAGCCTGATGCAGAAGAAGCGATGCGCTGGTCCAACGATGCAGTCGCGCTGTTACGCACCATCACAGACCTTTCGGTGCGCGGCAATCTCAGCATGCGTGCCGAAAAAAAAGCCCGCCAGGAAAAGTGTGACGCTGTGGAAGCAAGACACATTAAACCGTTTCTTGAAGCTGAAACACCGGTGCCAATTAATCAGTCACCAGCATCCAGTCCTTCAGAACTCCACTGGCAGCATGCCGCACTGGCACGCCTGATGCGGGTACCCGAGGGTTTCATGCGCGACAGTTGCAAGCAGCGCATTGAGAACTTTGCCCAACAGAATGGTTGCGACGAAATCACCTTGGAAGTGGCTGAAAACGGCCTCAAGCTGGCTCGCGGTGAAATGGAAAAAACCATGAAGGAACAAAGTGTGCCGGCTGCCAAGGCGGCGCAAGATGGCTGCCCCTTTGGTTTCGGTAAAAAAACAAGTGCTGTTGACAACAGCGTCTTGCCATGGACCGGCGAGGCTGAGAAAATCATGCGAGGACTGCCGGAGGGCATGAGCCGCGATATGACACGCAATGCAATAATCTCAATCGCCGCCAAGAATGGCTTGAATGAAATCACTGCGGATTTGGTAAGACAGGTGCTGGATACTTTCAAATCCGGATCAGCCAAAGCCGGTGAAACCATGCCTTGGGATGAAGATGCCCGTGATAGTCTCAGCCGTGCACCGGACATGGTGCGTGGCATGCTGATCAAGGAAGTGGAGAACTGGGCGCAGCATAATCATCGTTCCCGTGTTGACCTCGCCACAGTGAGTACTGTCAAGCAAGAATGGCAGTCCAAGGGTTATTTCCACATGAATCCAGAAGATCCGCGCAGCAACCCTAGCCTGTAAGAGAACGATAATGAATGTCCCCTACACAGCCAATGCCGCTGCATGCGATTTATTTCTGCTCGCCATTAACCTGACAAAACGATGCAACCTCGCCTGCGCCCATTGCTACATGGACGCGGAAACCCTGAAGTATGGCGGTGAAAATGAGCTCACCACGGAAGAGGTGCGTGGCTTGCTGGAGGATGTCGCGGGCCGCAGCACTGAAACCATGGTCGTGCTCACCGGCGGTGAGCCGCTGATGCGCGGCGATCTGGAAGAACTGGTGGCCCATGGCACTGCACTTGGCCTTTCCATGGTGGTGGGGACAAATGGGGTCGCGCTCACCGATAAACGCGTGCAATCACTGAAGGCAGCCGGGGCAATGGGTGCCGGCATCAGTGTTGATTCCCTCGATCCTGAAAAGCATGATGCCTTTCGCGGGCTTCCCGGCGCGTGGGAGAAAACCCTGAATGGCATAGAGGCCTGCAAGCGCCATGATTTATCTTTCCAGATACATTTCTCCGTCACCGAATCCAATGCCGGAGAAGTCTCGGCAATGATAGACTTTGCCCGTGCCTCGGGGGCGCGGGTGCTGAACGTGTTTTTCCTGGTTTGCACCGGCCGCGGCGAATCCATGTCGGACATCAGCCCCATCACCTATGAGCGGGTGCTTAACCAGTTGGTGGCAGCCCAGGAGCAAAGCCAGGACCTGCTGATCCGCGCGCGCTGTGCGCCCCATTACAAGCGCATCGCCTATCAACGTAATCCAGGTTCGACACTCACCCGGGCTGCTGGCTACGAAGGCGGTGGTTGCCTGGCGGGTATCCATTATTGCCGTATAACTCCGGAAGGCGGGGTTACGGCCTGTCCTTATATTCCCGAGGAGGAAGGCAGCATCCGCGACATGAAATTCTGGGATATCTGGAATCAATCGCCCACCTTTCAATCCTTGCGCAATCCAAAGCTGCAAGGGAAGTGCGGCAGCTGTGAATTCCAGAAATTGTGCGGTGGGTGCCGTGCGCGGCCTCTCGCCATGGGCGGCAGCCTGATGGATACCGATCCCTGGTGCATCCATATACCCGACGGGTCTGCCGTCATAGAACCATTGCTTGAGCAGCCAAAGAAACTTGCCTGGAGCAAGGAGGCGGAGAAACGCCTGTCGAGAGTCCCCTCCTTCTTGCGCAAGATGGTCAAGAACCGTGCTGAAAGTTATGTGCACGAACTGGGTATACACGTGGTGACGGAGGAACACCTGGCTACCCTGTCTGCAAAGCGTTTCGGAAGCGGTGGACCGCCACGGCCTGGCACCAAGCCAGAAGGAGCGGAGCAAGCAACTCAACAAATCACGCAAGCGACAGGACAGGTTAGCGGTGACATGCTGCCCTGGAGTGAGCAGGCTCGGGAACGTCTGGCAGCCATGCCCGCCTTTCTGCAGGAAGGTGTACGCGCGGTTGCCGAGGATGTCGCCCGTTCTGAAGGCAGGCTGGAAGTAAATATCAAGCTTCTGGACAGACTGGAATCAGAAACCCAGCCCGGCCGCAGCTTGCCATGGACTGATGAATCAGATCAGTTGCTCACGGAGTTTCTCGCTGACAAGGCTCCTCAGGTGCTTATGTTCGTTGCGCCTGCACTGGAAAGTGCCACCGAACACTTTGCAAGGAAACGACGCGCCATAACGGTGGAGCGGGCTGATGTTGAGGAAGCTATCGCCCAGCTTACCGGTGGTGTGGAATGGGATGAAGATGCCTTGGCACGTGTATTGTCAGCGCCCGACTTCAACCGGGCAGGCATCAAGAAAGCCGCTGAATTCAATGCACGAAAGGAAGGCCTCAAGCGAATTACTTCCGGCGACCTGACGCGTTTCCGCAATAGCGCCATGATGCGCGCGGTGCAACGCATGAAGGGATTCGGGATGCAGGAATTGAGCTTCAATGCCTATGAGATCGCGCGTGATCGTGTGCCGCGCCTCAAGGATAATCCAGAAGCCGACAAACGTTTTGATACCATCCGGAATTTCGTTGCGGCGAGAGAAAACCCAGGCGATTTACTGGGCCGGGATTTGCTCGAAAAAATGAAGGCGCACCTCAAGGCTAACAAGTAGAATTTGATTGATCGAACAAGACAGAAGCCAACGGCATAGCGATGGATAAAGTTGATGTACTCATAATCGGCGGTGGCATCTCAGGACTTGCCTCAGCCTGGTGGCTGGCGCGCAGCGGCCTCTCAGTCGAAGTATGGGAAGCAAAAAAGCGGCCGGGCGGCAAGATCATGAGCACCCGGCAGGACGGCTATCTCACCGAACGTGCTGCGTCCATGGTATTGAATTTCCGCCCCGAGGTTGCAGAGCTGGTGCGCGAAGCGGGGCTGGAATCGGCAAAGACAGCCCGCTTACCTACCGCAGAGGCACGCCGTTACCTGTTACACCAAGGCCGCCTGAATGCGCTGCCCATGCGCTTGGGTGCCATGGTGGCTTCGCCCTTATGGAGTCTGCGCGGCAAATTGCGCCTGCTGGCCGAACCATTCATCTTCTCCAGTGGGCGGGCCGATGAATCGGTGAGCGAATTTATCACCCGTCGGCTTGGCCATGAAATATTGGAAAAGGCCATGGAGCCTTTCATTGCCGGTACGCTGGCGGCGGATGCGGATCAGGCCAGCGCCGCTGCCGTTTTGCCGCGTCTTACCGCACTGGAGCGTCGCTATGGCAGCATCAGTGCCGGGGTGCTGGTTAACCGTATATTGCGCCGGCGCACGGCCTGCACTACCGATACCTTTTCCTTCCGTGGCGGTATGGGGACGCTGGTGGAGACCCTGGCCAAAACTCCCGGGATCAATCTGCGCACCGGCCATTCCGCTGAAGAATTGGTTCGTGAGCGGGACGGCTGGCAGGTCACGGCGGCAACACTGCATGGACAACACACCGTGTTTGCAAGCCATGTAATCGTGGCAACACCTGCACATGCGGCGGCGGCACTGGTTGCTTCATCGGATAACGAACTGGCAGAACTGTTGCGGGGGATCAGTTACACCGGCTTGACTGTTGTGCATGCAGGGATAGCTCGTGATGCCGTGGGGCATCCGCTGGATGGCACCGGGTTTTTGGCACCGAGGGGAGAAAGTGCAACCCTGACGGGTAATTTATGGATGAGCACCTTGTTTCCGGACAGGGCGCCTCCGGGAAAAGTCCTGCTGACTTCATATCTTGGTGGTGCGCGCGCACCCCATGTGGCGGACTGGGACGACGAGCGTCTCGTGGACGAGGTGCTCAGAAAGTTGCGCCCGCTGATAGATTTAAAAACCGACCCGGAGATGGTGCGTATAGACAGGCATCGGGAGGCATTGCCCGCGTATCACGGCGCCTACCAGGCGCGAATGCAGGCAATCACGGCCCGCTTGCAACACATTCCCGGACTCCACCTTGAGGCCAACTACAGGGGGGGTGTATCAGTGCGTGACCGCCTTGCCCGTGGCCATGCTGTTGCGAACCATATCCTGGGGGCACGGCGATGGTCATCCGTTGAGCGGAAAATGCGCGAAGAAAACGAGAAACCAGGTGGGAGAGTTACGCAATCCATGGATTCAATGGACCCTGCAATTGAATGACAATTTCTCAATAGGGTGGTTGGGTATAGCCTGCCCTCAGCTTAGTCGAAGGGCGTAGCGTGACCAACAAATAAGTCAAGAACCTAAACAGAGTGTTTCATAGCCAGAAAAAAGGAGCGCAAAATGAGAAAATGTCGAGTGAGAGCAGTCTCCGTCATTCTATGTTTGAGCGTGATAAGTTTTTCCAATGCGGGATTCTCCGGGGAATTATCAAAGACTAAGGCTGACCCAGGCAAAAACGCAACGTGGACTGGAGATGCAGGCAAGGATAACTTCATTGGGAATTGTGCTCCTTGCCATGGAGAAACAGGGAAAGGGGATGGCCCTCTTGCAGATACTCTCGGGGAAGGGGTGAAACCTCGTAATTTGAGTGATGCCAAACTTTTATCAGCGCGAACAGACGAGTTTCTTTTCAAGGTGGTCAAATCCGGTGGAGCTTCCATGGGTTTTGCCGAGGCAATGCCAAGTTGGAAAGAAACCTTTACCGATACAGAGATAAAACAGATTATTCAATATGTCAGGAACAGTATCTGCAAGTGCAAATACAAGGATAAATAATGAATTGGGTGGCAGGATTTTGCTTGTTTTATTGCGCTGGCAAGCAGGCAATAAAGGGGCAAAACTAGGCAAATCTGAATAGACCGAATGATGGATTGCGCGGATAGTTTTATAAATTTGTTGCTACTTCCTTTGAAACGATTGAGTACGCGTACATGAGCATGACTGATTCAGAACTCCGTTTTGCCAAGCGGGCCATAAGGCGCAAAAAACTTTTTCTGGTGCTCTCTATTACAAGTGTAGTCGTAGGGCTTAGCTTGACATTGTATTACTCCTGGCAGTTCGCCACTCAACCAGGTTTTGCTCCTGGCATTCATTTTGTGCTGGTGCTCCTGATTCTCCTTATGGCCAGACAGAATCTGCGTCAGTACTATTATGCAAGAATTCTTGAAAAATTGATTGCATGAAAATGATGTACCTCAGGAACATTGCTCGCGCAACGCCGTTTACATCATCCATTCGCGGGGTAACTTTCCCGTTTCCTTGATCGAATAAATGGCGATGCTCATTGTGATCAGGGGACGGTTTTTCTATCCTCTTTATGGGCACCCGGTGCAGCCTTACCCTTCAGCGCCTTTTCTATTGGCCTTCCATCCAATGGAGTCTCGGCCAAACGAATCAATGCACGATCGCCTTGCAAGAGCTTATTGATGTCCTTCGAGCCCCAATCAGGCTCCCAATTACCGACCAGGCCATTCCAAACCTGTGTAATCGCAACCACCTCTGCATCAGAGAATGGCTTAAATTGACCACCCTTCTGAATCATCAATTCCGTATACTTTTTCATGGAATGTGAAACGACTATAAAAGGCGGCCCGCATCGAGCGCAGTATTTGAGCATTTTATCAGCAGGATGACAGGTGGTGCATCGGCTATAGGCAAGGGTAACGGCCTCGTCAGGGGTGTAGGAGAGATAGCCCCGGTACTTGGCTTCTGCCAGTATTTGCTTACCCAGCGGGTTAGGAACAGTCACCGCGCCAATCGCCGCAACAATCACAAAAATAAATAGGCCTGCTACCAATTTGTATTTTTTCATAATCTGCTTTCTGTGCCCTGCCAGCTTTATTTTACCCACAGTTTAGCCACTGTGTTCGCATCCAGTTTGATCAAGGTATCCTTTTCCATATCAGCAAACCAGATATCCCCTTTTGAATCAGCGTCAATCCCCTTGGGTTTGCTCTTGCCAGGGCCTACATCAAATTCCAAAAATGCACTGGTTGCCGGGTTGAATACTGCTATCCTGCTGCTCGTCAGGAGTGTGCAATATATTTTTCCATCAATTCCCACGGTCAAGCCTTCAATTGCACCGTTACTTGGCATCAAAAAGGTTTTAAACTTTTTCGTTGCAGGGTTAAACGTCATCAAATTGCGCCCAATGTGACCGCCAAACCAGAGCGACCCCGATCTGTCTATGGCAATGTCCCTTGGGGTTTCGTGGGGATTCGGCAATTCGTACTCATGAATCGCACCATCCTTGGGGTTTAACATGGCCAGTTTATTACCCTCGGTTTCCAGAAACCATACCAAGCCTTTTTTGTCCACGACTACACCCGACGGACGGCTGGCGGGTGTAGGAACCGGATATTCCCGGAATACCTCTTTCCGGGGGTCGAACATGCCGATCTTGTTTCCATAAAATTCAGTAAACCAGATATTTCCCCGGGAGTCAGACGCAATCCTGGAAGGCATGCTTTCTATCGTGGGAACATCGTATTCCTTGAATGACAGCGAGACTGGATCGAGAGCCCCGATCTGGTTTGCATTTGACTCGGTAAACCATAGCTTGCCCGAATTGTTGATCGTTACATCTGTGGGAGCGCTAGAGGGAGTGGGGATATTGTGCTCAGAAAAAACACCCTTGGCAGATTGAAACCTGCCAATTTTATTAAGGTTCGACTCAATAAACCAAACGGTGTCAGTTTTATCGACAACAATCCGTGTAGGTAAAGTATAAGCAGTGGGCACTTTGAAGGACTTGAAGGTGTCAGCCCCACATGACGAGGAACATAGGAAACTACCGAGAATTATCCAGAATACTGCTGCTATTTTCACTAAATTATCCTTATCTAAAATTAGGGTGCAGGGCACGACTACATGGTTGCAGGGAAAAGGGGCAAAGCCAGGAGCAGTTTCCAGCATTGCCCAGAACAACTAGGCCTAGACAAATAATAAGTAGAATATGACTTGTCGATACGTTAAAGCCAGAAAAGTTTCATAATGTGAAGCGGGTCCTTATTAGGGCCTGGTTTAAGAATGCCCGCCTTTGCGAGATCCTCCGGTTAACCACACACCTAGCGTTGCGATGCCTATAATCACTGCAAGAGCAGCAAGCCATTTGGACAGGCTCCCATTGGTTGTTTTTTCCACAGGGGGAGTTTGCGGAGCATTATATTGCTTACTGCTTTCCGCTAATGCTTCGTTAATGGAAATCATTCCCAGCTTTTTTGCCTCTGTGGCGCTTTGAGTGAACCAGAGTAAAGATCGCTTGCGATCTATCGCCATGTCTGCCGGTAAGCTGCCGAAGTTGGGAATGTCGTATTCATGAAAGATCGCCGTTTCCGGATTAAAGACACCCACCTTGTTTCCCTTGTATTCCAGGAACCAGACATTCCCGTTATCATCATTTACCAGCGCAACGGGCGAACTGCTGGGGGTGGGAATTATGACCTCATCAAATCGCTTCTGTTCAGGAGAAAATACCCCTATCCTGTTTGCCGTCACTTCCACAAACCATACCCTCCCTTGCTTATCTATGGAGATTTTTCCAGGGTTTGCAAATTGAGTGAGCACTTCATGTTCATGAAATACCTCCTGCTCCGGGGTAAATTCGCCTATTTTATTGGCAATGGATTCAGCAAACCAGACATGGCCTTTCTGATCGACAGCTATACTCTTGGGACCGCCGTTGGCGGTAGGAATGGAATACCCTTTTAGCGCAAAAGTCTTGGGATCGACGCGATAGAGATAGTTTTTGTTAGAGGCAAGAAACCATATTGTTCCTTTGGCATCTACGGCTAATTCTTCGGGAATCGAATTATGTGGAATGGCATACTTCGTAAAATATCCGTCCGCAGGTGTGAATCGCCCCAAAATATGAGGCTCCTCCGCACCTTCAACCCATCGAGTAACGGTAAACCAGATTTCCCCATCGGAGCCCAGAGTAATATTTGAAAATCCCATATTCCCCCACGAGGAAGGAAGAGAGTAGGTTGCAAACTCTTTTTTCTCCGGGTCATATACGGCTAGCTTTTTACCCACTTTCTCTGTAAACCAGACACGTCCTGTCGAGTCTATGGCCATAGATTGTGCCGAACTGAGTCCTTCGGGTAGCGCCACTTCCCTGATTGGGGTTGGGGTGTCCGACGTAACCTGGCCTTTGGGCATACCATGTTCGTGGGCATTAACAAGATCTTTGGCATTAACTTGGTCTTTGGCAACGTCATGGTCGTGACCATCCATTGCGAAAGCCGTTCCTCCGCCTATGAGGGTTCCGCACAAAAATACCATCAAGCCATAACTGGTTTTATGCAGAGAAGAATGAAATATTGTTCCCATTGAAAATACCTTATAAAAACTTTGTGAATTCCAACCATTGAATCACCATGTCATGGTGGGCTCATAAACATGGCGCAGTTGCCAGTTTGCATCCTTGTAGGATCCGCCTGCGTGATTCGCGGTATCCTCGCTGCCTATGTTATACCCGCCCAGGTTGACCTGACGCTG
>ORMF011862973.1_pt1 | contig 25788 bp, 24 predicted proteins | sample 1779871 | NCBI WGS metagenome assembly ORMF01 (sample SAMEA104232316, study PRJEB22302) | groundwater metagenome | biome: forest; feature: aquifer; material: groundwater | place: USA | collected 2011-08-07 | depth 5.4 m | reverse complement strand
CGCCTCCGGAACCGGCACAATTGGTTCGGCCCGTTTCGCGACGATCGACTCCTGCATTTTCAGCTCTTCTGCTTCGACACCACGCAAGTATTCGTCAAGACGCGGCCCGAGCTCGCATTCAACTTGCTTTGCCTGAAGGCCATGGCTTCCGACGCATGACCATCCAGTCCACCGACCCGGAGATGAGTGGGGCGCGGCCCTGCCGAATCCTGTTCGTGAATTCCACATCGGAAGTTGGCGGCGCCGACGTGGACTTGCTTGAGATCTGCCGCTGCCTGGATCGCGGGCGTTTTTCTCCTATCGTGGTCTTGCCGCACGAAGGGCCGCTGTCGCTGCGGTTTGAAGCCGCCGGCGTGCGAATGGTCTACTGCGACACGGCACCCGTGAAGCACTTTCGCACGGTCGGCGAAATCGTGGGCTATCCGTGTCGCCTGCTGTGGACCGTGGTAACGCTGTGGCGGCTCATCCGGCGGGAAGGCGTACAGATCGTTCACGTGAATACCGCCGTGCTCCCAGCGGCGGGGTACGCGGCGTGGCTGGCCGGTGCGTTCTGTGTGTGGCACGTGCGCGAAATCGAGTTGCTTCAGCGGTCGCGGATCGTCGGGGCGTTTCTCCGCACCAGCATGCGGATTTGCGCCAGTCGTATCGTCGCGATTTCGCATGCGGTTGCCGCCGGGCTCGGCCCTTGGGCGACCGCGAGAACCCGCGTCATCTACCACGGTGTGGATATCGAGCGCTTCGTCCCAAACGCCTCCGACTGCGCCGTGCGGAACGAGTATCACATTCCTGGTGATGCGGCCGTGATTGGCTACGTCGGACGGCTGTCACCCATCAAAGGCTTGAGCGGTCTGATCACCGCGTTTTCGGAGGTCCGCGGGAGCCGCCGCGACGCATATCTGCTGCTGGTCGGACCCGTGCTCGGCTATCAAGCCCACGTCGAGGATCTGCAACGGGAGGCGAACGACCTGGGCCTCGCGGAGTTCGTCATTTTTGCAACCGCATGCGAAGACGTGGCCTCGGCCATTCGGGCCATGGACGTGGTTGTCATTCCTACGCTCGTTCCCGAAGGTCTGGGGCTTGCGATTCTGGAGAGTCTCGCAACCGGCCGACCTGTCGTGGCGACGAATCACGGGGGCCCGGTGGAGATCCTTGCCGACTGTCTGGCGGCGCGTCTGATTCCACCGCGAAATTCCGCCGCGATTGCGACGGCTGTCACCGAGATACTGGACGCTCCGGAAGACCGTCGCCGAGCGCTCAGTGCCGAGGCGCGTGCCTGGGCAGTCGAGCGCTTCGGCATTCATCGGATGATCACCGAGTTGATGGACGTGTACAGAGTTGCGGCGTGAGCACATCTCGGGAGCATCCCGCCCTTTGTGGCCTGTGGCTTGGGCCGTCGTTGAACGGCGAAGTGTAGGTCGTGAAGACCGGTATGCATGAACGTTCAGCCCAAGGCGCGGCTGTCGCGTTCTCCGTCGTCATTCCCACGCTCAATCGAGGAAGGAAAGTGCTCCGCGCCGTACGGAGCGTACTGGCGCAGACCTGCAGCGATTTCGATGTGTGGGTGATCGACGATGGGTCCGACGGGACGGAGCAGTTGCTGGCGAATCTCGATCCCAGAGTCCGGTACCTGCGGGGAACGGGTGGGGGCGTCGCCGCAGCGCGGAATGCCGGCATCGACAACTCAACCGGGCGTTTCGTGGCTTTCCTGGACGCCGACGACTGGTGGTATCCGAGGAAGCTGGAGCGCACCTTGGATGCGATTCGACTCCACCCGGAGGGCGGGCTGTTCTATTCACGACTGGACTATGTTGACGGTGACGGCGCCAGGCTGTGGACACCCCAGGTTCGTGACGTGAACGGCGATGGTTACATCGCCGTCTTGGAGAGCAACTTCATCGCGAATTCCACGGTCGCCGTGGGGCGCGCGTGCGTGACGGCCGTTGGCGGATTCGACACCTCGCTCAGTGGTTGCGAGGATTGGGATCTGTGGATTCGAGTGGCGCGAAAGTATCCGATTCATCTCGTGCCAGAAGTATTGGCGGCCTACGAGTACCTGTCGGAGGGAAGCATCACCTTACGGTACGGTGCCTGGGTGAAGGCCATTGACGCGGTACTCTCCAACGCCTTTCAAGCAGATTCGCAGCTCTCGGCGCGCGTCAAGCGCCGCGTCTGCTCCGGCGTGGCGTGCTCGAAAGGTCGAATCTGTCTTGGAGGGCGAGACGATCGCCTTGCCCTGAAGGAGTTCAAGAAGGCGTTGTGTCTGAGACCGGCCAATTGGCGGTCTCTGGTCTACATGATCGTGTTGCTTGTTCCGTTGTTGAGAAAACTGCTGCCACACAGAGCCAAAGCGGCGCTGCGCCTGCCAGAAGTTCGCGGAGACGCCGCATGGTCTCCCCATCTCGTCGAGTAATGACGAAACTGGATTCGGTCAGGTCGGTCCGACGATCGTCACGATGGAGTCAACAGCTCCAGGAGTTCTCAGGACGTCGGCTCCATGCGGGCGGTCGTCCGGTCGGCCTTGCCCGGGCCGCGCAATCGCTGGCCTTCGTCATGATCGCGCTCTTGACGGTTCAACGTAATGATCTGGCGATCATCCAGATAGCTCTCGGTTCAACGCGCATCAGTGAACTCCTGGCGGTTGGCGTAGTGTCCCTGGTCTTGTTCAATGCCTGTGTGACATCAGGGAGAACACGCCGCATCCCAAGGGGCATCACCGTGGCGATCGTGCTGTTCTTCGGCGTGATGTTGCTCTCGTCATTTCTTTCTGCCCAAATCCATTCGGGAGCGAACGTTCGTGCCATTGTGAGACGTCCAGACAGGGAGGTGCCCTTTCTCAAGAGTTACACGACGCTGCTGTCCTGGGGCCTCGGAGTCGTCACGTTCTACGCCGTCGTCGTGACGATCAATACCCCCGCGTCATTGAGGCGCGCGTTGAAGTGGTGGGTGATTGGTGGCGCAGCATGCTCGGCGATCGCGGTTTACAGCGCGCCCGCGACCGTATTCGGCTGGCCGCTCGCCGACACCATCGGTGTGTCAGCCCGTGCGGCGGCCGTGATTGGAGCGGAAGACATCCTGCCGCGAGTGTACGGCCTCACCGGGGAACCGCGCCATTTGGTGACCTTCCTGGTGAGCCTGTTGCCGCTCCTCGTGCTGGCGGGGGCATCGAGAGTGACTGTCATGGGCCCGAGAGCGCAGAGCCTGTGTCTCGGCCTGTGCGCCTTGGCATTTCTCTTGACGTTATCACGCTCGACGCTCGTGTACGGAGCCGCGATGGTTGCCTTGGTCCTGTTCTTTGGGTCGACCGGCAAGAGGAACATGACCATTCCTGCTCCCGCCAGAACGATACTCGTCACGTGCCTGGTGTTGGTCCCCACCGTTGCAGTTGTCGAATTTGCACTGGCTCTGTTTCGCCTCCCGGATCTCTGGACGATATTTCGATATCAACTGGACTCCATGGCGAGCTCGGACGACAACCTGAGCAATTGGTTTCAGACGATTGGTTGGCAAGTGGCTTGGGCGGCTTTTTGGGACCATCCACTGCTTGGGGTCGGCATAGGGAATCTGAGCTTCTATGTGGACCAGTACATCGGAGTCGTGCAGCAACCTACCTGGTTGCCGGACAGTCAGTATGTCGTCGTGACGCCTGTCAACAACGTCTATCTCGACCTTCTTTCAGAAACGGGTCTCCTGGGAGTCACCGCGTTCGTCGTTCTCGTCGGTACAATCAGTCGCTCGGGATGGAAGGCGAGTCGCGTGGCTGGCCCGAGCGGTCGCGCAGTGGTGTCAGGTCTGCTGTGCGGGATGCTGATGCTGCTCGTCGCGTTCGTGTTTTTTTCGGCGTTCAATTTCGCGTACGTGTGGGCGTCTCTGGCATTCCTGGTCGTCGCCGCGCGGTTGGTACTCAACGAACCGGACTGCTTCGAATGCTGGGCCGCCGGTCGGTCGGCTTGATGGTCCAGCCTCGGCTCTCATGAACAGCGCTCGCGATCTGTCGATTGTGATTGTGAGCCACAATCACGCGGCGGTCCTCGCAAAATGCCTGGCATCCCTCTTCTGTTGCGCCTCGGCGGCGTCATTCGATGTCCTTGTCATCGACAATACGCGCGCGGACGGCATTGGCGACTGGGTCCGTGCTCAATACCCGCAGGTGCGCATCGTGGGCAACGAGGCCCCTAGAGGGTTCGCGGCGAATGTGAATTGCGGTATCTCGTTTCACCCCGAGTCGCGGTACGTTCTGCTCCTGAATCCAGATACCGAGTGCCTGCCTGGCCTGTTGGACGAGCTTGTCAACTTCATGGACCTCAACGAGGATGTGGGCATCGCGGGACCAATGCTGCTGAACCTGGACGAAACGCTACAGGCTTCATGCCGCCGTTTTTCGAGTCCGGCAACCGTGCTGATGCGAGGACTGCACCTCGACGGCGTAGCTCCGGGTTTGACGGGCATACGCGAGTACCTGATGGAGGACTTCGATCATTGCTCCGTCGCCGAGGTGGATTGGGTCACCGGAGCCGCGCTCATCGCGCGGCGAACGGCGATCGCCGATGTCGGTCTCATGGACGACGATAGGTATTTTCTGTACGCCGAAGACCAAGACTGGTGCCTCCGGATGTGGCGGGCGGGCTGGCGAGTGTGCTATGTGCCGCAAGCACGGGCACGTCACGTACACGGGCGCGAGGGCATCAGGAAACCCTGGAGCAAGGCGGGCCGGTATCAGGTGGTCAGCGCGCTTCGGATGTTCCGCAAGTTTGGATGGAAGTTGGACAGAAGAGACTCCGCGCAACCGGACGCATGACGGCTCTGTGACGCAGCGCGACAGCCCGCGCAGAGGCTCTGCGCTGCCCGCTCTCAGCGTGGCGGCCCTGACGGCGCTATTGTCTTGGGGTTCATTTGCCTTTGCCGGCGTCTACCCTTGGGCTTGGCAACCGCTGCTTGGCGGCGCCGGTCTCATCGGCATCAGCGGGTTGGTGTTCGGCCGCCGGCCTTCGCACGGCGTCGGGTTGGTGCTGGCACTCTGGGCGCTGTGTGTTCTATGCGTCGGTGCGCAACTCCTGCCAGTCAGCCGGACGACGCTCGAGGCAGTGTCCCCCGCAGCGATTCGCCTACTGAGCGAATACAGTCTCTCATTTGCGGTCCAGACTCATCATGCGGTGTCCATTGAGCCGGGGCTGACGACGACCACCCTGATCTTCGCCTCGGTGCTGGGCTTGTTTCTGGCCGGCTTGGACAGGTTGCTTTCCAGTCTGGTCATTGAACGGCTCACGAAGAGCACGCTGGCTATCGGCGTGTTATTAGCGGTGGTCGGGATCGCCCAACGTTCGTCTCCACGGAGCCCAATCTACGGGTTTTGGTACCCGGCGGGCGGTCTCTCGGATGCGTTCGGGCCCTTCATCAATCGCAATCACTTCGCGGGCTGGATGGTCATGGCATGCGGCCTTGGCCTGGGCTACTTCCAGGGGCTGCTCGCCGAGAAACGGCCGCCGCGTACGTGGCAGTCGCGGTTTGTATGGTTGGGAAGTCGCGAGGGCACGCGTATTGTCCTGACGACCTTCGCCCTCGGCATCATGATGCTGGCGACGACATGGAGCATCTCGCGTTCTGGGATTGCGAGTCTCGTGGTCGTCATCGTGTCGAGCATGCTGTTCGCGAGACCGACAGGCAGCCGTTCCGGACTGGTGAGACTCGCACGGCCGATCGTCATCTCATTGATGCTGATTGCCGGACTGTGGCGAGGGGTGGACGTGATCGCTGGTCGTTTCACGACGCCAGACAGCCTGCTGACACGACTGGGCGCTTGGCGCGACACGTGGTCCATTGTCAGGGATTTCCCGCTCACCGGCACTGGCATGAACACCTATACGGTCGCCACGCTTTTCTATCAGCGAAGCAATGAGGGCGTTCATCTGGCGGAGGCTCACAACGACTACCTTCAACTACTGTCCGACGGCGGACTCTTGGTGGCGGTTCCCGTGGTGTGCGCCATCCTTGCCGCCATCCGCGTAGTGCGCGCCCGCTGGACGTCGCTACCCCCAAGCGTCCGCATCGGAGCCGTCCAGCGCGGCGCCGCGCTCGGGCTTCTCGGCATCGCCGTCCAGGAGATGGCGGAGTTCAGCCTCCAAAAGCCCGCCAACGCCGTTCTGTTCGTGATACTGCTGGCGATTGCGATGTATGAGCCCGGCCGATCGCACCCATCGCCGAGCCGCAATATCTTGAACCCGACGCTCGGTGGCACGCCCACACTGAAACCGGAGCGAGCTTAGAATGCGCGCGCTCGTCACCGGCGGAGCCGGGTTCATCGGAAGTACTCTCGTGGACCGTCTGCTCGCCGCTGGCCACCACGTCGTCATTTACGACAACTTCTCCACGGGACAACGGGACTTTCTGGTCGGCGCAATGGCGTCGCCTCTCGTGACGCTCGTCGAGGCCGATGTGCTTCACCTGGACTCGCTGACGACCGCAATGTCAGGCTGCGATGTGGCGTTCCACCTGGCAGCTAGCGCCGACGTCCGCTTCGGCACCGAACATCCAGGGAAGGATCTACAGCAGAACACCATCGCCACCTTCACGGTGCTCGAAGCCATGCGGGCCGCAGGAGTAAAGCGGATTGTGTTCTCGTCCACGGGATCTGTGTACGGCGAGCCGTCCACCTTCCCCACGCCAGAAGATGCGCCCTTCCCGGTGCAGACGTCCCTCTACGGTGCGTCCAAGCTCTCAGGAGAGAGCCTGATTGCCGCCTACTGTGAAGGATTCGGATTCGAAGGCTTCATCTTCCGATTCGTGTCCATTCTGGGTGAGCGCTACACACACGGACACGTCTTCGACTTCTGCAAGAGTCTATTGCGCGACCCGTCGGCACTGAAGGTGCTGGGAAATGGCAGGCAGCGAAAGTCGTACCTTTACGTGCAGGATTGCATCGACGCGATTCTGATGGCCCTCGACAGGTCGCCCGACCGGCTGAACATCTTGAACCTCGGTACCGATGAGTACAGCCAGGTGAACGAGTCGATCGCGTGGATTACGGGACGGCTCGGCCTGTCGCCGAAGCTGGAATACTCAGGCGGTGAGCGTGGCTGGATCGGCGATAGCCCGTTCATCTTCCTCGACTGCTCTCGCATTCGCGCGCTTGGCTGGAAGCCGACACTCACCATCCAGGAAGCAGTGGTCCGCACGGTGGACTTCCTCGTACAGAACAGGCATCTGATCGACGCGCGGCCATGAAGGTGTGCGTGCTCGGCCTGTGGCACCTGGGCTCAGTGACGGCAGCGTGCCTTGCGCGCCTCGGACATGAAGTGGTGGGTTGCGACGCCGACCAAGACGTGGTGACCGGTCTCCTGCAGGACAGGCCCCCTGTTGGCGAACCAGGACTGCCGGAACTCATCCAACAGCAGCGAGACGAGAAACGTCTCAGCTTTACCACCGACCTGTCGGAGGCCCTGCGCTCCGCACAGGTGATATGGGTGACCTACGACACGCCGGTAGACGAGGACGACCGGGCGGATGTGGACTTCGTGATCTCGTCGGTGGAGCGGACGTTTCCATACCTGGACGACGGGACTGTCGTGTTGATCTCGTCGCAGCTGCCGGTGGGCTCCACGAAAGAGCTCGAGCGTCGCTGGGCCCACGTGTCGAACGGCCGGAACGTGAGGTTCGCCTACTCGCCGGAGAACCTCCGACTCGGGAAGGCCATGGACGGGTTCTTGTCGCCTGACAGGATCGTCGTGGGCCTCCGGGACCCGGCCGAACCAGAGGGTTCGGCGCTACGCCTGACGGAACTCTTCGGGGCGCTCGCAGACCGGATCGTGTGGATGGGGGTTGAATCGGCCGAGATGACCAAACACGCCGTGAACGCATTTCTCGCTACCTCGGTGACCTTCATCAACGAAGTGGCAAGGCTGTGCGAAGCCGTGGGAGCTGACGCTGGCGAGGTGGAGCGCGGGCTCAAGACCGAAGCGCGGATTGGTCCGAAGGCATATCTTGGGCCAGGCGCCGCGTTTGCCGGAGGCACGCTCGCCAGAGACGTTCGGTTCCTCCGCTCCATTGGCACGCAGTACAGGAAGGCGACGCCATTTTTCGACGGCCTTGCCGAGAGCAATGCACAACACCGGTCGTGGACGATCGACCGCCTCGAGAGTACCTTGGGAGCCCTGCGCGGGCATCGCATCGCGGTATGGGGTCTCACATACAAAGCGGGAACGACGACCCTGAGGCGTTCAGACGCTGTAGTCCTGTGTCATCACCTCCTGAAACGTGGCGCCACCGTGTTGGCACACGACCCGACCGTCATGACCCCGCTCGCAGAGTTCGACCCCGTGATCGAGACGAGCGGGGATCCAATCCAGACGGCGACGTTGGCCGATGCGCTCGTGGTGGCGACCGGATGGCCGCAGTATCGAGACGTACCGTCCGAACGACTCTTTGCTGCACTGAGACGCCCTGTGGTCGTGGATGCCAACAGGTTCCTTGGCGCCACGATTGGCGCGGATGGCCGCTTCGAGTATTTCTCGGTCGGAAGGCGCCACTAGGGTGAAGCCCTACGAGTTGGCGGGACGGAACGCGGTCATCACCGGCGCAAGCCAGGGACTCGGGAAAGAGATTGCGCGGGCGTATCTCGCGGCGGGAGCCAATGTGCTGATCTGCGCCCGGAGCGTCGCCGACCTCCAACAGGCGCAATCGGAGCTTCAACAGGGCGTGGCGAATTCCGGGTGTGTGCTCGCGGAAATCGCTGATGTGTCCCGAACCGAAGACGCCAGCCGCATTGTCAACGTCGCCCTGAAGCGCTGGGGCCATGTGGACGTGCTCGTGAACAATGCCGGTGTCTACGGACCGCTGGGACCTTCAGATGAGACGGATTGGAGCGAGTGGACACGAGCCATCGAGATCAACGTCTACGGCTCGGTGCTGCCCACCCGCGCACTGCTGCCGCATTTCAAGGAGCGGCGCTACGGCAAGATTGTTCAGATCTCCGGCGGCGGAGCGACCAACCCGCTCCCACGAATCACGGCATACGCCGCATCGAAAGCCGCCGTCATCCGGTTCGCGGAATCGGTGGCTGAAGAGGTGCGTGACTTCGGCATTGACGTGAACGCCATCGCGCCAGGCGCCCTGAACACGCGAATGCTGGATCAGGTGATCGCGTCCGGACCGGCAGCAGTGGGTGAAGTCTTTCACGCCCGGATGGAGCGCATCAAGGCAGAAGGGGGCACGTCGTTGCAGCGCGGCGCAGCGCTGGCGGTGTTTCTGGGATCCGCGGCAAGCGACGGCCTGACGGGCCGGTTGATTAGCGCCGCATGGGATCCGTGGGAAGACCTGACCAATCGCAGGGAAGAGATTGCCGGAACCGACATTTACACCCTCCGGCGCATCACGCCTGCCGACCGTGGGAAGAACTGGGGCAAGGCATGACCCCTCCCTCCGTGGCCATCGTCGGATGCGGTTCGATCGGAGGAAAACGGAAGGCGGCCCTCGGGAGCGCGCGCCTGGTGGCGTGCGTGGATCGGGATCTAGAGCGTGCGCGAAATCTTGCCGCTGATTCGTCAGATGTCGCCACCGCGACCAGCCTTGGCGAAGCAATGAATCCGGCCAACCGCCTTCGCCGAGGCTTCGGCGGTCAAGAAGCCGCAAACCACATCGATATCGTGATTGTGGCCACTACGAACGACGCCCTCGCGGACGCGGCGTGCGCGGCGCTGGAGGCTGGTTGCCACGTGCTCGTGGAAAAACCGGCGGCCAGGACTCTGCCCGAGCTGGATCGCATTCAGGGCGCCGCCAGGCGGGCACACAAGCTGGTGCGCGTAGGCTTCAATCACCGTTACCACCCGGCGATGCTCAAGGCCCGCGAGATTGTCGATTCGGGCGCACTAGGCCCACTGATGTTTGTCCGCGGCAGGTACGGTCATGGTGGGCGCCTGGGGTACGACAAGGAATGGCGCGCGAACCCCGAGATCGCCGGCGGGGGAGAGCTGGTCGATCAGGGAGTGCATCTGATCGATCTAGCGCGGTGGTACTTGGGGGACGAGTTCACGAGCGTGGACGGCTTTGCGTCAACCTTCTTCTGGGACATGCCCGTGGACGACAACGCGTTTCTCACACTCCGCACCGCAACAGGGTCGACCGCATTTCTTCACGTCAGCTGCACCGAGTGGAAGAACCTGTTCTCTCTGGAGATCTATGGCCGCGTGGGTAAGCTTCACATCGAAGGCCTGGGCGGTAGCTACGGCGTGGAACGTCTCACATGGTATCGCATGCCGCCGGAGATGGGCCCGCCGGACACGTCCGCGTGGGAGTATCCGCGGGGCGACCGATCGTGGGCGATCGAGTTCGGGGAATTTCTCGACGATGTCGCCGCAAACCGGACACCCGCCGCTGGGCTGAGCGATGCGCGCGCGGCGCTGGTGGTCGTGGAGCAGATCTACGCCGCGCGAACCTGAAGGCTCGCCCCACAAAGAGTCCAGATGATTATCACGAGAAGTCCGCTCCGGATCACGCTTGGCGGCGGCGGCACCGACCTGCCTTCGTACTATCGCCAGCACGGTGGATTCCTGATCGCGGCGGCCATCGATAAGTACGTGTACGTCACCGTGATGCGTCCCTTCACGCCGGGCATCTTTCTGAAGTACTCGCGGCTGGAGCACGTGGATCACGCGGAGGACGTGCAGCACCCGATCGTTCGGGAAGCGCTCGGGCTCACCAAGAACGGAGCGGCGCAGATCGAGATCACCACGCTTGCCGACATTCCGGCGGGCACAGGCCTTGGGTCGTCTGGCAGCTTCACCACGGCCCTCCTCCGAGCGCTTTCGGCATTTCACCGTAAGCCGATGCACCCGGACGAGCTCGCGGAGAGGGCGTGCGATATCGAGATCAACCGGCTCAAGGAGCCGATCGGCAAGCAGGATCAGTACATCGCGGCCTACGGCGGCGTGACCTCTTTTGCGTTTCACCCAGACGAAGGAGTGGATGTCAGGCCTGTGGGGGTGTCGCGGGAGGCGCTCTTCAACCTGGAAGATCACCTGCTCCTGTTCTTCACCGGTTACTCACGAAGCGCGAGTGCCATACTCGCCGATCAGCAGGTGAAGACTGCGGCTGCCGATCGCGATATGGTCGCCAATCTCCACTACGTGAAAGAGCTCGGCCATCGCAGCCTCGAAGCGCTCGAGTCGGGCCACCTCTCCAGGTTTGGCGAATTGATGCACGAGCACTGGGAGCACAAGAAGACGCGTTCGGGCGGCATGAGCAACCCCCAGATCGACGAGTGGTATGAACTGGCCCTGAAGAACGGCGCAACCGGTGGGAAGCTCGTGGGCGCGGGCGGAGGCGGCTTCCTCATGTTCTACGCAGAGGACGCGGCGCGGCTTCGAGCCGCCATGGGGAATGCCGGCCTGGACGAGGTGCGATTCCGGTTTGATTTCGAGGGCACGAAGGTCCTTTTCTCGTGAGCCTTCCCGTGGCGATTCTGGCTGGTGGCCTCGCCACCCGGCTGCGGCCGCTGACCGATGACGTACCAAAGTCGCTGGTTGAGGTGGCGGGCCGTCCGTTTGCCGAGCACCAGCTGCGTCTCCTTCGCCGCCACGGTTTCACCGATGTGGTGTTTTGCGTCGGACACCTTGGCGCACAGATCGAGGGAACCCTGGGGGACGGCAGCTGCTTCGGGATGCGACTGGCGTACGTGGACGATGGGCCGGAGCTGCTTGGCACGGGTGGTGCGCTGCGACGGGCGTTGCCGCACTTGGGCGAGGCGTTTCTCGTGATGTACGGCGACTCGTACCTCGACTGCGACTACGCGGCGATTGCGTCCGCCTTCACGTCCAGCGGCAAGCTGGGCCTGATGACGGTGTTTCACAACGAGAACCGGTGGGAGCGCAGCAATGTGCGCTTCGAGGGCGGAAAGATCAAGGCGTACGACAAGAACGCCGCCGACCCTTCGCTCACGCACGTAGATTATGGCCTCGGCGCCCTCCACGTCGAGGCCCTGGACCGGTATCCAGCGGACCAGAAGCTCGATCTCGCGCAGGTGTACCGCGATCTTCTCTCGGAGGACCAGCTCGCCGCGCACGAAGTGCGCGAGCGCTTCTATGAGATTGGCTCATTTTCTGGATTGGAAGAAGTCCGGTTGAAGCTGGCCGGGAGGAACGCGCCGTGACGTATACCGAGCGGCATTTGAAGGAGACAGCCGAGATTGTGGCGCGTCTGGACGCGGTGGCCATCGACAGGCTGGCGTGCGTGCTCGCGGGGGTTCGGGCGCGCGGAGGCCGCTTGTTCTTTCTCGGCGTGGGCGGCAGCGCCGCCAACTGCTCGCACGCGGTGAACGACTTTCGCAAGCTGGCCGGTTTCGAGGCCTATGCGCCCACGGACAACGTGTCGGAGCTGACCGCACGCACCAACGACGAGGGATGGGACACGACGTTTGCCGCGTGGCTGAAGGGCAGCCGCCTGACCCGCCTGGACGGCGTGTTCGTGATGTCGGTGGGCGGAGGCAGCCTGGCCAAGAACGTGAGTCCCAATCTGGTTCGGGCACTCGAGCACGCGCGCGCCGTGGGCGCGGCTATCGTGGGTATCGTTGGCCGCGATGGCGGATACACCGCGCAAGTGGCCGAGGCCGTTGTCCTCGTGCCCACTATCAACTGCGACAACGTGACGCCGCACAGCGAAGCGTTTCAGGCGGTGGTGTGGCACCTCCTGGTCTCTCATCCCACATTGAAGGTAGGGCCTACCAAGTGGGAGTCGATCACGTAGCGCCGCGCGCGGTGTTTCTGGACCGCGACGGCGTGCTGAACGAAGTGGTGATTCGCGACGGACGTCCCTACCCGCCATACAGCCTGATGGAGCTCACGATCTATCCGGACGTGCCCGGCAGCCTGACCCGGCTGAAGCAGGCGGGGTTCGCGCTCGTGGTGGTGACCAATCAACCCGACGTGGCTCGCGGTGCGCAGACGCGCGAGGTCGTGGAACTCATCAATGCACGCCTCGCTGCAGCGCTTCCGCTGGACGAGTTTCGTGTGTGCTATCACGATGATGCGGACGACTGCGCCTGCCGGAAGCCGTTGCCTGGCCTCCTGACAGCGGCGCCCTGTTACGACCTGCCCCGCAGTTTCGTCGTGGGCGACCGTTGGCGCGATGTCGAGGCCGGTCGGAAGGCGGGATGCCGGACCGTGTTCATCGACCGCGGCTACACAGAACGATCCCCGGTGGCCAACGCGCGCGTCCGCTCGCTGGCAGAGGCAGTGGACTGGATTCTTCAAGGAAACGAGAGACCATGAAGATCTTCGATCAGTTGAGCGTCAAGGTGTTTGCCGACGGGGCCGACCTGGCCGGCATGATTGCGATGGCGCGCGAACCGTACATCAAAGGGTTCACGACAAATCCCACGCTGATGCACAAGGCTGGCATCAGGGACTACGCGGCGTTCGCCAAGGCCGCGCTGAACGCCATTCCCGACCGGCCGATCTCCTTTGAAGTGTTCTCGGACGAGTTCGAGGAGATGGAGCGGCAGGCACGACAGATCGCCACGTGGGGCGACAACGTCTACGTCAAGATCCCCGTCACCAACACACGTGGAGAGTTTTCCGGTCCATTGATCCATCGTCTCACGAGAGCCGGCGTGAAGGTGAATGTAACGGCGCTGATGACGGCGGAGCAGGTCCGCGACGTGTGCTTCTGCCTGAACACCGGCGTGCCGTCGTGCGTCTCGGTGTTCGCGGGACGCGTGGCCGACACCGGTCGCGACCCGCTGCCCATCATGAGAGCGTCGCTGGCGGTGTTGGCGGCGGTCGACGGCGCCGAGTTGATCTGGGCCAGCCCCCGTGAGTTCTTCAATATCTTCCAGGCCGCGGCGATCGGCTGCCACATCATCACGGTGACCAACGACCTGCTGAGGAAGATCCCGTTGACCGGCAAGAACCTCGATCAGTTCTCGCTCGAAACGGTCGAGATGTTCCGCAACGATGCGATTGCGGCCAGGTTTCAACTCTAGCGCCTGTCGCGGTCCACTGCATCTGATGCCACTTCGCATCGCCTTCGATCTCGACGGCGTCCTCGCTGACATGGAAGGCGAGCTGACCCGCCATGCCGAACTCCTCTTCGGCGACGCGATGACGCGTCGTGTGCTCGAAGGGGGCTCTCATGCGCAAGACGCCAGCGCCGAAGTGTCTCCAGCCGAGAAACAGGTCGACAACGACACCGTGCCGCCGACGGTGACGTTGAAGATCACCCGGCGCCAGCAAAGGCGCCTGTGGCGCCACGTCGGGACGATCGAGAACTTCTGGGAGACGCTCGACGAACTCGAGCCAGGCGCAACCGCAAGGTTGGCGGCCATCGTCATCGAGCGACGGTGGGAGATCATCTTCTTGACGAAACGGCCGGAGAGCGCTGGCGCGACAGCACAGATGCAGACGCAACGCTGGCTCGAGTCGAAGGGGTTCACGCTGCCGAGCGTCTACGTCGTGCAGGGATCACGCGGACATATCGCCGCGGCGCTCGGCCTGGATGTCGTCATCGACGACCGTCCCGAGAACTGCCTCGACGTCATCCTCGACTCGAACGCCCGCGCGATTCTGGTGTGGCGCTCGGACGAGACGCAATTGCCCGCCGCCACGAAGCGACTCGGTATCGGAGTCGTCGCGTCGATCGATGAATGCCTGGACATTCTGAGGCAGGTGGATTCGACGCCCGCAGGAAAGCCGAGTGCGATGAATCGCGTGATGCAGCCCCTGGGGTTGAAGGAACCGGCCACGCCTACGATTCATGGTAACGGGAAAGGCCGAGGGCAATGAACATCCTCTCGACAGTGCGGCTCCGGACTCGGCTCTTACTGACGGCGTTCATCGCCGTCGCGCCCCTACTTGGCTTCTTCGTGTACAGCGAGTCGCACCAGAGACCGTGGGTGTTGGTGTTCATAGTGATCGTCGTCAGCGGGGCTGGATTGATCGCAGGAGAAACGCTCGTGTTCCGGCCGATTCAGATGCTCACCGCCGTCACGGAACGACTGGCCGTCGGTGATTTCAGCACGCGCGCGCAACTCGCCCGCGGGGCTCCCGGAATGAGCGAACTCTGCGGCGCCATCAACGGTATGGCGATGCTCCTCGACGCACAATGGCGTCAACGCGATCGCGCCGAGCAATCCCTTCGTGAAACAGAGGAGCGCATGCGGTTCGCCCTCGAGGCCGCGGGCATAGGCATTTGGGACGCGGACTTGAGAACCGGGGTCGTCCATTGGTCCGCGATCAGTGAAGCTCAACACGGTCTTCCGGCCGAAACCTTCGGAGGCACCTTCGACGCGTTCCTGAGTTGCATCCATGCCTCAGACCGCCAGAGCGTGAAGGAGAACCTCGATCGGGCCACGCGTGAGCAGATCGATCTCCATCTTCTCTATCGAACCACGTGGCCCGATGGCAGCCTCCACTGGATCAGAGGAACGGGTCGGACGTTCCGTGACGATGCCGGTGTCCCGGTGCGAGCGGCGGGTGTGGGCATGGATGTGACGGAACACCAGATGCTTGAAGCGCAGCTTCGGCAGTCGCAAAAGATGGATGCCGTGGGACAGCTGGCGGGGGGCATTGCCCACGATTTCAATAACCTGCTCACGGCGATCCACGGATATGCCGAGCTCCTCGCCATGAGCCTTCCCAACACCGACCCGCGCCGTGCGGACACCACCGAAATCAAGCGCGCGGCTGAACGGGCGGCGGATTTGACGCGACAGCTCCTCGCATTCAGTCGGAAACAGATCCTGGCGCCGCAGGTGTTCCGCCTCGGCGATGCGGTGGCGGGGATCACCCCAATGCTGCGGCGATTGATCAGTGAGTCAATCGATCTCAAGATGATCGCGAATGACAGGGGCCACGTGAAGGCCGATGCCGGGCAGATCGAACAGGTGCTGGTGAATCTCACCGTCAACGCACGAGACGCCATGCCGAACGGGGGGCACCTGACGATCGAAACAGCCGATGTGTCCCTCGATGAGCACTTTGCTCGCCAGCACCCCTCGGCTCGACCCGGTCCCCATGTGGTGCTCGCGGTGAGCGACACTGGCCATGGGATGGATGCGGCGACGCAGTCACGCGTCTTCGAACCTTTCTTTACGACGAAGCCTAAAGGGCGGGGAACCGGACTGGGGCTGGCCACTGTCTACGGCATCGTGAAGCAAAGCGGCGGACACCTATGGGTCTACAGCGAGGTGGGGCGCGGCACGACCTTCAAGGTCTACTTACCGTGGACGGATGAACCCCTGCAGGCGGCCCGAGCGCAGCCGGTTGCCGTGAAGGACGTTCGCGGGACCGAGACGGTTCTGATCGTCGAGGACGAGGACATCGTCCGGAGCTTCGCCGAGAAGGCACTGAGTCGCTACGGGTACACGGTCCACGCGATCGCTGATCCGGCGCGGGCCGTCGAGTTCGCCCGCGTGCACCACGCACGCATCCATCTGCTGCTCACCGACGTCGTCCTCCCGGGTATGAGCGGCCCCACGCTCGCGACAGAACTGCTCCGCTGGCACGCCGAGTCAAAGGTGCTGTACATGTCCGGCTACACCAATGACGCAATAATGCATCACGGTGTGCTCGAACCAGGCACGCCGTTCATGCAGAAGCCGTTTACCACTGATGCGCTGGCTCGAAAGGTTCGAGAAATCCTCGGTTCGCCGGTCGATCCGAATTAGACCTGCCTACGCCTGAGCCGCCGCCGTGCCCGCAGACAACGCAGCTTTGATTCGTCCGCGGGTCGGACCACACGAGTATCGCAGTAGTCGCATTCAATACCTTGGACCGAGCCGCGAATTGTGCGTGATGGGCGCGTGTGTCACCGGCGCACACCTGCGTGCGCCCGTGATACGACTGACGGGGGTTACGCGAGCTTGAGGTTCACCTGAGGCTCGTCGCGCAGCGGATCCCTGCGACGGCTTTTCCAGCCGTCGCGGCCGCGCCGCTTGGCGTCGTACAGCGCCGAATCCGCTCGGCGGAGCACCGTCTCGATGCCGTCATCCCCGGATTCAGCCTCGCTCAGACCAATGCTGCACGAGCAGGTGATGGCCCCGGCCAGTGAGCGGACAACGACGTTGCGACAGGCTGCGTTGATCCGCGTCGCCAGCGTCTGAGCGGCTTCGAGGTCGGTTTCTGGCACCACCACGACAAACTCCTCACCACCCAATCTGCCGACAATGTCCGATGCGCGGCAGGTGAGGCGGAGCATGTCGGCGAACTGCTGGAGCAACTGATCGCCGCTGTCGTGGCCGTACGTGTCGTTCACCCGCTTGAAGAAGTCCAGATCGATGACCATCACGCTCATCGGACGGTCGTAGCGTCGCGCCCTGGAGAACTCCGTGCGCGCGATCTCAAACCACCGGCGCCGGGAATGGAGATTGGTGAGGGCATCGGTGCTGACGAGACGGGTGAGATCGTCGCGCGCCACCTGCAGTTCGGCCACGCGCTCGGCAAGATTCGCCTGCAGCGCCGCCACGCGCATCCCGACCTGCACTCGCGCGCGGAGTTCATCGGGATGAATGGGCTTGACCATGTAATCGTCGGCGCCGGCCTCGAGGCCTGTCACGAGATCCAGCCGGCTGGAACGCGCCGTCAGCAGGATGAGATACAAGCCCGCCAGTAATGGTTCCCTTCTCACGCGCCGGCACAGCTCGATGCCGTCGAGACCCGGCATCTCCCAGTCCACGATGGCCAGGGAGAACGATTCCCCGGACGTCAGCAGCTGCCAGGCGGAAGGGCCGTCGCCTGCGACGACCGCTTCAATTCCCCACTTTTCCAGCACGCGCGAAAGAACCGTTGTCGTCACCCGATCGTCGTCGGCAACGACAACGCGCGCACGCGCGTTCTTGAGTCGGGGCTGCTGCGCCACGCCCGTCAGGCAAGCAATGCTGATGCCCGTGGGGGCCACCCACGGCTGCTCTCAGCTACACGCGCCTGCGCATTGAGCGGAGCGTGGCAGTCAGATCGGTGTGCGGATGCGCAGTTGGTACGGCCGTAGGCCCGACCTCTTAGGTCGGGCGCGACCATCTGGGATTCGACCAGGTCGACTACTCGGGCCAGGAACGATTGGCTAGAAGTTTGTGAGTTCGGCTGGGATCACGGCGAGACAATGCGGGCACGCGACGACGCGGCCCCGACGCGGCAAGGTCGACGTAAATGTCACGGTGGCGCGAATGAGCCGCACCGCCTTGAGGCTCGCGATGCGCTCGCCGCACGCTGGGCACCGGACCGGCGTTTCCAGTGTGTACTCCGCGTCGATTTTGCTCTCCTGCAACGGCGGGGAGGGGGATGTGGACTCTGCCGGCGCGATCCCCGCGGTCGCCGTCGTGGCTGCCCGCCTCACGATGTTACGGAGTTGTTCGGCGTTGATCGGCTTGGTGACGTAGTCGACGACGCCAGAGTCACGGCTCTCGCGAATCGTCTCGAGATCGTCGATGGCGGTGACCATGACCACTGGTGTGTGTAGCCAGTGGACGTGTAATCGATCCGCGAGCCACAGGCCATCCTGACCGGGCATCTTCACGTCACACAACACCAGCGACGCCGGCTTATCGATCATCAGTTCAAGCGCCTCGGCGGCGCTGCCGGCCTTCTTGGTGACGTACCCCCAGCCTTCCAGGTAGCGCGCCAGAAGGTCTCGGAACGCCGACTCATCGTCTACCACGAGGACGTAGGAAGCCGGGTCGTGTGGCGGTTGCAACTCACCGGGCTGCCGTTGAGTGGGCTCGAGGAGCGACATGTCCTCCAGCGGGTGGGTCATTGTTCGTGGGCTCTCCATCTCTATCGGATGTTCACCAACGTCTCTGTAATGCACGGCGTGGTGGTGGCTCGCCCTTACGAGAAGTACGCATTCGACACATATTGCTGAAGCATTCGTATAGTGGCATGATCTCGCGTTCCAGCTTGTCGTAGAGAGAGGCGGCATCCGCGGATACCCCGTTGGCGTCGTCCTGTCCACCTGGCTGATCGCCGATCGCCCATCCCGTCACCCCCTCGATCAGTCCTTCGATCCACCAGCCATCGAGTATGCTCAGACTCGGGATCCCGTTCAGGGCGGCTTTCATGCCGCTTGTTCCTGATGCCTCAAGGGGCGGCTGAGGCGTATTGAGCCACAGGTCCACCCCGGAAGTGATCAGGTTCGCCAGCGCAAGGTCGTAGTCTTCGACAAAGGCAATCTTCACGTGGTCTTTCAGCACGTCCTTCAGTTGGAGGATCCGCTGGATTAGTAACTTGCCATCGTGATCGTGCTGTTCGTCGAGGCCTATTCACGCCGGCGCAATCGCTCCGGCCCCGATCGGTGAGTCACACCAACGTTGATCGCACGCCTTAACACTAGCCTTAACACGGCACGTTGTTCGGACATTCCCTGTCAAAGTCGCTTTCCGATGTATCGGCGAGAGCGGCGAACGCAAACAGCGACTGGACACGAAACTTGCTGTGTTGGGCAAATACGCTACGCCCGGGTCGACGGGTTCCAACGCGTCGCAGTCGAATATTCGGGCACTGTTGGAGGCTTTATCTTTGGCGTGGAGCGGTGACCGGTTGCTGGAATCCGAACACCACGTACGCCACCCCGGCGACCGGACGTCCCTGCCGACGCACTGGCCGGAATGTCCACTGCCGTGCGGCGTCGACCGCCGGCGTATCAAAAGGCGGCGCGGACCGAACGACCGTTGTCTTCGCGACCATGCCCGTCGGGGCGATCTCGACTTCGACGAGCACGATTCCGCTGAACAATGCCGCAGGCGGGTACGGCGGTGCGACGGTCTTCGTCGGATGCGGGATCTCGTCGGATCCCGGCGCCACGTCAATCGGCAAGGTGCCCAGCGTCGGCGTGTCGAGCGCTGGAGGTCGAAAGAGGCCTGCGACTAGAACCTTGGATTCCACCGGTTGCCGCAGCTTCGGGTTGCGTGAGGCTGAATCCTCTTCTTCAGCCGGACGGAACTGCCACTGCTGGATGACAACGAGTAACGGGTCGACAAATGGCGGCGTGATGCGCAACGGCGTTACGCGACTCACGCGGCCGTTCTCGCTGAGAGCCACTTCCAGGAAGACTTCGCCACCACCGACCGCCTGAATCGGCACGGTCGGGAGCGGTCCCGCCAGGTAGCGAGCCGGTGTGAACACGTCCTGGGCCGTCAGCGCAACCACAGCGCCCATGGTCAACCGCATGGACACCGCACGGAGTGTGGGCGTCTTCACCGTGAATCGGTGCGTCAGCACATCAAGCCGCGTTCGATCGAGAGCCATGAACCTTACGGTACTGTTTCTGTCCCTTGTTTTGTTCTCAATATTTCGAACGAAATCAACGAGACTCGCATTCTGTCTGTCATCGCGTCGGTGGTGCGTGAAAATGGCACGCCAATATTTCGTGAATGACATATAGTGATATACATATTCACATGATCGTGCACCTTCGAAGAAGGTGTCGTTTACTCGTTGAACGACGATGCGACGGACCGACTAGGGTGCCCACGCAAGACCGCGCGCAAGAAGGAACCGCTGGATGACGCCATTCGATCCAGCGGGCGGCTTACCCGCAGCGTTCGCGCTCCGACTCGGGACCATCGCGGTGACGCTGCTCGTCTCGCGGCAGAACGCCTGGGCGCGCCGCGTCGCGTTTCTCGGATCCGCAATAGCGTCCCTGATCACGGGCCTGACGGCCGCGGACGTGTTACACGCGAGTGCGTCCGTGCGCGGTGTGTTGTTCGTCCATCAGGCATCCGGTTTTTCACTGGGTTACACAGTCGACCCGCTGTCGGCGTGGTTCCTTGTAGTCCTCTCTGTCTTAGCGGCTCCCATCGCGTTCTTCAGCATCGGATACATCGGCCATCTCCACCTCGGTCATCGATCAGCCTTCGTGGGTGTGGCGTTCAACGCCCTGCTCGGCGCCGTGGAGCTCGTGTTCGCGGCGGGCGATGCAGTCACCTTCCTGTTTGCGTGGGAGTTGATGACGCTGGTCAATGCGGCACTGGTGGCGACCGAGCACGAAGAGGGCGCAAGTCGACGTGCGGCGTATCTCTATCTCGTCATGTCGCACGTGGGCACGGGCTGTCTCATTGCCGGATTCTTGACGGCGGCGTCGATGGCCGGCTCCCTCTCCTTTTCGACCCTCCTCTCGGGCGACATCGCGGCAGGGCCGATGCGTGACGTGCTGTTCGGGCTCTTCTTCGTCGGATTCGGCGTGAAGGCGGGCATCATCCCGCTCCACGTGTGGCTCCCGGAGGCGCATCCCGCAGCGCCGAGCAGCATTTCCGCCCTCATGTCCGGCGTGATCATCAAGACAGGTATCTATGGCATCGTGCGCGTCTGTGCCTTCGGTCTCGGCACGCCACGACTGTCCTGGGGGGTTCTCGTGGTGGTCGTGGGAGGATTGTCGGCCGTGCTCGGCGTCCTGTATGCGCTGATGCAGCACGATCTCAAGCGGCTGCTCGCCTATCACAGCATCGAGAACATCGGGATCATCCTCCTGGGCCTGGGTGCTGGGATGGTGGGCCTCGCCTATGGGCGTCGGGATGTCGCGGCGATCGGGGTCGCGGCGAGCCTGTATCACGTGTTGAACCACGCCGTGTTCAAAGGCCTCCTGTTTCTCGGCGTGGGAGGCGTGGTGATGGCCACGGGCACGCGGCACATCGAGGAGTTCGGCGGCCTGCTGCGACGGATGCCGTGGACGGGCTTGCTCTTCCTCGTCGGCGCGATGGCGATTTCGGGCCTCCCTCCTTTGAACGGGTTTGCGAGCGAGTGGCTGACGTTTCAGGCGTTCCTGTACGGGTTTCGCGGTTCTGCGGAACCGCTCGTCCGCTCGCTCTTTCCCGTGGCGGGGGCGGTATTGGCGTTGACGACGGCGCTGGCGGCGGCCTGTTTCGTGAAAGCGTTCGGCATCAGTTTCCTGGCGTTGCCACGGAGCCGCGCGGCGGCCGAGGCACATGAGGTGCCCGCTATCATGCTTCTTCCACAAGCGGGGCTGGCGGCGCTGTGCGTCGGATTGGGGCTGTTCCCCGGCCTTGTGCTGCGCACCCTCGGCGGTGTGCTGGCATCGTTGCCGGGGCTGCCGCTGCAGGCCGACTTGACGCCGAATGGCCTGGGGATGGCGTCCGGGCTCGGGGCGTTCGATCATGTGGTGCCCGTGATGTTCGGCGCCGCGCTGGTGGGTGCCCTCGTCCTCGCGGCGGGGCTGACCATGCGGAGCGGAGCGGCGGTGCGGCGCGTCCCGACGTGGGGCTGCGGCGGAGAGCTGACCGCACGCACCGAATACACGGCAACGGCGTTTTCAAAACCGTTGATGATGATCTTCCGCGCCGTCTATCGACCGACGCGGGAAGTGGAAGCGCTGGCGGAGGTGTCCCCGTATTTTCCGCGGGAGGTGCGCTACCGGGCCGAGATCGAGCCCACCTTCGAACGGTATGTCTATGAACCGCTGCTGCGCGCGGTGCTGCGGATGGCCGATGCGCTGAAGGTGTTGCAAGCCGGCAGCCTCCATGCCTATCTCGCCTATGTGATCGCCTTGGTCGTGACGCTGGTCCTCATGGTCTGGTGGAGAAGTTGATGGCGGTCCTGCTGCAGATCCGGCTCGGAGGCGCGACGTGATTCCGGATGTACTCCGCGCGGTCGGCTTCTCGGTGGTGCAAGTCGCCGGCATGCTCGCCGCCGCACCGCTCTTGAAGACGGCCATCAAGAAGATGAAAGCGAGGCTTCAGAATCGCCAAGGGCCGCCGCTCTTGCAGGGGTACTACGACCTCGCGAAGCTTCTGCGCAAGGAGCCGGTTCGATCCGAGACTGCCTCGTGGGTCTACGTCGCGGGTCCCCGTGTCTATTTCGCGGCGGCTGTCGCTGCCACGACGCTCGTACCCGTACTGTTTGCGGGAGCGCCACTCGAGGACGCCGGTGGCATCCTGCTGTTGGTGGGGACGCTCGCGCTCGGACGCTTCGCGCTCGCCACCGCCGCCCTCGACACCGGCAGTCCGTTCGGAGGTATGGGCGCCAGCCGCGACATGACGATCGCCGCGCTCGCTGAGCCGGCGTTGATGCTCGGGCTCTTCACGTCGGCGCTCGCCGCTGGCTCCTTGAATCTGGGCGCGCTCGTGAGGAGCGTGTTGCCGCAGGGCCCCTCCTTCCACCCGAGCGATATTCTGGCGTTCGCGGGCCTCTTCGTGATCGTGATCGCCGAGACTGGGCGCATTCCCGTCGACAATCCAGCCACACATCTCGAGCTCACGATGATCCACGAGGCGATGGTCCTCGAGTACGCCGGACCCGACCTGGCGCTCGTCGAGTGGGCGTCTGCGCTCAAAGAGTTGTTGTACCTGACGCTGCTGGTGGACCTGTTCTTTCCCGTCGGCATCGCAGTGAGTGCCGCGCCTGGCGCGATGCTCCTGTCGCTGCTGGCGTGGGTTGGGAAAGTCTTCCTGTTGGCGATCGTCGTGACGCTCGCGGAGAGCACGAATGCCAAGCTCCGCCTGTTCCGCGTGCCGGAGCTCGTCTCGGTGTCTCTGGGTCTCGCGTTTCTGGCCCTGGCGATCCGATTCCTCTGAGGGCCCTCATGACCGCTGACATGTTGATCCTCTGTGCGGCCGGCATGCTGGTCAGCGCGTACCTGATGGTGGCTCAGAAGGCACTCTTTACCGCGATCCGCCTGTATGGCGTTCAGTCCATGCTCTTGGCGATCGTGGCGACCACCATCGCGCTCTCCGAAAGGCGACACGACCTGTTCGTCACCGCCGCGTTGACCGTGATGCTGAAGGGCCTGCTGATCCCGTGGTTTCTGATGCGCGTGATCGATCGCATCGGCATCCATCGTGAAATCGAGCCGTTCCTGAATGTGCCCGCTTCATTGCTCGTGTGTCTGGGGCTCACGGTTGTCGGCTATCGCGTCAGCACGGGATTCCCGGCAGGAGCTCGAGGGGTGAGCCATCATCTGATCGGCGTCGCGCTGTCCATGTTGTTGATCGGGCTGTTTCTGATGGTGACGCGGAAGAAAGCGATCACGCAGATCCTCGCCCTGCTGACGGTCGAGAACGCGGTGTTTCTGGTCGCCGTGGGCGTTACGTCGGGAATGCCGCTCATCGTGGAATTGGGGATTTCCTTCGACGTGATCCTCGCCGTGCTCATCCTTGGCATCCTCGTCCAGCGCATCGTCGACCGGTTCGAATCGATGGATGTCAGTCGCCTTTCCAAGCTGAAAGGGTAGCGTGAACCTGCTGGTCTGGACACTCGTCGTTCCCCTGCTCACGGCTGCTATTGGGAGCACGAGCGGTCCGCGGAAGGTGAGGGAGGCCACCATGGTGGGCGGTCTCTCGCTGACGTTTGGTCTGTGTGCGGCGACCGCGCGCCAGTTCCTACGGGGCACTGTTCCCACGGCGTTCGGCGAGGCGTTGCGGGTCGATGGGCTGTCGGCGCTCGTGCTCGTGCTCTGCGGGTTTGTCGGGCTGCTGTCGAGCGCCTACGGCGTCGGGTATTTGCGACGCAACGACGCGCGCGGCCTGGTCACGACGCGGATGCGGCGCGAGTTCTACGGCTTGATTCCGGCCTACGTGTTCGCCATGCTCCTCGTTTCCGTCTCGAACAATCTCGGCATCCTGTGGATCGCGGTCGAGCTGACGACGCTCGCGTCGGTATCCCTCGTGACGTTCCACGACCGCGACACGTCGCTCGAGGCCGCGTGGAAATTCCTGGTGCTCGGCAGTCTGGGACTCGGGTTCGCCCTCCTGGGAACCGTGCTGCTGTTCGCCGCCGGGCAGGGGCAGCTTGGAGAGGGCATGTCAGCGCTGCACTGGACGCGTTTCATGGGGGTCGCGCCGAAGCTGCATCCCTTTACCTTGCGGCTCGGGGTGGTGTTTGCGCTCATCGGATACGGCACCAAAGCTGGCCTGGCTCCGATGCACACCTGGAAACCGGACGCGTATCGTGAGGCGCCGTCTCCTGCCGTCACGCTCATGGCCGTCGGCATGTTGAACGGCGCTCTCTATTGCGTCCTGAGAATTCATCTGATTTCGAAGGCCGCGCTCGGCGCCGAGTTTTCTGGCGGATTGCTGTTGACGCTGGGCCTGCTCTCCGTGCTCATCGCCACGCCGTTTATCCTGATCCAGTGGAACCTCAAGCGGCTGCTGGCCTATTCGAGCATCGAGCACGTCGGGATCATGGCCGTCGGGGTTGGGCTCGGGGTGGAGGCCGGGGTGTTCGGGGCCCTTCTGCACATGACCTATCACTCGCTCGCCAAGCCGGTGTCGCTTTTTTCCGCAGGCACGCTCGCACAGCTCCATAGCTCCTCCGACTTCGCCCGGATCGGTCGCGGGACGTTCAGCCGGGCGCCGATCGCCAGCGCGCTGTTCGTGCTCTCGGCGGTGATCATCACCGGGTCACCGCCGTTCGGCATGTTTTTCAGTGAAATGACGATCCTCAGAGCCGGCTTCGTCGGTTCACACGTCAGAGCGACGTCGGTGTTTCTGGCGGCGTTGATCGTGCTCTTTTGCGGCTTCGCATTTCAGGTGGGGCGCCTGGTGCTCGGTCCCCCGCGCGATCCCGCCGACAGGCGCGTGCCGCTGCCGGAACGCTTCGATGTCGGTCAAGGCACGGCGATCGTTGCAGGAATCGTGGCGGTTGCGTCCGCCTTCTACCTGCCCGCGCCGTTGATGGCGCTGATTCGGGCCGCGACGCAGGTGGTGTGGGGGGCGCCGTGACGTCTATTGTTTCGACGGTGGCGGCCGCGCTCGGCGTGACGGAGTGGGCCCTCCGCCAGGTGCGTGACGGAGAATTGCACTTGGAGACCCAGGCCGCCGTATTGCCGGCGCTCGCCGATCGCACTGCCCTTGGCCTCGATGCG
>ORMF011287219.1_pt1 | contig 25811 bp, 23 predicted proteins | sample 1779871 | NCBI WGS metagenome assembly ORMF01 (sample SAMEA104232316, study PRJEB22302) | groundwater metagenome | biome: forest; feature: aquifer; material: groundwater | place: USA | collected 2011-08-07 | depth 5.4 m | reverse complement strand
TCCACGTCCGCGGCTACAAGGAAGAGGGCACCATCACCACGCCCTTCGACATGACGGTGCTGAACGATCTGGACCGCTTTCACCTCGTGATGGACACCATCGACCGCCTGCCCCAGACCGGCGACAAGGGCGTCTACCTTAAGCAGCAGCTCAAGGACAAGCTGATCGAACACAAACAATACATCGACAAAAACGGCGAGGACCTGCCGGAGATTCGGAATTGGAAGTGGGGCGCGGCCAACGCAGGCATACCGGCGTAAACCTGGCACGTAAATCTGGCAGGCGCTAGTTATAAGAGAGCCCCCGCCGGGGAAGTGTTTTCACCCCTGTTGGTGCTATGATAGAAAGATCGTTCGGGTTTCTCCCCCTTTGCCACTGCTTCGCCGGCATGAAACCTCTGTAGCGCGCTCAGCAGATTGTTTCTGAGAAATGGAGAATACGATGCCAAGGTTTGCGTCACGACCGGCGCTTGGCTTAATAATCGCTATCATCATCTTGTCCGCGTCCGTCCGGACTTCCGCGCAAGGCACCATCTCGGCCACACCGGCCCACGAGATGGATAAGGTCACGCCCTATCAGTTTCCCGGCGACGTTCGCGACCTGCCCCAAGTCCCGCCAAACGGGACCGCCACACGGCGACCGTTCCGTCCACTCCTGCCTCCACCTCCATCGTCGAAGCCCGCGCCCCCTGTTGGGACGCCTGCTGGGTCGCCTGGCTCTCCCGCGACTTCCACTCCGCTTGCCCCCATGCCCTCGCCGACGCAAAATTTTCCCGGTCTGAGTTTTGCGGATAGCTGTGTTGGCGGGCAGTGCGGCTCCGGCTGGCCGCCGGATACCAACGGTGATGTTGGGCCGAACCATTACATCCAGGCCGTCAATGACGCCTATGCCATCTATAGCAAGACGGGCACGCTGCTGGCGTCCTTCACCGAGAACAGCCTGTGGAGTTCGGTCGCGGGGAACTCCTGCAACGGCAATAGCCAGGGGGACGCGGTTGTGTTGTACGATCAGCTTGCGGACCGCTGGATTCTCACCCACTTCGCCTTCGGCTTCAGCGGAGGTGTTCCGGTCTCTCCCTTTTTCCAGTGCATCGCGGCTTCCAAGACGAGCGATCCGGTCTCGGGCGGGTGGTGGCTGTATCCGGTGCGGATGGATTCGGGACTCGCAGGCGAACCTCCGGTCGGCGCGCAGAACGACTATTCCAAGTTTGGCATCTGGACCGACTGTCTCTACATGGCCGCCAATGAGTTCCAATTTCCTGGCGGCGGCGGATTCACCTTTCTCGGGACGGCGTTCGCGTCCTTCAGCCGCAGCAATCTGTATAGCGGCGCCGCGCTGACCGGGGCGATCGGCTTCCTCAACAACACGACCAACCCGTTCACGATGATCCCCAGCAACCTGAGCGGCAAGTCGGCCAACAACGTGCCCGCGGGCACACCGAACTATTTCGTCTCCGAATCGCTATTGGATTATTTCTTCGAAGTGAGGAAATTCACGGCGGGCCCCAACTGCGGAGCAGGCGGCTCGCTCAGCGCTCCGGTGAATGTCACCCAGACGCCCTACGACTTCAATGGACTCAGTATCGTTCCTCAGCCCGGCACCGCCAACAAGCTCGACAGCCTCATCGACCGACTGATGCAGAAAGTGCAATATCGAAAGGTGGGCGCCGCCGAGTCCCTGTGGGTCGTTCACAGCGTCCAGACTCTCCCGATCCCCTCGACCTCCACGGTCATGCCTCAGTGGGCACAGATCAACGTCACCGGCGGCGTGATCTCGACGACACCCGTCCAGCAACAAATCTACGCGCCCGACGCCACGCTCCACCGCTGGATGCCCAGCCTCGCCGTGGACAGTCAAGGCAACATGGCACTAGCCTATAGCACCTCGAACGGAACCGCGCCCAACTTCCCGAGCCTCGCCTACTCGGGGCGGCTTGCGGGCGATCCGCTGAACACCCTGCCTCAAACCGAAGTGCAACTGGTTGCCGGCGCGGCCTCACAGGTCAATTGCGGCGCCTCGCCCTGCGACCGTTGGGGCGACTACTCCGCAATGAGCATCGACCCCGTTGACGACAGTACCTTCTGGTACACCAACGAGTATTACAGCAGCACCGCAAACGGCAACAACGGCAACTGGCAAACGCGCATCGGCTCGTTCAAGTTTCCCACGGCCGCCACGCCGCCGACCGTAACCGTCAACCAGGCGGCGGGACAAACTGATCCAACCAGCGCGTCTCCCATCAATTTTACTGTTGTATTCAGCGAGGGCGTGACGGGCTTCTCTGCCGCTGGCGTCAATACCAGTGCTGGGACTGCCACGTTTGGGACCAAGACGGTGACCATCACCGGCGGTCCCAGCACCTACAACGTGGCCGTGGGCGGCATGACAAGTTCGGGCACGGTAATTGCCAGCATATTAGCTAATGCGGCGACGGGAACCACCTCCGCCCTCGGTAATCTGGCATCCACCAGCACGGACAACCAGGTCACCTTCAATTTGCCGATTGCCGACCTTGCCATTACGATGACCGAAAGTCCCAACCCGGTGACCAGCGGCGGAACGCTGACCTATTCTATTTCCGTGAATAACCTTGGCAATGCCAGCGCTTCCAATGTGACTGTGACGGACCCGTTGCCGGCGGGAGTCACCTTCACCTCATGTACCGCATCGGTGGGGAGTTGTTCCGCTTCCGCAGGGACCCTAACCGCGTCCCTGGGGAGCCTGCCGCCGGCCTTCGCGGCGCCCACTCGCGTCGATTTCCCCGCGGGCAACCAGCCAATTGGGTTGGTCTTCGATGGGGCCAATATTTGGGCTGTAGACATCGCCGACAACTCCGTTAAAAAGCTTCGGGCCAGCGATGGCGTGATCCTTGGAACCTTTGCTACTGGGGCGCAACCTGTTGCCGCAGCCTTCGACGGAGCCAATGTTTGGATTACGAACGGCGGCAACAATAACGGCAGCACCGTCAGCAAGCTGCGGGCCAGCGACGGGGCGAATCTAGGAACCTTTGCAGTGGGCACCGGTCCAGAAGCAGTGGCCTTCGACGGTGCCAACATGTGGGTTGCGAACTTCACAAGCAACAGCGTAACGAAACTGCGGGCCAGCGACGGCACCGTCCTGGGCACATTTGCTGTGGGCACTAATCCCAGCGGAGTGGCGTTTGACGGGGCCAACATTTGGGTTGTGAACGCAAACAGCAGCAACGTCACCAAGCTGCGAGCCAGCGACGGCACGGTCCTCGGCACGTTTACCGTAGGCAATATCCCGTACGGGGCAGCCTTCGACGGAGCCAACCTTTGGGTGACAAACCAAAATAGCGCCACAGTAACGAAGCTTCGCGCCAGTGACGGCACGGTCCTTGGAACGTTCTCTGTGGGTGCAAGTCCCACCGGAATCGCGTTTGATGGCAGCAATTTTTGGATCGCAAACTTCCTTGGGAACAGTGTTACCAAACTGCGTGCCAGCGACGGGACCAACCTCGGGACCCTCTCTGTAGGCGACGGGCCCATCGGGGTGGCATTTGATAGTGCCAACATATGGGTTACGAACCGGAACGGCAATACGGTTTCCAAGCTAAGCGCTTTTGGACCGCCGGCCACGGTTACGATTACGGCGACAGCGCCCACGGTAAACACCCCCTCATCCCTGACGAATACCGCCACGGTCTCGACCGCAAGCACCGAAGTCAACACCGCCAACAATCAAGCTTCCGTGACCACCACGGTTAATCCGGCCCCCCCCGTTTACCTGGTCGGCGACGCCTTCCCGGCCGGGTCGGATACGGCGCCGGGTTTCGGCGACGGCGTGCTGAACAACCTCGACTTGATTTATGCGTTGCGCGCGGTGACGCAGGTCCCCGGCTTCACGCCAGCATCCTGCACGGATCGCTTTGACGCCATGGACTCGTTCCCGCTGGATGTGCCCGGAGTGCGCGGAGGCGACGGCGCGCTGAACAACCTGGACCTCATCCGTACGCTCCGCCGTGTCACAAATATCGATACATCGCGTCCCACGCGAACTTCGCGCGGAATCACGCCGTGTCCCGCGCCGCCTCCGGGCTCGGGATTGGTTACCAAGTTGTATCGGAAGGCGGGTGCGACTGTGGAGACGGAGTTGGGTGACGCGGCTGGCGGGGATGACCGCTCCATTCCGGTCGCCCCGGCGTCCGTAGCTACGGACTCTGGAGCGCAGGACGCGGCTCGGATTGGCTTGAAATTAGGCGATGCGGAAGTGACGGAAGATGGCGTTCGCGTGCCCATCTATTATTTTTCAGACAATGACATCACTCTCTCGTCGTTGAGTCTCGCCCTGGGCGCAGAAGGTTTATCGGCGCAGATGCGGTTCGAGGCGGTGGACGGACCCGAACCTAGCTTGATGGACTCCGGCGTGCCGGGCGTGCTTGCGATGGCTTGGTTCCAAGGAGGGATGCGCGTATCCGCTGAGAAAAAACTGTTGCTGGGTTATGCTGTGACGGGGCTGAGCGAGGATGGAAGCGAAATTCCGATGCGTGTCTTTGGTTCGGACGTCACGGTAGAGGACAGCCAGGGGCAAAGCACCGAGTAATCGCTTCCGTCGTATCAGATTTTCAGGTACATCATCCACGGGATGACGATCGCAAGGTAAACGACAAAGAAGATCAGTCCCAGGATCAATCCGTAGATCCAAAAATCGCGCCGCTGAATGTATCCGCCGCCGTAATAGATCGGCGCCGGCCCCGTGGCATACGGACTCAGAATCCCGAACAGGCCGAGCGTATAGGAAAGCAGCAGCGCCAGCGCCACGTGCGAGACGCCGGGAATCGTGAGCGCCACGCCGAAAAACATCGGCAGCAGCGCGCTCGCGTGAGCCGTGATGCTGGCGAATAGATAGTGCATGAAATAAAACACTCCCACCAGAAGCACAATGGCGGCAACGGTTCCCATACCCGAAAACGTCGAGGCCAGCGAACGCGCCACCCAGTCCACGAATTTCGTATCGACCAGTCCCCCCGCCATCGTCACCAGCGTCGCAAAATAGACCAGGACGTCCCATGCTTGCTTGTTTCCGATCACGTCCTCCCACGTAACCACTCCCAGTAGCACCATCGCCGCTACCGCTGCGACGGCGACCATGGTGGCATCGGCATATTGCGCTCCGCCGATCCAAACGACCAGCGCCGTCGTCACCAGTCCCAGCAGCGTCAGTTCTTTGCGCGAGACGGGTCCCATCATGCGCAGTTCGTCGCTGGCCCAGCGCGGCGCCTCCGGCGACTCCTTGATCCCCGGCGGATAGATCCAATAGAGCAGCGCCGGAAGCATCAGAAACAAAGGAATTCCCGCCGGCGCGAATCCTTCGAACCAGTCGAACCACGAGATCGTAACGCCCATTATCTTCGATGCGAGCGAAACGGCCAGAATGTTGGGAGCGAGCGCGGTCAGGAACATGCTGCTAGTCACGCAACTGGTCGCCAGCGCCGTATACAGGAGATATGAGCCGATCTTCCGCGAGCTGGCATCGAACGGATGCGAGCCGTAGAGCGAGGGAATGTTTGCGACGATGGGATAAATCGTTCCGCCGCTCCGGGCCGTGCTCGATGGCATCAGCGGCGCCAGCACCAGGTCGGAGAGCGCCACGGCGTATCCCAAGCCCAGCGTCCGCCGGCCCATGGCCCGGATCAGCATCAGTGCGATGCGCCTGCCGAGTCCCGTTTTCGAATAGCCCAGCGCGAACATGTAGGCTGCAAAGACCAGCCAGACGGTGCTGTTGGCAAATCCGCCCAGTGCCCAGGCAGTCGCCTGCGCCGGCGACCGGTAGACCAGTCCCGAGACGGCCCCGATCCCGATCCCCGTCAGACCCACCAGCGCCACCGGGATCGGCTCCGTGATGAGTGCCGTCACCACCGCCGCAAACAGCGCGAAGTAGTGCCACGCGCTGGGAGGCAGGTCGCGCGGAGCAGGCGAGAGAGCGAGCAGCAATCCCACCACCAGCGGCGCTCCGGCTCGTAGCGCCAGGCGCTTCGTTTTCGCCTTCGGCGCAGTGCCCGCTGTTTCCAACTCTGCTGGCTGTGACGGCATCGACGTTCCTTCACCATCCCTGGCGGAAGACTTCTCCCGCCTCCGTCCCGATTCCCTCCCAATTGCTCCGCAGAGTATACCAGTCATCGCCATGGATCAATGAGCGGGCGTGCCTCTATGCCGAAAAAATTCTTCCGGCAGGTGAGAATTCCGGACGCCAAGGGTATCCTATAGAAACCTGGAATGCATCTTTCGGGACTTTTCGAGACGAGGAGATCCAATGAGCGAAACCTGGAGCACCAAAAGCGCCATGACGGAAGTCAGCCCCCGCCTGGCCGAGCTGACCGAGAAAGTTCTTTTCGGAGATGTTTGGGAGCGCCCCGGCCTTTCCAAGCGCGATCGCAGCCTGATTACCGTCGCCGCCCTCATGGCGCTTTACCGCACGGATCAGCTCCGCGCCCACATCGCCCGCGCCCTCGATAACGGCGTGACCAAGGACGAGATCGGCGAGGTCATCACCCACATGGCTTTTTATGCTGGTTGGCCAACCGCCGCCAACGCCGTCCTGGTCGCCAGGGAAGTCTACGCCGGCCGGAAGGCTTAGGCGTTTGTTGAAGAAATGTTTTGGTTGTCATTCTGAGCGAAGCGAAGAACCTGCTGTTTGTGTTGCGAAGTTGAAAGCAGGTTCTTCAGCCCGACAAAAACCGTCGGGCTTCAGAATGACACCCTCCCACGGTTTTCATGCCGGCAGACATGGCAGGCAACCAAAACCCCGCTTCCGCCTTCTGAATATATTCAAAGGATGTGCGCTGCGTCACAGACTGGGCGGAATGCGATGTAATCAAATGACTGGAGTCTGCCGCTTGGAGTATCGATCCGTGGCGCGCCGGGTTGTTCGTTCGCCGGGCGCTCCCGTTTCGCTATAGATGTTTCAAATTTGGATTCGCAGAGGGTAGAGACAATGGAACAGCAAACCACCACCAACATCGATCTAGTATATTGTCCGAAGTGCTTTCTCGCGACGCCCGCTTGGAGACCGCGTTGTATCCATTGCCGCGTGGTCCTGCCGGCCAAACCGCGACCCACGGCGCTTCAAGTGACAAGCAAGGCCGCCTAGCTGGTTGCTAATGACGGGCTGGCTTGGCGCTTCGGCTCCCACCCCCCCAGTGCTAGTGCCGCCTCCGGGTAGTGGGTGCAGTTTGAGTGAAGGTCACGGCTCCGGCGTGGGTACAGGCTTTCTAGCCTGTACCTGCTCAGGGGGACAGGCAGGAATGCCTGCCCCTACTCGGAAACTGCACCACGACCACCTCCGGGTAGTGGGCTACTTTGGTTTTGCGGATAGCAGAAAGAAAATCAGAACATCAACAAACAGCATGCAAGCCACTACGAGTGTACCTGGTGTGAAATACACTCCGGCTAAATGGAAAGCATAGCCTTGCCCGAACAGAACCAACCAAACGGCAACGGCTATCAGAAAATTTACTGCATAAAGCACCGCTAGCCAGATTTTCTTGGATTGGTTCATAAGCGGCACAATCGTACACCGCCAACGTCGGGGAAGTGAAGCCCCTAGCAGTCAACGGCTGGACTTGGATGATTACCGGGCCGGGGAATGCCCCGCTCTTTTCTCGAAAATTCAAAGTAGCCCACTACCGCCTCCGGCTTTCATTGCCAGCGCCCTCGCCCAATGTTACTATTGCCAGGTAGGCGCGAACAGGAAAACGGCGCTCTCTTATCAGGCTTCGGGCTCCGTGCAACAGAAGCCTTCGAACCCCGCCAGGTCCGGAAGGAAGCAACGGTAGAAGGACCTTCCGTGTGCCACGGAACAACCCGAAGTCTGACCCATTTGAGTGCCAGCCGTTTCCTCCATCCCCGCTTGCGGAGGCGATCGGCCCGCTTCCGGGCATCGAATCAACTTGTACCAGGTAATAGCACGGGCATGGCGCCCGCAGAAATTTTCCGAAGTCATCGGGCAGAAGCACGTCACCCAGACGTTGCAGAACGCCATCCGCAGAAACCGCATCGGCCACGGGTATATCTTCTCCGGCCAGCGCGGCACCGGTAAAACCACGGTCGCCCGGCTGCTCGCAAAAGCATTGAACTGCCTTAACGGACCCGCTCCCGAGCCTTGCGGCGAGTGCGATTCCTGCCGTGAGATCGCTCTCGGCCGCTCCGTTGACGTAATTGAAATCGACGCGGCCTCCAACCGCGGCATCGACGCCGTTCGCGAGCTGCGCGAGAACGCCCGTTATGCTCCGGCGCGCGACCGCTACAAAGTTTTCATCATCGACGAAGCGCATCAGATCACCACCGAGGGTTTCAACGCGCTCCTCAAGACGCTGGAAGAGCCGCCCTCCCACGTCGTTTTCCTCCTTGCCACCACCGAGGTGCACCAGTTTCCCGAAACGATCCTCTCCCGCTGCCAGCACTTCGCGCTGCATGCCCTGACGTTTCCCGAAATCCTCGCTCAATTGGAGGCGGTCTGCGCCGGAGAAAAAGTGGAGGCCGATCCCGAGGCTCTCGCGGTCCTCGCGAAGTCCGGGCAGGGAAGTCTGCGCGACGCCCAGTCGCGTCTGGAGCAGGCGATAGCCGCATTCGGAGAGCGCCTGGAAGGAGCTGCGGTCCGCCGCTTCCTGGGCGAGGCCCCGTCGAGCCTTGTCGAGCAGGTATTCAACGCCGCCAGCAACCGCCAGCGCCAGCCCATGCTCCAAGTCGTCGAAAGCCTCGTCGAAGACGGCTATCAACTGATCCATTTCTGCACCGAGCTGATTCGCACCGTTCGCAATCTCCTGGTGATTCGCGTGTCGGGACCGGACCCGCGACTGCTCGAAACCTCCGCCGAAGAGACGCAAAGGCTCGTTGCGCTCTCGGAAAACTTCACCGAAGAGAGCTTGATGCGCTATATGGAAATCCTGCTCCAATTGCACCAGCAGCTCCGTTTCAGCATGGAGCCGCGCTTCCAGATGGAGCTGGGCTTGCTAAAGCTCGTCGATGCGGAGCGATTGGTTTCAGTCGAAGAACTTTTGTCCCGCGCCGAAACGCCACGTACGGAATCCGTCGCCGGACCCGAGCCTCCCACGCCGAAGTCGCAGCCGGATTTGGGAAGGCCCATCGCCGGCTCCTCTGCCGGGCGCCCCGCGCCATCGGAGTCACCCGCTCCCCGCGTCGAAAGCCGGCCCAGCGCCGCGCCCGCCAAACTCACACCCTGGGAGCAGGATCAGATCCGTAAGCGCCAGGCTACGGACCGCGCGGAAAATGCAGCGGCCATTCTCCCGTCACCGGTCTTGTCGATGGAAACGGGGGAAACGGAAATCTCGGAGCAGGAAAATGTTTGGGTTCAGGAGATTTTGCAGCGGCTCGAAGACCAATCCCGGCACGTGATGGCTTCGCTGTTGCACCAGGCAAAAGGATGGGAGTTCGGCGAGACCGAATTGAAAATCAATCTGGGCGACGAGCGGCTGGCCAAAGTGATTACGGAGTCGGACCGCCAATTCCTCGATCAGCTTGTGTCGGCAGCCGTGGGACGCAAAATCAAGGTCAATTTGACCGAAAGCGCCGTTGGTGCCGCGCCGCAGTCTTCCGCCAATCGAAATCCCCAGATGGCAAGCGGCTCCCGGCCCGCCGGGGACTCGTCGCCCGAAAACCGTGTCCGCCAGGACCCGGAAATCCGGGAGTTCGAATCGCTCTTTGGCAAGCGAGTGACCGGAATTCGAAATTGGAAGGAGTGATCCCATGCGTAACATGCAGCAGATGATGACCCAGATGAAAAAAGTCCAGTCGGAGATTCAACAACAGTTGGAAACTTTGCGCGTGGAAGCCTCCTCGGGCGGCGGAATGGTCACGGTTGCCGTGAATGGATCGAAGCGGCTGCTCGCGGTGAAAATCGACCCCGAGGTGTTCAAGAGCGGCGACATCGAAATGCTGCAGGACCTCGTCCAGGCTGCCGTAAACGAAGCCGGCCGAAAAGCCGACGAGGCTCTGGCCGAAAAACTCGGCGGCCTGGCCGGCGGACTGAATCTCCCCGGACTGTTTTGAAAGGTAGAAGGTAGAAGACAGGAGTTAGAAGCTAGAAGTTAGAAGTTAGAATGGAAACCTGAGGATTCGCCAACGTCCGAGACTCCCAATAGAAATGGGATCGCCGAGCGGCTAGCGTCCTTCATCGGAGAATCGGAGTGGCCAGAAGCCAGATGGAAACGGTTCCGATTTTATTCTAACTTCTAGCTTCTAACTCCTAGCTTCTGCCTCCCCCCCACCCATGCCCGAACACGCCAAGCCCATGTCGCGCCTGATCGATGCGCTCCGCCGTCTTCCTGGGATCGGTCCCAAATCCGCTCAGCGCATTGCGTTCCACATCCTCAAGGCCGAACGGGGCGAGGCCGAGGAAATCGCCGCGGCGGTTCTGGACCTCAGGGACAAAATCGGACTCTGCGACATTTGCAACAACGTCACCGAAACCAACCCATGCTCGTTCTGCTCCGATGCTTCCCGCAACGTCAAGCAGCTTTGCATCGTCGAAGAGCCGGGAAACATTTTGCCGATCGAGCGGACCGGACAATACCGTGGTTTTTACCATGTGCTGCATGGCGCGCTGTCACCGCTCCAGGGTATTGGCCCTGAGCAGCTACGCATTGCTAACCTGGTGGAGCGGCTGAAGAGCGGCGTGGAAGAAGTCATCGTCGCCACCAACCCCACGGTGGACGGCGAGGCCACGGCCATGTATCTTTCCAGGCTCCTAAAGCCTCACGGTGTCAGCGTCACGCGCATCGCCATGGGCGTCCCCGTCGGCGGCGACCTCGAGTACGTCGACGAAGTAACCATCGCCAAGTCCATGGAGGGCCGCAAGGAGATTTAGAACATTTTCATCGTTGCTATATAGCTTACATACGCTGTCATCCCGGACGAAGTGAGGGATCTGCACTTCTGTTTTCTCTCCGCGAACTATATACCAACCCTGAAAACGCTATAGAAGGTGTTGCAGAACTTTTTCGGCCAGGGGAAGGGCACGGTTTTAACCGTGCCGAAAGCCTGTCGTGAAGCAAGCGGCTTCAGCCGCTGAGGGCAAAGGACACACCTCAGGGGCTAAAGCCCGCTCTTTGCCCACCTGTGATCGGCACGACTAAAGTCGTGCCCTTACGGGATTCCCAAGAGGTTTTCCAACTGCTTCTATGACGCTAAAAAAGTGGGTATGGCTGGGTATGCTGGTCGGTTCATCGGTAGGCGGCTTTGTGCCTATGATCTGGGGAGACTCTGCACTCTCCGTGTCCGGGTTCATCCTCAGCTTTGTGGGAGGGATTGGGGGAATCTGGGCGGGCTATGAGTGCCACAAGAGACTGTGACAATCGCGGCCGCACATTCCGTTATCCGGCCGTTATCCGGGCGTCTGATCTTTGGCGTAGTAGCCGCTGCGGGTGCGGACCACGAGCTTGCCGTACTTGCGGGAATTGACTCTCACTTCCACTTTTCGAAACGTTCCGTCGCGGGCGGAGTTCGTGGGAGTATACGCCAGCACGAACTGGTTTCGAATATCGTTCGAGATCTGCGTCGAGATGGTGTCCACGTCGGCGGGGTTCTTGGGGAAATAGGCCGCGCCGCCGCTGGCCTTCGAAAACGCCTCCAGCGCCCGTTTCGCTCTTCGGAACGAACCGCCGCCTTCTTCTCCCAGCAGTCCGACCGTGTAGATCACGGCATTCGAGTGCTGCACGGATTTGACGACCTGATCGAGTGAAAAACCGCTGGCGTTGTCCTCGCCGTCCGTTACCACCAGCAGAACCTTCTTGTCCCGCGTACCCTTTTGCGTCAGGTATTTTAGCGACATATCCAGAGCATCGTAGAGGGCCGTGCCGCCGCGCGCGTCGATTTTATCCAGGCCCTCTTCCAGTATCTTCAGGTTGTCGGTAAAGTCGGCGTCCAGGAAGGATTCATCGTTGAAGTTCACGATGAAAACCTCATCCATGGGATTGCTGGTCCGCACGAACTTCAGCGCCGCCGCGTTCACTCCTTTGCGCTTGTCCCTCATGCTCCCGCTGTTGTCCACGATGATACCCACCGAGACGGGGATGTCCTCGCGCTTGAAGACTTTCAGCTTCTGCTCCACGTTGTTTTCGTAGACCTTGAAGTCGCCCTGCGCCAGGTCGGTAATGGGCTTGCTGTTCTTGTCGAGGACCGTGGCGTTCAACACCACCAGGTCGGTTTCGACGGTGAGCCGGAAATCTTCGGTGCCCGGCTTGGGAGGTGTCGGCGGGGCGGGGCGGGGTTGACTACTTTGATTCGAGGGCTGCCGTCCTGGTTGCGACGCGCCGCCCCACGGTTCTTTCGCCGGCGCGGCCCGGAGCGCCGTCCATAGCAGAAGGAATGCTGCGCCGAATCGATACAACTGGCCGCAAGAACGCCCAAAGAGATTCCCGATTCTCCGGCGACCTGGGTTATTGCACTGGGGCATAATATCCGGACTTGGCGAAAAGATGGAGAGGAGGCAGACCCTTGGGCGGAAGCAATTTCACGCGGATCTTACGCCATTTTCCGTCACGCTTGGCGTTGGTAGGCGCGTACCCTACTATGTACAGATTGCGCAACTCCCGGCTGATCTTGCGCGTGATGTCCGGCAGGTCATTCAGATTTTCCACCGGGAATTGCCGTCCTCCGGTCAGCTCCGATAGCTCCGTCAGCAGCGACGGCCCGGCCAGCTCTTCCGGTGTGCGCCCCCGGTTCGAGTATGGCTCGTAGATTCCCACCGAATAAATCTGCACGTCGGCTTCCTTCACGATGCGCTTGATGTCCTGCTCCGTGTACCGGCTGTGATTGTCGCCGCCGTCGGAGATGACCAGCAGCACCTTGCGCGAGAACTTGGCCTTCCGCATTTCATTGATGCCCAGGTAAATGGCATCGAAGAGCGCCGTGCGGCCCTTGGCCTCCGTAAAGTTCAGCTTGCTCTGGAGCGAATCGAGATCGTGCGTGAAGCCCGATACCTCGCTCGGCCGGTCGTTGAAGCTGATGACGAAAAATTCGTCGGCGGGGTTGGAAGAGCGGAAAAACTGGTTGATCGCCATCCGGGATTTATCGATTTTGTCCGACATGCTCCCGCTGGTGTCGAAGATCAATCCCACCGAGATCGGAACGTCTTCGCTCGTGAAGTGGGAGATGACCTGCTGCTGGTCGTCTTCGTAAACCTGGAAGTGATCCCTGTCGAGTCCGGTCACGAAGCGGTTGTAGGGATCGATCACGCTGATGTTTACTTCCACCAGTTGGACGTCGATGCGGATGGGACGTTCGGAGGAGGCGGGAGCGGTGTTGCCGCCTTGCGTCGTGTTGGTCGCCGCCGTTTTCGGAGGGGCTCCCGTATCGCCGGAGTGCAGCGCCAATCCCGAGAGCAGGGAAACGAGGAGTACCGTCAATCCTACGCGGCGATTCATGAGCATCGCACTCTCCGTCGACTCGTCTGGATTTAATATACCACGGCCCGCCAGAATCAACGAGCACATTTTACTACAAAGAAATCGAATGTGATAGAATCCTTTTCTTAAAAGATTTTTTGGGGCGGCTTTTCGGGCGCCTCCGACGCGGTTTTTCAATCCAGGTGAGGAGGTGCCGGTGGCTCCAAAGTATGTATTCGTAACGGGCGGAGTGGTATCGTCGCTGGGTAAGGGGCTGGCCGCGGCCTCCGTCGGTTGCCTGCTGGAAAGCCGCGGTCTCAAGGTCACCCTCCAGAAATTCGATCCCTACCTCAACGTCGATCCCGGCACCATGAGCCCCTTCCAGCACGGCGAAGTTTACGTCACCGACGACGGCGCCGAAACCGACCTGGACCTGGGCCACTACGAGCGTTTCACCCACGCCCGCCTCACCCGCGACCATAACTGGACCACCGGGCGAATCTATGAATCCATCATCACCAAGGAGCGCCGCGGCGACTACCTCGGCAAAACCGTCCAAGTCATTCCGCACGTCACCAATGAGATAAAATCCGCCATCAAAAAAATCTCTCACGATACAGACGTCGTCATCGTCGAGATCGGCGGAACCGTCGGCGATATTGAATCGCTGCCGTTCATCGAATCCCTCCGCCAGATGCGTCAGGAGCTGGGACGCAAGGATACGCTGTTCATCCATGTAACGCTGGTCCCCTATATTCAGGCCGCCGGAGAGCTCAAGACCAAGCCCACCCAGCACAGCGTCAAGCAACTGCTCGAGATTGGAATCCAGCCCGACATCCTGCTCTGCCGCACCGACCGTTTTCTCTCGCCCGAGCTCAAGGCCAAGATCGCCCTCTTCTGCAACGTCTCGAACGAAGCCGTCATTACGGCGCGGGATGTGGAGTCGATTTATGAAGTACCGTTGATGCTCAGCCGCGAGGGACTGGACGACCTCATCATCCGCGATCTCGGCCTTCAGGCCGGCGAGCGCCACATGGGGCCGTGGGAAGAGCTGCTCGACCGGATTCACCATCCCTCCGATTCCGTCACGATCGGCATTGTCGGCAAGTACGTGGAATATGAGGAATCTTACAAGAGCTTGAAAGAAGCACTGGTGCACGGCGGCCTGGCGCACGGTCTCCGCATTGACATTCGCTGGATCGAGGCCGAGGGCGTCGAAGGTAACGACTGGAAGCGCCAGCTCGATGAGGTGGACGGCATCCTGGTGCCCGGCGGCTTCGGCAAGCGGGGCATCGCCGGGATGATCCGCGCCATCGAGCATGCCCGCACCGAGCGCGTTCCTTACTTCGGCATCTGCCTGGGGATGCAGACCGCGGTCATCGAATTCGCACGCAACGCCTGCGGATTGGAGGACGCCGACAGCTCGGAGTTCGATCCGGCCACGCCCCACCGCGTGATTTACAAGCTGCGAGAGTTGCGCGGCGTCGATGAGCTGGGCGGCACCATGCGCCTCGGCGCCTGGGCCTGCCAGTTGACTCCGGGGAGCTTTGCGCACCGCGCCTATGGCACCCTCGAGATCTCCGAGCGCCACCGCCATCGCTACGAGTTCAACCGCGAATACGAAGAGATTGTGACGGCCCACGGTATGCGCCTGACCGGCAAAACGCCGGATGGCACCTACGTCGAGATCGTAGAAATCCCCGATCACCCCTGGTTCCTCGGCTGCCAGTTTCATCCCGAGTTCAAATCGAAGCCGCTCAGCCCGCACCCGCTCTTCCAGGCGTTTGTCGGCGCCGCGTATGAACAGCGCAAGCGGCGGATCGCGGCAGCCATTCCCGCGGCCGCCGCGGAAACTTCGCCCGCCCCAGCCGCCTCGCCGGGCAGATAACCGGCAGCCAGGTGCTTGTGCTATACTTGTATAGCAGGAGGGTATCGCGATGCTCGCTATCCGGCTTCCCGCCACAATCGAAAAACGTCTGGAAAAACTGGCGAAGCGCACCGGGCGCACCAAGACGTATTATGCCCGCGAGGCGATCCTCAAACACTTGGAAGACCTGGAAGATATTTACTTAGCCGAACAGGTTTATGCGCGCTACTTGAAAGGTGAGGAGAAAACTATCCCGCTGGAAGAGGCCATGAAGCGGTTTGGGATGGCAGATGAATTGGAACGTGGAACTCATGGCGCAGGCCGAACGGGACTTAAGTAATCTCGATCCACAAATGGCCCGCCGCATATTGCGGTTCGTTTACGAGCGCCTCGCGAAGTTGGAAAATCCTCGCAGTATCGGAGAGTCGTTGCACGGTCCAAATCTTGGGGAGTTCTGGAAATACCGCGTGGGCGACTACCGACTTGTCGCAAAGATCGAAGACAATCGGCTGCTCATCCTTGTTGTTCGCATCGGGCATCGCCGCGAAATCTATCGTTAATACGTCAGCGAAAGCGGTTGGGGCGCCGGAACGGTTTTAGTCATATTTGTATTTTCTATGAAAGATTCGGACCAGCGACGCTCCTTTTTAGAAGAAACGTTATCGCTCCCAGAGGCGGAATCCTTCTTCCTCATCGCCGGCCCCTGCGTCATCGAAAGCGATGAGCACGTTCTCTACATGGCGCTATCGATCCAGTCCATCGCAAAGCGCCTGGGGATTCCGCTTATCTTCAAAGCCTCCTTCGACAAGGCCAATCGGACAAGCGTCCAGTCGTATCGCGGCCCGGGCCTCGAAAAGGGCCTCAGAGCCCTGCGGGCCGTCAAAGGGGTGACCGGCCTGCCGGTCATTACCGATATTCACGAAGCGTGGCAGGCGGAGTCCGTGGCGAAGGTTTGCGACGTCATTCAGATTCCCGCTTTTCTCTCGCGGCAGACCGACCTGTTGCTCGCCGCCGGCCGCTCCGGAGCCGCCGTGAACATCAAGAAGGCGCAATTTGCCTCGCCGCATGACGTAAGACACGCCATTGAAAAGGTCCGCAGCACAGGCAACGAACGCATCATTGTCACCGAGCGCGGCTCTTCGTTTGGCTATAATAATCTGGTCGTGGATATGCGTTCTCTGCCCATCCTGCGCGGGTTTGGATATCCGGTAGTCCTGGACGTGACGCACGGCGTGCAGTTGCCGGGCGGCCAGGGAAACGCGAGCGGAGGCCAGCCTCAGTTCATCGAACCGCTGGCGCGCGCGGGCGTCGGAGCGGGACTGGATGGTCTTTTCATGGAAGTCCACGACAATCCCGCGAAGGCGCTTTCGGACGGCCCCAACGCCGTCCCGCTCGAAAAGCTCGATGCGCTCCTGGAGCGTCTTCTGGCGCTAGACCGTGTGGTCCGCCCATGGCTGTAAATGGAATCTAAGCTTGCCGCTCTTTATACTGCGTCTACCTATTTCGGGGAGGATCGGATGCAAAGAATCGTCGACAATTTGCTCGATCAATACGAGCGCGGAACGCTTACCAGACGTCAACTCGCCCAGGCACTTCTATTGGTTGCCCTGCCATCTGCCGCGCAGGTCACGCAACAGACGTCAGCCCTTCGCCCCGCGAGTTTCGATCATGTCGCCATTGCTGTCAGCGACATTTCCCGTTCACGCGAGTTTTATGAAAAGTTGTTTGGCGCCACGGTCGCCAGTCGCCCGGATGGGAGCCAGTTCCAGTTTCCACTGGCTAGAAAGCCACAGCACGTGAATTTGAATAAGGCAGAAAATGGGAAAGTGGGTATTGATCATTTCGCGATAACAGTTGAAGACTTTGTGCTCGACCGTGCGATTGCGGCTGTGAAACGAGCAATTCCAGAAGCGAAAGTGGAAGCAGCAACCGATGGGTCCATCGACATTTTTGATCCCGACGGCGTACGTATACAGATAGAACCGATTCGATGAGATCGGCGCAGGATAATGAAAAACGACGGCGATAAATCCGCTCCGCCGGTACACCAATTAAAGGAATCCATTCATTTGAAGGACCACTCCACACCTTCCGAGGCCCAACGCGCCATCCTAAGCACGGCCCGCGAGGTGCTGCGGACCGAAGCGGGCGCCATCGGCCGCTTGGTCGACCGGCTGGATCGCAGCTTCGAGCGAGCCGTCGAGTTGATCGGCTCCACCTCGGGACGCGTCGTCGTCACTGGCATGGGCAAGTCCGGCTTGGTCGCTCAAAAAATCGCCGCCACCTTTTCTTCGACTGGGACGCCTTCGTTCTTCTTGCATCCCGCCGAAGCCATCCACGGCGACCTGGGCATGTTGGTGAAGGGGGACACCGTCGTGGCGCTGTCTTATAGCGGCGAGACGGACGAAATTCTGCGATTGCTTGACCGCATCAAGCGCCTCGGCCTTCCGCTCATCAGCATGACGGGAAACTGCGAATCGACGCTCGCTCAATCGAGCGACGTGGTTCTCGACGTGAGCATCGAAAAGGAGGCCTGCCCGCTGAATCTCGCGCCCACCGCTAGCACCACGGCCTCACTCGCCATGGGAGACGCTCTGGCCGTCGTGCTGCAGGAGCGACGCGGCTTCCGCGAGGACGATTTCGCCGAGCTGCATCCGGGCGGGGAAATGGGACGCAAGCTCCGCCGCGTCGAGCATCTGATGCACACCGGCGACCACGTGCCCGTGGTTTCACCGGCAACGCCCATGCCTGAAGCCGTTGAAGAAATGTCCCGCAAAGGATTCGGGATGGCCGCCGTCGTGTCCGAGGGAGGCCGCCTCGCCGGCGTTATCACGGATGGCGACCTGCGGCGTCTCTTGCAGACCAAAAGCAATTGGATGGAGATGACCGCCGGTGAATGCATGACCCGCGAGCCGCTCACCATTGGCCGCCGCGAGCTGGCCGCCAAAGCCCTCAACCAGATGGAGTCGCGCAAAGTCACCTCTTTATTGGTAGTGAACAACGAAGGAACATTGGAAGGATTGCTCCATCTGCATGATCTTTGGTCCACTCAAATGTTTTGATCCGAGCCACGACAGGGAACCGTCTACACCGAACAGATCCCAGAGCCCGAAGCAATCGGGAAATGAAGTAGAATTGCAAAGGTTGTCATATAGATAAAGGTTGTCATCCTGAGCGAAGCGAAGGATCTGTTGTTTCTTCCCACCTTCTGCTCCCGACTGCTTTTTACATGAAGAATAGATCCTACATTGCCCCCGATGCCAGCGACCGCGCCCGCCGCGTGGAATTGATTCTGTTCGACGTGGACGGCGTTCTCACCGACGGCCAGATTCTGATCATTCCCGATGCGCAAGGGACGGTCCATGAGTTTAAAATGTTCAACACTCAGGACGGTGTAGGACTTTCTTTCGCCCGCCGAATCGGCTTGCGGCTAGGAGTGCTGACGGGCCGCACTTCTGAGGCCGTTGCCGCGCGGGCCAAAGAGTTGGGTATGGAAATCGTCGAGCAGGGAAGCTGGAACAAGCTCGAAACCTACCAGAAGATTCGGGCGCAGGTTAACCTGGAAGACGCGCAGATCGCCTACATGGGCGACGACCTTCAAGACCTGCCCGTAATGCGGCGCGCGGGCTTGGCGATTGGTCCCGGCAACGCTCAGGAAGATATTCGGCAGTATTGCCACCTGATCACGCGGCGAACAGGCGGCCACGGCGCGGTCCGCGAGGCGCTGGAATTTATCATCCGCGCCCACGGCAAGTGGGACGAAATCATGGCGCGGTACTTGGCGTAAAGGATCGCTATTCCCTGCTTGATTTATTTCACCGCCTGGAGGAATTCCTCAATTGTAATCCCCGCCTTCGCAATCAGGCTTCGCAAGGTGCCGCGCGCGACTTGCGGATGATTTGGCACAGATAACGTGGCGATATGCCCGGGTTTCGTCAGGATGATGTGGCTGCCTTTTCCTCGATGCGGAACCACATTCCAACCCAATCTCTCGAATGCCTGGAGCACGTCGCGGGGCCTAAGAATGGGAACAGGCGGCATCAGACGGGAATTTCTACTTCACGAACGTCCACGGTAAGCGGCAGACCCATTTCCGCGCGCACGGCGAGGCATTCCTGGATTGCCTCTTGAATGTTTCGCTCGGCTTCGTTTGCGGTCTTTCCTTGGCTGACACATCCCGGAATGGAGGGGCACTCCGCAATGAACATGCCGTCTTCGTCCTGCGTGATGGAGATCAGGAACTTCATCGTTTCAGATAGTATAGCGCAAATGTCAGGGCCCGATCCCGGCGATCTTCACCCGAATCCGGTACAGCCCGGTCCGAGCCGTAACGTACAAGCTCTTCCCGTCGGCGTCGCCGAAGGCGAGATTGGCGGCCTGTTCTGGAAATACGAGTGTGCCGAGGTGTTTTCCTTCCGGCGTGATCACCCAGATTCCGCCCGCGCCCGTGCAGTAGATATTCCCCTTCACATCGACCTTCATGCCGTCGGGGTTCCCGGTGGCCTTTTCCCCGCTCATATCGACCAGGACGCGGCCGTTCTTCACCGTGTCGTCAGGCAGCACGTCGAACCGCCAAATGGTTCTCTTGGTCGTGTCGTCGACGTAAAAAACTTTTTCGTCGGGAGAGAGCGCCAGGCCGTTCGGGTTCACCAGGTCTTTAGCCAACAACGTGAGCTTCCCATTTTTCAAAAGAAACACTCCCTGGAACGGCATCTCCTTCTTCGGGTCGTCGATTCCTTTGGGAAGCGCGGATGGAGGGTCGGTGAAATATATCGCGCCGTCTTTCTTCACCACAATGTCGTTGGTGCTATTCAGGCGCTTGCCTTCGTAACGATCGGCCAGCACGGTTCGCTTGCCGTCCTTTTCAATTCGCACGATGGCGCGGTCTCCCATCGCATTAAAGACGATCCGGCTTTGACGGTCCAGCGTGATGCCGTTCGATCCATAGTTCAAAACCGTAACTTTGCCGTTGGTCTGCTCGCGTCCAACGCCGGTGCGGTCCGAGCCGGTGAATCCGCTCGGTTGAATGAGAGAAGTGACCTTGCCGCTTTTGGGGTCCCACTTGTTAATGACGTTGCCGGGGATATCGCTGAAGATGAGGTATCCGCCCTTGCGCACCCACACCGGTCCTTCCGAGAAGAGGGAATCTCCGGCCAGTTTTTCGACCTTGGCATCGGCGGAGACGATAGCATCGAGCGCGGGATCGAGCCGCAGGACGGCGTTCGGCGTTTGGTCCTGAGCGGCAACCGATAGCGCCACGGCGGCTGACAGCAATGCAAAGCAAAGAATTTTCATAGATGCACCTTTCGAAGCTGTTGCAAAAAACGCCTCGGATGCTTGTAAGGGCACGACTTCAGTCGTGCCGATCACAGGATGGTACGGAAGTGGGCTTTAGCCCCTGAGGTACGTTCTAGGCCCTCAGCGGCTGAAGCCACTGTTTCACCAATCGCTATCGGCACGGTTAAAACCGTGCCCTTCCATTTCCCTAAAACGGGCAGTGCAACAGCTTTTACGGCCGGATTCCCTCCGCCTTCAGGCGAATCCGATACACGCCTGTGCGAGCGGTAATATAAAGCGTCTTCCCGTCGGCGTCTCCGAACGCCACGTTCGACGCCTGTTCCGGCGTCAGGATGGTTCCAATGTGTTTGGCTTCGGGAGTAATAATCCAGATGCCGCCGGGGCCGGTGGAATATAGGGTTCCCTTCTTGTCCACCTTCATCCCGTCCGGCCCGCCAATCGCCGTATCTCCGCTCATTTCGAAAAATGTTTTTCCGTTAGCCGTAAGGCCGTCACTCAACACTTCATGTCGGAAGATCAGCTTTTTTGCCGTGGCATTCGAGTAGAGGTACTTCTCGTCCGGTGAAAACGCCAAACCGTTGGGCGCCGGATTATCCGTGATGGCGGGCTGAACCTTTCCGTCCTTGGCCCGGAATATCGCAATGACGGGCTTGTCGGATTCCGGCGCATCTCGGGGCGGGGGGTCGGTGAAGTAAACGGCGCCGTCTTTTTTGACGACTACGTCATTAGTGCGGTTCAGCCGTTTGCCGTTGTATTCCTTTGCCAGCACGGTCCGACTTCCGTCCTTTTCGATTCGCACAATGGCGCGGTCGCCCTGCGCGCAAATGACCACCCGGCCCTGCGGGTCCATCGCGACGCCGTTGCCGCCGGTATTGGGGTTTTCCTCGGCCTTGGCTTTCTCGATCGACGCGAATCCGCTGTGTTCGATGTATTTCGAAACCTTGCCGTCCTTGGGGTCCCATTTGTTGATGGAGTTGGAGCGAATGTCGCTGAAAATCAGGAAGCCGCCCTTGCGGACCCATACGGGACCTTCGGTGAAGCCCATGTCTCCCGCCAGCTTTTCGACTTTGGCATCGGAGGAAACAATGGCGTCGAGCGCCGCGTCCAGCCGGATCACGTCCGGCTTGCCTTGCGCCCGCGCTGCCGGCGTTGTCGCCGTCGTCGCGATGGCTGCGAATAATAGAGCGACGATGCAAAACTTTCTCATACTGCGATCCTTTCAACGGGAGAATCGAAACCACGCGAGGGTAGCGCGACGCAACCCGCCAACAGGTGGTCTTGGGATTATTTCTTTCCCGCCCGCGCGAGGGCCTTCTCCAGCGACCGGCTCGTAAACAAAACGGCCATTTCGCGCCGGTATTCGGCCGACGCGTGGATGTCGGAGAGCGGGTCCACGCCGTCAGCGGCGTGCCGGGACGCTTCCTCTATGGCGTGTGCGTCTGGCATTTTCCCTTGCAGGGCCTCTTCTACTTTCCGCGCGCGGTAGGGAATCGATCCGACACCGGTGACTCCGGCCCGCACGGATTCGACTCTGCCCAAGGGATCGAGCCGGACAACCGAGGCCACGCCGGTAATGGCGAAGCCCGATGCCTGCTGGTGCATCTTGACATAGGCGGAACCGGTCCGAAGTCCAAATTTCGGGACCCGGATGAGCGTGAGAATCTCGTTGGGTCCGAGCGCCGTGGTCATCAGGTCGGTAAAGAAATCCTGAGCCGCAATGGTTCGTTCCCCTCCTGGGCCTGTGACGATCATCTGTGCCTCTGCCGCTAACGCCGCAGCCGTTAAATCCGCCGCCGGATCGCCGTGCGAGAGGCTTCCGCCGATAGTCCCCCGGTTGCGCACCTGCACGTCGCCGATTTCGGCCGCCGTCTCGGCGAGCAGCGGGCACCCCTGCTCAATCAACTCCGAGGTCTCGATCGTGGCGTGACGCACCAAGCTTCCGATCTGAAGCGCGCCGTCGTGCTCCTCCACCCGCTGCAACTCCGTCAATCGTCCGATATCCACCAAATACTGAAACGACGCCAGGCGCAGCTTCAGCATGGGAATCAGGCTCTGTCCCCCGGCGAGAACCTTGGCGTCATCCGGATGTTCGTTCAAAAACCGCACCGCCTCGGCAATACTGGAGGGTCGAACGTAATCGAAGCTGGCAGGGAACATCGGTCACTCCTTATCCGCAGATTTTGCCATCACAAGGGAAGTTAGAAGCTAGAAGTTAGAAGATAGAATAGCCTTTGTATATGCGTTTAGGAGGCGACTCACATCATCTAAAAGGACCATCATGGCTTCTGTTTTTCCGTAATCCAGATCTTGCACCAGAATCAGATAGTAACGACTCTCCTCAAGGGAACCCTCTGCCGTATTCATAAATCGCGCCTTGTCGGCCTTTCCACGTTTTCGGAATCCCTCCGCTATGTTAGCCGCAACTGACACCGCAGCTCTTCGCATCTGATTCGAGAGCGCATAAACCTCATGCTTCGGAAAACCGTTCGTGATCTTATACACGGTCAAGGCAAATTCATGAGCCTTCCGCCAAACCACCAAATCGCGAAAATCCCTCGCAGGAATCCGTTCAACAGCCATTTTGGATCAAACCTCAAAATACTAAGAGCTCTTTTCCGTCTTCTAACTTCTAGCTTCTACCTTCGTGCCTTTGTCGTTCAATATTCTCCAAATCTTCTCCGGCTTCAGCGGCATATCGACGTTCTTGACGCCGTAGGGCGAGAGAGCATCCATCACGGCGTTGACCAGCGCCGGCGTGGACCCGATCGTTCCGGCCTCGCCCACTCCCTTAACTCCCAGCGGGTTCGAGGGCGACGGCGTTACCGTGTGGTCGCAAATATATTCGGGAAGCTGCGCGGCCTTGGGGACTACGTAGTCCATTAGGCTCCCGGTGACGAGCTGTCCGTTCTCGTCGTAGATCAGTTCTTCGAACAGCGCCTGTCCCAGGCCCTGCGCGATGCCTCCCTGCACTTGGCCTTCGACCGTCATCGGGTTGATGATGTTGCCGCAGTCGTCCACGGCTACGTATTTCGTGATCTTAATTTCGCCGGTCGGGCGGTCGATCTCCACCGCGCAGACGTGCGCGCCGAAGGGGAAGGTGTAGTTGGGAGGGCTGAAGAAGCTGGTGGTTTCCAGACCCGGCTCCATTCCGGGAGGAAGCTTCTTGGCGGTGTAGGCCGCCGCCACAACGTCCACGAAGGTGCAGAACTTTTTAGGATTGGTCTTCGAGACGAATTTGCCGTCCTTCAACACGATGTTCTTGGGATTGATCTCAAGCTGGTATGCGGCGATCTCCTGCATCTTTGTTTTGATCTTCCGCGCCGCGTTGTAGACCGCCGATCCGCCGAGCGCCGTGTTGCGGCTGCCGAAGGTGCCGACGCCAGTCGGAACCGCGGAAGTGTCGCCGTGGATCACCGCAATGCTGTCAAAGGAGACCGAGAGTTCGTCGGCGGCGATCTGCGCAAAGGTAGTTTCCTCTCCTTGCCCGTGCGGCGAGGAACCGCTGAGGATGGTGACCGTTCCGGATGGTTCGACGCGCACCGTGGCGCTCTCCCATCCACCTCCCGGAGGGTCTCCCGCGGCCGGTCCCAGAGCGCAGATTTCGACGTAGGTCGAAAGGCCGATGCCCGTTACTTTCCCTTGCTTGCGAGCCTTCGTTTGCTGCTCGCGCAGTTTCTTGTAATCGGCAATTTTCAGGGCTTTATCCATGCACGGTTTGTAATTGCCAGAGTCGTAATTCAGTCCCGACGGCGTGGTGTAAGGGAACTCGGTGGACTTGGGAAAATTCTTGGCGCGGATTGCCGCCGGGTCCATCTTCAATTCCGCCGCGGCCAGGTCGGTGATGCGCTCGATCAGGTAGGTCGCCTCGGGGCGCCCGGCTCCGCGATAGGCGTCCGTCGCCATTTTGTTGGTAAAGACCTCGGTGATCTCGAACGAAAGGGCCGGGATCTTGTAGCAACCCGTCGCCATAATGGCGGTTAGGGTCGGAATGGCCGCCGTGAGCAACTGCGGATACGCGCCGATATCGGCGATGGTCCGGACTTTGAGGCCGAGCATCCGTCCGTCCTTCGCCAGAGCCAGCTCGACGTAATTGATCTGATCGCGGCCGTGAATCATGGTCCGCAAATTTTCGCGGCGCGTCTCGATCCACTTCACCGGACGGCCCAGCTTCATTGCGAGGTAGGGCAGCAGCAGCTCCTCGCGATAGACATTGAGCTTGCCTCCAAAGCCCCCGCCCACGTCGGGCGCGACGACGCGCAGGCGGTTCTCGGGAACTTTTAGGAGCTTCGCGATGCGGGAGCGAACAATGTGCGGGATCTGCGTCGCGGTCCAGAGCGTCACGAGCTTCTCGCCCGCCTGGTAGTCGGCCTGCACGGCGCGCGGTTCCATCGGCATGGGAGCGATGCGTTGGTTCAGGAAGCGCGCCTTCACCACGTGAGCCGCTTTTTTGAAGGCGCCGTCCACGTCACCCGAGACCAGATTGAACGTTCCGGCCACGTTGCTATCCCATTGCTCGTGCACCACGGGCGACCCTTTTTCGAGCGCTTTTTCCGTGTCGACCACCACCGGCAGCGGGTCGTAGCTGACCTCGATCAGGTCGAGAGCGTCCTGCGCGATGTAGGTATTTTCCGCGAGCACCGCGGCGACCGGCTCGCCCGCATACCGCACCCGTCCGACGGCGAGCGCATAGTTATCGGGAGAGCGCATATCGGGCAGCGCTCCCATCGGCGCGATCGGATCGAGATGTCCGTAGATATCCGCCCCGGTCACCACGTCGATCACTCCCTCCAATGCCTTCGCCCGGTTCACGTCGATCTTTTGAATGCGTGCATTGGCATACGGGCTGCGCAAGAACGCCACGTGCGCCGTGTTCGGCAGATGGATGTCGTCGACGTAAGCTCCCCTGCCGCTGAGCAGCCTGGGATCTTCTTTTCGCAGCGTTCGGCTGCCGACATATTTCGCGTTTGACTTGGCGGTGTGTTTTGTCTGCGGCATGGCTTAACTCCTCGCTTAGGCGACAACGGGCTTAGTTGTTACCTGTAGCCGTGATTTTGCTGTTTTTGCCCCTGCTTTCACGGGTCTATTTGGCTTGCCGGCCGCTCTTGGCTTGTGCATCTTCTTGGCGGCGTTCTGGACGGCTTTCACAATGGTCTGGTATCCGGTACAGCGGCAGAGGTTTCCGTTGATGGCACGCCGGATTTCCGGCGGCGAGGGATTGGGCGATCGTCCGAGCAGGTCGTGAGCGGCCATTAAGAGTCCCGGTGTGCAGAAACCGCATTGCAG
>ORMF010518301.1_pt1 | contig 25811 bp, 23 predicted proteins | sample 1779871 | NCBI WGS metagenome assembly ORMF01 (sample SAMEA104232316, study PRJEB22302) | groundwater metagenome | biome: forest; feature: aquifer; material: groundwater | place: USA | collected 2011-08-07 | depth 5.4 m | reverse complement strand
GAGGAACACCGCGATCACGGCATACACCAGCATGCCGTACAAGCCGGAACCGACCCCGCCGAACACCACTTCGCCCAGTTGTATTTGTGCCAGCGGCACCAGCCCGCCCAGCGGTGGGAGGGAATCTTGCATGGCGTTTACCGCGCCGCAGGAAGCCGCCGTGGTGATGGTGGCGAACAGCGCAGAATTGACGATGCCGAAGCGCGTCTCCTTGCCTTCCATGTTGCCGCCCGATTGCATGGCGGAAATATTCTGATCCACACCCAATGCCGCGAATGCAGGATTGCCCTGCTGCTCGGCGTATTCCGCCACGGCGAGGAAGCAGACGAACAACAGCGTCATCGCGACAAGGATCGCCCAGCCTTGGCGCGTGTCGCCCACCATGGTGCCGAAGGTGTAGCACAGTGCGGCGGGGATCAGGAAGATCGCCAGCATCTCCAGGAAATTGGCCAGCGGCGTGGGATTCTCGAACGGGTGCGCCGAATTGGCATTGAAGAAGCCGCCGCCATTGGTGCCCAGTTCCTTGATCGCTTCCTGCGATGCGACCGGCCCCATGGCGATTGACTGTTTATTCACCACAATTTTTTCGGTGACGGCGTTGCCTGAAGCATCCTTCAGCGGATTGCCGGAAGCGTCCAGTTTCGGCTGGTCGTAGCTCATGCTTTCCATCAGCAGCGCGTTTTTGTATTCCGAAAAATTCTGCACCACGCCCTGGCTGACCAACACCAGCGCCAGCACGGTTGAAAGCGGCAGCAGGATGTACAGCGTGCTGCGCGTCATGTCCACCCAGAAGTTGCCGATAGTCTCGGTCGTGTGGCGTGCAAAGCCGCGTATCAGCGCGATGACGACGGCCATGCTGGTGGCGGCGGAGAAGAAGTTCTGCACCGTCAGCGCGACCACCTGCGTCAGGTAGCTCATGGTGGTTTCGCCGACGTAGCCCTGCCAGTTGGTATTGGTGACGAAGCTCAACGCCGTGTTGAACGACGAATCGGGCGTGACCGCGCCAAAACCTTGCGGATTCAGCGGCAGCCAGCCTTGCAGGCGCTGTATGGCATACACCGCCAGCACGCCCAGCAGGCTGAACCACAGCACGGCCAGCGCGTATTGCGTCCAGCGCATCTCCTGCTTGCTGTCCACCCCGCACAGTCGGTAGAAAAGATTTTCGGCGGGCTGCATCCAGCGCACGAGGGCGGGCAACTTGCCCTCGTACACGCGCAGCATGTAATAGCCCATGGGTTTGGCCAAAGCCAGCAGAACGCCCAGATATAGGGCGATTTGAAAAAGACCGTTAATCATGAGAACAACTCCGGTTTTAGTAAGGCGATGACGAGATAAACCATCAGCCCAAGAGCGACGATGCCGCCCAGAATGTAAAAAGTCATTGTGGCCCCCTCAGTTTTTCGATGCCGCGTATCAGCAGCACACTCAGGCCGAAGAAGGCCAGGATCAACAATAAATAAAGCCAGTCCATTTCATTTACTCCAGTTGGAAAAACACGGGTTGCATGGTAGGGGAAGGGAAATCAAAGCGGTGTAAAGATGGCTCCCTTGCGTGTATAAAAGTTGTAAAGACAGGTTGGGGCGGTGATGCAAAAAATTGTTCGATGGCTGCACCTTTAGGTAAAATGCACCTCCCATTCACGAATGAAAGTACGCATGGCGGGCAAAACCCAGAAAACACCCAGCTTTGAGGCGGCGCTGGCCGAACTGGAACGAGTGGTGGCGGAGATGGAAGCGGGGCAACTGCCGCTGGAAGACGCGCTGGCGGCCTACAAACGCGGCGCCGAGCTGTTGCAGCAGTGCCGTGGGCGCCTGGAAGATGCGCAGCAGCAGGTGCGCATCCTGGAGGAAGGTACGCTGAAAAACTTTGCCGCCAGTATTGCCGACAATTTTTCCGGTGCGGGCAATGTCGCCAAGCGTGAAGATGCCTGATTTCCAGACTTGGGCGAATGCCCAGCAGCACCGTTTCGAGGATGTGCTGAGCCGCCTGCTGCCGCAGCCCGATACGATGCCGCAGCGCCTGCACGCGGCCATGCGCTACAGTGTGCTGGATGGCGGCAAGCGCGTGCGCCCGCTGCTTGCCTTCGCCACAGGCGAACTGGTTAATGCGGACATCGCTCGCGTCAACATCGCTGCGGCGGCTGTCGAACTGATCCACGCCTATTCGCTGGTGCATGACGACATGCCGTGCATGGACAACGATGTATTGCGGCGCGGCAAGCCGACCTGCCATGTCGAATACGACGAGGCCACCGCGCTGCTGGTCGGTGACAGCCTGCAAAGCCTCGCCTTCCAGTTGCTGGCCGATCATCAACTGGACGACAATCCCATGCGCCAGTTGGAAATGGTCAGGCTGCTTGCCGTTGCTTCGGGTTCGCGCGGCATGGCAGGCGGGCAGGCGATAGATCTGGACAGCGTGGGCAAGCAGCTCACCCTGCCCGAGCTCGAATTCATGCACATCCACAAGACTGGCGCGCTGATCCGTGCTGCCGTCCTGCTCGGCGCGCAGTGCGGCGCGGCGCTGGGGGAGGCGCAACTGAACCGGCTGGATCATTTCGGCAAATGTGTCGGGCTGGCTTTCCAGGTGGTGGACGATGTGCTCGACAGCGAGGCGGACACCGCAACCCTGGGCAAGACTGCGGGCAAGGATGCCGAACAGGACAAGCCGACCTATGTGACCCTGCTCGGCGTGCAGGCTGCCAGAAAAATGGCGGCGGAACTGCATGGCAATGCGCTGGACGCGCTGTCCGGATTCGGCGCAGGGGCGCGCCGCCTGCGCGAGCTCGCCGACTTTATCGTGTTAAGAAAGTTCTGATGTATTCCCTATTGAACACCATCAACACCCCCGACGACTTGCGCCATCTGGAGCGCAAGCAGCTGCCGCAGCTCGCGGATGAGCTGCGCCAGTTCCTGATTGAGTCGGTGAGCAAGACCGGTGGCCACCTTTCTTCCAACCTCGGCACGGTGGAACTGACCGTCGCGCTGCACTACGTATTCAATACGCCGCATGACAAGCTGGTGTGGGATGTGGGGCACCAGACTTATGCGCACAAGATACTCACCGGGCGGCGCGAGGCGATGAACAGGCTGCGCATGGCGGGCGGCATTTCCGGTTTTCCCAAGCGCGATGAGAGCCCCTACGATGCCTTCGGCACGGGTCATTCCAGCACCTCGATTTCGGCGGCGCTGGGCATGGCGATGGCGGCGCGCATGGAGGGTAGCGACCGGCGCGCGGTGGCCATCATCGGCGACGGTGCGATGACCGGCGGCATGGCGTTCGAGGCGCTCAACAATGCCGGGGCGATGAACGCCAACCTGCTGGTCATCCTCAACGACAATGACATGTCCATTTCGTCGCCGGTGGGCGCGCTCAACAATTACCTGGCCAAGCTGATGTCCGGTCGCTTCTATACGGCCATGCGGCGCGGCGGCGAGAAGGTGCTGGGCGTGGTGCCGCCGGTGCTGGAATTTGCCAAGCGCACCGAGGAGCACGTCAAGGGCATGGTGATACCCGGCACGCTGTTCGAGGAATTCGGCTTCAATTACATCGGCCCCATAGACGGCCATGACCTGGATGTGCTGGCCACCACGCTGGGCAATATCCGCAACCTCGAAGGGCCGCAGTTCCTGCATGTGGTCACGCAGAAGGGCAAGGGCTACGCGCATGCGGAAGAGGATTGCGTGCTGTACCACGGCGTGGGCAAATTCGATCCGGCTCACGGCGTCGTTGCCAGGGAGGCCGCCAAACCAAGCTACACGGAAGTTTTCGGCGCATGGCTGTGCGACATGGCGGAAAAGGATGAGCGGCTGGTCGGCATCACCCCGGCGATGTGCGAAGGCTCCGGCATGGTCGGATTCGCGCAGAAATTTCCGCAACGCTATTTCGATGTGGGCATCGCCGAGCAGCACGCGCTGACCTTTGCCGCCGGGCTGGCATGCGAAGGGCTGAAACCGGTGGTGGCGATCTACTCCACCTTTTTGCAACGCGCCTACGACCAGCTGATCCACGACATCGCGATCCAGAATCTGCCGGTCATGCTGGCGATAGACCGCGGCGGGCTGGTCGGCGCCGATGGTGCGACGCACGCCGGCAGCTTTGACCTGAGTTATCTGCGCTGCATACCCAACATGACGGTGATGGCGCCGAGCGACGAGAACGAATGCCGCCAGATGCTGGCTACCGCGTTTTACCTCGACACCCCGAGCGCGGTGCGCTATCCGCGCGGCTGCGGCCCGGGTGTGGCGCCGCACCGGGAAATGCAGGCACTGCCCATAGGCCGCGGCGAGTTGCGCCGTTTGGGTGAAAAGGTCGCCATCCTGGCATTCGGTTCCATGCTCGCACCCGCTCTCGGGGCGGCGCAACAACTCAATGCCACGGTTGCCAACATGCGCTTCGTCAAGCCGCTGGATGAAGAGCTGGTGTTGAGCCTCGCGCGCGAACATGGCTTGCTGGTGACGGTGGAAGAGAATACCGTGCAAGGCGGGGCGGGCAGCGCGGTGGCCGAGTGCTTGCAGCGGTATGGTGTGTTGGTTCCGTTGCTGCAACTCGGTTTGCCGGATGTTTTCCTGGAGCAGGGCGACCCGGCGCAGATGCTTGCCGGCTGCGGCCTGGATGCACGCGGCATTGCTGATTCGATTATCGGGATGTACGAAATTTGAGGCGGCCATTTTTCAGTTCGTTTCATACTTCCCGCCGCCCCCTGACAAGGGGATGCCGGGAAGAGGGCGAGCAGGTTTATAATTCCGCGTCATTGCGCACCATGAGGGCACCATGAATTCTTCCCAATCCAACGCTATCGCCGATGTGCAAAACCTGGCCGACACGCGCCATCTGGCGATCAACAAAGTCGGCATCAAGAGCATCCGCCATCCGGTCATCGTCAGGGACAAGAGCGCCGGCGGGGTGCAGCATACCGTCGCCACCTTCAACATGTACGTGCACCTGCCGCATAATTTCAAGGGCACGCACATGTCGCGTTTTGTCGAGATACTCAACCAGCACGGGCGCGAGATTTCGGTGGAGTCGTTCGAAAGCATCCTGCGCGAAATGGTCGAGAAGCTGGAGGCGCAGTCCGGCTATATCGAAATGGCTTTCCCGTATTTCATCAACAAGACCGCGCCGGTATCCGGTGTGCAGAGCCTGCTGGACTACGATGTCACTTTCATCGGCGAGATCGTCAACGGGCAATACCGTTTCACCATGAAGGTGCTGGTGCCGGTCACCAGTCTGTGCCCATGCTCCAGGAAAATCTCCGAGCGCGGCGCGCACAACCAGCGTTCGCATGTCACTCTTACCGTGCGCACCAACCGCTCCGTGTGGATAGAAGAGGTGGTGCGTTATGCCGAAGAGCAGGCATCCTGTGAGCTATACGGCTTGCTCAAGCGTCCGGACGAGAAATTCGTCACCGAGCGCGCCTATGACAACCCCAAGTTCGTCGAGGACATGGTGCGCGATGTCGCGGCGTCGCTGAGCCTGGATAAACGCATTGATGCATATGTGGTGGAATCGGAGAACTTCGAATCCATTCACAACCATTCCGCCTATGCGCTTATCGAGCGAGATAAGACGCAGTGACGAGTGAGCGGTGATTGGTGATAAGCCATTCACCCATTACCATTTACCTTCACCATTTATCCAACATGAAACCCATCGCCATTTTCCGCCATGCCGCAACCGAAGGCCCCGGTTACCTTACCGATTTTCTCCATGAGCGCGCCATTCCCTGGCAGCTCATCCGCATTGATGCCGGGGATGCCGTGCCGCAGGATGCAAGCGTTTATTCCGGGCTGGTGTTCATGGGCGGGCCGATGAGCGTGAACGATGACCTGCCGTGGATACCGCCTGTGTTGGCGCTGATCCGTCAGGCGGTGGGGCGGGACATTCCCGTGCTCGGCCACTGCCTCGGCGGGCAACTCATATCCAAGGCGCTGGGCGGAGTGGTGACGCGCAACCCGGTCAAGGAAATCGGCTGGGGGAATGTGACGGTATCAGGCAACGATACGGCGCGCGCATGGTTCGGCAATACGCAGTCGTTCGAAGCCTTTCACTGGCACGGCGAAACCTTCAGCCTGCCGCAGGGCGCGGCCCACCTGTTGTTCAGCGCATACTGCGCCAATCAGGCTTATGCACTGGGCAAACACCTCGCCCTGCAATGCCATGTGGAAATGACCGAGCAGATGATCCGCGACTGGTGCGAGGTGGGCGCGGGTGAAATTGCCGCCGGTGCCGGCAGCCCGGCGGTGCAGCCCGCAGCAACCATGCAGGCGCAAATGGCGGGCAAATTGCCGCAACTGCATGCCGCCGCGCGGCTGCTATATCAACACTGGGTTGCCGGATTGGTTGGTTAGGCCGCTCGCCAAGCCGCATTTTGTTTAGAATGATGCATCTGCGCTGAGAGGAACACATCATGACCTACGTTGTCACCGAAAACTGCATCAAGTGCAAGTACACCGATTGCGTCGACGTCTGCCCGGTGGACTGTTTTCGCGAAGGGCCGAACTTCCTGGCGATCGACCCGGACGAATGCATAGACTGCACCCTGTGCGTGGCGGAATGCCCGGCCGAGGCGATCTTTGCCGAGGATGATCTGCCGCCGGACCAGCGCCAGTACATTGCGCTGAATGCCGAGCTGGCGAAGCAGTGGAAGCCCATCGTGGCAAAAAAAGATGCGCCTGCCGATGCGGATACGTGGAATGGTGTGAAGGACAAACTGCGTCTGCTGATCCGCTGAAAAACTGCTGCGCTCGGCATAACTACGTTGCTCAAGGGCTCAAGATGCTAATTTACTACTATGTAAACCGCATCTGCGACACGTTACTGGCGAAGCCAGCGGATTGCGGGAGCAGACGCAGGCCGCTCTTCCCGCACCAGATGGTTCCACCACACCGTGTCAGAGCGGCTGCTCTTTTGCCCTTTTGCGCCTTGTTTTGCCCTCGCTCGCAACGTTTTCCCAATTCTCTGTACGCATGAAGCCGCCCAAGAACGACAGCGCTCAAAGCCCGTCTGCCGTTTTTCTTGATCAAGTTGCACGCCATATCCTCGCGCAGCACAAAAACGAAATCCCCGACCTGCGCCGCGCCGTCGTGCTGTTGCCCAACTATCATGTGGCGCAGCCTCTGGCGCAAGCCCTCGCAAAGGCAGCGAACCGGCCCGCATTGTTGCTGCCGCAGATAGTCACGCTCAACGATTGGGCGCAGTCTGTTCCCCTTGCAATACCCGTTGTTCCCGACACCTGCCGTGCCGCTGCCTTGTATCAGGCGCTGCGCGCGCGCCGCTGGTTTGCCGATGCCGACCTGTGGGGCATCGCCGGTGAACTGCTCGGCCTGCTGGACGAGTTGACGCAGCACCACGTCACGTTGCCGCAAGACGAAGAAGATTTTCTTGCGCAACTGGAATGCGCATATCAGGCCAGGCGCAATGCCGCAATGCAGTTCGAGGCGCGGGTGGTGCACGAGCTGTGGTACGCGATGAGCGCCGGCGGCGAGCTCGATAATTCGCGCGCCTGCCAGCAGCGCCTAGCGCAGCTTGCGCAACGGGCGGATGCGCCGCTATATGTGTTGCTGGCTTCCTCTCTCGCCGCATCGGAAGCGCGCTTCCTTGAGGCGTATGCTGAGCGTGCGCCGGTCAGGATTTTCGATTTGCGCGAGATGGTGGCAGAAGAGGCGAGTTGTGCGGTGCTGCAAGTGGCATTGGGTGCTCCGTCTTCTCATTTGCGCGATCAGGCCGTGCACTTGCGCGAACATCCCCACGCCGCCTTGGGTCAACGGGTGCGCCTGTTCGGCGCGCACAGTCTGGAACAGGAGGCGCGCGCCGCCGAGGTGCAGGTGCGGCGCTGGCTGCTGGCGGGCAAACAGAGCATAGCCCTCGTCGCGCAGGACAGGCTGGTGGCGCGGCGCGTGCGCGCCCTGCTGGAGCGCGCCGGCGTGCTGGTGCGCGACGAAACCGGCTGGACCCTTTCCACGCTGTCCGTGAGCACGGTGCTGATGCGCTGGCTGGATGCGCTGCAAAGCGACTTCTACCATCAGGATCTGCTCGACCTGCTCAAGTCGCCGTTCATCTTCGCCGATCAATCCGCGCAGGAGCGCAAGCAGGCGGTGTATCAACTCGAGCAACTGGTGCGCAAGCACGGCGTGGCTTCGCACCTCGATGCTTTTCTTGATCTGGCGCACGGTGAAACCGGGGTACAAGTGGCGCTGGCGCGGTTGCGTCAGGCGGCGGAGGCATTGCGCAGAAACAGCGACACTCTGGGCGGCTGGCTGCGCGCGCTGGATGACAGCCTGTCCATCCTTGGCGTGCTGCAAGGCTTGGCGGCAGACGAGGCGGGCGCGCAGTTGCTGCAGGCATTGCAAACATGGCAGCAGGAGCTGGCGGCGGACGGCGCGCGCTTCAGCCGCGCCGAATGGCGGCACTGGCTGGCGCAACAACTCGACGCGCACACCTTCCGCGACCCAACGATAGACAGCCCGGTGGTGCTCACCCATCTCGCCGCCACGCGCTGGCGCAGCTTCGATGCGGTGCTGCTGCTGGGCGGCGATGCGTTGCATCTGCCCGGCACTGACAGCGGCAGCGTGTGGTTCAACGATGCAGTGCGCGGCACGCTCGGCTTGCCGGTACGCGAGGTTGATCTGGCGCGGCAGCGCGATGACCTGCTGGCCTTGCTGGCCATGAACGGCACCGTGCTGGTCACATGGCAGGCCAGCAAGAATGGCGAGAAAAATCTGTTGAGCCCATACCTCGAAATGCTGCGCGCGCTGCATGAGCTGGCTTACGGCGATGACTTGGCGGAGCGCGAACTGGGTGGGCTGCTCGAGCAGGCGCAGGTGCGCGCTGCCGATTTCCCGCTGCCGGACGAGGCCGCCATGCCCGCACCCAGTGTGCCGCAAAGCCTGATTCCACGCCGTATTTCAGCCAGCGGCTACAACAGCCTGGTCGCCTGCCCGTACCAGTTTTATGCGCGCCACATGCTGCGCCTCAACGAATTGGACGAGGTGCGCGAGGGCGTGGAGAAACGCGATTACGGCGAGTGGGTGCATGACATTCTGCACCGCTTCCACCAGCGGTTTCCGGTGCTCGGCGAACACCCTCGCGCGGTGCTGGAACAGGCATTGCAACACATCAGCAGCGAGGTGTTTGCGCCCGCGGTGGAACGCGACTATCTGGCGCGCGCATGGCTGCTGCGCTGGCAGCAGGCGATTCCGGCCTATCTCGACTGGCAGTTAACAAATGAAACCGGGGGCTGGCGTTATCAAAATGGCGAAGTGCCGTTCGAATTGCCGTTGACCGGCGAGTTGATCATGCACGGGCGCATAGACCGCGTGGATGTGCAGGCCGAAGGTGCGGTGCGGGTGCTGGATTACAAAATGATGGAGGCAGGCAAGCTGCGCAACAAGCTCAAGGAGGCGGGCGAGGATGTGCAACTGCCCTGCTACGCCCATGTATACGAGGCCGACGAGGCTGCATACCTCAGCATCGAAAAAGACAGGATTGTCTCAGTGGCGCCGCCGCAGGACTTGGCGGAACTGGCGCAGGCCAATACCGCGCGCTTGCTGAAAGTGTTCGAGCAGATGCGTGGCGGCGTGGCATTGCCTGCGCACGGCGTGGATGAGGTTTGTGTTTATTGCGAGATGCGTGGCTTGTGCCGCAAGAGTGACTGGAGCGCAGCATGACTTTTGGTTTTGTCATTCCCGCGCAGGCGGGAATCCAGCAGTTGAATAATTCCCGCGCAGCGGAGCAATGCCTTGGTTTTGCCTGCTACGCAGACTTTTTGAATTGCTGGATTCCCGCCTGCGCGGGAATGACGGGCATATGATGGGGCGTTCGTATGGATAACCGCATAGCCCTCGATCCCCGGCACAGCGTCGTGGTGGAAGCATGCGCGGGCAGCGGCAAGACCTGGCTGCTGGTGTCGCGCATCGTGCGCCTGCTGCTGGCGGGCGTGAAACCCGGCGAGATTCTCGCCATCACCTTCACGCGCAAGGCGGCGCAGGAGATGCAGGCGCGCCTGCACGAGTGGCTGCATCTGCTTGCGGTGCGGGACGACGAGGAGACAAGAAAATTTCTGCGCGAACGCGCTCTCGCTGACATTGACGATGCCGTGCTGGCGCGCGCGCGCGGCCTGTATCGCGATGCATTGCTGGCGCAGCCGGCCATCACCATCAGCACCTTTCACGGCTGGTTCATGCAGATCATCCAGCGCGCGCCGCTGAATTCCGGCGTGCCGGTCGGCATGCAATTGCTGGAGCGTACAGCGGCCCTGCGCGAGGAGGCGTGGCAGGCGTTTGCCGACAGCCTGCGCGCCGCGCCCGACGGCGAAACCGCGCAGTTCATGCAATGGCTGTTCGCCGAACACGGCCTGTATAACACGCGTGCGCTGCTGGAGAATTTTGTGCACAAGCGCGCCGAGTGGTGGGCTTATTCGCAGGGGCAGGGTGATGCAGTGGCATGGGCAGTGGAGCAGTTGCGCAGCGAGCTCGGAGTGGACCTGGGCGCCGACCCGATTGCCGATGCTTGCGCCGATGCGGGGCTGCAAGCCGCCGTGCAGGCATTTGCGCGGGAACTGGCGACCGGCACGGAGACGCAGTGCAATAATGCCAACAAGCTGCAAACCGCATGGGAAGTGGCCGATCCACACCGGCGCTTCGCGGCATTGTCGGCTGCGTTGTACACCCAGGCTGATGAGCCGCGCAGTTTCAATCCGACCAAAAAACAGAATGCGGAAACCTTCCTGCTTGCGCGCGATGTGTTGTTCGGCAAGCTGCAAGCCGTGCGCGACACATTGGCCGAGCTTAAAAACCTGCGCATGAACCAGGCCGCGCTGCATTGCGGCACCGCATTGCTGGAGCGCTACCAGGAATTGAAGCTGCGCTCGCAGCAGATGGACTTTACCGATCTGGAATGGCAGGTGTGCCGCCTGCTCAACCGGAGCGATTGCGCCGAGTACATGCAGTACAAGCTCGACAGCCGCTACAAGCATGTGCTGCTGGACGAATTCCAGGATACCAACCCGTTGCAGTGGCAGATACTGCAAGCATGGTTTTCCGCTGCCTCTGCGGTGGATGCGCGGCCCACCGTGTTTGTGGTGGGCGATCCCAAGCAATCCATCTACCGTTTCCGCCGCGCCGATGCACGCCTGTTCGGGGTGGTGCGCGAATTTTTGGAACGCGAATTCGGCGCGCATTACCTCACGCAGAACGAGACGCGGCGCAATGCCCCGGCGGTGCTGGAGGCAGTGAACGGCGTGTTTGCGCCGTTGCCGGATGGCTTCGTGGATTTCGAGGAACATATTGCCCACCATCAGGGCCTGCCCGGCCACGTCGAAGTGCTGCCGCTGGGCGTGCAACTCCCCTCCCCCGCAAGCGGAGGAGGGGCTGGGGGAGAGGGGCTGCGCAACCCGCTGCTGGAGCCGCGCCAGGAAAATGAAAATGGCGCGCGCGAAATTGAGGCAGAGCAATTCGCCGCGCATATCGCCGACATCGTGGCGCATTGGAGCGTGCAGGGCGAAAAGCTTTTGCCCGTGCACCCGGGCGAGGACGGCAAAATGCGCCGCGCCGCGTACCGCGACATCATGGTGCTGGTGCGCAAGCGCACGCATCTGCGCGTGTACGAGCACGCTTTGCGCGCGAGGCACATTCCGTTCCTGACTTCGCGGCGCGGCGGCTTGCTCGACACGCTGGAAGCGGAAGACATCCAGGCGCTGCTGACCTTTCTTATTACTCCATTCGCCGAGCTTGAGCTGGCGCAGGCGCTGCGTTCGCCGCTGTTTGCTTGTTCGGATGAAGACTTGATACGGCTTGCAGCAGATGCAGAGGGTAGCTGGTGGTCACGGTTGCAACGCATCGCACAAGGCAACACGGCCTCACCTAATTTGTTGCGCGCCCACCGCCTGCTGAACGAATGGCTGGGACTGGCCGACAAGCTGCCGGTACACGACCTGCTTGACCGCATTTATTTCGAGGGCGATCTGGCGCACCGCTATGCGGCGGCGCTGCCTGTCGAACTGCACGAGACGGTGCGCGCCAATCTGCAAGCCTTCATGGAAATCGCGCTCAATGTGGATGCCGGGCGTTATCCCAGCCTGCCGCGTTTTCTCGCCGAGCTGCGCGAATTGCGCAAGGCAGATGACAATGAAGCGCCGGACGAGGGCAGGGTGGGCGAAGTCGGCAATGCGCTGCGCATCTACACCGTGCACGAAGCCAAGGGGCTGGAAGCGCCCATCGTGTGGCTGCTGGACGCCAATGACACGCAGCACAAGCCGGACAGTTACGGAGTGCTGCTTGACTGGCAACCCAATGCGCTGCGCCCGGCGCATTTCTCCCTGTTCAGCGACAAGCGCGGGCGCGGCGTCCGGCGTGCGCCCTACTTTGATGCGGATGAGGCTTATGCGCGGCGCGAGGAAATGAATTTGCTGTACGTTGCCATGACGCGCGCCAGGCAGGCGCTGCTGGTGAGCGGCAGCGGCGAGCCGACGGAAACATCCTGGTACGGAAGGATTGCACAGGCTGTTGAGCAGGGCGGCAATCCATTGCTGGCCGCAGCGCAAGCCGTTGTGCCCGCACAGGAGAAATTGTCAGCGGAAGTGGATGCGGCATTGCTGCATCCGCTGCCGACCGGACAACATGCACCGCGCATGACCGGGGAACAGCGCCGTGGCATCTGGCTGCATGCGCTGCTGCAACACCTTTCACCCTCCCTCAATCTCCACCCCGGTGGGAGAGGGAAGCAGGAATTGCAAATGCGTTGCGGCATCCCCGCAGGCGAGATGGAATCATTGTGGCAGCAGGCGCAGGCATTGCTTGCGTTACCGAATCTGCAACGCTACTTCGATCCGCAACACTACCGCAGCGCCTGCAACGAAATGCCCTACGTCAACGCGCGCGGCGAACTGAAACGGATAGACCGCATGGTGGAATTCGACGGCGAGGTGTGGGTGCTGGATTACAAGACCGGCGAATCAGCCAACCCAGCTCCATATGCCGCGCAACTCGCGGAATACCGCGCCGCCATGCAAGCCGTGTATGCAAACAAGAAAGTGCGCTGCGCACTGCTGTTTGTGGACGGAACGTTGTGCGAAGCGGGATAATTACATGCCTATGAGCATTTTTCAGCTTGGCACTATTGTAGGATGGGTGAAGGCCGCAGGCTGTAGCCCATCGAAGCCGAGCCGAAGAGTCTTTGGCCGGGCACCCGAACGATGGGTTACGCTTCGCTCCACCCATCCTACTGAAAATCATATAGAGGCATTAATAATTATGGGCGGGTTGAATAAATGGACACGTGCCGGCATGGCAGATATGCCACTCCTGATGATGAAGCTTGCCACGCCAGCTTCCCTCACCCCAACCCTGATGGAACTACTAGCCACTCGACTAGGCTGCCAAAAGACAGCAGCCAAGTCGCTGGTTATCTCCCGGTGGGAGAAGGAGCAAACGAATCGCTACGCGAACTTTACGTTAACATGACGACACCCATTAACATCTCCGAGCAATCCGGCGTGCGCTTCCTGCACTTCGGCACGCTGTGGATACAAGGCGCAATGCGCATTGCGCGCCCGTGGTCGCTGGAACTGGAATACACCCGCGAGATGATGGCCAGCCTGCTGTTAAGAGATGCCAGCCATTGGCCCCGAAAAGTCTTGCTGATCGGACTGGGCGCCGCCTCGCTGACCAAATTCCTGTATCGCCATCGCCTGCTCGCCCATCTCACAGTGGTGGAAATCGAACCGTCCGTAGTTGCCGCCGCGCGGCAATTTTTCAAGCTGCCGGAGGACACCAGGCGCATCAACCTCGTTATCGGCGATGGCGCGGAATACATGCTGAACAGCAACAAAAAATTCGACCTGATTCTGGTGGATGGTTTCGATCAGGATGCGCGCGCCGGTGTTTTGGATACCCTGCCGTTCTATCAGGCGTGCCGCGCGCGTTTGAGCGATGACGGTGTGCTGGCTGTCAATCTGCTCGGGCGCAGCCGCGGCTTCAGGGGTGGTTTGAGCCGCATCTGCGAGGCATTCGAAGACCGCGCGCTGGTGTTTCCCTCATGCGAAAGCGGCAATGCCATCGCCTTTGCAGCGGCGGGCAATCCGATTGAAATTTCCTTTGATGACCTGAAGGAAAACGCACTGGCCCTGAAAGAGGAAACCGGCCTGAATCTATTGCCCACGCTGGCGCGGCTCGCGCAAGCCAAGACCTGCCTGAATAACAGGCTGGTTCTATAGCTGCTGCAATGCTGGCCAGTTTTGCTTTATGATGCACAGCGTTTATCAAATTGAGGTTGCAGCAATTCCTTAACCAAAGCAAAGGGGGCAAACATGGGCGGTCTGATATTTCTCGGCATCCTGGTTGTGGCACTTTTCTACGGCATCAGCCTCTACAACCACCTGGTCAAGGTCAAACATGCCGTCGCCAAGGCGTGGGCGAATATCGACGTGTTGCTCAAGCAGCGCCACGACGAGTTGCCCAAGCTGGTCGAGGTGTGCAAACAGTACAAACAATTCGAGCAGAGCACGCTGCAGAAGGTGATCGAAGCGCGTTCGCAGGTGCAGGCCGCGCGTGAGCGCCAGGACATCCCCGCGTTGGGCCAGGCGGAAGGCGCGTTGCGCGCCGGATTGGGCAGCATCTTCGCCGTCGCGGAAGCTTACCCGGAACTGAAAGCCAACGAGAATTTCATGCAGTTGCAGACGCGCATCACTTCGCTGGAGAATGGCATCGCCGACCGCCGCGAGTTGTATAACGAATCGGTGAACATCAACAATGTGCAGATCGAAGTCTTCCCCGCCAGCATCATTGCCAGGCTGTTCAGCTTCGGTGAAAAACCGCTGCTGGAATTTTCTGCGGCGGAGAAGGCGGATGTGGATATGAAATCCCTATTCAGCTAGATCATTATGCTGGTCTCGCTGCGCCGCGAATATGCGCAACTGGTCACCTCCGGCGCGCAGTTGTTGCTGGTTTTCTTCGGCTTGCATCTGGGATCGCGCACCGGCTGGCTGTTCTGTTTTAGCGCAATTGCCCTGGTCAGTGTATTCGCCTGGTTGTCAGCCTTAAGCAGGCTGCGCGCGATACGCGATACACCCACTTCAAAAATCGCCTCCGCCGCACAGGGCTATGTGGAACTCATCGGGCGCGGGCAGCCATTCGGCGAGTCCCCTTTGCTCAGCAAACTCACGCTGCTTCCCTGCTTGTGGTACCGCTACAAGATCGAGCGGCGCGATTCGGAAAAAAAATGGAAGACCGAAGAGAGCGGCGAGAGCAGCGATTCATTCATACTGTGCGATGGCAGCGGCGAGTGCGTGGTTGATCCGGAGCAAGCCGAGATCAGCACCCGGCACCGCGACCAGTGGCAGAAGGGCTGCTATCGTTACACCGAGTGGAAGCTGATCAAGGAAGACAGCATTTACGTCATCGGTGAGTTCCGCACACAAAGCGGCGCGGTGGAATTCGACACGCGCGCGGAACTCAACGCATTGCTGGCCGAATGGAAGAGAGATCTGCCTACACTCCACAAGCGTTTCGATCTGGACAACAACGGCGAATTGAACATGGATGAATGGATGCTGGCACGCCAGGCCGCCAAGCGCGAGGTGGCAAAAATGATGCGCGAGGCCCAGGCGCAGCCGGACATCAATATCATCAGCCAGCCGCGCGACGGCAAGTTGTTTCTGATCAGCAACCTCACCCCGGAGAAATTATCACGGCGCTATCTGTTCTGGACTTGGGCACACCTGGTCATTTTCTTTGGCGCGCTGGGAGGGATAGGCTGGCTGCTGCAAAACGCCGATTTTTAGGGAAACACTGAACAAGTCCAAAACCGTCATTGCGAGCGAAGCGCGGCAATCCAGAATTTGTTAATGTATTATGCCCGACTGGATTGCCGCGGCCCTGCGAGCCTCGCAATGACAATGCTTACGGGCTGTTCTGGTTAGTGGATAATTTGGGATAAACTTGATGTCACTTCAAAGGAGGATAGGATCATGGAACACACTTTGCCTGCGTTACCCTATGCGATGGACGCGCTCGTGCCGCACATGTCCAGGGAAACTTTCGAATATCACTACGGCAAGCACCATCAGGCCTATGTGACCAACCTGAACAACCTGATCAAGGGCACCGAATTTGAAAACGCCTCGCTGGAAGCCATCATCAAGAAATCTTCCGGCGGCATCTACAACAACTCCGCGCAAGTGTGGAACCACACCTTTTTCTGGAACTGCATGAAGCCGAACGGCGGCGGCGCACCAAGCGGCGCGTTGCTCGATGCCATCAACAAAAAATGGGGCAGCATCGACGACTTCAAGAAAGCCTTCCAGACTTCCGCCGTGGGCAACTTCGGCTCCGGCTGGACCTGGCTGGTGAAGAAGGCCGACGGCGGGGTAGACATCATCAACATGGGCGCTGCCGGCACGCCGCTGACCACCGGCGACAAGGCGCTGCTGTGCGTGGATGTGTGGGAACACGCCTACTACATTGATTACCGCAACCTGCGCGCCAAGTATGTCGAGACCTTCCTGAACAGCCTGGTGAATTGGGGTTTTGCAACCAGGAACTTTGCGTAATGAACTTGGTTCTGGTTGGAGTAGTCGACGAAATGAGGATACCGAAAATCTTCGGGTCGCTGTGTCTCGTATCGAGACCGACCTAGGGGAAAACGTGCTGCAGTTGCCACGTTTTTGTCACGGCCAGAAAGAAAAAAGGGTCAGCACAAAATGCTGACCCTTTGGTATCTCTGGCTCGCCGGTTCGGACGAATCTGGGCACTGGATTGTGGTTGTTTCTCTGCCTTGAATGGCCAAAATACACCTTAACACAGTCATTGAAATTAAAAAGGTATGTGCTGGATAAAATTTCCGCCACGAAGCAGGCCGAAGGGGTCGCGAGCTCAACGATCACCCCTGACAAACTATGCGAGCGATAACTGGCTGGCCCGACCCCCCTGCCGTGGTGCAGCCCATCACTTGAGTCCCGGCAAACAGATGGCTCATTCCCGCAGCCAGCACGTCAAGGTCGTACTTGCTGGAGCAGTACCAATCCCGTGTCCCGCTGTGTGAAATTTCTTTACCGCCTGGCGAGCCTCCGTTGCAGACGATTGCGCCAGATGTCGATGGTGTCCAGTTAACTCTGCCACCCTACTCCTTGGACTGCCTAGCCAGGTAGCACATAACCCTTTTCGCGGAACAGCCGCAGGCAGGCATCGGCGGCCTCGGTGTCGTAAAGGGCGCCGCGTCCGCGCTCAATCTCCGCAAGCGCTTTTTCGAGGCCGATGCCGGGGCGGTAGGGGCGGTGCGCGGACATCGCCTCGACCACGTCCGCCACGGCGGTGATGCGCGCCTCCAGCAATATCTCCTCGCCTTTCAGCCCTTGCGGGTAACCGCTGCCGTCCATGCGCTCATGGTGCTGGTGCGCGATGTCCGCCACCGGCCATGGAAAATCCACCTTCTTCAGGATGTCGTAACCGGCTTGGGGATGCCCCTTGATCAACTCGTATTCGGCTGCGGAAATCTTGCCGGGCTTGGAGAGTATCTCCGCCGGAACGATGATCTTGCCAATGTCGTGCACATAGCCGCCGACCCGCAGGCCCTCGATGCGATTCGCGTCCAGTCCCAGTTCGGCACCGATGGCGGCGGCGATTTGCCCCACCCGTTTTTCATGCCCGGCGGTGTAGGGGTCGCGCATCTCGACCAGGTTAGTCACCACCTCGATGGTGTTCATGAAGGCGTGTTCCAGTTGCGCGACATAGCGTTGTATCTGTTTTTCGGAGCGCTTCTTCTCCGACACGTCCTGCATCAGGCCGATGATCGCAGGACGACCGTCGTGTGTTGCATGCGCGCCGTGCACGCCGACATCAATCAAGCTGCCGCCCTTGCGCACGGCGCTGAAGCCGTAGCTGATGCTCGGTACTCCGCTCTCGATGCGGCTGCGTATATTCTCCATGACGATGCCGCGGTCTTGCTCGGCCACCAGCAACAGCGGATCGGTGCCGACCAGCTCGCTGGCCGAGGCGTAACCGAATATCTCCGCGAAGCGCGGATTCACATAGACGAAGCGTCCGTCCTGGATGATGTAGATGCCGGAAAGCGATTGCTCGACAACACCACGGAAACGCTGCTCCGATTCGGCAAGCACCTGCGCTGATTGCTTGCGCTCGGTGATGTCGCGTATGGTCGCGGAAAAGAACCGGCCAGATGCGGTTCGCCATTGCGCCAGCGAAAGTTCCAATGGAAATTCTCCGCCATCCTTGCGCAACCCTTCAAACTCGACAGTTTTACCGATGATGCGCGATTCTTCGCCGGACGCCACCCTCGCGAAACCTTCGCAATGGCGCTCGCGGTATCGCTCCGGCATCAATCTGGCTATGGATTGCCCCAAGATTTCGGCTTTGTGGTAGCCGAATATGCGCTCGGCACCGGGGTTCCATTTCACGATGTTGCCGGCGCTGTCGGCAGTGATGATGGCATCGTTTGCCGCCTGCACTATCGCCCGGAAGCGCCGCTCGCTCTCCTTGATTGCCTCTATCGAGCGCACCCGTATCTCCACCTGATTGGCGCGCTGCTGCTGCCGCCATAACAGCACCACCACCGTGCTCACTGCGACGATGGCGGCCAGACAGATCAGGCTGATCCACAGTGCAAAATTTCGTAGCGGCATCAGCGCCTCGGCGCGGTCTGTCTTGGCAACGAGATACCAATTGGTTCCCGCCACCGCCTGTTGGGCAGCCAGCACTGGCACTCCACGGTAATCTACACCCGCCACCGTACCGGGCCGATCCTTGCGGATGGCGATGGCGGCTGGGAGATCCGGAGTAGCCAAGGGAAGGCGAAAAGTCATAGGGTCAAAGTTTCTGTGGCGCAGCTGGTTGAGATAAAGCACGGATTCTCCGTCGCGGCGCACCAGCAGGGTTTCGCTGCTAGGGCTGGCCGACGGCCAGGTCTGGATCAGCGGATAAATGAAGTGCTGCGCCGTGACGCGCAACACCACGACCGCCACCATACGCTTGCCTTGCGCATCTGAAACAAACAGCGGCACCACCCAATCCAAGTGGATGTCGCCTTCTTTGTCGCGGTAAATGTCGCTCCGTTGCATCTGTTTGCTGTCCAGCACTTGGTGCAATACAGTTTGAGGAACAGGAGATGTTGTTATATCACCACCCGAGGCGAGCAGCATCCGGCCGCTTGTATTCAGCAACAGGATTTTAGTGTAGTGGTAATTGGTGATCAGATGCTCGAAGCGATTCAGAATTAAGCTGGACAGTTTTGCATCCTGTTCATGCTGCACGAACTGGGCAGCCCGCACCGCGAATGCATCGTCGCCAGCCAGTACCCCGCAGTCCCCGTACCGCTCACCCATCCAGTTTTCTATCTGCTCGGCCTTGAGCCGGGCAATGGTTGTCAGGTTAGCGTAGGTCTCATGCTCAATTTGCGGGCTATACTGCCTGATAATGGCAAACCCGACCAGCGGCACTGCCAGCACCAAGGCAGCAAATAACAGTAATAGCCGCTTGGCGCTAATCGAACCCGCCATGATGGCAGGCAGTGGCCGGGTAATACTATTTGAAAGGGGCGCAGGGCTTTCCGCTCTGAGATGATTCAAATTTCTGTTGGTCATTGCCACCCATCTCCGCCTATTATTAATAAGTATTGATTTCGGTTTGCCTTCGGAAGCAAGATATCGCGCTCACTTTCCCTGAAGCGATGTGGAGGTAACTGCAAGCTGCCGATATTAGGGCAATGCTATTCCCCCGTTCAAGTAACACGGGGGGCTACGGATACATAACCCAATTTAACAGTAATAACCCTTCATAGATATAGGCCAAAAGATATAGCCTGAAAGTCACTTGACATACAAATGCAACATGTGTAACTTATGCGTCAGTTATTCAACGCACAGGTGATATACATGAAAACAGCGCATTTACATGATCTTTGGGATAGCCCAGATAATGCAAGGCTTACGACCAAGCAATTCTCCTTTCGGCTTCCGGTACACATTGGCGCTAAGATCGCCGCGCTTTGTGAAATGTACCCCCAAAAAAATCGCACCCAAATTGTGGCTGATTTGCTTGCTGCGGCTTTGGATGATCTTGAAAAACACCTTCCAGAGGAATTGGGTTCGCGGCCTGATCCAGAAGAAGAACACTATGACCGAATGGCCGCAGATGCGAGCCACGAGGAATATGTACCTTACTACCGTCTTGGTGGGCCGCGTGGCCGCTTTAGAAATATCGCTAATCGTTACTACGAAGAGTTGGAAAAAGAGCTCGGTAATGAAAAGCCAACGCCTCTCTATCAACAGTTATGGGTAACTGAAGCACAAATGAAAGCCAAGAAGTCATGACCTTCCGCTTCCTGCTCTCCGGCCATGACACGATAGAGGTCTGCTACTACCTGCGGCCTGAATCGGGTTGCCTGCTGGATTTTCAGGAGATCGCCATTCAGAAGGAAACCTTGCGGCAATCCAAGCGCAAGGAACAGAAAGTCATCACCTTGGGCAACGAGTCCTTCGTGCTCAAGGCGCATGGCTCACAAAACGGCTTCTCCTTCGTCATGGAGAATTCGGTTTATGTGGTCGAGTTTGGTGAGTTTAACCACCCATCATTCCGCGTGAAATTCCGCAGCCGTGCCCTGTGGGAATTTGGCGTACTGGCATTACACCAGCGTTTTATCGCTTGGACTGAATCTGTTGGCTTGTATGCAGTCGAGCCGGAATCACTTTCCCGCGCCGACTTCACCTTTGATTACTTGCTGCCAGAGGTTGATTTCGACGAAAACAACATGCTGTCCATGTCCAAGAAAGACAACAAATACCGCGACGATGGCAAGATCAACGGCTTGGTTTATGGCAAGAGCGATATTGTGCTGCGCGTCTATGACAAGGTGATGGAGATTGCCGAGCAATCCGGCAAGGCGTGGTTCTTCCAGCTATGGGATGGCATCGAGCAAAACGTCTGGCGCATCGAATGGCAGACACGGCAGCAACCCCTGCGGCGCTTCGGCATTCGCACCGTGGATGACCTGTTGAGCCAGCAAGGCGACCTGCTGCGCTACCTTGTGACCGAACACGACACGCTACGCATCAAGACCGATGACAGCAACCGCTCGCGCTGGCCGTTGCATCCGCTTTGGATTGACCTGGCCGAGCGCATCAGCGGCATGGAATGCCAGGGCGTATATCGCGTCATAGATGACAAGGAAGCGCTCAATGAGCGGCTCATGCGAATTGCCATCAGCATCTATGGCAACCTCAAGCGCATCGGCGCAATCCATAGCGTGCGGCAAGGAAACGATTTCACTGGGTTCAATGAGGCATCTGTGCAATTGCAGCAAATGCTCAAGACTGTCCATGATCCAATGACGTGGAAGGCAGACGTGGGCAACCGCATCAAAGAGATTCAGTTCGGGCAATGGTGACATTGAATACAGTTCTGGATGCTGTCAATGCGCGCATGGGACGTGCGCTGCTGGTCGCGCAGGCCGCTTTGCCTGAGCACCAGTTCAAGGCTTACAAAAAGCTAGTCCTCGATGAATTCGGCGAGCGTGGTTTGGAAAGGGAATTGGCAAGGATATTCGCCGAAGATCGCAAGCAAGGCATGGAACGGAATGAGCGGGAATAGATTATGCAGGAAAGGAGGTGCCACCATGAGTGAGCGAACAACAAGACTGCGAAGTTTGCTTTATTCCACGCACCAAGCTGGACAAGCAAAAAGTTTCTGAATCTGAACTGCGCCTGCTGTCGTTATTCTTCCCTGAGATACTCAAGGAAGCGATGATTCAGGCCGAACAAGAAAAGGAGTAAGCAAAATGGCGGTGGCACTCTATGCCCGTGTATCCACGGCAAAGCAGGCGGAAAAAGACCTCTCCATCCCTGACCAGTTGCGGCAGATGCGCGACTGGTGCAAGGCGAAAGGTCATATCGTTGCGATGGAATACATCGAGCCGGGTGCCTCCGCTACCGACGACAGGCGGCCAGTGTTCCAGCAGATGATCTCGGATGCGACACTCGATCCGGCACCCTATGAGGCCATCATCGTACACAGCCGCTCGCGCTTCTTCCGCGACCTGTTCGAATTTATGAGCTATGAGCGCACGCTTAAACGTGCTGGCTGCAAGCTCGTATCCATCACTCAAGAAACCAGCGACGATCCAGCCGGAGAGATGGCCAGCAAGATGTTCAGCCTGTTTGATGAGTATTCGAGCAAGGAGAATGGCAAGCACACCTTGCGCGCCATGAAGGAGAACGCACGCCAAGGGTATTTCAATGGATCAAAGCCGCCATTCGGTTATCGTGCGGTAGAAGCTGAGCGCATTGGCAACAAGGGCAAGAAAAAGAAGTGCATCGAGGTTGATCCTGCGGAAGCTGGCACGGTGAGGCGCATCTTCGACCTGTACCTCAACGGACACGAGGGGCGCAGCATGGGTGCCAAGGAAATCGCCCAATATCTCAACACCCGCAACATTACCTTGCGCGGCACGCAATGGAACAAAAGCCGCGTGCATGAAGTGCTGGCGAACACGGCCTATATTGGCAAGTATTACTTCAACAAGCACGACAACAAGGCCAAGAAGTTGAAGCCTCAATCCGAATGGGTACTGCTTACCATTGAACCCATTATCGAGGCGGAAATTTTCGACGGCGTACGCAGCCGCTGTGCGGCGCGCACCCCGGCGAAAATTCCGCCCAAGGTCGCGGGAGGAAAAACACTACTCACCGGATTGCTTAAGTGTGGCGTGTGTGGTGCTGGCATGACGTTGGCAAGTGGCAAGAGTGGCCGCTATCGCTATTACAAGTGCAATACACAGATCAGCAAGGGCGCGCACTTGTGCCAATCCAAAACCATCGCCATGCAAAAGCTGGATGGCATTGTGCTGGAAGCATTGGCAGACAAGGTTTTTACGCCGGAACGGGTCAAATCCATGCTGTCAGAACTCAAGGAGCGGCAGAAAGATTCTCTCGGCAAGCAAGAAAGCCAACTCAGGCCATTGCAAAAGGAACTCGGCAACATCGAGCAGGAAAGCACGCGGCTATTTGAGGCGGTGGGCAAGGGCTATTTGCCGATGAATGATTCACTCAGTAGCCATTCGCACAAGCTGCAAGCCAGACGACAGGAAATACTCACGGCCATTGCTGGATTCAAGCGGCAGCAGCAAATGCCGCTCGACCTGTTGAAGGCAAAGAACATCAACGCTTTTACCAAGGCGCTCCGAATCAAGCTGCTGGATCGTGATTCCAGCTTCGGCAGGGAATATCTGCGGCTCTTGGTTAGTGAGATCAGGATAGAAGAAAACACGGCCAGAATTACCGGAAGTTATGCGGCTCTGGCGAGTGCCGTGGCAGAAAATAATCTGGGCACACATGGAAAAGTGCCCAGATTTGTACCGAATTGGCTCCCCGACCTGGACTCGAACCAGGGACCTGCGGATTAACAGTCCGTCGCTCTACCGACTGAGCTATCAGGGAATTGGCAAGGCCGCTATACTAGCGGCGATGGGCTTTCTGGTCAATACCAAATTACTGTGATGATGAAGTGGTTCCGGCGTTTTCTGGTTGCCGTAATGCTGCTGGTGCTGCTGGCGACCGCGGCGATTTACCTTACGCCGCTGGATACGTATGTGCCGAAGGTGGAGCAGGTGTTGAGTGCGAATTTGCACGAGCCGGTGAAAATCCGGCACCTGAAAATCGGCGCGCTGCCCATTCCCCATCTGGTGCTGGAAGGCTTGCAGGTAGGCGAGCAGGCGGATATCGCGTTGCAGTCCGTGAAGATAGTGTTTGATATTCGTTCGCTGTTTAAGCCGCAACGCGTGATTCACCGCATTACGCTGGAAAATGGCAGTGTCACCCAGGCCCGACTGGAGAAGATACCTGCCTTGCTGCAAGGCGAGGGTGCTGCGGCGATTCCGTTTCGGGTGGAGGAGTTGCAGTTTAACGGCATCCGTTTGGTGATGCCGAAGTTCACACTGGGCCCGCTGGAAGGCAAGCTGGAATTCGCGCCGGACAGCAGTCTTGCGCGCGCCTGGTTTTCCCTGCCCGAGCAAAAAATAACCGCTATCGTACGCCCGCAGCCGGGTAATGCATTCGCCATCGAGGCGCAGGCCAGCGCATGGTCGCCGCCGAATTATCCCGCCATCGTGTTCGACAGCCTGAGTGTCAACGGCGTACTGGCAGGCACGCAGTTTAACGCGAAGAAATTTTCCGCGGATGCCTACGGCGCGCATCTGGAGGGCGGTGCGATGCTGGAATGGCAGCCGGTGTGGAAGCTGACGGCCCGGCTGGATGCTTTGGATGGACAGGGGGAACGTCTGCTGCCGGTGCTGGGCAACCCTGTCGCGGCGACCGGCAGGCTGCATGGCAAGGGACGGCTGAGTACACATGGCAGGGAGGTGCAGGCACTGCCCGGCAACCTTAAATTTGATGCGGAAGTGGAAATAAAGAACGCCACGGTGCATGTGCCCGCCGGCTCCAAGCGCCCGCTGGCGGTGGAGGCAATCAAGGCGAGCCTGTCCGGCAGCCTGGCGGAATACACGCTGTCCAACTTGAAGGCCAGGTTGTACGGCGGTGCCTTGAGCGGTTCCGTCGTGGTGCGCAGCGCGGATACATTGGTGAACGCGGATGTGGCGCTAGCTGACATGGCGATTCAGCCGGTGGTGGAAGTGTTCAACGACGAGTTGGCGCTGACCGGCACCATAGATGCGAATGCGAAGCTTTCCGTCAAGTTGAAAGAGGTTGAAAATTTTCCGCAGAATGCGCAGCTCGACGGTGCGTTCCAGATCAAGAATGGCGTGCTGGGCAAGGTTGACCTGGTGCAGGCGGCGAGCAATCCGCTGAAAGAGGGAAACAAGGGCGGAGCAACGCGGTTTGACGAGCTTTCCGGCTTGCTATCGATAGATGCCGTTGGGTATCATTTCAGAAAATTAAAGGTGTCGTCCGGTGCGCTGAATGCGGAAGGCAGGCTGGACGTTTCTCCGCAACAGCAATTGAGCGGATTGCTGGATACCGACCTGAAGGGAACTGCAACCCTGGTTAGCATGCCGCTGGTGGTTTCCGGCACGTTGCGCGACCCGGTATTGCGTCCTACCAAATCGGCGATGGCGGGTGCGGCAGTGGGCTCCGCATTGCTGGGGCCGGGGTTGGGAACGGCGCTGGGTATCAAGGCAGGAAACCTGCTGAACAAATTGTTTGGGAAGAAAAATGAAAAAACGGACGGAAAAAAAGAAACTGCACCCAGCAAATAATTGGGCATCCGTTCAGGTAGTTTAGGTGAGATAATTCAGCATGGATAACAAAACCATTTTCGTCGTGACCCTCAAGGGGGAGGGCGAAATAAAAAATCACACCCGCTATCTGCCCGAGGATGTCAAGCGTGCCTTGGCATTGGTAGATGACGAATCCACGGTAGAAAAACTGATGAAGCGGGCCGCTCCCAGTTTGCGCGCGGGGCTGCCTGACATGTTGCAGAGACTGGTGGACGGGGGGTTTATTCAGGACAAAGCCCATGCCAAATCAGGCAATGTCATAAAGATAGCCACGCCCAAGATGTCCACTCCGGCCAGGAAGGTGGAAAGCGAGGGAGAGGAACTCGACTTTACCTCCGTCATGCGCGCGCCAACCCCGGAATCCATGGCTGCTGAGGCAGACAAGGCAAAAGCCCAGGCGGATGCCGAAGCCAAAACTCGCGCCGAAGCGGAAGCAAAGGCGAAACAGGAAGCGGCGGCGGCACGGCTCAAGGCCGAGCAAGAGGCAGCCAAAGCGCGCGCCGAAGCGGAAGCCGCGCGCATCAAGGCAGAACAGGAAGCGGCGGCAGCCAGGGCGCAACTCGAAGCTGCCAGGGCCAAGG
>ORMF010629873.1_pt1 | contig 25824 bp, 18 predicted proteins | sample 1779871 | NCBI WGS metagenome assembly ORMF01 (sample SAMEA104232316, study PRJEB22302) | groundwater metagenome | biome: forest; feature: aquifer; material: groundwater | place: USA | collected 2011-08-07 | depth 5.4 m | reverse complement strand
GGGGGGGGGGGGGGGGGGGAGCCGGTCCGACACGCTGCAGTCGCTCCCCGTGGCGAGCGATTGGTCGGCACCGGGGCTGATGCCAGCGCCACAGGCGTCGATCATCGTGGACGAGGACGACCTGACCGAGACGGGTGCAGGCGACTCGATGGTTCTGGATGACGCGGACGTGGCGCCCGACGCGACGGGCGTGCATTTCGTTCGAGAGATGCAGGTGTTGTTCAAGTACGGACACGGGGCGCAAGTGCCGACGGAGATCGCGCGCTGGCGACGCGCGCACGCGGACGATCTTGCCGCGCAGCAGCGCGTGACGGAGTTCGAACTCGATCGCGTGGACGCAGCCGCGGGGGTCGAGAGCCTGTTCGCACTCGCGTCGAAGGCGCTCGACGTCGGCGACATACCGCTTGCACGCGACGTGCTCGACCGCGTGCTGCGAGCCGCCCCGCAGGACCTCCGCGTCAACGCTCTTCGGGGACGCCTCGGTCGACGGTGATTCAGGACTCCGTGGGCAGCGCCCGAGCGCGCACGGCGACCATGCGCTCGGTGGGCACGAACGCCACGGGGTAGTCGCCCGTGAAACAAGCCTCGCAGAACCCGTCGCCGGTCTTTTCGGGATATCCCACGGCCACGCGCATCCCGCCGAGCGACAGGTACGACAGGGAATCCGCCGTCAGGTACCGCGCGATTTCCTCGACAGAGTGGCTCGCGGCGATCAGCTCGCCGCGGTGCGGAGTGTCGATTCCGTAGAAACACGGCCACTCGGTCGGCGGTGACGAGACGCGCACGTGAATCTCGCGGGCGCCGGCATCGCGCAGCATTTTCACGATCTTCCGGGACGTCGTCCCGCGCACGATCGAGTCGTCGACGACGACGACACGCCGCCCGACGAGCACCTCGCGCACGGGATTGAGTTTGAGTCGCACACCAAAGTGTCGAATCGACTGCTGCGGTTCGATGAACGTGCGCCCGACGTAGTGCGAGCGGATCAAGCCCATCTGGAACGGCACGCCCGACTGTTCCGCGAAGCCGATTGCGGCGGGAACACCGGAATCGGGCACGGCGATGACGACGTCGGCCGGCACCGGGGACTCCCGAGCGAGGGCCTTGCCCATGTCCCGGCGAGCCGAATAGACGCTTCGTCCGCCGAGCGCCGAATCGGGCCGAGCGAAGTAGACATATTCGAACACGCACATCCGCGCGGGAGCTTTCTCGAACGGTCGCAGCGATCGCATGCCCTGCCGCTCGACGACGATCACTTCGCCCGGTTCGACCTCGCGGAGGAACTCGGCCGTGATCAAGTCGAACGCCGTCGGCTCGCTCGCGAACACGTGTGCGCGCTTGAGAATGCCAAGACACAACGGCCGAAACCCATGCGGATCGCGCGCGGCGATCAACGTGTCGCCCACGAGAAACAGTGCGCTGTACGCGCCGCGCACTTGCCGCAGCGCGTGAACCACGCGGTCGGCCGGCGGACCCGGAGGCGCGTGGGCGTACAAATGCACAAGGAGCTCAGTATCGGTCGACGTCTGGAACACCGCACCACGGGCCGTGAGCCGCGCGCGCAGTTCGTCGACGTTGGTGAGGTTGCCGTTGTGCGCGCAGGCGAGGAACGTCCCGTCGTGCTCGACGAGCATCGGCTGCGCGTTCTTGATGTGCGATGCCCCGGCGGTGGAATACCTCACGTGGCCGATGGAGACATCGCCCGGCAGTCGCGCGAGTGTCGGCTGGTCGAACACGTCGTGCACGAGGCCCATGCCGGTATGCACACGCGTGCCGGAGCCGTCGACGGCGGCAATTCCGGCGCTCTCCTGGCCACGGTGCTGCAGTGCGTGCAGACCGAGGTAGGTCAGGTTGGCCGCTTCACTGTGCCCGAACACACCGACGACGCCACACTCGTCGTGGAAGTGGTCATCGTCGAGGTCGGGTCGATCGTGGGCGGATTCGAGCGTCGGAGGTGGCGTCGCCATCGTGGCGCCCGTGGCGTAGCACACCGCAGCCGTTCGGAGTACACGTGGACCCCCCCTCCGTCGTCGCTGCGACGACACCTCCCCCCGAAGTTTCGGGGGAGGGTCGCTCCGCGAAGCGGAGCGGGGTGGGGGTTTGCGCGGCGCCGTTCGCCCCGGAGTTCGACCGTTCGCCGGCGAGAATGTGGCACTGCAGCGCGAATCGGCGCATGAGTCTGCCGAGAAATGTCGCTCGTTCTTTCGCTACGCGATGTCGGCGCCGGCGGACGCTTCGGCGGCAAGGCCGTTCAGCTCGCGGCTCTCGACCGCACGCCCGGCGTCTCAGTGCCCGAGGCGTTCGTCGTGGCGTGCGACGTATTCTGGCAGTGGGTCGAGTCGACGTTGCCCGAAAGTCAGTGGCCCGGGCGGCTGATCGAGGGACCCGAACGCGAGTGCCGCTCCGATCGACTCGCGGCCATCCGCGAACGCCTGCTCGCGGCGCCGCTCCCGAGCAACGCACAGGCATCGATCGTCGACGCGTACCACCGTCTCGGAAGTCCGTCGGTGGCCGTTCGCTCGTCCGCGTTGCACGAGGACTCCGAGGGCGCGAGTGCCGCGGGCGTTCACGAGACCGTGCTCGGTGTGCAGGGAGAAACTGCACTGGTCCATGCGGTTCGCACGTGCTTTGCGTCCGTCTACCGCGAGCGTGCCATGACGTACCTGCGCCGCGTTCGTCCCCGCGAACGCATCGGCGTTGCGGCGATCGTTCAGCGGATGGTCGACGCGCGATGCGCGGGAGTCATGTTCACCGTCGATCCCGTGTCGCACCGCGAGGGCGAACTGATCATCGAGGCGGGGTGGGGGATCGGAGCCTCCGTGGTCGATGGAACCATTGCGCCGGACGTATTGCGCGCGGCTCGTGTCGGTCCCGTGTTGCACCGCCGAGTCGGCGAGAAGCGCTCGGAGTGGAGACTGGTCCACGGCGCGCTCGAGCGCCGCGACGTGGAACCGGATCGCGCAAACGCTCCGGTGCTGCGCGAGGAAGACGTTCGTGCGCTCCAAGCCGCGGCGACGGCCGTCGAGCGGGCCATGGGCAAAGCCCGGGACATTGAGTGGGCGTTCGATGGCGACGCCCTGTGGCTCCTGCAGAGCCGGCCCATCGTGGGCGCGAGAGAACCCGAGAACGATCGCGCGACATGGGTCTGGAGCCGGGTGAACGTTGGCGAAGCGCTGCCCGGGGTGGCGACGACGCTGACCTGGTCCATCGCCCGGGAATTCAGCGATCTCGGGTTCCGACGGGCGTTCGCGGGACTCGGCTGCGACGTTCCAAAGGACGCCGAGCTCGTGTCGATATTTCACGGTCGAATCTATCTCAATCTCACGTCGTTCATGCGCATCGCGGCGCAAGTGCCGGCGCTCGATCCGAAGATGCTGCTGGAGTTCGGCGGTGGCGGCGGGCTCGAAGCGCTGCAATCGCAAATTCCACGCGGCTCGTGGGCGCGCTTCGCGTTGCGCGCGCCGCGTGTCGGCGTACGGTTCCTCCGCGAGAATTTCGGGCTGAGCGAACGGCTCGCGGCGTTCGAGCGCGACTTCTCGGCGTTCCGCACGAAGTTCGAATCCGTCGACCTTGCCAACGCGTCGCGCGCGGATCTCTCGAAGTTGCTGAGCGACTCCGAGGCCGTCCTCGACCGCACCGGCGCACTGATGCTCACGTGCGCTTCGGGAAGTCTCTCCAGCATCGTCGCGCTGCGGACGCTTCTGCGCCAATTGCCCGGCGACGTGGCGCCGCGCCTCGAGCGAGAGTTGCTCACGGGCCTGGCCGACGTCGACAGTGCCGCCCCGGGGATCGCGCTGGTTCACATCGCGGAGCAAGCGCGCGCCGAGCCTGCGGCCCGCGACGTGATACTGCGCGTCCACCCGAAGGATCTCCAACTCGCGGAATTGCCGCCCGGCGGCCCGACCCGACGCGCATTCGATGCCTTTCTTCGCGCATATGGCTACCGGGCCGCGCGCGAAGCGGAGTTGTCGACACCGCGTTGGCGCGAAGCACCGCAGATGTTGTTCGCAGCTGTTCGTGCGCAATTGGAGCGGTCCGACCTGACGGCGCTCTCGCGCGTCGACCGCCAGATCGCTGCCCGCGCCGAGGCCGAGACGGAACTCGAATCTCGCCTGCCCGCGATCACCCGCGCGGCCGCGCGCCACTTGCTCAGTCGAACGCACCGATTCGTTCGCCTTCGCGAGCGGATGCGCGCGCGCGTGACCGAGGTGCTGGGGTATTTTCGTTCGATTGCACTGGCCGCGTCGGGTCGAATCGCGCTGCGCGTGACGGGGGCCGGCGTCGATGCCGCGTTTCACCTTCGACTCGATGAACTGCGGGCCTACCTCGCTGGCGAGATGCTCGATCTCGCGCCGCTCATCACGGGCCGCCGCGCGGACATGGCGCGCGACCTCGCTCGACCCGAGCCTCCCGACACGTTCGTCGGATCCCCGCCGCCCCTGCCACCGCCGGACGCGACCGGCCGGAACATCCTCGAGGGGGTCGCGGCGTCTCCGGGCGTAGTCACGGGCACCGTCCGTGTCGTGCAGGATCCCGCGGACGGCGCGTCGTTGCGTCCCGGAGACGTGCTCGTCGTGTCCGTCGCCGACGTCGGGTGGACTCCACTGTTTCTCGTCGCGACTGCGGTCATCACGGAACTCGGCGGCGCGCTCTCCCACGCGTCCCTCGTCGCGCGAGAGTACGGCGTGCCGGCGGTCGTGAACGTGCGCGGCGCGACGCGGTTGCTGGCCACGGGCGACAAGGTCCAGGTCGATGGAGATCGAGGCATCGTTCAAGTGCTCTCGCGGGCGCGCGCGTGAAGACCGCACCGCGCGTCGTATGGAGTGACCGCGACTGGATCGCGGTCGACAAGCCGTCCGGGCTCGCGACCACCGCACCGGAGGCGGCGCGCACCGAATCACTGGTCGCGTGGGTGCGAACGTCCCGGCCGTCGTTGCGTCACGTTCACCCGCTGTCGCGACTCGACGTCGACGTGACGGGCCTGGTTCTCATCGCGTGCAGCGATACGGCTCTGCGCGCGGCGGAGAGAGCCCGCGAGACCAATTCGTATGCGCGTCGGTACATGGCGCTGCTCGCGCGCGCGCCCCAACCGCCGGCGGGCGAATGGCGTTGGCCGATCGGTGTCGACCCGCGCAACCCAAAGCGCCGGCTGGCGGACGCCGGGCAGAACCCGCAGCCTGCGCTGACCCAATATCGTACCGCCGCAGTGTCGGCGGCCGCGTGGGTCACGATGGACCTGCACACGGGTCGAACGCACCAGATCCGTGTGCACACATCGCACGCTGGCAGTCCCGTGCTCGGCGATCGGACGTACGGTGGGCCGACGCGAATCGTGCGGGACGACGGAAGCGTCGTGGCCGTGCGGCGCGCTCTGCTCCACGCGTTCTGTGCGCGCGTGCCGGGGCGCGCGAAGGTTGTTCGCGTGGATCCGCCCGCGGACTTCGCGGACGCGTGGGCAGCGCTGGGTGGCGATCGGTGGCACGAGCTGCTGGACGGCGAGGCGCTCCCGAGTCGATGAACGCGCGCGGGCGGATGAAAACGCACCGGGTTCAATGAACGTCACCGCCCGATGAAAACGCGCCGGGGCCGATGACGACACACCCGGGCCGATGAATCGGCCGGCTACGTTTGACCGGGTCGCCTGCGCGACCCTTCCCAGGTACGCGGTAGCGTGCGCAATGGCGCCCACACTGCGCACACGGGAAGCCTCGCGAAGGCGAGGCGGTCAATGTCAGCCAGCCGCTTCAGCGGCGAGGCGACGTCTTCCGCGCGGAATCTCGGACGACCCTACGCTGCGACTGCGACCTTGACGCCCGCGGCTTCGACGACGCTTTGAAACGCCTTCGGATCGTGCAGCGCAAGCCCGGCGAGAATCTTGCGATCCAGGCCGATGCCCGCGGTTCGCAGTGCGGCAATCAATCGCGAGTAGCTCGTGCCGAGCATTCGCGCGGCGGCACCGATGCGTGCGATCCACAGTCGCCGAAAATCGCGCTTGCGCAGGCGACGATGGCGGTACGCGTACTGCCAGCTCTTGTGAACGGCCTCGGTGGCCACCGACGCGAGACGCGAACGTCCGGCGGAGAAACCGGCCGCGTGCCGCAGGATGCGGTTGCGGCGACGGCGGGCCTTGAATCCTCGTTTGGCGCGCGGCATGGCTTCGATCCTCGAGAGTTACTTCAGTCCGTACGGAAACATCTGGAGCACGCGAGCTTCCATCGCCGGGTGCACCATGTCGTTCTTGCGCAGGCGCCGCAGCCGATTGGGTCGCTTGTTGCCCATGAAGTGATTCGCGCCGCCCTTGGGACGGCGGACACGGCCCGTCGCGGTGATCGTGAATCGCTTCGCAGCGGACTTGTTCGTCTTCATTTTCGGCATGGCGCTGGCCTTTGCGGGAGGCGTGTGGATAGCCGAATGCCGCAGATTGTCAAGTGTTGACGGACGTCGTCGCGCGCGCGGCGCACGATCGGCGGGCTCACTGATCGGGATTCGTGAAACTTCGGAAGCTCCCCGCGCGCGGGCCGTCCGGGAAGCGTTGGAGGTAGCGTTGCATCGTTCGAATGGCGTCGGCGCGGTTGCCCATCGCGCGGTACGTCGTCGCGAGCATCGCGATTTCCGGTTCGGTCTGTGCGTGCCCTCGGAGTGCCGTGATCGCGCACTGGTTGTCTCCGCGGCGGAGGCACGCGCGCGCTTCGTCGATCGGTGCGAGGCCACTCGACGCCGCGCTCGAGCCACTCGACGAACCGCTGCCGGAGCTGCCCGACGAACCCGATGACCCCGTCGACGCCGGTGCCGCCACGTGTGCAGCGCCGCTCGACGAACCGCTTCCGGACGAAGCACCGTTCGACGATCCACTGCCGGACGAACCACTTCCCGACGCGCCGGAGTTGTTCGTCGCCGATGCGCTCGGATTGGAACCACCGGACGGCGACGGCACGACGATCGGCGTCAAGCGAGTCGCGGCCGACGGAGTGCGGGCCGTGCCGCGATCGGGCGGACTCGAGTGCGTGCTGCGCGCCGCGGCGGTCGGGGGCGGATTGTTTTCGACGAACGCGGTCGGCGGGAGCGCCGCGGCCGGTGCGGCGGGTGGGTCGATCATTGCCACGGCGGCGGGACCCGGGACCGGCGTCGGCAGTGGACCCGTCGGGGCGGCCGCGAGAGGCGCGGCCGCGGCCGGCAGCGCGGGCGATGGCTCCGTCGGTGAAGCGCTCGGAGCCGGCAGGCTCTGCGGTGCGCTCGCAGCACCTGCGGGCGATGCCGTCGACGCGGGCGTGCGCATCGCGAAGAACGCTGCGAGTGCCCCGAGCACGATCACCAAGCCGATCAGTGCGAAAATAAGCGTGCGATTGGGACGGGCCGGCACGTCCATCTCGTGCGCCGTCAGCATCATCGTGCTGTTGCCGCGGTCGGCCACGCGGAATTCCACGACGCCGAGCACGACGATGTCGCCCGCGGCGATCGTTCCGCGCGGGGTCTTCGTGCCATTGATCGTGATGCCGTTGGAACTGCCGAGGTCCTCGACCCACAGCTCGCCGTTTTCGAACCAGATGCGCGCGTGTTCGCGCGAGATCGACGAGAACGGCAGCGAAACGTCGGCAGCTTCGCTTCGTCCGAGGATGATCGGGAGCTTGTCCAGACGCACGGGAGCGGGAACGCCCGCGGGCGAAAGGAACACGAGCCGCATTTGGCGAATGTCGTCCGGGATGCCGGACGCCGAAGCCGTCACAGGCGGTGCCGAGGCCGCCGGCGGTGGCGGGGGCATCGGCACGTGAGCCGTTGGCACCGTCGTCGCGAGCGAATTCGGCGTCGGGGGTGGCTGAGCCGCAACGGGAGTTGGAGGCGGCAGAGAAATGGACAACGCCGGGACGGTCGCCTCGGACTCGTTCGACGGCGGCGGCGGCACTGCGATCTGCGTCGTGGCTTCTTCGAGGATCGCCAGCTTGTAGTCGCCGATCATGATCTGATCGCCGTGCTTGAGCGACGCGGCCTCGGTCAGGCGACGATTGTTGATGACGATGCCGTTGTAGCTGCCGAGATCGTGCAACACGTAGTGACCGGCCTGCTTCTCCAATCGCGCGTGCCGACGGGACACGTTGCGCTCGGTGAGCCGGATCGTGTTGCCTTCCTTGCGGCCGATCGTGATCTCCTCGCGTACGAGCGGGACCGTCGTGGTCTTTCCTTCGTCGTCCGCGATCACGAGTTTGTACATCAGCGCCCTTGTTCCTTCGTTCGCGCGCGCGTTGTCACCAACGGCCCGCGATCGCGCAAGATTCGGTGGAGGTCCAAGAAGGCCGCTACCCGGATCCCGAGTCTATCCGGGGCGGCGACCCTGTCAACGCATTCACGGCCGAGCGGAACGGAACCGTCGGTGCGTGCTTTCGACGCGTGACGGGGCGGGGAGCTTGGGTCGAGGCGCGGAGAGTCGAGGGTTGAGGGGACAGTTGAGAGTCGAGAGTCGAGAGTTGAGAGTTGAGAGTTCGGAGAAGAGGCCGGCGTTGGGCCAGTTTGCCACACACTTCCGGGCTGCACTGGTACCTTTGGCCCATGGAAATCGAGTTCATCGGCGCAGCGCAGACGGTCACGGGTTCGATGCACCTCGTGCGGACCCCGCGTGCGAACGTGTTGCTGGACTGCGGGCTGTACCAGGGGCGGCGGCGCGAGTCGTTCGAGCGCAATCGGAAGTTGCCGGTCGACGCTGCCGACGTCGATGTCGCCGTGCTGTCGCATGCGCACATCGATCACTCCGGCGCGCTGCCGATGTTGACCAAGCGCGGATTCGAAGGGCGAGTGTACGCAACGCCCGCAACGCGCGATCTCGCAGCCGTGATGCTCGAAGACGCGGCGATGATCCAAGAGTCCGACGCGCGGCACATCAACCGCGCGATCGAGCGGGACCACGCGGACATGGATCGCGTCGAACCGTTGTACTCGCGCGAGGACGTCGTGCGTGTTCTCGAACGCATGATCTCCGTGCCGTACCACCAGCGCATCGCGATTGCGGATGGCGTGCACATGACGTTTCTGGACGCAGGGCATGTGCTCGGCAGCGCGATCACCGTGCTGGACATCGACGACGTCGGCGAGAACAAGCGCGTGGTGTTCACCGGGGACCTGGGCCGGCGCCGCATGCCGATCTTGCGCGATCCCGAGTTGCCCCAGGGCGCGCACGCGTTGATCACCGAGAGCACGTACGGCGACCGGCGTCACAAGCCCATCGAGGAGATGGACGACGAACTCGCGGCGGTGATCAAGCGCACGTACGAGCGCGGCGGCAAAGTCATCATCCCGTCGTTCGCGCTCGAACGCGCGCAGGAAGTGATCTACGCGCTGAAGCAATTGCGCGCCCAAGGCCGCATGCCACCCATGCCCGTGTACGTCGACTCGCCGCTCACCGTGAAGATCACCGACATCTTCCGACTGCATCCCGAGTGCTACGACGCCGAGACCGCCGCGCTCATTCAGAGTTCGAACTCGCCGTTCGATTTCGCCGAGCTGCGGTACGTGTCCGAGAAGGAAGACTCGCAGGCGCTCGACGCCGACGATCGTCCCGCCGTGATCATCTCGGCGAGCGGCATGTGCGAGGCGGGGCGAATTCTGCATCACTTGAAAGCGACGATCAGCAATCCGAAGAACACCATCATGATCGTCGGGTTCCAAGCGCAACACACGCTCGGCCGCAGGATCGTCGAGAAACGTGACCGCGTTCGCATCTTCGGAATGGAGCACGAGCGGCGTGCGGAGGTCGTCGTGCTCAACGGTTTCAGTGCACACGCGGATCAGGCTGATCTCGTCGAATTCGCGGACCAGATGCGAACGCGCGGCCCGCTGCGCAACGTGTTTCTCGTGCACGGCGAGATTCGACCGCAGGAGACATTGCGGGGCTTGCTGACGGCGAAAGGATTTCCGTCGATTCACATTCCGCTGCCGGGGGAGAGGATTGCGATTTGAGAGGCAGGACCGCCGCCCGGGGCGTTCGCGGGCGGTCGAGCGCACGAAGCACCGCCGCCCGGGGCGTTCGCCGCCGCAACAGTGTGCGCGCGCAGCGCGTGCGGCGGCTTCGGCCCGGGCTCTTGCTTGGAGCGCGGCCTCGCTTCGCGAGGGCGCGTACGAGAGGAGTCACACGACGTGCCCGCCGATCTTGACGAGTGCAGCGGCCCGCATGAGCATCGTTGTTGATGACGCAACACGGCCAGATTTCGAGCCGCGAGCGTGCGCAGAAGACGGACAGACGCTGTGCGACAAGCGCCGTGCGCGAGGCGGAGCGATGAATGTGCGAAGCGCTTTGCTCGGGCGCGCTGCGCTGTTCGCAGCGCTCATCGCGCAGGGGTGCAGCAGCAGCGTTGGTCGGCGGCTCGACGTGGCGGCCGACGCCGTAGCGGACGCTCCCGCGCCGATCGACGCATTCGTGGACACGATCGACGCCGCCGACGCATGCGCAACAACGATGTGCGGTGCTGCGTGTGTGGATCTTCGCACCGACCCACGGCACTGCGGCGCGTGCAGAACCGCGTGCCCGGGTGGAAGCCACGTCACGCCCAGGTGCGATGGACGCATCTGCGTCTTCGCGTGTGACGCGGGCTATCACGCGTGCGGCACCGACTGCGTGGACGACACGTCGCCGCTGTCGTGCGGCTCGGCGTGCGCGCCTTGCGGGGCGCCCGCGAACGGTGCCGCGACGTGCACCGCGGGCGCGTGCGGGTTCGTGTGCGACGCGGGGTACGTCCGGTCGGCCATGGCATGCGACGCGGCGCCGCCGCGGCAGATCGCGCCACTCTCAACGGCCACCGTGACGTCGCGCCGTCCAACGCTGCGGTGGGCTCTCGCCGCAGGCACCGACGGCGCGCGCGTCGACATCTGCCGCGATCGCGCGTGCACGGTGCCGATCGTCACGTTCGATGTCAGGGGCAGTACGGCCGCGCCGGCCGCGGATCTGCCAGGCGGTGTGGTGTTCTGGCGCTTGCATGGGCGCGTCGGGACCAGCACGGGCCTTGCGACGGGACCCGTGTGGCAGTTCTGGGTCGGCGCGCGAAGTGCGGCGGTGAACACGTCGTGGGGCACGACGGTCGACATCAATGGCGACGGGTACGCCGACGTCGTCGTCGGGGCGAACGGCGCGAGGAGCTACACCGGCGCCGTGTACGTCTACGTCGGAAGCGCGACCGGCCTCGCCACAGCGCCCACCGACTCGCTCGCGGGCCGCGACGGAGTCGATGCTTACTTCGGAGGCTCCGTGGCGAGCGCGGGCGACGTCAACGGGGATGGGTACGCGGACATCGTCGTCGGGGCGTGGGGAGCGAACTTCCGGACAGGCGCCGCGTACGTCTACCTCGGAAGCGCGACGGGCCTCAGCACCGCGCCCACGACGTCGCTCACGGGCCTCGACGGAACCGAGGCTTGGTTTGGGCTGTCCGTCGCGAGTGCAGGAGACGTCAACGGGGATGGCTACGCCGACGTCCTGGTGGGTGCGTCCAGAGCGAGCGCCAACACGGGCGCCGCATATGTGTACCTCGGAAGCGCGACGGGCCTCGCCACCACGCCCGCCACATCGCTCGCAGGGCGCGTCGGAGCGGACGGGTACTTCGGCATCTCCGCGGCGAGCGCGGGGGACGTCAACGGCGACGGGTACTCGGACATCGTGGCGGGCGCCCCCGGAGAGAGCGCCGAGACCGGCGCCGTGTACGTCTACCTCGGAAGCGCGACGGGCGTCGCCACGACGCCGGCCATTTCGCTCACCGCTCGCGACGGTATTCGCGGCGACTTCGGCTTCGCCATCGCGAGTCCGGTAGACGTCAACGGCGACGGGTACGCGGACATTGCCGTGGGGGCGTACAACGCGAGCGTTCGCACCGGCGCCGCGTACGTGTACCTCGGAAGCGCGACCGGCCTCGCCACCACGCCCGCGACTTCGCTCACGGGGCGCGACGCAGCCGGTTGGTTTGGCATCTCCGCTGCGAGCGCGGGAGACGTCAACGGCGATGGCTACGCAGACATCGTGGTAGGTGCGGCCAGGGCGAACAGCAACACCGGCGCCGCGTACGTCTACCTCGGAAGCGCGACCGGCCTCGCGACGGCGCCAGCCACCTCGATGACGGGACGCGACGGGGCCGACGGGTTCTTCGGCAACTTCTCGGCGGGCGCGGGAGACGTCAACGGCGACGGGTACGCGGACGTCGTCGTCGGCGCGGTCGGAGCGAGCAGCAACACGGGCGCCGCCTATGTCTATCTCGGAAGCGCGACGGGCCTAGCCACGACGTCCGTCACATCGCTCGTGGGCCGTGACGGAGTCAACGGGAGCTTCGGGTACGCTGTGGCGAGTGCGCGCGAGGTCAACCGCGACGCGCGCTATCGTGGTGGGCCCGCGTTCGCGGACGCCCACCGCGCACCCCGCGTGGCGCGCGAGCGAAGCGAGCCCGCACTCCACACTCGAGCCCGGGCCGAAGACGCCGCTTGCGATTCACGCGCACACGGCGGCGGCGGCGCACGCCCCGGGCGGCCGTGCGTGCACACCGCGGCGGCACACGCCCCGGGCCGCGGTGCCGCGTGTATTCGCCGACGCACCCGCTCTCCTCACCCCTTCTCCCGGCTCGCCCGCGTCACTCTGTCAGTTGCGGCGACGCCGGGAGAAGGTGCCGCGCGAAGCGCGGCGGATGAGGCCTGCGAGTACCACTGCAATCACCACCGCGATCAACCCCCCGCTCGCGGACCCACGCCCAGTCCGCCCCGCACGACACTGGCACCCCGCCCTGCGCGGTGCGTCATCGCGCGCGATTTCACCCGCCGCGTCGAACACCACGGGCGCGTCCACCGCGTCGAACGGCACCGTCGCATCGACACCCGAATCGCCCCCCGCGTCCGCGCCGACTTCACCCGCAATGTCATCCACCGCGCCGTCGTCCACGGGCGCGTCGAGAAACCGCACGTCGAGCGGGACGCGCATCGGGCGTGCTCCCGCTTCGAACCCGATGAGCGACATGCGGAGGGTCGGCCACGATGGAGCACACGCGTTGCCCACCGGTGTTCCGCCATCGGTGCTCCCGGACGGCCGCTCGGGGCAGAGGTCGGCCCCGCGCAAATCGGTCCACGAGAGCAGCGGTAGGAACGTGTCGCCGTCGTCGACGGATGCCGCAAGCGCAAATCCGTTTCGCGCTTCGTCCGTGCACGCGAACAGCACGCCGCCGTGATGACGCAGACACAGCGAACCGAACCCCGGCATCACGCGGCGCCATGATCGTCCGTCGTCGGTGGAACGCTGCAATCCCTCGATCGGATCGTCGCTGCCCACCCACATCGTTCCACTGACCTCGCCGACGGCAGCGCCGGTCATCGGGCGAATCGTTCGCGTGAGTTCGCGAAACGAACTGCCGCCGTCGTCGCTTCGCAGCAGCATCGTTCCCCCCGACGTGAGGTCCGAGCGAACGTACACGACGTCCGGTCGCATCGCGTCGACGCCGATGAGAAACGCGCTGTATCCACCGAGAAAGTCGCGCGCGCCATCGACGAACGTGCGTCCACCGTCGTCCGAACGAAGCACGATGGGCAGTGCGCCGCGAAGGTAACCGCTGGCGTAGACCCGCGTCGGTCGAGACGGTGCGACGTCCACGTTCTCGATGTAGAAGTCTGTGCGCGTCGCGCCGCGTGTCCAGCTTCGACCGGCGTCCGCGCTGAGCCAAACGCCGTTGGGCATTCCGAGCGGGCCGAACGCCGCGACGATCTGTCGGCCGGTCGGATCGCTCGCGAGATCGAACACTTCATCCATCGGGCCCACCGCAGGACGCTCGACCGCGCAATACGGCGCCGTGAGCGCGCCGACGCCGTCTTGGAGTCCGACGATGATCGAGCGGTCGGCTGCAATCGCGAGCGCCGGATCCCACGTACCCGCCAAGCCCAGGCCCGCTTCGCAGACCAAATGCCACGCGCGGCCGCCGTCGCCTGTCCACGCGATCCCGAACGTCGTTTGCAGCCCGATGACGCCCAGCGACGCGCCGGGTCCCGCCACGACGTACCGCGCCGATGGGTAGCGTCCATTCGCGTGGGCTGACCTCGCGTAAAGCAGCACGATCGCGCTGCAAGCCGCCCATCGCCAACTTCTGCGGATTCGCCGATCGCTCATCATGCACTGCAGCCACACGATGCCACGTCGTCAGCTTCGGCGCGCCCTCTCAGCCGGATGATTGAACAGGGAGGCGGGGAGCGGGAGATTTTGTTTGTTCGGAGCGGATCGGAGCGGGCGAGGCACAATGGCTACAGCAAGATCGAGCGACAGCCGGTCGAGCAACCGTCGACTCCGAACTTCGAGAATTCAAACCCCTCCCTACCTCCCGCTCTCCCTGTTCAACTTCTTCATCTTCCGGGTTTCGATCCACGCGCGCTCCGCCGCACGTGGATGCTCCCGTGGTACGATTGCGTCTCGACGTGCTTCGACGTTCATACCCGCTTGCTTTGATCGTTGCGCTCGCGGCATGCGGCGGCCGTCGTCCACTTCCGGAAGCCGATGTCCCGCCGATCGAGTGCGCGTGCGAGGACGCTCCCGGAATCGACCGGCGAACGCCCGCGACCACTTCCCCGGTTCCGACCTGGGATCTCACGGTCATCCTCCCGTACGACGGCCCCGAGCAAACGCCCACGTTTACCGTCACCGCGAGTGCGGGACGTGTCGACGTCCACATGCTCATCGACACGACGGGCAGCTTCAACGGCGAGATCATCGAGTTGCAGCGCGCGCTGCTGACGACCGTGATTCCCGGGCTTCGCTCGCGCATCCAGTCCGTCACGACCGGCGTGTCGGCGTTTCAGGACATGCCGTTCGAGCCGTTCGGCGCGTCGTCCGACGTTCCCTTCCGACTCTTGACCGCGCAAACCACGGACTACGCTTCCGTCGCGGCGGGGGTTCGACGGCTCAACAATCCGCTCGGCATGGGAGGCGATCGACCCGAAGGCTGGATCGAGGGTCTCTATCAAGTCGCCACGGGCATGGGGCTTTCCGTGGGCGGGCGCGTGCTGGTCCCACCGTTCCAGCGGCAGAATCTACCCGACACCGGCACCGTCGGCGGCGTGGGCTTTCGCGCGAATTCCACGCGCGTCGTCGTGCTCGTGACGGACGCTCCGCCGCACGATGCCATGGAGTACGGCGCAACGGTCCCCACCGCGCACAGTTGGGCGCAGACGCAGTCCGCGCTGCGAACGCTCGGCGCGCGGGTGGTCGGCATCGCTTCCGCTCCCGACGCTCGCAACAACCTCGAGATCGTCGCGACGGCCACGGGCGCCGTGGCCTCACCGATCGGTGGGCGTTGTGAAACGGGCCTCAACGGCACCACGCGCGCACCGGTCAGCGGCATGTGTCCACTCGTGTACGAGATCGCGCCGGATGGAACGGGACTGTCGCGCACGATTGTCGACAGCATCGCGCGCCTGCTGGATGCCGCCGTGTTCCGCGAGGCGCACGGAACTTCCCAAGACGACACCCAAGGCTTCCTGCGCGCGATCGAGGCCGCCTCGGCCGTGCCGGCGCTGATGTCTCCCGCGCCCGGCCGCGAGGACCGACTGCCCGCGGGAATGCTCGACGGGGTGTCCGATACGTTCACCAGCGTCTACTCACGCACGCAGCTCACGTTTCGACTGCACTTGCAAAATCGCAGCGTGATCGAGGGCGAGTTCCCGCAAGTCTTCTTTCTGCGCGTGCTGGTCACCGGCGACGGAACGATCCTCCGCGAAGTCACGGTGCGGGTGATTGTCCCGGAGGGGCCGAAGGACGGTGGACGCGACGGCTCGCGAGACGCCGTGGGCGAGGGGGGCGGCGAGGGAGGCGCCGAGGAAGCGGGGCTCGATGGGGGCGCGCTGGACGGTAGCATCACGGACGATGCGGGTGGCGACGCGGGTGGCGACGCGAGCGACGATCTCGCGGCGGATGGAGCGGACGACACGGCGGCCGACTGAGGTCGGCTATCTCCGGACGCTCGCATCCGCATCGCGACGCGCGCCGGCCGCGCACGGCCCGCTGCCGGGGACGACCCACGCGGGTACGCGCAATTCACGCTCGGACTTCTTCCGGCTGGCGCGCTCGTGATGCCGAGCGCCATGTTGCTGTTCTACGTCCTCTTTCCAGCGGTGAACGCCACGACGTACGTGCTCGGCGAATTGTTCGTGAACGCGGGACCCTCGGCGCTCGTTGTCGCCGGGTCCGGGATCGCGATGGGCCGCCGCGGATCGTGGGGAGCGACGTGGGGGCTCGACTTCGGCGTGCCCCCCGTACCCGTGCCCGCGCCCGTGCCCAACCCCATTCCCTATCCCCTCCGACCTATCCCCATTCCCTTCCTCCGACCTCCCGACCTCCCGGCCTTCCTGTTCATTCTTCTTCTCCCCCGCGTCCCTGGCGGCGTCGCGGAATCACACTTCCGCCCCCGCCGGCCATCGAGGAAACGTGACGCGTTTCCCCGTCGTTGCCGCAACGGTTCAAATTGACGGGACCACCGTGCCTCGCATACCGTCCGGGCGCGACCGGCCTGGAGGGTCCAGGGGTGGTTTGCAGCGATGCCCGCAGGTGACCGCGTCATGAATAGTTCTTGCCGTTCTTTCCGCGCGTTCGCCGCAGCGGCAGCGTTGCTCGTCACGCTCGGCGCGGCCGCGACGGCTTCCGCCCAAGGCATGTCGCTTGCGAACGCGATTCCGTGCGCTCCTGCCGGCGGCTCGTGCAGCAATCCCGGGTTCGACATGCGGCTGTTCCGGCCGGCCGTCGATTCCAAGGGACATTTCTCGGTCAACGGCACCGACATCCTCGGGGCCGGCAACATCTCGTTCAGTCTCCTGGGCGACGTCGGCTTCGGGCTCTTTCACGGCGGAAATGGCGGACGAGCGCTCATCGACGCGCAGATCAACGGCGGCTTCGCGTTCAACATCGGCATTGCAAACGTGCTGGTGTTTGGGCTGCAGCTGCCGTTTTCCCTGCTGAACGGGCCGGGAACCGCCAACCCGATGAGTCCCGTACCCAACCCGGCGCTGCCCGAGGGCGGGATCGGAAACTACAATCCGGGCATCGGCGGGATGAACTACCAGGGGCTCGGGGACGTCTCGTTCCATTTGAAGCTCCGATGGTTGCGCGCGGAGTACTTCCCGGTCGGCCTCGCGATCATTCTGCAGGGCGGTTTCAATCCTCTCGACCTGTTCCGGCGAGACGGAAGCACCGACCCGATGCTCAGCGGGCAGCGAGTGACGGGCGCTCGCAACCTCGCAGGCGAGCCGGGAGCGTTCATCTGGCCGTCCGTCGCGGTCGAATTCCGGCCGTCGCGGCGCGTGCGCATCGATCTCAACCTCGGGGCGCGCATCCCGTTCGGCGGCGGATCGGGGCTGTGGTATGCGGGCGCCGACCAGAGCGGGCCTGCCAGCGTACGGTACGGCCCGTCGCTGACGTTCGGCGCGGGCGTTTCCTACCGCGCGGCGCAACCGATCGACCTCGTCGCGGAAACGTACGGGATGCTCTATCTCACGAGCCTCGGATCAGTCCCGCGTTCGTTGCCGTTCGAGGTCGTGCTCGGGATGAAGATCTTCGTCGAGCGCAATTCGTACCTCATGCTCGGCGGCGGCTCGGGCTTCGGATTTGGAACTCGCGCGCCCGCGGCAGCCGACGGACGCGTGTTCATCGGCTTCGTGTACGAACCGTCGATCGGCGATTCGGACGGTGACGGCTACCGCGACGACGTCGACCAGTGCATCAACGACCCCGAGGACTTCGACGGCTTTCAAGACGACGACGGATGTTCCGAGCCCGACAACGATCGCGACGGAATTCTCGACGCGGACGATCACTGCCCGTTGATTCCGGAAGATCGCGATGGCGATGCGGATTCCGATGGTTGTCCCGAAGGGCAAGAGTCCGATCGCGACGGTGACGGCATCATCGATCGCGCCGACCAGTGTCCGGACGAGCCCGAGGATCGCGACTCGTTCCAGGACACCGACGGTTGCCCCGACCTCGACAACGATCAGGACCAGATCCCGGACACGGTCGACAACTGCCCGAACGAGCCCGAGGATCGCGACGATTTCGAGGACGACGACGGTTGTCCCGATCCAGACAACGATCGCGACGGGATTCTCGACGTGAGCGATCGCGATCCGGCGAGCGGGCGCGACTGTCGCAACGAACCGGAAACGCAGAACGGCGTCGACGACACCGACGGCTGCGCCGACAGCGGCGATCTCGTGATTCTCGGAAACGAGATTCGACTGCGTCAGCAGATCCAATTCGAGACCGACAGCGCGGAGATTCGCCCGATCTCGTTCCCGATCATCGATCAGATGTTCAACCTGCTGCAGCGCAATCCGCAGTTCGAGATGGTCGAGATCGAGGGTCACACGGACGTTCGCGCCACCGACGAACACAACCTGCGTCTCTCGAATGACCGCGCGAACTCCGTGATGCAGGCGCTCGTCCAGCGGGGGATCTCACCGGCACGACTCGTCGCGGCCGGCTACGGCGAGTTGTGCCCGGTCGATCCGCGGAACAACACGCGGGCGTGGGAGCGAAATCGGCGTGTGCAATTCGTCATCGTGCGCACGCGGGACGAGGGGCGAACCACCGCCGCGGCGGGTTGTGCCGCGGGTCGCGAGTACATTCCTCCCACGGTGGGTCCGCCGGGGACCGGTGTGGCGCGCGAGCGTTCCACGCGCCCCAACGATCCGACTCCGCCGACGTCCGGCGGAACCAGCTCGCCGGCGCCGGGCGGGCCGGGTGCGGCAACACCGACAGCGAGTGGTGGCGGCGCGGCCGGTCCCGCCAGGCCGCAACAACGATAGGCGTAGGGTGCGATGGGGAACGAGACAACGTCGATGAATGCTCGAAGCTCACAGCGATGCCGTTCGCGCTCGATCGGTGGCGCGTGGGTCGTCGCGACGATCGCGCTCGCGAGCGTTCTCGGCTTCGCGTCGGTCGCGTCCGCCCAGTGCGCGACGCCCCCCTCGGGAATCTGCCAAGGCAACGGATTCAACCTGCAGCTCTTCCGGCCGGCCGTCGACTCCAAAGGCCAGTTCGCAGTCAACGGCACGGACATCCTCGGGCATCTCGACGTCGCCTTCGGACTCATCGTGGACTACGGGTATGGCCAGGCGCGTCTCGGTACGCGCGGCACCGGCTCGACGTACGAGACCTTTGCGCTGGCGGATCACCTCCTCACGGGCACGTTCATCGGCAACGTCGGGCTCGCCAACTGGTTAGTGATCGGGCTCGCGGTTCCCTTCCAACTCGCGTTCGGCCCCGCGGGCAACTTGATCAACGACCAGTACGCCCAACCCACCACGGGTCTCAGCTACCAGAACATCGGGAACGTCGCGCTCAACGTGAAGTTCCGGGCGCTGCGAGCGGAACGCACGCGCTTCGGGCTGGCGGCAATTCTCACGACCACGCTGAACTTCACCCCCGGCGGCCCGCGGAACTTCGTTGGGGAGCCCCAATCGGGCGACGTGGGCACGACGCTGTGGCCGCACCTCGTGCTCGAGTGGCGCCCGGTTCGATGGTTCCGCTTGGATCTCGATCTCGGGTTCCGATACTCCACCGGCACCGGGTCGACGTTGACCGTTCCGCCATCGATGGAGGGCGGAATGCCCTCGAGCGTGCAGTACGGAATCCCGATCACTGCGGGGCTCGGCTTCTCGTTCCGCGTGTCCCAAGCCGTGGACATCGTGTTCGAGGCGTACTCCAACCTCTACACGTCCGCGTTCAGCGGTGCGTTCACCCCCGCGGCGTTCCCCATCGAAGGAGCGGGCGGGTTGAAGATCTTCGTCGAGCGCAATTCGTACTTGATGCTCGGCGCCGGAACGCGAATTCCCATCGGGAACGCGCCAGCCGCCGCGAACGTCCGCGCGTTCGTCGGGTTCATTTTCGAGCCGTCCATTGGGGACACGGACGGCGACGGCTACCGCGACGACGTCGACCGTTGTCCATCGCGTCCGGAAGATTTCGACGGCTTCGAAGATCAGGACGGCTGCCCCGAACCGGACAACGATCGCGACGGCATTCTCGACGAGCGCGACCAGTGCCCGAACACGCCCGAAGATCGCGACGGCGATCACGACGACGACGGTTGCCCCGAGGGCGACGAGGGCGATCGTGACGGGGATCGCATTCTCGACCGCGTCGACCAGTGTCCCGACGATCCCGAGGATCGTGACGGATTCCAGGATCAAGACGGCTGCCCCGATCGGGACAACGACAACGACGGCGTTCTGGACACCGACGATCTCTGCCCGAACGATCCCGAGGATCGCGACGGATTCGAGGACGCCAATGGCTGCCCCGATCCGGACAACGATCACGATCGAATTCCGGACACCCGCGACCGATGTCCGAACGAGCCGGAGACCTACAACGGCAACGAGGATCAGGACGGCTGTCCCGACCAGGGCCAGGTCGTGGTTGAGGAAGGTCAGATCCGGATTCTGCAGGCGATCAACTTCGAGACGGACAGCGCGCGCATTCGCCCGGACTCGATTCCGATCGTCGAAGCGGTCGCGCGCACGCTCGTGGGCAATCCGCAGATCACGCTCGTGCAGGTGCAAGGACACGCCGACGAACGCGGCAACGACGATCACAACTTGCGACTCACGCAAGATCGCGCCGCGGCCGTCGTCGAAGCACTGGTGGAGCGGAGCGTCGCGCGCGACCGGTTGCATAGCGCCGGCTTCGGCGAGTTGTGTCGGGCGGGCTACCCCCGGACGCCCGGGCAGCCGGAACTGAATGCGGCCTGCCAGGGAGCCGGTACGCCGCCCCGATGGTGTCACAGCGACCGAGCGTGGCACCACGATCGCCGAGTCGTGTTCTTGATCCTGCGGACCACCGACGGACCGACGGGCGTGCGAATCGTCTGCGACGAAGCCGTCGACTTGATTCCGCAGGAAGACCGGCAGTATCACAACGTGCATCCTGGCAGTTGAACCGCGGAATCGTCCGCGCGCCAGAACCGAAACCCCCGAACATGACGACGCCAGTACCCGCGGAACTCGATCCAACCGTCAGCCGTTGGCTCACGGGATTTCAAGACGACATCAAGACGTTTCTTCGCGTCGTGTACGACGACCAGGAACTCGACGACGAACTTCACGCGCAGGCGACCGCGACGGTGCTCTACGCGCTCGCCCCTGGGGACGTGATTCCCGATTCGATGGGACCGCTCGGGTACGTCGACGACGCGCTGGCGCTGCGAATTCTCGTCGAAGAGACTCGCCTGCGAGCGCCGGAGCGATTTGCGACGTACGGCGAGCGGATGCCCGAGATCATTGAGCCGCTCGCGGACGACATCGCGATCTCGAAGGAGTGGCTCGGGGACCTGTACGAGGCGTTCCGCGCGCGAATTCTTCAGACCGACAAGATCGAATACAAGGGCAAGCGCGTGCGCGACACGATCTCCGATCCCGAGTTCCTCGAGGACGAGCTGAGTCTCGCGACCGTGAAGATGGATTTCAAGCCGACGGACGTTCGATCCGCGATCGGCAAGTTGGCGACGGTTCCCGGGATCTTCCGCGCGAAACTCACGCCCAAGCAGCGCTAGCGCACCTCCGGGGCTTGAAAGCCCCGGCGACAAGGCGAAAGCCCGTCGGGCTCGCAATTCGGCAATCTGCGGCGTCACCGGGGCTTGAAAGCCCCGGCAACAAGGCGAAAGCCCGTCGGGCTCGCAATTCGGCAATCTGCGCCTCGTGCGGGCGCGGCGCGCAGACGCGGAGCCATCGCGAGTGCAGAGCACTTCCCAATGTTGCCGGGGCTTTCAAGCCCCGGTGACGCTACGCCGCCGCGGCGACCACCCCGGGCACTGAGGGCTCGCTCGGTCTGCGCGCGCTCGCCGGAACACACGCAGCGACGATCACGGTTTCGAGAGCACGCCGCCCCGCACGCCCCTCGAAGCCGTCGAGTTCGACACACCAACGAACGCGCTCGGCGTCCGGATCCATCTCCATTCGCCCAACGCGCTCTGCTCCACGCACAACCAGCGCGCCCACGGCCGAGTTCAACTCCGCAACGACGGTGAGCACAGGGACCGAACGCCACCGCAGCCAACCGCGTTCCGAGACCACGTGAATTTCGATGTTCCGCGCGCCACCCGCAAGGCGATGCCCGGGCCGTGGGGCGATCCGAAGACTCAGTGCGCCGCGGGCTCTGCCGTCGCCCCGCGCACGCCACGCGACGTGCGCGACGTTCGCGATTGAATCGCGCGTGGAAATCCACGCCACGAACCGATCGAGCACGGCAACATCCGTCGATCCCCACGTCGTCCAGGCGCACGCCGCGAAGACGAGCCAGGCGGCGATGTCGGCGACTGCAACGCCCCAGCCCACGCGCTCCCGGCGCAGTGCCCACGTACCGAGGGCGACCACGGCGCAGACCGCGAGGAAGCGCACGGCGTACCGCCAGAAGCCGGTGCCGGCGGTTCCGACCTCGCGCGCCCCGAGCTTGTTTCGCGTGAGCATTCGTACCGCCAGCGAGGCGTCGAGCGCGGGCGTTCTCGTCGGGCGTGGAATCAGCGCGAGCCACGCGGCGAGGGCGAGCGCAAGACCGGCCGTCACGGCGAGGTGGACGTCGATGCGCGTGAGCGTCTGCGTCGCGCCCCCCGCCGCTGCAACGATGACGGCGAGTCCCGTACGTCGGGACGTGACCGCGATTCGGTCCCGTTGTCGCGTGCCCGATGCGAGCAAGAGCGTCGCGAGTGCAAACGCGACGGCGGCGAGACCCATCGGAACGATCAGCGGCGCCAACGAGCGCTGTGCGATGCGTCGCTCGACTCGGCGAGTCGCGCGCGGGCCATCGAGCCACGCAAAGATGGTCGGGTCGCATGCCACGCGAGCGGTCCACCGATCGCCGGGCGGGAGATGCCGGCGGATCGCGTGAACCACGTCGCGACCGAGCTCGCTCGTCACGGTGGTCTCGACGCCGGGAGTATCGTCTTGGATCCATTGCGCGCGCCGCATGGCGGCTGGGACGGCCACGCGGATCTCCGCGGCTTCGAGGCCGCGCTCCCATGGAACCGTCGGAATCTCGATCATTGCGTCGGAGCCCGAGCGTCGAATCGTCCCGAGGGCACGCAGGTTCGTCGTGTAGCGAACGACGATGTCGTGGGCGCCGCGCCGGAGCCCGCCGTCTTCTCCCACGGTCACTTCGAGTCTGCCCGCGCCCGGCACGCGCGTTTCGAGGGGAACGCTCGCGCCGGCCGCGTCGGTTGCCGTTGCTTCCAAGAGCGCGAAGTCCGCGGGCAGTTCGTTCAGTTCGAACGTTCGAAATCGACCCGCGCGCACACGCCAACGCACGCGAAGTGTGACCGTCGCGCCGCCGTCACGATCCAGGACGACTTCGGTGACCAGACCCGACGGATGCGAATCTGTCCACGCGCCGACGGAGGGCGCGACCAGGAGCACCGAAAGAAACGACAGCCATGCGGCCCACCGCATCCGTCGACCGTTAGCGGACCCGGCGCCGGCGCGCGAGTTTTCGGCGAAGCGTTGCCGGCGTTCGACCGGCGGTGCTATGCACGCCGGGTGGGCAGCAGCCATTGGGCGAACGGCGTCGCGATCGTGGCGCGGCGCACGGGAATCGCGGCGACGGACGCGAAGACGGGTTTCGTCTTGGACGTCGAGGCAACGCTCGACGCGGCATTCGCGGCGGAACCCTCGGTCGACGCGCCGTGGAGCACCGCGGGCGCGGCCGAGCACGCGCGGGTCGCAAGTTTGGCGGTGGCGCACTGGCTTGCGGATCTCGACCGGGGAGCGCGCGCGAAAGCCCTGCGTGCGCTCGACCCGGCGCTTTCGAAGGCCGCGGCTGCACTGGCGGCAACCGTGGCCGCCGGATCGGGCGTCGCCCTGGGGCCCGCGCTGACGACGCTCGCAGAGTGCTTGGGTCGACCGCCGACGGCGAGCGACCTCGGCGCACTCCTGCTCGACGGCGCGCGGTGCGATCGACCCGAGATTCAGTCCGCCGAGCGATCGCTGCGCGTGCGGGGCGCGCCGCTCCCTTCGGTGCAAGATCCGAGGTCGCGCGGCCTCGTGGGCCAGGGGGAGTGATCGGATGCGCGTGCTGCGAGCGCCCGCCCGTGTTCGGATTCTGCGCGGGCCGGAGGCGGCGGCGGCGGGCGAAGCGGCGGCCATCATTGCGCGGGCGCGCGCACGCGAAACGGCCATCGTATCGGAAGCGGAACGCGCGGTGGCCAAGCTCGCGGACGAGGCGCGGACGCGCGGACGGAGCGAAGCGCACGCGGAAGTCGCCGCGTTGCTCGTGCGCGCCAACGCGGAACGAGCGGTCGCCGGTGCGCGAGACGAGGCGGACATTTCGGCACTGGCGCTCGACGTCGCGCGGACGCTGCTTGGGCGCGAGGTCGTGGTGTCATCGGACGTGTTGCGTGACGTGGTGCGCAAGGCCGTTGGCAGGGTGCGCCGCGCGCGCAGGATCGTGATCCGCGTTCACCCCGACGACGCCGCAGCCGCGCGCGAGATCGGGACGGGGCTGTTGCCCGCAGGCGTGCAGCCGGAGACATTCGAAATCGAGCCCGACCTGCTCGTTGCTCGCGGTGGCGCGATTCTCGAGACGGATCTCGGCGAGATCGATGCGCGGATCGAAACGCAGCTGGCTGCACTCGGCCGCGCGCTGCGTGAGGCGTAGGCGATGAGCAAGCCGGCAGGCGAGCGAGCGTCGGGTTCGCCGGACGCGGACGGCAGCGACGAGTGGACGGACGAGGCACCGCGATGGGCACTCGCGGGCACCCTGTTCGCTCTCACCGTGATCTCGACGCTCTTCATCGGCGTCGCGGGATACGTCGACGTCCCGTACCCGCGCCGGGCGATTCACGTGCTGGCATCGCATGGTCATCCGATCCGGGCCGCGTTCGAGGCGGTGCGATGGCTCTCCGCGGGCTGGCCGTTTGCACTGCCGCTCATGAGCATCCTGCTCTGTCACGAGGCCGGACACTACATCGCGTGCCGAATCCACCGAGTGCCGGCGTCGCTGCCGATGTTCATCCCGCTGCCGCTGCCGCCGTTCGGAACGATGGGCGCAGTGATCCGCATGCGCGAACGCATCCGCTCGCGAAACGTTCTGCTCGACGTCGGCGCGTCGGGACCGCTGGCCGGTCTCGCGATCGCGATTCCCGTCACTTGGTTGGGGCTCAGGCTCTCGCCGGTGCGCATCGTCGAGCGTCATGGCAACTGGTCGCAGGAGGGAACGTCGATCTTGTACGAGGCGCTCAAGTGGCTGGCCAAGGGATCGATCCCGGCGGGGCACGACGTGTTTCTCCATCCGGTCGCGATGGCGGGCTGGACGGGTCTGTTTCTCACCATGATCAACCTGATCCCGTACGGCCAACTCGACGGCGGCCACGTGGCGTACTCGCTTCTCGGTCGCGCGCACGATCGCCTCGTGCGTGTGATTCCGCCCGCGCTCGCCGCGCTCGGTGTTGGCACTGGAATCTACTGGGGCCGATTCCTGCGAAGCGAACACCGCGACCCGTGGGTGATCGGCACGGGCTACACGCAGGGTCTCAGTTGGTTCGTGTTCGCGGCGTTCATCATGCTGATGCACCGGAACTCGCGCGGACGTCACCCGCCCACCGACGACGGCACGCTCTCGCGCTCGCGCCAGGTGGTTGCGATCGCGACGTTGCTCCTGTTCGTCGTGCTCTTCATGCCCGTTCCTCTTCGGGTCGAGAGCTGACGGGTCGCGACGCAGACCCTCCCCCCGCGCGACGAGGTCGCGCGACCCCCTCCCGAAACCGGGAGGGGGTGGAGACTCGGACGCAGCGCGGTCTCTTTTTCTCACCCTCCCCCGGTTTTCGGGGGAGGGTCGCTCGGCGCCGCCGAGCGGGG
>ORMF011516489.1_pt1 | contig 25842 bp, 23 predicted proteins | sample 1779871 | NCBI WGS metagenome assembly ORMF01 (sample SAMEA104232316, study PRJEB22302) | groundwater metagenome | biome: forest; feature: aquifer; material: groundwater | place: USA | collected 2011-08-07 | depth 5.4 m | reverse complement strand
GGGCTACACTCGCAACGACGGAACCTACGTCGCTCCCTATCAGAGAACGCACCCTGATCGCAACCCTTACAATAACAACGGGTTTCCCGGGAATTTTAACCCCAACACCGGTCGAGAAACGCCGGGAAATCCAAACACCTATCTCGACCAGTACTACAACCAAGGCCGCACGCCGGGCGGCTTCGGAAGTTACGAGCCTTTCATTCAACGCCGCCGCTAGGTAACGAAGGGCGAAAGGTCTATGCCGGTTAGTAGCTCGGACTTTTCGCCTTGTGGTGTTCTGTTGGGAGATCTGTAATGGTCCGATAAAATCACAAACACTATGGCACGGAAACGTAAAGCGACCGCGTCTGACTTACAGGCGAAGAGGGAATTTATTGAAACCTACTTTCAGGAGCGAAGGCAACAGTTGGAGCGAGCAAAACTGCTGATGGACCAAGACAAGTACCTCTTCGAGGGGTTGCTTGTTTTATGTTGTCATATCGGTTCATATGCTGCGTTACGTTTCCCCAGTATGCGCAGCGATCGAAAGGCATTTAAGGCGGTTGTGCTGAAATATTCTGGAAAGCGCGCTCTCTACGAAAAGATTGACTTGCTTTTTCTGTACCAGTGGGAACGATCGCACTTTAGGGGAGAAAATGCCTACAAAGGCTTCAAAAACTACCCTGATGTAAAGAAAATACTTGTCTCACGATTCGGCGACGAAAATATGATTCAAATCAAAAAGCGGTTTGTGACGCAGGCCACGATTACGAATACTATATTGTCTAATTCATTTCCTGCTCTCGATAAACAAGATCTTAAGCGCCGTCTTCCTCTCTTTTCGGTAGGTGACCAGTGCTATCGCTACCTCCGATCGTTCGCCGTGCATAATTTCCGATTTCCATTTCTCGAGAGGAGAAACAACCGATACGTGCCCAATCACATTATCACCCCGGAAGTATTGTACGACACGGCAAAGAACGTATTGAACAATTTGGAAAGGGAGTGTCTTAGAAGAGGCAAGTTCCCGGAGCAACTAAGACAAAGACGCAAGTGAGAGCGGATAAGTGTCTTTTGCTGTGCTGATCTCGACTGTCAAGCGCTTCGGGCACCGATGGCTCTACACGGTTCCTGTATCGGAGAATTGGACGCAGCCGGATTTGAATCTAAATGCGCGGAAGGGAAAAACTTGGATTTTGTTCCGGCAACGTTAACGCGTTGGTAAATACGAGAAATCGAAGACCTGATTGACCGGCACCTCTTTCGTGATCGCTTCGGCCTGGAGGCTATCGCGGATGGTGTCGGTTGCTATCGCGGCGTCGATCTTGCCGTCCGGCGTCTCGGCGCGCTTGTGATAGTCGTAGATTTTCCCTGCTAGCTCGTCATCGCTGATCCGGACAAAGCGTTTGAGGATCGCCACGGTGGCGGGCTTGTTGTCTTTGCCGAACGCCCGGGCGCGGGTCAAGGCGCGGAGCAGGCGGCGGACCTGATCGGGAGAGCGTTCCAGGGTTTCCCGCATGGTCACGATCCCCGTGCTTGGAGAGCGCACAAAGTTGCCGGCGAAGCCCAGGTTTTTCAGCCCCTCGCGATAGGCGAGAAAGTTATGCGGCGGGTTGAGCAGGCCGGCGGCGATCCGTTTTGATTGTATCGCGCCGAACATCGCGCCCGGGCCGCCCACCGTGATGAAAGTCGCCTGCGAAGCGTCCATCCCCGATTGGGCGAAGATGCGGCGCATGACGACGTCGTGCAAGCCGCCCCGCGATGAGATGCCGATCAACTTTCCCTTCAAGTCCGGGATCGCGCCGATCTCCGGAATGCCGACGAGATCCAGGAGCGCGCGATCGACGAAGCACATGACGACGCGAGTGTTGATGCCGCGGATGTTCGCAACTACGCCCGAGGTGATCGTCGTCGCGTACTGGATGTCGCCGGCGAGAAGCACTTTGATAGTGAGCGCGGCGGGCATGAGCACTATGTCGACGCTCAGACCTTCCTTTTGAAAGAATCCCTGCTCCTTGGCGACTGCCAGCGGCAACATGGTCACCGTGAGCGACGGGATGCCGATCTTGATGTTTTCAGCGCTGGTAGAACTGACAACCAACAGGACGCAGAGGATCGATAAGCTGAGACAACCAAAAGCTCGTTGACAATTTCGTTGCATGATCTCCTCCCTTTAGTCCAGCGTCGCGGCGGCAAACAGCTCATCAATCCGGGCCAATTGCCTGGTTAATCCCTCTCCGTGGGAGCTAGCGGCGAGCATCTCAAGCATCTTGCGGTTCGCGCTGACTCCGTAGGGAAAAGGATCGTCGCCAAAGGTGGCCGCTTGGCTCTGCGGATCGTCGCCCTCGAAGTACATATAGCCCGGGCCCCGGCGCTCGGCGGCGCCGTAGGCGATCCGCTTGGATTCGCTGAAGAGTTTCACAAGCTCAAGCGCCAGCCATGGGTTTTCTTCCAGGATCTTTCTTTGGACCGTGAGTACGTGGTTAGTCGGCACAACCTGAGTCTTCCAGTAAAACGCCGTCACTACCTCACGGCCGTCATCGGGGAATAATTTTCTCAGTCGTGGATTCCCTTCGATCGGGGTGCCGCCGTAACGGTCGATATTGTAACGCTGCAGTTTTCGATCATGACGCGGCGCGAAACCATAGGCGGCATCGATCTCGCCGCGGTCGAGCATGACGTCGAAGGTCTGGTTGTCGGTCAACCAGGTAATGGATACACCTGCGGGCGGTTCCTTATCTAGACCAAGCAACGCGCCGTGGCTAAACTCCTTGGTCCGGCCGATGTGCCAGGAAATTTCCTGCGCTCGGATACCGTATAGGTCGCGAAGGAAAACCCGCAACCAGAGCGCCGCGGTCATGACATAATCGGGCACGCCGACGCGCTTGCCGCGCAAATCCGCCAGGCTTTTGATACCGGCAGCGGTATTGACAAAGAGACCGAGCCAAAAGAGCGCCTTGGCGGGAAAGATCGGCAGCGCGATCCACTGCCACCTGTCCGAGCCGCGCCGCTCCCGGGTGATGAGGTACTCCGAGATGGACATCTCGAAGAGATCGAATTCATCATATTTCAGATTCCGATAAAAAAGCTCGGGCGGCGTGGTGACGGTTACATCGAAAGTAACCTCCCTCGATTTCGCTCTGCCGTCGATGAGCGGCTCGAAGCGGGGATTTTTGGTCAGGCCGAGTTTAAGATTCATCATATGTGGACGCTTCTTATAACAAAAACTTTTCGGCTGGAAACTCACTTTACATACGACGGCACGCGGGCGCCGTCAAACGCTTTGAAGTTCGGTGGCGGCCGACCGGCTCATTGGACTTTGCGTCCTCCTTCAGATATGAGAAAACACTTTGCGATCCTGGTTTCTTGGAGGTTCGAATTGAAGATCTGTCAGTATGACAACAATCAAGCGGGAGTGGTCGAAGGCGACCGGGTTTACAACATCGGCGACGCGCTGATCAAAGCCGGTCTGGCGCGCCAGGGCTACACGATGCTCGAGATCATCGATGCGCTGGCGAATAATCCGGCGGCGCTGCAGATCGCGCGCGACGCTTCGCAGCGCGGCGGTTCGGTGGCGTTGGGTTCCGTCAAGCTTCTGGCGCCGATCACCAATCCCGGCTCGCTCTGGGCGGCGGCGGCGAATTACCGCGCGCACCAACAGGAAATGATCGGTCGCATGGGCAGCGCCGATCGCGTGACCAAAAGCAAGGATGAATTGATGGCCGAATTCTTTCTCAAGACGACCTCATCGATCATCGGTCCTAACGACACGATCATTTTGCCGAAGATTTCCAAGCTCGTCGATTTCGAGTGCGAACTTTGCGCGGTGATCGGCAAGCGGGCGAGGAGAGTCACCGAAGATCAATCACTGGATTACGTTTTCGGTTATACGATCTGCTGGGACATCAGCCAGCGCGATCCCTGGGGCAAGGGCATGCAAAACACCCGCAACATCCGCAAGGGCTTTGACACTTTTACCGCTCTGGGGCCGTGGATCGTGACCCGGGACGAAATCGACGAACCGCAAAATCTCTCGATCAAGGTCCTGCAAAACGGCAAAGAGGCGATGACCGCGCACACGAGCGACATGATCTGCGGTCTGCGCGATCACATTCGTTTTCTGACGAGCTGCCTGACGCTTCGTCCGGGAGATTTAATTACCACCGGCACTCCGGCAGGCGTGAGTAAGCTCAACGACGGCGACCGTCTGCGCGGCACCATCGAGAAGATCGGCAGCATGGAGCTGAACGTAAAGGCTGAAGCGTAACACGTCTGCGCCACGAAAGGAGAACGTCATGTCCACTGCGCCCAAAGCTCAACCGCCCCTTCGCACCTTGCTCGGTCCCGGCCCGAGTCCGGTCAACCCTCGCGTCTACCAGGCATTGTCGTTGCCCGTGGTCGGCCACCTCGATCCAAAATTTTTGGAGATTATGGATCAGAGCATGGCGATGCTGCGTGAGGTGTTTCAGACCGCGAATCGTGTGGCTTTGCCCATGTCCGGCACCGGCAGCGCCGGCATGGAAACTTGTTTCGTCAACTTGATCGAGCCCGGCGACGCGGTGCTGATCGGCGTCAACGGTGTTTTCGGCACGCGAATGGTCGACGTGGCGCAGCGCTGTGGCGCTCAGGTGGACGCCGTGGAGGCGGAGTGGGGCACGGCGCTCGAACCGGCGCAAATCAATACGGCGCTGGCGAAAAAGAGCTATAAGCTCGTCGCGCTTGTGCACGCAGAGACCTCGACGGGTGTCTTGCAACCCTTGGACGACATCTCCCACTTGGTTCGAGAGCATGGCGCGCTGTTGCTGGTCGATGCGGTGACTTCCCTGGGCGGCGCCCCGGTGCGCGTCGACGCACTGGGGATCGACGCCTGCTACAGCGGCACGCAGAAATGTCTCAGCTGCCCGCCGGGTCTCGCGCCGGTGACTTTCAGCGAGCGTGCGATCGCAGTCGTTCGCAACCGCAAGACGAAAGTCCAAAGCTGGTATCTAGATCTGTCGATGATCGAGAAATACTGGGGCAGCGAGCGGGTTTACCATCACACCGCGCCGATCTCGATGAACTATGCCCTGCATGAAGCGCTGCGCGTCCTGCTCGAAGAGGGATTGGAGACCGCATGGCAGCGCCACCGCCGGGTGCACGGTCATTTCATCCGCGAGATGCGCAGGCTGGAGATCGAACCCGCAGTGGCGGAAGCGGTGCGGGCGCCGATGATCAACGCGATCAAGATTCCTGACGGAGCCGACGACGCGAAGGTTCGCCAGCGGTTGTACGACGATTTTAATATTGAAATAGGAGCCGGCCTGGGGCCGCTCAAGGGAAAAATCTGGCGCGTCGGGCTCATGGGCCACGGCGCTAGAGAAGAGAACGTCGAGCTGCTGGCTAAGGCGCTGAAACAATTGATCTAGCTTCAGAGCCAGCGATCAGAAAGCATCGGGCGCTGTTATGCGATCGGTTAGCGCTCGGTTTTTTCCGCGTGAACGGGTATCGAGCGCGCCAATTCGCGGAGCGCGCCGGATCTCCTGCTGTTGCCGCTGAATTCTTCCGCACTGCGAATGACAAAACCGTTAATCACGTTGGCGTTGTCCGAGAGGCCGCTATCGAAGCCGACGGGTCGGCGACACTCGGCGTAAAAGTAACTGTTCCGGCCGATGGTCTGGTTCGTCCAGCGTGAAATTTTGACCGCTTTGGGTCCATCAATGTTGGACTCGTAAGGGTAAAGCGCGTAGCTTCCGCTCCCCTGAGCGGCTGTTATGGGCGGTGAAGGGCCGTAGCCTAGCCATCCTAGCTCGTCAGGCTCGGTGGCGGCCGGCCGTTTGGAGCTTGGGGATGGGTTGCTTTCTATCTAATGGTCGCGAATGCGCGTAGAGCGTTTGTTCAGGAGGGTCGAGTGGAAGGCCCGCGGCGCGTGGGAGGAAAACGTGAAATGGCGCCGCAGCTTTACGTCCGCAGGTCTGAAACTACGGAACGAGAAAGGCGCCTCGTCCGGAGTTAGATTGGAAGCGATGAAAAACGATCAGTGTTTGGAGAAAGCCGGATTAGGATTTTTTTGCCGCATCGGGGAAGTCGATGAACTCCCGGCGTATGAATCCGGACTGTCCGGTGCTCTCCTCGCGTACTTCGAGCCAGTCACCGCGACTGCCGAGCAACGAGACTCTTGATCCGACCGATAATTTTGCCACCGAACTCGAGGAAAAATTGGGCTCCTTGCGCAGCGAGGTCGCGAACTTGAGTTGCTGGATGGAGGACGGCTTGGCTGCGCGCTCCCGCGGCGCTTTTTCGGCGCCGGTGATTTTGGATTTCGTTGCGGTTTCGGACTGGCGGTTATTTTCGGTTATCTTGCTCTGTGGGTTCGACGAGATCACCACAGGCTTAACGGGAGCGGTATTGGTCTGAGTAACGGCTACGGCGCCGATTTCTCCGTTTTGACCGAAGGATTTTTCCCACAGGACAAGCGTAGTGATATCCATGCCCTCGGGCACGAACAGCAGCGGACATTGGATAGTGGCTCCGTTAGCAACGACTTCACGAAACGACCACTGGGAAACCGCCGAGATCACCGCTTTTTTGAAATCGGAGTTAGAAAGGCGGGAAGACACTTCTTTGACCTTCGTGACCTCGCCGGAGGGCTCGACCACGAATTGGATCGTCATACGTCCCATGAGTCCCGGATTCTTTTCGCTCTCGTAACGGTAAATTTCCCGCAGGTTTTGCAGTTGACTCTCGATTCTAGCCACGACCTTGTTCTGTTCGGGCGCTGGGTCCTTCGCCGGCTTGAGGCTCAGTCCCAACTCAGGTGCCACGACGACGACGTTGCCCAGGGCAATGTTCCATGCTCGGGCCGGTTTCTTGCGCGCCGGTTCTGCACCGGAAGCTTCACGTTCCACAGCGGGCGCCTTCTTTGACCCTTTGGATCCTAAGCTGAACGCGAAGAAGATTAGCGCTACTCCCAGGACGCAACTGGCAATTGCCACGGCGCGCCTCATATTTCCCCGACCACTGGCCGTCGATCCGGTGCCCATCAAGACCTCCGCGTAAATTGGATGCCGATGTTACTCAAGCAAGTTTTATACCCCGGCGATCGAAACCTGCGCGATTTCGGCGGCACATTCATGGCGCTCGCCGCCGAAGTTGAAATACGACAGGGTCCGTAGAAAACCGTAAGGCGTTCGCCCGTTTGCGGGTCGGGATGCCCGATGAATGATCCTCAATGCAGGCACAGGATAGATGCTTGGAGTAAACGCCGCCGCACAAATTTCGCTCTCTGGACTGTGCCAGCGAACGTTTTTGGCTTGCGTCCGCTTGCCGGTAAGGGCGCTTCTAGTCTAGTATAGCGCGTTGTCAGAAGAGGAGAGTCGCGATTTGAAGCGTCGATAATTTAGCGCTCATCATCCGCAAAGGAGTTGGCATGAAAAAAGAGATTCTGTTTTCATTCTTGTGGCTTTTGCTCAGCGCGGAACTTTACGCCCAGGCGCCGTTCTACCAAGGCAAAACGATTACTTTCCTCGTCGGCTCGGGCGCAGGAACCGCCTATGATATGTATGGGCGCCTGCTCGCCAACTACATTGGCAAGCATATTCCGGGAAACCCGACCGTGATCGTGCAGAATATGCCGGCGGCGGGCGGCTTGGCGGCGGCAAATTTCGTTTATGGGGTTGCCAAACCCGACGGATTGACGGTCGCATCGATCAATCCGGCGCACTACCTCAATCAGCTTCAGGGTAATCCGGAAGTAAAATTCGACTGGCCGAAGTTTACCTGGCTCGCCAGTTCCGACAAGTCCGAGCACATGCTCTATATGCGCGCTGACGCGCCGTACAAAACGATACAAGACATTCGCAATGCCAAGGAGCCGCCCAAATGCGGCGCGACGGGGACGGGAACGAGCGGCCACTATATTCCGAGAATGCTCGAAGAAACTCTCGGCGCCAAGTTTACCATCGTGACCGGTTACGCCGGCGGCAACGAAATCGATCTAGCCACCGAGCGCAATGAAGTCGTTTGCCGTTCGTTTACGACGACCGCTTTATTTGCCCGCGAGCCCTATCATAGCTGGCGCAAAAAAAGTTTCGTGCGCATTCTCATGCAGACCGGCAGCAAGCGGGATGCGCGGTTGCCCGAGGCGCCTTTGCTAGGCGAATTGATGGATGAGTTCAAAACTTCCGATCTTGGGCGGCGAGTTGCTACCGTCATGTTGGGCTCCGGCGAGCTCGGCCGGCCCGTTGTCACCCATCCAGCACTGCCGCTGGGTCGCGCCAAACTCCTGCGCGATGGGTTCGTGAAAAGCCTGAACGATCCCGCACTGCTCGCGGAGGCAAGCAAAAACCGGCTCGAGATAAGGCCCGTCGGCAGCGAGGAATTGGCGAAAATCGCCAAGGAAGTGATCGAACAGCCGCCAGAGGTTGTCGAGCGGATCAAGAAGATTTTGGCGCAGTAGTCGACCCTTCGACTCGAGCCCCGGCCTTGGCGGCACCCTTCTTCGGGATTCCGCCCCAAAAATATGTTCGAGGCGAGCGAGCCTTCCCGCCTGAGAGTCATGGATTGCGGGGTTTCTGCTCTAGTTCCCCAGCACCTTTTTCATCCTTTCGATCACCGCCGGTGGCTGGGCCATAACTTCCCTGGCGAGGCTCTCCATCTCTTCGCCGCTGACTGGCTCCAGTTCGTAACTCCGTTTCTCGGCCTCCGCCTTCAACTCGGGATCTCTAACCGCGTTGGCGAAGGCGCTCCGGAGAATTTTCACGCGGTCAGCCGGCATGCCGGGCGGACCGACCATGGGACGGCCGAAAACGCCGCCGGCGAGAATAACGGTGGCGACTCGTCGTGACGGATCCGATGTTTTGTACTGATCCATCAATTCGTAGATCGTTGGTGCATCAGGCAAACGGGGGTCGCGCTTGCGCGCAGATTGGGCGATACTTTTGACGAAGTTGTTCTTGCGCCAGGTATGAAACGGCTCGCGCGCGAAGAAAGACTCGATGGTCATCGCGCGGCAATGAATCTCGCCTTTCTCCACCGCGAGGTCGATGGGGCCGCCGCCCTGATAGCCGAGCACGATATTGAACTTGGCGCCGACGGTCTCTTCGAGGAGTCTGGGGAAATAAAAACTCGTGCCGGCGGCGCCGCCGGAACCGCATTTCGGTGGCTCGGCGGCCCGCCGAATGTCGTCGATGGTTTTGTACGGACTGTCCGTGCGCATGTAGAGGTGGTGCTCGCTTTGCGCCGGCGAGCCGATGAAGCTGTACTTGGCCCAATCGTACTGCGCCTCTTTGCGCGCCACCAACTGATCGAAGTAAAGCGTCGGCGCGATCCAGCCGAGCGTGAGCCCATCCGGCTTGGCGACGGTGAAGACATAGTTCGCCGCGATCAAGGAAGTAGCTCCCGGCATATTCTGGACGATGAAACTGGGATTACCGGGAATATACTTCGTCATATACTGGCCGATCAGCCGGGGCCAGAGATCGTTCACGTCACCGGCGGGGTAGCCGGTGACGATCCGGATGGTTTTTCCCTGGAAGTACGGTGTCTGGGCGGAGGAAAGGGGCACCCCTAGGAATAGCAGAGAGACAGCGAAGATCAGCTTTTTCATGTCAGTCCTCCTAAAAATTCCGAGCGATTTCCGCGGCGGCGAATCGCCGACCAGTTACCACCCTCATAGTACAAAGGACCGTTCCCGGTCAAATCCGACTTCAGGCCCTTGACGCCGGCGTGAACTTTCGAATAGTTTAAACCGGCTCACAACACCCCTATCGCTATAAGGAGGCGACTATGAATTCAAGAATCGGAACGGGTTTTCTCGTTTCTCTCGTTTTGACTTGGGCGTTACCGGCGCGCGCCCAGGATCTCGGTCCGGGTTTCACAAAAGTCAAAGACGGTATTTACGTTTACGCCGCCAAACCGGGGAACTCCACTTGCAGTGTTATCCTCACCGAGGAAGGACCGGTCATTGTGGACGCCTGTCAAAGGCCACCGGACACGCACCAGTTGATGGCCGGTGTCAGGAAACTTACCGACAAGCCGGTCCGCTTCCTGATCGATACCGAAGTGCATAACGATCACAGCTTCGGCCACTGGGTTTTCTCCCCGCCGGCAGTGGTGATCAATGCCGAGGGGGCCGGGGCGGCGATGCAAAAGGGCTTCGACCCAAAGAGAGTCGAAACTTTGGCGGCGGAATCGGCGGAAATGAAGGAAGCCGTCAAGGGCTACAAGATGATCGTGCCGCATATCGAATATCGCAACCGGATGACGATCAACCTGGGCGAGCGCACCTTTGAACTGTATTACCTGAAAAACGTCCATAGCGAGGCCGACACCGCGGTGTGGCTGCCGAAGGAGCGCGTGTTGTTCGCGGCGTCTGCGGCCAACGTGAAAAGTTTCATCAATCTGCGCCCGTTCGTGAGATTTCAGGATGTGCTGGCGAGCTATAAACTGATGAAGTCGCTCAATCCCGAAATCGTCGTTCCCGGCCACGGCGCGTTAACCACGACCAAAATCTTCGATGAGTATGAAGCGTTTTATAATCTGTTGATGAAGCGAGTGGGCGAGATGGCCGCGCAAGGCAAATCGCTCGATGAAATCAAGAAAGAACTGAAGATGCCGGAGTACGCCGACTGGGCGGGACAGAACAACCTGCCGCAAAATATTACCGTGGCGTTCGAGTCGCTGAAGAAATAACGCGACGGGGTTTTTCGTCGTCGATGGTTCGGTGAGACATGGTCGTTCCGGGGCCGCTTCGATGAATCTGACGCGAGCGATGCTCGGCGTCCTGGGCGTCTTCGTTTGGCCGCTGATCCTCGGAGCGGTGACCCACGCCCAAGAGATCGTCACTCTTCCGACGCGCCCGGGCGTGACGCAATCCTATTTCCTTGCGGGCGTGCCGAATAATTCCCAGGCGGTCGTTTTGCTATTTCCCGGCGCCGGCGGATTCATTCGCCTCAGACGCGAGGAGGAAACCATCAAGTTCGAATCCGACAATTTTCTGGTGCGCAGCCGGATCGAATTTACCAAGCGGGGCGTGGTAGCGGCCGTCCTGGACGCGCCCTCGGACCAGCAAGCGGCTGGGGCATGAGTGATGAGTTTCGGCTGGGCGCTGATCATTTCAGGGACATTGCGGTTGTCGTCGGCGATCTCAAAAAGAGATTTCCCGAAATGCCCATATTTCTGATCGGCACGAGCCGCGGCTCGACTTCGGCGGCAGCCCTGGGCGCGCGCTTCGGTCAAGAGGTTTCCGGCACGGTGTTGACCGCCGCGATGTTTCGCCAAACCGGCCGTCAATCAAGGGAGCCGGGGTTGGGGTTGAGCCGGTTCGAGTTCGCCACGATCAAGGTTCCCGTATTGTTCGTGCATCACGTCGGCGACCAGTGCAACTCGACACCCTACAGCGGCGCAGCGCGGCTTTCGGACAAGTATCCGTTGATTTCAGTTACAGGCGGCCTGCCGCCGAAGGCGACTCCCTGTGAAGCGCTCAGCGAGCATGGGTTTCTCGGCAAGGAGTCGGAGACCGTCGAACAGATCGTCAACTGGATGCTGAAAAAGCCGTTCCGTCAGGAAGTGAAATAGGAGGCTCGCATGGCTGTTGTCCCGCTTAAGTCGGTTGATCGAGTTGAAATTCTCAGCGTCATGGATAATTCCATCGACGTGTTGATGGGGAACACGCCGGTTGCCAAGCGGCACCAGCGCGGGCGCGACGCCCACATGCGGCCGCAACTGCGCGCCGAACATGGCGTCTCGATGTTGGTCACGATCCATGAAAGCGGCAATAAAAATTCGTTTCTCTTCGACACCGGCGTGACTCTCGATGGTGTGCTGCACAACATGGACGTGCTGGAGATCAAGGGGAACGAGCTGCATGCCGTGGTCTTGAGCCACGGCCACACCGATCACACGCGTGGGCTGATAGGATTCATCAAGCGCTACGGGCGGCCGAGGGTTCCGATCGTTCTCCACCCGGACGCGTATCTCAAGCGCAAAAATATTCAACCGGACGGACATGAGTCGGAGCATATCCCGCCGAGTAAACGCGATCTCGAAGCGGAAGACGTGCAAATCATCGAAGAGCGCGGGCCGACGATGGTGATCGGCGAGCATGCGCTGGTGACCGGGCAAATCCCGCGGACGACTCCCTATGAAAAAGGCAGCCCGCGCCAGGTGGCGCTGATCGACGGCAAGTGGCAGCCCGATCCGTGGATTCACGACGATCAGGCGATCGTCATCAACGTAAAGGACAAAGGTTTAGTTGTGCTCACCGGCTGTGGTCACGCCGGCGTCATCAATACGCTCAACTGCGCGCGGGAACTCACCGGCGTCAATCAAATTCACGCGGTCATCGGCGGATTTCACCTCACCGGCCCGATCTTCGAGCCGATCATCGCGCCGACGGTTCAAGCGTTGAGAGAATTCAATCCGAGCGTCATCGTGCCGCAGCACTGCACCGGTTGGAAGGCCACGCACCTGATTGCGCACGAGTTTCCCGAGGCTTTTGTGCCGAACAGCGTTGGCACGACGATGGTGATCGGATCATAACGAACCATTCAAATCGAGAAAGGCCTTCGAAAAGTCGCGTCGCGCCGGCGCGGAAGAATCGCCCAACATCATGGCCGTCTGGGGCACGCCCGAGGACTGTATCGAGAAAATCAAATTTTACGCAGACTCGATCCAACCGGCACAGCCCATGCTCAACATCGCGATCAGAGGGAGTAGCTTAGATATAACTACGCGACAGCCTTGAATGGGCGAACTTCCCGGGCCACTCGTTTGCCGAGCTCATCCTCGGCGACGTCCATGTCGTAACGGTTTTGAAGATTCAGCCAGTAACGCGGGTCTTGGCCAAAGTAGTGACCGATACGAAGCGCGAGTTCCGCAGTAACCGGGCGAGTACCTTTGACGACGTGGCTAATACGCATCGCCGGCACATGAAGCTCGCGCGCAAGCCGGTGCTGGGATAGGTCTAATTCTTCGAGCAGTTCCTGTAGATAAACCCCGGGGTGTACGGGTTTTATGCGGCTCTTCGCCATATGATCTCCTTAGTGATAGTCGACGATTTCGACTCGCTCCGCGTTACCATCGCGCCAAACAAAACAAACTCGCCACTGGTCGTTTATGCGGATGCTGTGTTGCCCGCTGCGGTCTCCTTTCAACGCTTCCAATCGATTCGAAGGCGGTAACCGCAAATCGCTTAACTTGACCGCTGCGTCGATTGCGTTGAGCTTCGTAAAGGCCCGTTGCTGAATATCGCGCGGGAAGTTTCGCACGAACTCTCGTTTGAAAATCCGCTCCGTGATGGCGGACCGAAACGACTTGATCACATGGCAATCTAGAAATTTGTTAACGAAACGTCAAGGTGGACTTGTTCGGGTTGACTTGCTGCTTCCACCTGCGTTAACTGTGAGCGCGGCAGGGAGGAAATCATGGAGTACGTACAGTTCGGTGCGACGGAATTTAAGGTCTCGCGTCTCAGCCTCGGCTGCATGAGCATGTCGGGCGCCTACGGTCCGGCGGACGATAACGAATCGATCGCGACGCTGCATCGGGCGTTCGACCTCGGCATCAATTTCATTGACACCTCGGCGAGCTACGGCAACGGCCACAACCATGAGCTGGTCGCCAAGGCGCTCAAGGGGAGACGGGAGCGGATCGTGATCCACTCCAAGTCCGGCAGCCCGCGCGCGCCGGACGCCACCGGCAACCGCAGCGGCAGCACGCCGGAATATCTGACGCAAAATTGCGAGCAGAGCTTAAAGCGGCTCGGCATCGACTGCCTCGATATGTTTTGCATGTCGCGCGTCGATCCCGATATTCCTGTGGAAGAATCGGTAGGAGCGATGGCGCGGCTCGTCGAGCAGGGCAAAGCGCGCTACATCGGCCTCTCTGAAGCGAGCGCCAATTCGATTCGCCGCGCGCGCAAGGTCCACCCCATCTGTTCTTTGCAAATGGAGTACTCGCTCTGGTCGCGGGACCCCGAGGGCGGCAACATTCAAGCGTGCCGCGAGTTCGGTATGGGTTTTATGGCCTATTCGCCGCTCGGGCGCGGCTTTTTCGCCGGCGTGGTGCACGGCCTCAAGGATATGGCGGACGGCGACGGCCGCATCAATCATCCGCGCTTTCAGCCGGGCAACATCGAAACAAACCTGGCTTTGCTTGCTCGATTCGAAGAGCTGGCAAAGGAAAAAAATGCCACACCGGCCCAATTGGCGCTTGCCTGGTTGTTGGCCCAAGGCAACGACATCATTCCGATTCCGAGCAACAAGACGCGCAACCATTTGGAGGAAAACATCCGAGCGGTCGAGATCAAACTCAGCAAAGAAGATCTAGCGCGGCTCGATTCGATATTTTCGCTGGGAGCCGCGGCGGGGACTCGCAGCAGGGATATGCATAGGGGGAATGTGGAAGAAGGTTCAATGTTCAAGGTTCAACGTTCAATGTTGCCGGAGAAGCTATGAAGGCTGTAACGATTGTCGTGGGCACGATAGGGCAGAGCATCATGCGCAGCGAGGATAGCGGCCAGAACTGGGCACGTGTCGGGCCGCGCCGCGTCTTTCCCGTGAAAACGGCAATCCAGGTTGATTGCGAATTGCCCCGCGCTCGTGGCGTTGGGTGCAAGGGTCAAAGACTTTCGAGCGACGACTTTGGACAGGGAACCTTGAACATCGAAGGGGGAGAAATCCGATGCCGAATGTCAAATTGCCTACGGGCGTCGATCTTTACTACGAGTCCCACGGCCAGGGCGAGCCGCTGATCTTCGTGCCTTCCACCGCCTTTTCCGGCGAGGTGTGGAAACCGTCGCAGATGCCCCTGGCCGAGTCGCTCAACGTAATTTTTCACGATCCGCGCGGCTGCGGTCGCTCAGTCGCCGCGCAAACGGTCTACACCATAGAGCAGATGGCTTTGGACATCGTCGCGCTGATGGATCATTTGCAGATTCGGTCCGCTCATCTGATCGGCCATTCGATGGGCGGCCGCATCGCTTTGTCGCTCGCGCAAAACTTCCCGGGGCGGGTGAAAAGCCTGATCATGGCGGCAAGCGGGTCCGGGCCGGCGGCGCGGTCGGGACCGGATTGCATCACCGGGTTGCCTCACCGGCTGGTTCTCGGCCTGGTGGAGATGGGATTTGAAAAATATATTCACCATGAGATCTGCGAGTCGGATGCATTTTTCACGAAGGAGTATCGTGACCGGCACGCCGACGAGGTCAAGAAATTTTTCAAGCTCGCCTGGGCGACCCACGCCAAGCTGCCGGAGTTTATCCATATCTGCATCGCGCGCCATAATTTCGAGGGCACGCACCGCCTGGGCGACGTCAAAGCGCCGACCTTGGTGCTGATCGGCGAAGCGGACACCGTCGGCAGCAATCACATCGCGCAATCCCAAGTTCTCAAAGAGCGCATTCGCGGCGCCGATATGAAAGTCCTCAAAGGCCAGTCGCATGGCTTCTTCTGGCAGGCCACGGATGAAACGAATCGCGTGATTCAGGATTGGGTTATCGCGCACCGCTGAACAGGCTACGGCGGGCGAAAATTGTTTTAGGCGCCTATATATTTACGTTGGAAATGTTGAACAGAACGACTGCAGGAAAATTTATCCCGCCAAGCATGTCCTGAGCTTCGCCGAAGGGGCGCCAAGGCGCAAAGTGACACGGGGTGTCATTTCGACCCCTTCGGCAGGCTCAGGGTAAACTCCGGGAGAAATCTTTCTCAGATTCCTCGCATTCGCTCGGGATGACGGACCACGGCCCGTCACTTCGCGTCTTTGCCTGCCCGCGCCCCGGCAGGCGGGCGTCTTTGCGGGAGACATGGTTTTTTCGATCTCTTCTTCGTTTCCGGATTTCAAATACTTTTGGTTAGCCCTAACCCAGCGCCCGAGAGAGGTTTACCAGTAATTCTTCGATATCGTCGAGCCAGTTCTGCCGCGGCGAGCCGCCGAGATGGGGAGTGATGATCACGTTGCGGAACTTGAGCAGAGGGTCGTCAGCGTCGCCCGGCTCCTCGTAAAAGGTGTCGAGACCGTAGGCGCCCAAACGGCCCGAAGCGAGCGCATCGCGCAAGGCGTCGCGATCGACGAGGTACGGCTGGGAGACATTGATCAAAAACGCGCCGGGTTTGATGAGCGATAGCTCGCGACGGCCGATGAAGCCCTGCGTCGCCGGGCCGCGCGGCAGGTGCAGGCTCACGCAGTCCGAGATCGCGAGCAACTCATCTAGACTGACATAGGTTGCCTTATACTGCTGCTCGACTTCCATGGGAAGCCTGGTGCGCTGTGTGTAGACGATGCGCATACCTAGCGCAATGGCGCGCAGCGCCAGCTCGCGCCCGATCTCGCCGAGGCCGATGATGCCGAGTTGCTTGCCGTAAAGGGTAACCAAACCGGAAATACGCGCCCAGTTGCCGTTGGGCGTGTGCGAGCGATCGTAGGTGGTCGGCTGGTAACCAGCCGCGCGCAGCTGCTCTTCGCTGATCAAGTTGGCGTTCTGTGTCAGTTGCCGCGCAAGCGCGAGCATCAGCGCGAGTCCATGTTCGGCGGTCGCGATATTGGCGCGCCGTCTGACCGTTAAAACTTTGACCCCCGCTTTATCACATGCGGCATGATCGATGTTGCGCGTGGTAAAGCCGTACTTTTGAACGCACCTGAGCGAGCCGCCCGCGGCGGCTATTTCCGCAGCGCCGACGGCTAATTCCTCGACCACGACAACAGTAGCGCCGGAAAGTTTGCCGAGCAGAGCTTCCTGATTGTCGACCAGGCGAACTTCCGCCGGATACAGAACGGGCACCAGGGAGCGAATCTTGGCGCACCAGCCGTGAAAATCAGGCAAATCATGCTTGCAAAAATGAGCGATGGCTTCGACGCGCTCTTGCGGCGTCGTGGGATCGAGGACGACCTGGATCATCCGAAGAAACGGATCGTTCTCGACGACGAAGATGGGACGGGCAGATGACGCCATGATGAGCACGATGCGCGTTCAAGGTTCAAAGTTCAAGGTTTCGATCCGCTCACCGACTTTGAACCTTGAACCCGGAACTTTGAACGATGCTCAAGGTTCCGGGTCGACCTTTAGCGCTTTCAGAAACCTGGTGAGCATGTTATAGGCGCCGATCAGCATCGTGAGTTCCACGGTTTGTCGCTCGCTGAAATGCTTGCGGACTTCGGCGAAGACGGCGTCCGAAATATCGATGTCGCGCGTCATCGCGTCGGTGTAGGCAAGCAGCGTGCGCTGCTGCTCGGTGAAGAGTTTCGACGGCTGCCAATTCGCCAGCGCGTCGACTTGCTCCGGCGTCAACCCCTCCTTCAGAGCGTAGGCCGGTCCATGGGCGCGCTGGACGTACTCGACGTCATTCAAGATTGCCACGCGGATCACCGCCAGCTCGCGGCTCTGGCCGTCGATCTCGGTGCCGTAGCGCACCGCTTGATTTAAATCGAACCAGGCGTTCGCCAGCGCAGGACTGTGGAGCATCAAGCGGTAGATGTTGATCAGCCGCCCGCCGCGCGCGCCTTTGATCCTGGCGATCGATTCGGCCAGTTCGGGATGGTCCTTCTCTTCGAGTAATGGGACGCGTGCCATGAGCCTCCTCAAATGGTTTAATCCGTCGTTTCTTGACCCGGTACTTCAGGCTTGTGTGTGAAGCAGTACTCGAAAATTTCACCGCCGAGGCGCGGAGGGCGCAGAGAAAGTCGTGTAAAACGCATCCCTTGAACAAACCCTCTGCGAACTCGGCGTCTCTGTGGTGAACTGGTCTTCACAGGACATCAAAAAAACCTCTAACCCAGCCGCTTTTCCAGGCGGAGGGAGAAATTCGGCCGTTGAATAAATACGCTGCTACGATCGGTTTGCTTTGACAGTTCCGCGACCAGATTCACGAGCGGGTTACCGTTGGCCGAATAGCTACGCGGCGGGCCGGCGGCATGCATCCGTTCGACCTCTTCCTTGCTGGTAAAAAAGCGCAGCAAGACCTCTTCGTCCGATACCCCCTGGCCACCGAACTTGCGGCGCAGGTCGTGCAGCGAATCGGTCGGGTGAGGCCGTTCGGCGATTTCCTTGGCGCGCGGGCGATTCAATATTTTTTCTTTCACGTTGGCGTCCATGTAAACCGCGCCTTCTTTGCCCCAGATGCCCATGGCGTATTCGATGGTTTGGTCGGTGACTTCTTTGTAGCGAGCGCCGACGATCACGTTGATGGCCGCCTGGCTGCCGACGAACTGCGACAGCGGCGTGACCATGATCGGGTAGCCGAACTCGGCGCGCACCTGCGCCGCTTCTTCGAGCGTCTCGTCAATTTTGTTCTGCATACCGACGCGGCTCAGCTGATGGCGCAAATTAGAAATCATGCCGCCGGGAATTTGATGCACGTACTGTGCGTAGTCATATTCCGGCGTCTTGCCGATGGGCAGGCCGTCTTGCTTGGCGCAGGCGGTGAAATGCTTCGCCACCGTACGGAGTGGTTTTTCGTCGATGAGTGTTTTGTAACCGAGAGCGCGCGCGTTCATCGCGACGTTAAATATCGATGGATTCGATGAGCCGTCTGCGAGCGGCGGAATCGCCGTGTTGATGTTCGCCATACCCGCTTTGATCGCTTCCAAGCAGCACAGCGTGCCAAGCCCGGTCGTGCAGTGGGTGTGCAATTCCACGGTCCTGTTACCGGCCGCCTTGAGTATGGCTGGAACCGCGGTCTTGGTGCGTTCGGGAGTCAAGATGCCGCCGGGGTCTTTGAAGATGCCGCGGTACACATCGAGCGCAAACGCCTCGCGGATTTTGCTGGCGTAGTACTCGTCGGTGTGGCGCGGCGAGACGGTGTAAATAAGATTGATGATCGGTTTGAGGCCGGCGTTCTTCGCTTGTTGGACGCGCCAGGCCCAGTCTGCGGGGTCGTTCCAAGAATCGGAGATGCGCACTTCGGCAACTCCAGCGCGCGCCATGCAGGTATCGTAAAGCTGATGCAGTGCGTGCGGGTAGATGGCGAAACCGCTGCGTGTGCCGTGAATGAGTCTGAGTGGCGTTTTTCGGAATTGCGGGATGACCAGCCGGTAGCGCTCCCAGGGATCTTCGCGCAGCTCGCGAACGCACTTGGGAAGCTCGACCGGCCCGCCAAGCTCGATGGCTTCGAAGCCGGCCGCATCCATTCGCTCGGCCACCGGAACTATCATTCCGGTACGCATGCCATATGCCCAGAGGCTTTGTTGGCCGTCGCGCAGCGTGGTATCGACGAAACGAACTTGAGTCATACCTGTTTTAGCGGATATTCAGGCCTCTGTGTGGCTAACCTGGCCAACGCTATTTCAGTGCAAGGACCAGGAAATTGCACCGCGGAGGCGCTGAGGTCGCGGAGAAGGGGGAGTAGAAAATAATCTCTGTGAACTCCGCGTCTCTGTGGTGAATAGTCTTTCACAGTAATCCCGGAAGACCCTGTTATCTAACTTGGATCTTCATAGCGTAAGCGAAGATAAATAGCCACCGGGCCGGCGCCGATGTTAGCATGCGACTGCACCCACCGGTCTAGGGAAAATGAGCCGGCACATCTTTTGGCTTGACAAAGGAGTTCCTCAGGTAATATGCCGATCCGTAGAGGCCGTTCCAGGGTTTTTGAGCCGCATTCGAGAATTACTCTTTGAGGTGATGAAATGAACAACCACAAACGTTGGCCGTACGTCTTGACTCAACTGGCGGTGCTGGTGCTGATCGTGTTACTCGCCGGCGCGCTTCGTCCGAGCGACGCCTGCGCCGCTGAGGCCAAACCTCTGCCCAAGACCGTCGTGATCGCCACCCATGCCACCGGCAGCGGTTTTCACGCGGACGGCAGCGCCGTGGCCAAAGTGGTTTCAGAAAAATCTCCCATGACCATGATCGTCCGGCCGCATCCCGGGCCGCCCGCCTGGCTACCGGCCATGAACGACGGTGAAATGGAGTTCGGAATGATCGTCGGCAGCGACGGTGCCACCGCCTTTCGCGGCATCGGTTCGCACCGCCGGGCCTATCCCAACATGCGGCTGTTGGTGATCGGCGCGCCGATGCATTTGGCGTTCTGGGCGCCGCTGGATTCTCCGATTAAAACGACTGCCGACCTCAAGGCAAAGCGCGTCCCCAGCGGCTGGGCCGGCCTGCCGATCATCCATTACACCGCCGGGGCCAACCTGGCGAACGGCGGCCTTAGCTGGGACGATGTCGTCAAGGTGCCGGTGGCTGAGTTAAACGAAAACCAGCGCATCTTTCTCGAAGGGCGCACCGATGTGCTTTGGCACTCGGTGGGCGCGCCGGCGGTGCAGGAAGCCAATGCCCGTATCCGCGGCGGTGTCCGGCTGGTGCCGATCCGCAACACGCCGGAGAGCCTCAAGCAAATGACCGCTTTCAATCCCGGCACCTATATGATGGTCGTGAAGAAAGGCGCGGCGGTGGGAGTCGTGGAGGACGTGCCCGTGCAGAGCGAGGATATCTGCATCGTCGTTGCCGCGCACTTGCCTGACGAAGTTGTCCACGCGGTCTTGAATGTGCTTTGGGAACATAATGACGAGCTGCGCAAAGTGACGCCGCGAATGCAATCCTGGAATCGACAGCGGATGGTTTCCACCGCCGCCGCCGTTCCTTTTCACGCCGGGGCGATCAAGTTCTTCCGCGACAAGGGAGTCTGGTCTGCCGACATGGAAAAACTCCAGCGCGAGCTGGAGAAGCGCTAGGGCCGAAGCGGCGTGGACGAAGGCGGCACCAGGTTCCGGCGTTTGCGCGGCCCGGCGGGAGTGGCGCAGCGGTTCTTCTTGCGCGCGTTACCGGCTAGCGGCGCCTTCTATCTTCTCGACATCCATTTATTTTTCGGCCTGGTCATCCTGCGCCAACAATACCTCGCCTTTTTGCTGACACTCACCCTCGGCGCCGTTTTCCTTTCGATCCCGGCGGCGCGCAACCGGGCGAGCGATGCGCTTCCCTGGTACGATCTTATTTGTTCGCTGCTCGGCCTAGCCGTAGGGGCTTATCTGGTGATTTTTTATCCCGAGCTGATCTACACGCTGGGCGAGCGCCGCGTCGAGCGGGTTGTGCTCGGCGTGGTGGCGGTTCTCTTGGTTGTGGAGGCGGCGCGCCGCATTCTCGGTTGGTCGATGGTGATCTTGATCGGCGTGTTTTTATTATATGCCCGCTACGCCGACCTCGCGCCTGGATTCCTGCAATCGAAGCCCATCAGCTGGGAACGTCTTTTCCCCAGTCTGTATATTTCCACCGATGCTCTTCTCGGAATTCCGCTGGACGCCATCGGCACGGTAGTGCTCGCTTTCGTGCTTTTTGGGCAGGGGCTGCTCAGCACCGGCGGCGCCACGTTTCTCACTCAATTTTGCACCCGCGCCTTCGGGCGCATTCGCGGCGGGCCGGCCAAACTGGCCGTGGTCGCATCGAGCCTCTTCGGCACGATTTCAGGAAGCGCCGTCGCCAACGTCGCGGTGGATGGTCCGATCACGATTCCGATGATGAAAGGAGTCGGCTATCGGCCCCATGTCGCCGGCGCCATCGAAGCGGTGGCGTCAAACGGTGGTCAGATCATGCCGCCGATCATGGGAGCGGCGGCTTTCGTCATGGCCGAGTTTCTGGCGAAGCCCTATCAGGAGATCGCTTTGGCAGCGCTCGTCCCCGCGCTGCTTTATTACGTAATCCTCTATATACAGATTGATTTGGAGGCGGCCAAGCACGGGCTCAAAGGTCTGGCGCGGGAGCAACTGCCGCCGCTCAAGCCGATTTTGGCTCTGGCGCATATTTATATTATTCCCCTGCTGGTGGTGATCTACGGTCTATTCTGGTTGAATCTCGATCCGAGCAAGTGCGGCCTGGTGGGGTCGCTTGCGGTCATCGCCGTGGCGTTAACCCGCGCCGAGGGGCGGGCGGCGCTGCGCCGTTTTCATCTGATCCTGGAAGAAACCGGCGAAGTTCTCCTCGAAGTCCTGGTCACCGCGGCTGCGGCGGGGATCGTGGTCGGTCTCATTATGGTGAGCGGTCTGGGGTTTCTCTTGTCCCTGGCGATGACCCAGATGATCGGCGGACAGCTTTTTCCCCTGCTGCTCATGGTCGCGCTGGTCTGCATCGTGCTCGGCATGGGGATGGGAACCGTCGCAGTCTATGTCATCGTCGCCACGCTCCTGGGTCCGGCGGTGACGCAGCTCGGCATTCTGCCCATTGCGGCGCATCTTTTCCTTTTCTACTTTGCCATGCTGTCGCTCCTGACGCCGCCGGTTTGCGTGGCCGCCTTCGCCGCCGCCGCCATCGCCGGAGCTTCTCCCATGAGAACGGGCTTCGAGGCGATGCGCTTGGGCGCTGTGGCGTACATCGTCCCTTTTATTTTCGTTTACTCCCCGTCCTTGCTGCTGATCGGCTCATTCCTCGAGGTCACGCTCGCCGTGACCACCGCTCTTGCCGGCACGGCGCTACTGGCCGTCGCGTTGACGGGTTTTCTTTTTCGACCGGTAGGGTTGGTGTGGCGGTTGGTTTTAACGGTCGCGGGAGTGGCGCTGATCGTCCCGCCGATCGGTCCAATCCACTACAGCGAGGCTTTGAATATCGGCGGCGGCGCTTTGGGCGTTATCTATATCGCCATCGAATGGAAGGCGCGCCGCGCGGCCGCCGCGCGCGTACCGTCGATCAGTGGCGCCGTTTGAGCGCGTCTTCACTACCGCGGCGCAACGAGAATTTCATCCCGCGGCCAATGATCGATCAACTCGGCGCCGTTTTCCGTGACAACGACGGAGTCTTCGATGCGCACGCCGTAGCCGGGTTCGCCCTCCCGCCCCTCGATGGCGATGGTCATTCCCGGTTCGAAAACCTGCGGATGCTCAAGCGACCACTGGCGGTTGATGATCGGATAACCGTAGTGGTACATGCCGATGCCGTGGCCGATCTCCATCGTTAGCAGCTCAGCCTCCTCCTTGTAGCCCCATTTGCTTGCCGGCGGAAAGTGCTTCGCCGCATCCGCCGTTGTAGCGCCGGGCTTGATGGCGTCGATGATGGCGTCCATGCGCTCGATCAGCGCCTTGTACCAATCCTGAACTCTGCGCTCGGGCGTTTTGCCCACCGAGAAGGTGCGGTAGTAGCAGGTATGATAGCCCATGTAGCCGACGCCGCAGTAGGCCGTATAGGCGAGATCGCCATGCTGAACGATGCGGCCCGTATGATCGATGCCGCGGGCGTAGCTGTTGGGGCCGGGGCGAATGTGGCCGCGCGGCACCGTGTCGGCTCCCGCCTCGTGGGCGGCGAGCATCGCCTGCTGCGCCACCCAGACATCGCTGACGCCGGGTCTCAGGAGATCCCAGGTTTTGTGCCAGGCGTTATCGGTGATGGCATACGCCATTTTAAGGCAGTTGATTTCATCGACGGTTTTGGTCTTGGTCGCTTCCAACATGAGCGGCCAGCCCTTGACGACGTTGAGACCCTTAGCCGCCAGCGCCTGCGTGGCCGTGCCGTCGAAGCCCACCACGGCGAGTTTTTCTCCCGTGAGCTTGCGCTCCGCCAGCTCGCGGTGAATGCCTTCGGCAAAAAGTTTCGCTTCCTCTTCGGTCGCCTCCGGCCCGCACCCCTCGTTTACCCAGTTGCGCGCCAGCCGCCAGTGTTTGATCCAGGGCGCTTCGGCAGGATAGTTGTGATACCAGCCGGCATGTTGATAGACGACGGGATCGCCTTCGGCGAAGAAAAGCACGTACCAGAGCTGCGGTAAAAACTCCGCGCCCCTGAGACCGCTGAGGTAGCGGGTATTATCCGGCCGCGCCGCGACGATGGCCGCGACGCCATGTTTCTTGAGCACCTGGCGTGCTTTCTCGGCCCGCGCCGTTCTCATGCGCTCGACGTTGATGCGCTCCTGCCAGTCCGCGATGGCGGTGCCGAAGGTGAGCTTTGAGGCCATTTTAACCACGGTTGTTCTCCTCTCGTCTGATCATGCTCCGTATTTATTCCAAGTTTGTATCAGACGTCAAGAAAGAAAAGGCGCATTCGCCAAAAGACCGAAGGGTGATCGACCAAACGCTGGGCGACCAGGCGGCGTCATTTGTCCTTGAGAATGGCACCCGGGGAGATTTCCCGGCCGATTTTGTGCTTTATCATTGCGACCCGACCTACGACTGGTCGCCGATCAACCAACTCAAGAGGGCGCTCAAGGATAAAATCGGCACGGCGAAATTATCCGTTCGTGTTCTCCCGACGCGTTGAACACCTCTCCATCTCAAGTCGTCCGGCTGCTGCAGGAAGACAAAATATCGAAGCAGCTTTTGCAGCTTTTCAGGCTAGCGGAGCTGGCGGGATACCAAGTTGAGTTCAATCTCAAGAAAAAGAAAGCGGCCTAGTCGGCCGCAGTCCAAAATACGGTCTATTGAGTTTCCCGTGAACAAAAAACTTCTCTGTCGCTATTTTGCTATGGCTTCTATCTGGCGATGCCGGCAACCCTCGTTCTGGTGCACAAGGACACCTCCGATTGGGGAGTCGGCCCGTTCCAAAGAGTCAACCGTTACGGCCGACGGATTATGCGTTGGGTGAATCGAAATTGCGAGCCCGTCGTCCTGTTCGGCGACGAACCGTTTCAGAGTAACGCCTTCGGCATTAAGATGCTGAACGGATTCCATAGGCGCTATGCTTCCCTGGCGGTGATCGGGGCTCATGTTCGGGAGGATGAGCGAGGTGGCCTGAGCCGAGCAGAACCCAGACTGACAACAGAACGATTACAGTTCGCATCGCGCGAACTCCGCAACAAGCCTCTCTTGTGCCGAAGGCAAACCGCAAAATCAAGCGGCACAAACTGTTGTGGCAAAAGCCCCAGAAAATCCGTATCATAAGTAGAAGCGGTCAATGCCAAAGCGCTGAACCGGTAGAAAGGCTAGGGGATGCGGCGGATTGAGATTGAATGGGACGAGGACAGTATTAGTCATATCTGGCGGCACCACGTAGAGCCGGAGGAAGTTGAAGAAACTTTGGAAGGACGGTATATTTTTCGCAGAGGACGTGACGGAACCTACTATATGTTTGGGCAGAGCAAGAGTGGAAGATATTTGTTTATTGTGCTTGCTCGTGAACCTTCAGGACGTTATCGCGTCGTCACGGCACGCGATATGACCGAGCCGGAACGACGCTGGTTCAGAAGAAAGGTGCGGTAACATGCGACGAATTCCTAAATTCACATCACTTAAAGCCGAGCGTGATTTCTGGGACACTCACGATGCCATAGAAGTTCTTGGAGATCGCGGCTGGAAACTGTCGGCACCCGGTGCGACCGGCGTGCGATCGCTTTACGTGACCAAAGTTGGAACAAAGGGGGCGATGGTCCACGTCCCTCGGGATTGGCTCACCTCCATTGGCGCCGGGAAGGGCCGAAAGATTAAAGCGCGGGTGGAAGGCAAAAGTCTTGTGATGGAGTTAGCCTAATGCGGTCGGTGCCCTTGGGTGGGCTACTGCTAGTGATAAGAATTTGCTTTGAGGGCGCGTTTCAAAACACGATCTACTGAGTTTCCCTCGAACAAAAAAGCTCTCTGATCCTCTTTTCCCTTGAACGCCGAGTCGCGGCTCGAGGCGAGAACAGCATTGGTGAAAGTGAAAATGTCAGGCACGACACCGTAACGCGGGCGCCGGTGTGTGCCGCCGCCCGCGTTCAGTTCAATTTCCAAAAGAGCTGGTCAACTCCCCGGTGTAAACTTGATCAGCTCGATTTCCACTGCCCTTGATGGGTTTCTCCCTTCACTGAGAGAGGAAGACTTGACGATACTTCTTGTTTTAGGGCTATAGAAATAAGTTAGAGCCTCTTGCAAAACCCCGCGCGTAGTCAGATTTGCGCCAGCCGCCAGGGCCGAGCGGCGTCATGCCGGCATGCGTTGACGAAGGAGGCGTTCGGTCATTCGCAGTGACAGCTTCTCCATTTCAGTAACGATCCGATC